>Ga0185299_10001268_pt1 | contig 51219 bp, 55 predicted proteins | sample PaiPotPPA55metaG_FD_128002 | JGI IMG/M metagenome (GOLD analysis project Ga0185299, IMG submission 128002) | Iron sulfur acid spring bacterial and archeal communities from Banff, Canada, to study Microbial Dark Matter (Phase II) - Paint Pots PPA... ... | reverse complement strand
ATGCAAGCGCAATTCATTGATCGCTCATCGCTGATCACCAATCACTGATCTTGGGCGCCATGGCCCAGGGGTAACGGAAAGCAGCGGCTGTCCAAGATCGCGCGCCGTCTGTCGGCCAGAATCAATCTCATTCCATACAACACCGTCGAAGGGCTCGATTGGTCACGTCCGTCGCGCGCGCGACAGGAGAAATTTCAATCGATCCTGCGGCAGCACGGTGTAACGACCGGCGCAAGCGCGTCACGTATACGCGCGCTTTGAATCATGGCTTTTCCTTTAAACATCTCGCCTTTAATTTTTCCTTCTCCGCCTAGACGTTCTTTCCTGCACGTTGCGTTTTCAATATACTCGAAGCGTGCCTGACTATCAGTTCACGCCATATTTTGAGAATCAGGTTATGCGCAAGCGACCGTACCTGACCAAGGAGATGTGCATTCGAGTCGTTCGCTCACCCATACGTGCAGAGCTTCAAGGGAACGACCGGTATCGTTTTTGGGGCAGAGTGGACGAGCTTGGCGGGCGCTTCTTGCGAGTCATCACGCTTTCCGATAAACTGATGATACACAACGCATTCCTGGATCGGAGATTTAAGCCATGAAACTGAATTATTTCCCAGATACCGATTCTCTTTATATCGACCTGTCTCACAAGCAGAGTACCGAGAGCCAGGAAGTTTCTGAAGGAGTTGTATTGGACTACGACGCTGAAGGAAATTTAGTCGGGATCGACATCGACCACGCCAGTCAAAAGCTGAACTTGCGCGAGCTCGTCACGACCCATATTCCGCTGGAAGCAAAAGCTCATAATTGAATGGAGCTGATGGGATCAGCGACATAGAACACGTGCGATCGGGAATCGCACGGGTAGACGGCAACGCAGCTAGGTAGCTGGCGCAAGCACCGGGCGGTGCGAGTGATCAAGGTAAAGCGACGAGGGTAGGAGCGAGTGAGCGTGGGAGCCGAACGAGTTTCAATCGAAGGCCACCGCGACTGCGCGATGCACTGACCACGAATCTCTGACGTCTGATCTCTGACCTCCGATCACCAATCACTGATCGTGGGCGCCATGGCCCAGGGCTAGCGAACGCGGCGGCGATCCGAAATCCGAATTCGGCATTCCGCTGTCCTGCTTCCTAATTCTTCCTTTTTCCTTCTTACTTGCGCGCTTCGCGCGCCGTGCGGTTCTCCCTCACCTCTATCTCGCCTGGGGACGTGGCGAAGCTTTACGTCCTTCCTTCTTCCTTCTAACTTTTCGTCTTGGCATCCATCACCTCGCTGGAAGCGAGTGCACCACAGTTGGATTTTTTGGGTCGCCGTGTTCCTGATGATGTTTTTCCGTTTCTCCCAGACCTAATTTCCTGCTATTCTTCGCGCTCTGAGCTTTTCCAGCGCCGGAGAACAAATGCACCCGATGAAGTCGCTCGCTGATCTTTGTGAGCCCCGCAAGAGCGTATTTGATTTGCAGCGGCGTGATGTCGTGCTCGACATCACTGATCTCACGGAAGGTCAGATCAACGCCGCTAAGTTTTTTGAAGAGAACTTTCTCACCGATGGAATGAAGCGGCTGCTTCGCGAGGCATTCCGCCGGTTCTCGGGCAAAAGCGACCAGGGTGTGTTTGTACTCAGCCAAGCGATGGGTGGCGGCAAGACGCACAATATGATCAGTCTGGGCCTTCTCGCGCAGGAACCGAGTGTACGTAAGGCCGTGATGGGCGACCTATACGAAGCAGGCGACGCTTTGGGCAAGGTTCGCGTCGTCGGATTTACCGGTCGCGAGAGTGATACACCGTTGGGGATCTGGGGAAGTATCGCCGATCAACTCGGTAAGAAGGATCAGTTCAAGGACTATTACTCCCCTATGCAAGCGCCTGGACAGAGCGCATGGGTTAATCTGCTCAAGGGCGAGCCGCTTCTCATTCTGCTAGACGAATTGCCGCCTTACTTCGAAGCGACGCGATCCAAAACAGTCGGTAACTCAGACCTCGCGCAGGTTACGGCAACCGCGCTCGCGAACCTCTTGGTAGCAGTAGGGAAGAAGGAGTTGTCGAATGTTTGTGTCGTTATCTCAGACTTGCGAGCGACCTATCAGGGCGGGAGCCAACAGCTGCACGCGGCATTGCAGAACTTTGAGGGCGAGGTCGGTCGAAGCGCAATAACGCTCGAGCCGGTAGCCCTCAACACGAATGAGCTCTATTACATTCTTCGGACGCGCTTGTTTTCAAAATTACCGGGAGATGAAGAGATTCGCGCGGTGGCCAAGGCGTACGCGCAGGCGGTTAAGGATGCGAAGCGGATGGACATCACTAGCGCGTCACCCGAGCACTTCGCCACGCAACTAGCCGACTCATATCCATTCCATTTCGCGCTCAAAGACCTTTACGCGCGCTTCCGCGAGAATCCGGGATTTCAACAGACACGCGGACTCATCCGCTTCATGCGCGTTGTGGTCGCGCGACTTTGGGAGAGCAAGCGCGCAGAGAAACTCGCGCTGATCCATCCGTACGATGTCGATTTAAACGACCGTGAAACGCTTGCGGAGATTCAGGCGATCAATCCGACACTCGACAATGCGATCTCCCACGACATCGCGGCTGGCGGCAACGCGGTTGCGGAGATCCTGGACAAGAAGCTGCCGGGAAAGGAAACGGATGCGCAGGACGCTGCCAAGCTGTTATTAATGGCGTCGCTTGGTTCAGCATCTGGCGCCACGCTTGGCTTAAGGCTGACCGAAGCTATTTCCTTTTTGTGCCGGCCGGGTCGCGATGTATCCCGCCTGCCCAAGGACGTGCTCGGCGTCCTAACGACCACCGCGTGGTATCTCCACAGCGACCGTGAGGGTCGGCTCTTCTTCAAGAATGTTCAGAACCTCATTGCAAAACTGAACACGACGGCGGCGGCTTATACGCGAGAGATTCGGCTTAAACAATTGCAGAGTTTTCTCGCCGATATTTTCGAGCCGGCCGTGAGCGACTGCTATCAAATCGTCAAGGCGCTTCCTCCCGTCGACGAGATCGAGCTGCAGCAGGACAAGGTCACGCTTGTTATCGCAGAATCGGCTTCTGCCGGTGGGTTGCTTGACGATCTCCGAAAATTTTGGGACCAGACTACGTGGAAGAACCGCGTCTGCTTCCTCACTGGCGAGCGCGAGACCTCAGACAAGTTGCTCGACACCGCGGCCGAACTGAAAGCGATCGATCACATCGTAGCCGAAATGAGTGCGGAGAAAATTCCGGAGAAGGACCCGCAATTTCAAAGTGCGCGAGACATCTCGGAGAAGGTTCGGCTGCGCATGCTCAGCGTAGCCCGGGAGAGCTTCACGCAGCTTTTCTACCCCGGCCCAGACGCGCTGCTCACGGCCGATTTCCTCATGAATTTCGCCGACAACAAATATAACGGCGAGCAACAGGTGAAAGAAGCGCTCGCAAGCAAGCAAAAGTTCACCAACGACATTGATAGCGACACGTTCCGCAAGAAATGCGAGCAACGCCTGTTCACGCAGCAGGTGATGGCTTGGGCTGAGATTAAAAAACGCGCCGCAACGAACACGCGCTGGCAATGGCACATTCCGACCGCACTCGACACGCTCAAAACGCGCATGATTATGGAGGGCCAATGGCGCGAAGAAGGTGGTCTGATCGACAAGGGCCCGTTCCCAGAACCCGACACGTCCGTTCGTGTTCAGGAATTAAAACGCAACGATGATACAGGCGAAGTCACTCTGCGCATTACGCCCGTGCACGCCGACACGGTTTACTATGAGATGGGCGCAGAGGCGACGACAGGCAGCGCCAAAGTCCCCGATCTTCAGAACTTCCCCACGAAGGAACTGCATCTCACATTCCTGGCCGTTGATTCAACTGGAGCGCACGCGACCGGGCCGGCGGTTCACTGGAAGAATACGATCACGCTCAAGTATCGGCTCTTTCAACAGGGAAAAGGATTGATGTGCGAGCTTCAATCTGGCCCGCCGGCGAAGATTCTCTACACGACAGATGGATCGGATCCGAAACAAGCCGGTGGTACGTATCAAGAGCCATTTCTTGTTCCAAAGGGCGCGGTTTACATCCTCGCGGTCGCGCAGAAGAACGGAGTCGAATCGAAACAACTTCAGATTCCCGTTCCCGAACGACCGGAGGAAGTCCACATTGATCCGAATTTGCCTGTGACGTGGCGGCGCGTTCAGGAAGCGCGTGAAACGAAAGCGACCTATGACTTGTTAGGCCTGATCAAAAAACATCAGGCGAAAGCGCTCGGGATTCGCGCGACCGTTGCCGGCAGGCACTGGCTTGAGGCGACATCTGATGAGAAATTCCCGCTGAATGGCGCTGAGATTGAGACGCTGTTGAAATTGCTGCGCGAGATCATGACTGAAGGCCAGGCTGAGCTTCAAACTGCCGCGCTCTTTTTTGAGCGCGGCCAGCACCTGCTGGATTGGCTGGCGGAAGCAAAGATCGACATCAAGCCAAACGAAATTGCTCAGGAGGCGAAGAAAGCAGCATGAGCCCGGTCGCACAGGCTACATCATCGCCGCCCAAAGCGCAGGGCTTTGGATTTCAACCCGAGCGTTCGCAACATCACTTCGTCGTCTGCATGGCCGCGCGCAAAGACGACAAGGTGACCATCTCTGAACATCTCGCCGTTGAGGAATTTCCGGAGAAACGCGCACTCAGTCTCGCGCTCGGACAGGAGGACAACAAAGTGCGCGTGATGCTTTCGCCAGTGAAATGGGACGCGATCGCGGAGCCAGTGAAAACGGAATTCAACACACGGCTGCGCAAGCGCGGACTACCGGCGGGCAAGTGGTCGCGCACGGAGACGCCGGTTTCGCGACTGCTTGGTAAGGAACTCGTTCTTCTGGCGTGGGCGATTGAAGATGCCGATCCTTCACTGATTTCAACCGCGATTCGTAACTGGCAGGGGCTCGCGCCCGAAGAACGCTGGTGGCTTTACACGATGACCAACGCCGCCACGGGTCACGCGATTACCGGGCGCGGTCGCGGCTGGCGCAAAGCGATTCGTTTTGCGCTGACAGAAAATCCAGTCGGCGGCGAAATAGATCGACATCGCGAGGAATTCTTTTCGTTAGTCCGCGAAGCTGCGGAGGAACATGTCTGATCCTGCGCGCAGCTTTATTGAGACGCAGTTTCCGGTCTCGCGTCTTTCCAAGGAATCTTACAAAGAGCGGAAGGCGAACCAATCGCAGACGCTCACGGGGCTGGGCAAATGGTGGGGGCGCAAGCCGCTCATTCTCTGCCGCGCGACTATTCTCGGTTTGCTCATGCCGGTCTCGAGTAATCCTGAGCGCGATCGCGAAATCTTTTTGAAGATCCTAACAATGGATCGCGAAGGGCTGCTGCGCCGATGGACAAAACGGTTCAGCATGAAAGAGCTCGCAGAGCTCGCGACCCCTAGTGAGATGCGCGAGTGGAATAAAATTGTCGATCTTCTCAACGCAGCGAAGCAGCGCGTGAAAAAACTGCGCACTTGCGGAAGTAAAATGGATTTAGACGGCGCGACTGGAGAAGCTGATCGAATCGGAAGCGAACTCTCGGAATTTGTTGAAGAATTGCAGCGCCGGGTTTTTCTCCGTCAGCCATACGAAGATCAGATCGCCCGCTGCGATCGCCCGGAGCAGATCGATGGGCCTTCGGAAGACGCGTGGAGCGAAATCAACGTCCATCTTGGCACGTGCGCGAAGTCGCTGCCGGAGCTGGTACGCGAGCTGGGCGAGCGGCGCTTCGGACATGTGCCGCGCGTGGGCGATGCGTTTTGCGGCGGCGGGTCGATTCCGTTCGAAGCAGCGCGAATCGGCTGTGACGCCTATGGCTCTGACCTCAATCCGGTGGCCGCGCTGCTCACCTGGGCCGCGCTCAACATCGTCGGCGGCGGCGAAAAAGTCGCCGGGCAGGTGCGCAAGGCGCAACACGAAATTTACGACGCGGTAGATCGACAAGTTACCGCCTGGGGCATCGAGCATTGCACCGAAGATGTTTCGCCTAACGAATGGAAGAGGCTCGTCGCCCGGTTCCAAGCCGGTGAGATCACGACCGAACAGATTCATCGTCAAGTGCCGCGCGCGGACGCCTACCTCTATTGTGTGGAAGTGATCTGCCCCGAGACCGGCTGGCGCGTTCCGCTCGCGCCGTCGTGGGTAATTGGGGAAAAAAGCCGCTGTGTGGCGAAGCTCGTGCCGGACGCGAAGCACAAGCGCTACGACATCGCGATCGAATCCAATGTCTCGGATGCGGAGATCGCCGCCGCGCGCACGGGCACGATCAAGGACGGCTACATCATTCATCCCGAGCTGCGCGCGCAAGGCAAAGAGCCGGCGTCGATCGATCAGGTGCGCTTCGCGGTGAAGGGCAAGGTGCAGGGCGCGCATTATCACGCGAATGGGCTGCGACTTTGGGAAAACGACGATGTCGCGCCGCGGCCCCAAGATGCATTTCAGGAGCGGCTCTACTGCGTGCGCTGGATCACCGCCTTCCAGCGCGAGAACGCAAAAGGCGAGACGGTGTGGGACACGCGCCGCGAATACCGTGCGCCGAGCGAGCACGATCTCGCGCGCGAAGAAGAAACGCTGCGGCTGCTGCGCGAACGCTTCGCGCGCTGGCAGAAGGAAGGCGTTCTGCCGTCAATGGTGATCGAGCCGGGCTACAACACCGATCAGCCGATCCGCGAGCGCGGCTGGACGCACTGGCATCATCTTTTCAATCCGCGCCAGCTGCTAATCACCGGCAGCCTTAATGCTTTAGCGCTCACTCGTTCTGCCGCCGAAACGACACGAGTGGGTTACATTTTGGGAATCGGAAAATGCGCAGACTGGAATAGTCGTCTATCGCGATGGTGGACCGATGCGACTCACGAGAAGGTTGTCCAGACTTTCACAAACCAAGCGCTGAACACATTAGCAACATATGGAACGCGAGGATTGCTACGTCTGGATGAGTCATGGTTTTATTCCATCTCTTCTGCACCAGTACGTGGTCTATTCCGCGTCGCGAGTGCTGACTGTCGGGAAGTTACCTTTTCAGCTGATATCTGGCTAACTGATCCGCCGTACGCCGATGCGATAAATTATCACGAGCTTTCGAATTTTTTTCTGTGTTGGTATTCGTACGAACTTAAACACGTTTTCCCAGAGTCGCCGACTGAGAGCCGAAGCGCCCTCGCAGTCACAGGAGTCGGAGACGCTTTCCGCTACAGTATGGTGAATTGCTATTCGCGCCTAACGGCGAACATGGCCGACGAAGGCGTACAAGTTGTAATGTTCACCCATCAAGACGCTGCCGTATGGGCCGATCTAGCGCTGATCCTTTGGGCTGCAGGTCTCCGCGTTACCGGTGCTTGGACAATTGCGACCGAGACTCCGTTCGGCTCGAAGAAAGGCGGGAACTACGTCCAAGGCACGGTGCTGCTGGTGTTGCGCAAACAGATGGGCAGCGACACGGCGTTTCTCGATGAGGTTTACCCCGAAGTGGAAGCCGAGGTGCGGCGCCAGCTCGATGCCATGGCAGATCTCGATGAAAAGCACGCCACTTCGCCCGATTTCGCCGACACCGATTATCAGCTCGCCGCGTATGCCGCCGCGCTGCGCGTGCTCACCCGCTACGCGAAGATCGAGGACATCAATGTCGCCTACGAGCTGTCGAAGCCACGGGTGCGCGGCGCGGAGAAATCGCCCATCGAACGCGCGATCGACCAGGCGGTCAAGATTGCAGCTGATCACCTCGTGCCTAAAGGCTTCGATCAATTCACTTGGCGAACGCTTGCGCCTGCCGAGCGCTTTTATCTGAAAGGCCTCGATCTTGAAAGCCACGGCGAGTTTCGCACCGGGGCTTACCAGGAGCTGGCGCGAGGCTTCGGCCTGCGCGATTACAAATCGCTGCTCGGGTCTGGGAAGGCGAACGAGACGCGGTTGAAAACCGCGAGCGAGTTTGGCAAAAAACTGCTTGGCGACCCGAACGATCCATTCGCCGATTCGCTCGTGCGGCACGTCCTGTTCGCCGTGCGTGAAGTGACCGCCGCCGAAGGCAACGCTGAGCCCGGTCGCGTGTGGCTGCGCAGTGAAATACAGAACTACTGGAACGAGCGAAAACGGATCATCGAAGTGCTGCTCTACCTCGCACGGCTGGAGGTGACGATCCCGGCGTGGGAGCGCGATGGTAAATCTGCAGCGCTGCTCGCAGGCGCTGTTGATAACGATAGCGTTTAGATGCAAGGCGTTAAGTTACCCCCAGCAGTGTTTGAACAGCACTTGCCGAAATTCTTAACGACGATTTGGCAAGTTCCCGATGATCACGATTTGGAGATCGATTTTTCACGCGGTCGTTTTTACATACCCGTCGCTGTTACCTCACTTATCGCCCGCATCGACTACGCAACCTCAAATGGAGGAAAAGTCCGGCTATGCGGCCTCAATAAGTGCGACAATTTGCGATACCTGCAGCGCATAGACTTCTTCAAGCGATTAGGAGTCGAATTGGACGAAGATTTTGCTCGACGCGATCCAGAAGACGCTTTTGTGCCGGTTCGGGAAGTTCCAATTGGCGGCGTTTCGATTCGCAATGATGAAATGGCGACTGAATTGGCTCGCTGTTTGACGCGAGGTAAAGAGGACGAATTATTTCAGCTCGCGCAATATTCGCTTGGTGAAGTGATTGCCAATGTAAAACAGCATGCGGAACGGGTCGGCTTCGTCTGCGCCCAATCCTTTAAGAAGCATGAAATGTCACGCATCGGCATCGCAGATTGTGGTATCGGCTTACGCGAAAGTTTTCGTCGTACCGACTCGCCACGATTTCAGGAGGGGATGAACGACCTGCAGGTGCTTGAGCTGGCCATGTCACCGTATGGATCGAGCAAAGCTCACCTTCGCACCGGACCCTACGGTGAAACCGCAAACAAGGGCGTCGGATTGACGATGATCCGGTTCATGGCGGCCCAATCTTATGGGCACTTCTTTCTGGCGTCGGGTAAGGCATGGTGGTATCGAGATGGACTGAGGCCAGAAATTTCGAGCACATTTCCGGCGGAGGTTTCAGTGCACGGTACGGTGGTGGGCGTGGCGTTCCAGCGAAGCCAAGTGGACGATTACCTGAAGCTGCGTCGACTGGCGTGGGACGCGCTCGGATTGACAGAAAAGCCCGCCGATACGAAACTATTCACATGAATTCTGGTTTCTCCATGAAGGAACGATTCGGTACTTTTCTCGCGGATGGAGAACGAGCTAATGAATTCCGTTTTGCTGAAGTCGAGCCAGCTATAGTCAAAGGTGACCATGTCGTTATTGACATGTCTGGCGTGACGAACATGACTGATTCGTTCGGTAATGCGCTATTCGGCACGCTTGTTAAGAACCATCCGGAGATCTTGGATGGTCGCATCGAGTTCCGGAACTGCTCGCCACTGTTGAGAACGTTGATTTCCGCTGCAATCCAGTTCGCAACGATGGCTGCGCGCCGGCAGCAACTCGCGTAAACCGCGCGAGCTTGGTTATCATTCGTCTTTCCTTTATCCTGCGCGCGTGATCTGCAGGTTTTCGTCACGGCAGCAGCCGCTCGGCCACTCATTTCTCACCGAGCGCTTGGCGAATGCAAGCTCCTATGACCGCATCGCTGGTTACTTTTCGTCTTCGATCCTCGAAATTGCAGGCGAGCAGGTCGAATCCATGTCGGGCGTCGTGCGCATCGTCTGCAATTCCGAACTGGATGCTGATGACATTCACTCAGCGCGTGCAGCAAATGCGGCGATTCGCCAGGAATGGTGTACCTCTGATCCGATCAGCGAACGCGACCGACGTGGAAAAGATCGATTCGTTAGGCTGAGTGAGTTTCTCCGTTCAGGTAAGATGGTCGTGAAAGTTTTACCCTCTTACCGCTTTGGCCTCATTCACGGCAAGGCGGGCGTGATCACTCGCAAGGACGGGACAAAGACTTCCTTCATGGGAAGCGCAAACGACCATCGCAATGCGTGGAGTCTTAACTACGAGCTGATCTGGGAGGATGATTCTGATGACGCGGTCGAGTGGGTGCAGCGGGAGTTTGATGCTCTGTGGAATTGTCATGAAGCATTTCCGTTGGCCGAAGCCGTCATCGAAGATGTCGAACGCCTCGCGCGGCGCTCAGTTATTGCGACGCCTAACGATTGGAAAAACGCAGAACATCCTAACGCAGCCGCGCCGATCATCGAGACGCCAATCTACCGGAAAGAATTTGGGCTGTGGGCGCACCAAAAATACTTCGTGCAACGTGCGTTTGACGCGCACCGCGGACCATTCGGTGCGCGGTTTGTTTTGGCAGACATGGTCGGCCTTGGCAAAACCCTACAGCTTGCTATGTCGGCGATGTTAATGGCGTTGTGGGGCAACAAACCCGTGCTGATTATCACGCCGAAACCATTGCTCTGGCAGTGGCAGGACGAAATGTTTCAGATGCTCGATATGCCATCCGCCGTTTGGGATAATGGCGAATGGGTCGACGAACACGAAGTCACACATCCAGCGAAAGCGAGCGAAGACATTTTGAGTTGCCCGCGTGCTGTCGGCTTGGTCTCGCAATCGCTGATCACACATCAATCCGAGGCCGCCGAGCATCTGCTGACGAGGGATTATGAATGCGTGATTGTGGATGAAGCCCATCGTGCGCGCCGGCAGAACCGCGCTCCAGACGAGCTCTCGGAGCCGTCGCAGCCGAACAATTTGCTAAAATTCCTTCACGCAATATCACGCCGCACGAGAAGCATGCTGCTAGCAACAGCAACCCCCGTACAGCTTCATCCGGTTGAAGTGTGGGACCTGCTTGACGCGCTCGCGATCGGGAATGAGTTCGTGCTAGGGAATACCGTAGCGAGCCGATGGCGTCGTGCGCAGCTTTGTTTACCGGTGGTTACTGGTGAGGCTTCGCTGCCGGAATCTGTGGAGGAATTCTGGGAGTGGTTTCGTAATCCGATTCCGGAAAGCTGGGAACATAGGACGATTGAAATCGTGCGGCGTTCGCTCCGAATGCGGGACGATCAAGCCGTCGCGCCCGGAAGCGCTTTGGCAGATTTGCGGCAAGCGGACATTCAGCGGCTCCGCGACTTGAGAAAAGAATACGGTGCGAAGTACAACCCATTTATTCGTCATATCGTGCGCCGCACACGTGAGTTTCTCGAAACGGAAATCAATCCCGAAACGAACCTGCCATACTTGGATCCGGTCGAAGTGCGTTTACTTGGTGAAAAGCCTGAGGAGGCGATTCCATTGAACGATTATCTCGCCCAAGCCTACGACCTGGCGGGTGAGTTCTGCGAGCTCGTCGGGAAGCGGTCACGCGGCGCTGGCTTTTTGAAAACACTACTGTTGCGCCGACTCGGCAGCACAATCGTCGCCGGCCGGAATACAGCAAACAAAATGCTGGAGGATTGGGAGCGCGTCACAGATGAAGACGAATCGGAAGATGAAGCCGCGCTTGTTCGTTCGGAGTTTAAGACCCTCTCGCCAGAAGAACGAGATGTCCTCGAAAGATTCGTCAAGGTTCTCGAAATGAACCGGACACGCGATCCCAAATATGAAGTTGTCGTTCGGTTATTGCGGGAAGGCGATGCTGCGGCCGGACCCGAGAGCTGGTTGCAACTTGGCTGCATCATCTTCTCGCAATACTACGATTCGGTGGAATGGCTAGCGCGTGAGCTGTCGATCAACGAGTTCCAGCAAGAGCGTATTGGCGTTTATGCCGGTGCAGGTAAATCGGCCATATATACCGGCGGAATTAGGCAGGCAGAAGAGCGTGAAACGCTGAAACAAATGGTTCGCACCGGCGAGATTCGCTTGATTATCGGCACGGACGCAGCAAGCGAAGGGCTCAATCTCCAGCGCTTAGGCACCCTGATAAACCTGGATCTGCCGTGGAACCCAACACGTTTGGAGCAACGGAAGGGTCGTATCCAGAGAATCGGCCAAAAACGCAATCGTGTCTTCGTCTACAATATGCGCTATCGCGGTTCGGTTGAGGATCGCGTGCACGAACTTCTATCCTCCCGACTTTGGGACATTCACAGCATGTTCGGCCAGATCCCTGACACGCTAGAGGACGTGTGGATCGACATTGCTGTTGGCGCGACCGAGAAAGCTAAAGAGAAAATCGGCGCGATGCCCAAAAAGCATCCATTCGAGGCGAAGTACAACCAGATCGCAAACCTTGACTGGGAGAGCTGTGCTAGAGTCTTGAATGCAGTTGAGAAGAGAAACAAATTAGCCAAACCGTGGTGACCAGTCAGCTGGGGATCTCGTCTCGCCTCCAAAATCCTTACTACCAAGAGGTCTTAAGATCAATTCTAGTCACGGCGGAATCGTACGTACGTCTCAAACGTTTCCAGCGGAGATAAGCTTGCTTGGCGAACCGAAATCACATCTCATCCAATAACTGACAGTATGGCTATCCCGAAATACGACGAGATGACGTTACCGATTTTGCAAATTCTTGCAGACGGCAAAGAACATTCGCAGAGCGAACTAGCGGATAAAATGGCAGAGAAGTTTCATCTCACGCCGGAAGAACGGGCCCAGCGGCTGCCCAAGGTGAAGGCTACGTATTTGCGCCATCGGTTAGGCTGGGCAGGATTTCGTTTGCGGAGAGCGGGATTAGCCGACAATCCGCGGACTGGAACTCTTCAGATCACAGAAGCAGGCCGAAAATTCCTTGGCACGAATCCGACTCAGCTCAAAAGAAAAGATTTCGATCAGTTTCCTGAGTGGACTTCTTTCTATCAGCAGATGCGGGCTGCACGGCGTGAGCGTGGAGATGGAGCGGCAGACGGTACTGATCAGGTACAGGACGAGACTCCTGAAGAGCGTATCGAAGCGGCGTTCAGTGAGTTGAACGAAACTCTTATTGCCGATCTGCTCTCGCAGCTCGGGAAGGTTGATCCGTTTCGCTTCGAACGTGTCGTCCTAGATCTTCTCGTCGCGATGGGTTACGGCGGTTCATTCAAAGAGGCTGCGGCCGTCACGCAGAAGACTGGTGATGAAGGCATCGACGGGGTCATCAATGAGGATCGGTTGGGCCTGGACGTCATTTACATTCAAGCGAAGCGTTGGAAGAACAATGTTGGTCGCCAAGAGATCCAAAGTTTCGTCGGGGCACTAGCAGGAAAGAAGGCATCCAAAGGCGTTTTCATTACGACTAGCGCATTCAATGAAAATGCACGCGAGTACGCTGCTGGCCTTCATCAAAAAGTAATTCTCATCGACGGCCGTAGATTAGCTGAACTGATGATTGAGCACGGCATCGGAGTAGGCGAAGAGCACGCGTATCGCGTCAAGAAAATCGACAGCGACTACTTTGAGGAAAGCTGACGCGGGGGTATGTCTAACATCTCCGAACGTCAACTCGTTAATATCCTCGCGCACCTTCGACAGTGCCGGGCGACGGTTCTTCAGGATCGCGAAGCTTTCGGAAAGGCTGCGTTAGGTCTTGAACACATAGGACAGTTTGCTGGCGCACCCATTGGAGTCGGGCTTGGTCGTAGCCGAGATAGAATCCTAGCGCTGGTAAAGAAAGAAGATAACGAGACAAGGCGAAGAGCTCGAAAGCTTTTCGAAGCGGTGCTTGAGGCCCGCAACATGGCAGTCCACGATGGTGCGTGGATAAGAAATCGCAGTGATCAGCTAGTTGAGCTTTTCCTGCTTCTGGAAGAAGCGACTCTGCACGAATTAACTTCTGTTGAGCAGATAATGGTCAGTTCGCTGGTTATCGCAGAACCGTGGCATCAATTAGCCCACGTACGCAGAATAATGCTCAGCAATTCGTTTTCCTATTTACCGGTCCTCATAACTCGCTGGCTTAGTATCCGACGAAGCAATCGTTGCCATCACTCGTATGGAAACAAATGAAGTACGAAAATCGCGGCTATCCCTGACGGTCGAAGAAGCGGTAAAACAACACAATTTGCGTTTGACCGATGCAGACGTCGTTAGAAGCGATGAGTTCATTGCGAACCTCATACCCAACTCTCCAGGTTGGCCACTTCTTGTCACGGAGGACGGCTCGCACAACGGGCGGTTGATCGGGATTGTTACGCCATTTGATCTTTTGTGATCCCTACCGAGAAACTCATCGCCATCGAAATCGTCGAAGATCTTCAAGCTGCGCTTGTCCAATTCGCCGAAATCGCGAGTGATTTGAAACGATGACCCTCGATATGGTATCACGAACGTAGTACAATGAAGAAAGTTTACAGCGTAGCCCCTGATGGAAAAACGGTTCCTTTCAACCACATTCACTGCGAGAACGAAGAGAGCGAACTCCAAAATTTGCTCGAAAAGAATCTGGATTTGATTCCGGGTGACCAGGTCGATCCAGACGATCCGCGTCGATGGCTGCTCGTTAAGCGCGAGATGATGGTAGAAGACCCCGGCACTGCTGAGGGCCGCTGGAGTCTCGACTTCCTAATGGTCGATCAGGACGGAATTCCTACACTCATTGAGTGCAAGCGATTCAGAGACACTCGTGCACGACGCGAGGTTATCGGCCAAATGTTTGATTATGCGGCGAACGCTTCATTTTATCTTAATCAAGACACGCTCACTCAGTACCTCGAAGAACAGGCGCGCAATCGCGGTATCGACATTGAGAGCTATATCGCCACCGTACAGCCAAGTTCCGGCCGGTCGCTGGAAACCTTTTTAGACGCCATTCAAAACAACATCACTCAAGGACAGATCCGACTAGTGTTCTTTATGGAGGAGTCTCCGCCAGAGCTGCGAAGCATTGTTGCTTTCCTTAATAGCCAAATGGAAAGAACCGAAGTTTGCTTGGTTGAAGCAAGACAGTTCATCCAAAATGGACTCCGCGTCGTTGTGCCGACGTTGTGGGGTTATACGGAACAGGCTCGACGTATCAAAAAGACCGTGACGCTAAAGAAGAGCGGGGAACGACGTGCGTGGAACGAGGAGGACTTCACAGCCGATCTCCAGGCCAAACTAAAAGCTCCGGACGCAAAGGCGGCTCTAGCATTCTATGAATTCTGTCGAACCCTTCCCGGCGCAGTGCTCAAATGGGGTACAGGAACTGAGCGCGGTTCCTTCAGCGTGACGTTTCCGCCCGCTATACCGCGTTCGATCCTGTCGGTCTTTTCAGACGGCGAACTATGGCTGAACTTTAACTGGCTAGATCAAAGCGAGGTTCAATTGAGAGTTCGCGATCGATTTTTGGAGAGTTTGAAGCAAATTTCGACACTCGACCTTGGCGGACAGGATCCTTCGAAGGGACGCAGCTTTCGCCCTGAGCGGTGGCTACCCGCGGCAGATAGAATCAAGGACGCGGTTCGCTCGACGCTCACCGAAATACGATAGGGCGCGAGGACGTGAACTGCTGATGCCGGGACATTTAATTAGATTGGGAAGAAAAAGGGTCGTATCTAAACGTTCAGCGGCAAGAGCCGCTATTGGTTAGCGGTTGCGTGCAAAATGGGCCCGGACGTTTATCGCATCCGGTCGCTTTCGGCGCTAATTAAACGCTCGTTACCTAATGTTATTCGTCGGCGAAGAATTTTTCTTTTCCCGAAAAGGAATGCGCCCGGTCCGTTTACCAGTAGATTGTGACGATGCCGACTTACATTTACGAAACCACCGATCCCGCCAAACCGATCCGTACCTTCGAGGTTAAGCAAAGCGTCCACGACGAGCCGCTTCGCAGCGACCCGGGAACTGGCGAAGGAGCGCGGCGTGTGATCTCGGCTGGTTACAACCTTCTTATTCGCGGAAAATCTGTTGGTCCTTCGGTCGGCTCGGTCGGTTCACACTGAGCCTTGCCATTGACGAAGCGCTGCAAGGCGTCCTCGCGCCAGCTGAGCCGGACGGAATCTCCTAACGAACCAAGGTTAATTGCTGTTTGGCAGCGTCCCCCTACTTCTTTCTCGGCGCCGCCTTGGCGGCTGAGGCTTGCTCTTTCTTCTGAGCTGCGCTGTTGGCTTTCGCCTTTTGCTGTGCCTTGTGCTTCTGATTCGCTTTCGGAGATTTGTCACCCATGATGAGAAAGGCTCGTCTTGCAATCCGTAAAGTCAACGTGGCGTTGCATAGCCCAGGCTATTGCTTCGGTACCGGTCGCAGCTTGATTCCTTCTTCGCGCCTTTTCGTTAGCGGAAGAATATCAAGTAAACAAGAACGCGCTTGTAAGGGAACCGCTATCCATTCGACCAGTTAAGTCAATGTGGTACGAGTATATGCCGCGGAGGATAGTGACTCATGGGCGCGGGCCTATCTCCCGTTTTGATCGCGTCTGCTTCGCTCACGTATTTGCGCTTTTTGCGCCTGCCGTTGGCTGCCGTTGCTGTAGCGATACCCTTGGTTGCCGTTGCTGTAGCCGTAGCCTTGATTGCCGTAAGCGGGCTGGTTGTAGTAACCGTAGCCGTAGCCTTGATTGCCGTAGTAGCCGTATCCGTAAGCGGGCTGGTTGTAGTAACCGTAGGGGTAAGAACCGTAGCCGTAATACGGAACACCAAATCCACCAGTAAAGATGAATTGGTTACCGCCGCTCCAATTGCGACCGTTCCAATTGCGACCGCTCCCGTTGCCGCCGCTCCAGTTGCGACCGCTCCGGTTGCCGCCGCGGCTGAATGTCGCTCCGCCTCGGGACTGCATCGACATGTGCCCATGGCCATGGCCGCCACCACCACGCCGCGGACCAGCGTTTACTGGCGACGCGGTTAACGCCACCGCAGCTAACCAACTTAAGGAAAATATGAGTTTTGCGTTCATAGAATGTTTGAGTGTGCTTTCTTGTTTTCGGCCTTCCTTGATTTCTCAACACGAGAAAAGATTTCTGGTCGTTTCTTTGATGTTCATAAGTACACACACGTATTGCTCTGATGCTGGGCGTTTATTGCCAGAGTTCGCCCGGATATTGCCTCACGGCTTCGACCTTGAGACCCCGGCACGCTTGTGTTGCGGGGGACAATCCGAGGGTCAGATCTAAATATTGAACATTCGTTAGAACTGCGGAACCGACTTTCTCGCTTTTTCTTCCTTCTCCGTTTTGAGTTTCGCTTCGAATTCGTGTGCTGCGTGCGCTGTCGGCCGCCGTAACGGATGCGTAGCAACGGCCGGGCTTTCAAACCGTCGATCTACCGGTTATTCAAAATACGTATCCTCGTGCGCATAAGGCGGTGCGCAGCAACAGAGAAACCGAAGTGGCTCTGTAGCCTTGATCGTGTGCCACGCGCCGGGAGGGATGAGGATCGCATCGCCCGGGCCGAGTCGAGCCGTCTTTCGTGATAAAAGGCGTCTGCGCCGAGAGATTTTGGACGGTCATAGCTATTAAAGATGCCGCGACCCGAGGCGCGACGGAAGGCCTAAGTTTCTCGCTTCTGCTCGGACTGGTTTATCTGCTCTCGAAGAAGAATCTAATCAGGAGGGCAGGAACCCAGGAATCGGCAGCGGTTGCAACCGCGGCTGACACAGCCGCCACTACAGCAGTGCACCTCATGCATCATAAGCGGCTTACGATAGAAGGTCGATGGTCGATTAGTTGAGAGGTGAGCGCTGAAAGCTGAAGGCCGCAGTCATCGACAGCGGCTGTAGTTAGATCGTAGCCGACACGCCTGCCTCTACAGACTTCTGCGGCTGACACAGCCGCCTCTACAGCGGGTACAGCTCATGCATCATAAGCGGCTTATGATAGATAAAAGGCGGGTGTAAGAAACGGTCCAATCTCGACAAGATGTTGCGCGCGCGAGCACGTTAAGAGAGCGATCTTCGTAGCACTATGAAAGAACTAATTAACGTAATCGTCCAGAAAACTGGAATCAGTGAGGAAAAAGCGCAGAAGACTGTGCAAGTGACGCTTGGTTTCTTGAAAGCCAAGTTGCCGACACCACTCGCGGCGCAGTTGGATTCATTCTTTAGTGCGCGACCCACCGTCGTGAATCCGGTAGCGGTCGGCGCCAAAGCTTAAGTTAAATCTATCGGACCCGATCCACACAGCGTGGGTCGGGTCAGGTAAGGGAAGCAAATTGAGGGGCGACGTAACGGAGCCCGCCTTTGCGCAGAGCGGCTATGCCTTCCCAGGGGTTGTCTTTGATTTCCCTGCAACCTTCAATCCCATACTCAAACCGACGTCGGAACCCTAAGCCTATGGAGCAGATAACACCTAACTACTTCGGAGGCGCGAATTTCGAAGCGCGCACAGTTAAGGACATCATCGAGCCTGCGAAGAGCATTTCTAATCAAGCTTCTGTAAAAGCGGCTTTAGACGAAATGCAGGCGCGGGCAATCGATTCGTCACCTGTAATCGATCAACGCGGCGAATTATTGGGTATCCTCTCGAAAAACAAAATGAACCGGAACGTGGGTGGTTTCGGACACGACCCCAAGACAGAACTGGTAGAAGCACACATCGAAGAAAACAATGCCTATTGCTTCGAAGACCAGACGATTGCGGAGGCGGAACAAATGATGCTCAACGCAAAGCTCGGCGAAGTTTTTGTAGTAACCCGCGAAAAATTGCTGGTAGGAACGATAAATATTGAAACAATTGCACAGGAGGGAAGAAAATGGGGTCAGGCCTAAACTCCGAACTCCGAAATTCTTTGCCCGCCGCTGCGGGTAACTAACCAGGCGGGCTACAGTTCTTGCGGCTGACCGATTCCACAAGTTCTTGCCACTCGCCACGGCGAGCAAGCTTTAGGCAGGCGAAGGCGGGCTGCTACAAGATGCGGCTGACACAGCCGCCACTACAGCTGCTCGCAGCCGACACGACTGCCCCTACAGCTGCATCACTTCATGCATCGTAAGCGGCTTATGATAGAGGGTCGATTGTTGATGGCAGGCTTCAGGATTTGTGGTTTGTCACAGGACGGTGGGATTGGTAGAACCGAAACGTGAAGCTCACTAGTTGGTTCGCCGTTTGTGTTCTGACGGCGATTTTTGCGACTATCGTGTACACAGTCAGTGCCGAGGAATCAACGGCTTCACCGGCTCCGTCGGTCAGCCATACGGAAGATGCCATTACAAAAGAAGTCGATTTTCCGTCGCCTGACGAAAAATTTTCCTTTCTGATCGGTCGTGGTGAAGACCAACAAACGATCGATCTGATCGACAAGAAAACGGAGAAGGTCCTTCAACACATCGCTGATGACGATATGAGCTCAGTGAGTTACAAGGTTCTTTGGGCACCGGATTCGAAACGATTCGCGCTCATGACCAGAACGGGCCATCCAAACCAGGACGTGAGGGTTTATTTTCTCAAAGGCGATAAGTTCCAGCAGATCGAGATCCCCGATTTCACAGTGGAGATTCCGGCGAGGATCAGGGCAGGCAAACAACATCCACATGTCGCGGCCAATAACTGGGAGGAAGCGAAGAAGTGGAACAAAGATGGTTCGCTGCTTGTAACCATCGATAACACGATCGATGGCGCCGGCCATACCGCGGGTGCGACGCGCACTGTTCTGCTCGGGTTCGATAAATCGGGCAAACCCAAGATCCTCAAATCGACGGTGAAATACGAGTCGAGCAATTATTGACTGATGCGGAAAGCCCGATGGCGCGTTCCGGCTTTCTACGGTTCATCGCTTGTGGCGCCTGCTTGGCGCAATGTCAGTCTTCCTTCTGCTTGGGCTGGCTTGCTCCCGCCGCGGAAGCATGAAGTAAAAAGGACGAATTAAGAAGTCCAAGAAAAGTTGATCAGGCTGCAACGGATGCCCGCCACGGCAGGTAAACGGAGCAACGGCCAGGCTTTCAAAGCAGGAACGCAGGAATCGAGGAAAGGGATTACCGAAAATAGAACACGTCGCGATCGGGAATCGCGCGGGTAGACGGCAACGCAGCTAGGGTAGCTGGCGCGAGCACGAGGCAGTGCGAGTGATCAAGGTAAAGCCGCGAGGTAGCGGCGAGGAGCGGGGGCAGCGACGCAGTTTCAAACGGAGCGACAGTTAAGACCTTGCAGGTGCAGTGACGACGGCGCACCCGTGGCTACAGCGAGCGGCATGCAGCTGCGAGCGTCAAGTCGAGCGTCGCACAGCGACGCTGCTACAGTTCTTAGGAGGCGACACGCCTGCTTCTACGGCTGTTCGCTCATGCATCGTAAGCCGCTTACGATAGATACGTGGGAAGGATTTCGGACTTCTGTGCAAAGACGAAAATGGGAGCAGTCCTCACTTTTTGCACAAAGACACTAGCGACGCTCGCGGGGTTCATTATGTCTTGACGGTTCGGCGGCTGGGCAGCACGCTTCGGGCATCGACATGCGCGTGAGAGCGCGCTGACATCGTTGTAGCTCGTCCCTGAAAGGGTTCTCGGTTCTAGACGAGCTGCCCTAAATTCAACCTGGAAAAATCATTATGAAATTATTCTCACCACTTCTGGTAAGCACACTTCTCGCCTTAGCGGCCGCGCCCTGCGCGCATGCTCAGGAGAACGCTGCTGACTCCAGCGCAGTCCAAGCCAATCTCAAGCAAATGGAAGACGCCTGGGTTAAGGCCCTTGTAACCAAGGATCACGCCGCCGTCGGAAACATGATAGCGGACGACTTTGCCGGATTTAATCCTGGAGGAAAACATGTTACCAAGTCCCAGCTGCTTGATGAGGCTAAAAACGAACCTAACACCTTGAGCTCGGCGACCAACGACAACATGGATGTTCATGTCTACGGGCCGAACCTGGCCACAGTCTCCGGCACGACGACGGAGAAGGGCAAAGACAAGGGTGGTAAACAGTTTACCCGCACCTACGTTTGGGTGGATACCTGGATGGAGCGCAATGGCAAATGGCAATGCATTGCCGAAGGAGTCATGGAGTCGCGCAAAAAGAAGTAAACAGGTGGCGCAAGAGAACGCGATCCGACGACGGGTCTGCGTAACATCGAGAATTCGTGACGACGAATACGGTCTCGTTGCGCATGGAAACCTCGCAGCCGCTCACGACAGACAAAAGGGCGGGTGTAAGAAACGGTCCAATCCTGACAACATGTTGCGCGCGCGAGCACGTTAAGAGAGCGATCTTCGTAGCACTATGAAAGAACTAATTAACATAATCGTCCAGAAAACTGGAATCAGTGAAGAAAACGCGCAGAAGACTGTGCAAGTGACGCTTGGTTTCTTGAAAGCCAAGTTGCCGACACCACTCGCGGCGCAGTTGGATTCATTCCTTAGTGCGCGGCCCACCGTCGTGAATCCGGTAGCGGTCCCCGCCAGAGCTTAAGTTAAATCTATCGGACCCGATCCACACAGCGTGGGTCGGGTCAGGTAAGGGAAGCGAATTGATGGGCGAAGTCAGATCATGATCTCGAAAATTATTAGCCGCGCGGTATGTCTGAAAGATCCCTTCCAATCCCAAATCCTTCTCCAATTCATTTATTAATCAGGAAGCCAGGAAGCCAGGAACGCAGGAAGGGCAGGATGCAGCCGAGAGGTTGTAGGTAGTTGAGGGTTGAGGGTTGATAGCTGATAGGCCGCAGTCATCGCCAGCGGCTACAGTTTTGCGGCTGACACAGCCGCCGCTACAGCGAATTCCTCATGCATCGTAAGCGGCTTATGATGCGAAAGGGGAATCGTCGTTCAGATCAGTTGAGCGCAACAAATCGATTGCCAAACAACATTTGCTGTCGAGCACAAATTATCCACCGATGGGTGGGAAGCCTTTATTCTCCATGTCGCCGCGGAGAAAAACTCGATCGGGATCAAACCACTCAACACCTGCGCAAATTAGTCGGGAGCCACTAGCAGCGTAAGAGAGGATAATCTACGGCACTGACGATTTTGTGGTCGTTTGGGGTTATTCAAATTGCGCGAGAGCTTTTATTGGTTACGTTAGAAAACTGCCGCATCGATTTACCTACCTGGTTTGCCGAACTCATTCGGTGGCACGAACCAAATGGCCTTTAGCTGCGATCACTGCAGCAACTTGGTACGATAGAAAGTTTACTATGATTAAATTATTCCTTAGTGTTGCCTCCGTCATCGCCCTCATGGGTTCGGTGGCTTATGGGCAAACATCCTCCACCTCAACTACAGTCGCGACGGACACCAACGGAACGACCGAAACGACAACGACCACAACCGAAAGCACCGGCACGGTCACGGACTATACTCCGGGCCAGTTGATGGTCTTGAAGACTGAAGCTGTTGAGCCTGTGCGCTACAAGTTCAGCAAACAAGTAACATACGTCACCTCGGACGGGCGTGTTATTCAACCTTCAAAAATCAGAAAAGATTCGAAGGTTCACGTTCACTACGTTAAAGTCGGCGACGATATGGTAGTGGATAAAGTCATCGTGACAAAAGACAGCGATTAAACCTCAAACATTACTTGGCGCTAACGCCCAAGCTTAGAAAACACTCACGCCTGACGGCTCGCCGTCAGGCGTTTTGTTTTTTCAATTGCTCCGAAAGGGCGACAATATCCGCATCATTAGCGCTCGCCCGGCGAGCAGACGCGAACGACGAACCTATGAAGAAAGGGAATAAAAACAACGATTCTGAAATGCAGGCAGAATATATGATTTCTCGCCCGGCGTCCGAGGGAAATACGCGCGCCGTTATGCAGAAGGCACTAACGTCGTTGTACTGGACCCGGACGTCGCGAAACTGTTTCCGAATGCGGAGGCTGTGAACAAATCTTTACGCAACTTGGCGAAAACCATTCGTCGTCGAAAATCTGTCGTCGCGAAATAGCCGATCTGGGTTTTCCCTTTTTAAGCGCGAGCACAACGGGCCTCTACCGCCTTGGCATTGCCTACGTCGTGGCAGGCTCACGAGACGCTCACTGCGCTTCGCGATCGAAGACTGATTCGTTAGCTCAGCGCCTTTTCCTTAGCGAAGGAAGATCAAGTAAACGAGAACACTTAACACCACCGCTGCCATGATGATCATCTGCTGCAGATGTTTCGCATTAAAGGCCCGCGACGGAATTGCCCGCGATTCGGTAGCACAATGACGGCAATGATGATCCGCGATGGAGAGCGCGTAGCCGCAGGTCGGGCAAGGCTCAAGTGGCATACGATACCAATCGCAGACATTGACCTAATAGCGAGGAATACCGGAGGAAAATGCGGTCGCGTCTAAACATTTCCGAAGCAATCCGGCGCAAGGGTGCCGGTTACTCACTCGCGTGGACGATGTAGCTACCGACTTGTTTGTCGCGCTCCAGCTTTAGCAGCCCACGCTTTTGCGCTTCGAGGAGCAGTTCGTTGAAGGCACGGAACCCATGTGCGCGCTCGTTGAAACCGGGGTTCTGACGTTTCATCGCCTCTTTCATTAGCGAACCGCGGATCGGATAATCCTCGCCTCGCTCGGCGCGCAGTGCTTCCAAGGTTTTCCTCAGAAGGTCGAGCGCCCCGTCGATGGAGGGTCGATGATCCTTGCCAGTTTTCGCTGCTGGCGCAGTCGCGGCAATGCTCGGACGTTTCTTTGCTGGCTCCACGCGCACGAGATCGTCGTAATAGATGAATTCGTCGCAGTTGTTGATGAATAGATCGGACGTGGACCTTTTGACGCCGACGCCGATGACGGTCTTGTCGTTCTCGCGCAATTTGCTGACGAGCGGCGAAAAGTCCGAATCGCCGCTAATAATGACGAAGGTGTCGACGTGACTCTTGGTGTAACACAGATCGAGCGCATCGACGACCATGCGGATGTCGGCGGAGTTTTTGCCGGACTGGCGCACATGCGGGATCTCGATGAGCTCGAACGCCGCTTCGTGCAACCCCCGCTTAAACGTCTTGTAGCGCTCAAAATCGCAGTAGGCTTTCTTGACCACGATTTGACCTTTGAGCAGCAGACGCTCGACCACCTTGCGGATGTCGAACGCGGGAAAATCCGCGTCATGGGCGCCCAGCGCGATGTTTTCCAGGTCGAGGAACACAGCCATCGTGGCATCGGAATCTTGCACACTCATCAGGCTATGATGTTAGCGACATCGCGTTCGCGAGACAGCGAAAATTGAGCCAGCAACGTCCATGGCGATTGTTTCGGGCAGAGAGTAACCACTCGCCACGATGTGGGTACTGACCATTTGCGCGGCGCAAATTCTGCGGGCTGACCTGTTCGACAAACTCAAGGCAGGCTCCGCCGCCTCCACAGCAAATCCTTCATGTATCATAAGCGGCATATGATGAATGCGTGGGAAGCAAGCTTAAGAAAGCTTGAGTGACCTACGATCACGAGGCGGCCAGGACTTTCCTGCTTTCAACGCGGCGCGTTTCACTTCGCGGATCGCGACCATCTGTTTCGCGTGCGAACGTGTGAGCTCGCGTCGGCTGGCAAGACCGCCGCGGCGACCAATCTTCGCAAGATACTCGCGGACTCGCTTTTCAGCTTCGGTCATAGAATCTTTAACGATCCATCGTAAGCCGCTTATGATGCATGAGGCAAGGCAATGATTGGGCAATCGTTAGGGATCTGCAGCAATTCATGCGTCCGCAGGTTTGGACAACGTGGGATTAGATAATCTTGCCTGGTTTGTCAAAACCGCGTCTGATCATTGCTGAAAGGCCGGGCAGCACATGAAAACGTACGTCGTAAAGCTTTCCGATCGCGAGGAGGGGCCGTACGGGGAAGCACAGATGGCACAGATGTTCGCGGACGGGCGGGTTGACCGAGACACGCCGTGTAAACCTTCCGACGGGGGAGAGTGGAAGACGATCGATGATTATTTGCCGATGTTGAAATACGGGACGCAATTGCCGCCGGCTACCAAAGTCCCTGCCGTTCCTCCACCACCGCCGCCGGTCTTGTTGTCATCGCAACGCGTGTCAGTGGTCGAATTCGATATTCCGTTCGGATCGGTTCTGAAGATTCTGTTCAAATGGATGGCGGCGGCATTGGTTGTCTTCTGCTGCTTCCTGCCAGTCATTTTTGTTCTTTGGCTAATTGTGGCGGCGATATTCGCTGCACTTTTTAACGGCGTAATGTCCACTTTTCATCACCCGTGATTTGTTGGGGCTCGTTTTGGAATGTGGACGCTGAACTTCATTTGAATGGCAGACTAATTCCGAAAAATTACGACGTGAGAAACGGGAAAAAACAGGCAAAGTAGAACCATGAACAGCGGCCCAACAATCAGCATCGGTTCGAGTGGTCCCGACGTACGAAGACTCCAGCGTATCTTTGTAATGACCAAGGTGCTCGCGCCCAACAAGATCACCGGCAACTTCGACTCGACAACGGAACAGGCCGTCAAAGATTTCCAACAAGGCGCAGGCTTGACGGTGGATGGCATCGTGGGGCCGATAACGTGGCAGGCGCTTCCGGCCGATCCAAATACGCCGCTGTTATCCCGTGGTGCCTCAGGCGGCGTTGTGACCGCGTTACAAAAAGGTCTCAAGAAATATTCAACTCCTGCGACTGATCCGGGCGCTGTGGATGGTGACTTTGGGCCGAAGACCGAAGCCGCTGTCAAAGCCTACCAACAGGATCGGGGTGTCCAAGCCGACGGAATCGTCGGCGACCAGACGTGGTGGGCTCCCGCAGGTGCCGCGGGTGCTACGCTCGCGTCGCTGTCGGGACTTACGACGGTGTGATTTGAGTCGGCGGCCGAAACGTTGCGGACCCACACACGCATGGGCCGCAGAGTTATCGCGATTAACGATGACGACCCTCCCGCCTTCGCGCGATCGCCACCGGGCAGGAGTGGCGGGCTCGCCGCTCCTATAGCCGTTAAAACTCATGCCGTGCGGCTGACACAGCCGCCGCTACATTGCTGATCTCATGCATCATAAGCGGCTTATGATGGATGAAAGCGTGACAAGATCGATTTTGAGCCAATTAAACGATTGCGGGCGACACAGCCGCGGCGATAGCGCGTCTACCTTCCGGCGTTAGGTCTCCGCCATCTACGCTCTTGCCCCTATTGCCCGCGGCTCGCGGGCGGGACGATACCGTTCATGCGCAGATACTCGACCAGTTGACCGTAATGATCGAACGCGTGAGCAGCGGCGAATGTTGCCAGGAACAGGCGCGTGGTCGGTCTGCCACTGCTCGAGCTAATTGGTTGGACAAGGTTCGACGCGTTTAGGGTTGCAACCGCTTTATGGCCAAATGCGAAGGAATCCTTCAGATACTTAACGATGTCCGCCTTGGCTGTCATACTGTCCGGGCCTTTGCCGTCGTTAACCGTGTCGGGAGCTTTCTCGCCGGTGATCGGTGACCAGATCAAGTAGTTCGAAGCGGCAACGTGTTTTAGTTGCTGGCCGAAGGTGCGCACACCTTTGTAGTCGCTGCCGGAAATGTTCAGCTTTTCCGGGGAGAAATCGAACTTGTTCTCCGGCATCGCTTCGGCGGCTTCGACAACTTCCTTCTCTATAATAGAGATCTCGCGATCGATGGCTGAGGCGATGGTTGGTGGAGTTGAAGGTGTGCCCGACACGCCAGCCGCCGGTGAGCTCTTGGTTGCCTGCGAATAAGCTGAAGCTGCAGCGAGCGACAATGCTGCTGTTAGCAGTAGAGAAGTTCGGAGCTTTTTCATGGGATTATTGTTCTTTCCTTTTGAGTCTTGTCAGGGAGCAGGTTACGCGGCAAAGAGCGAATCACCACATAGAAATCGCGTCGCATCTAAACTCCGAACTCCGAAAAAGAATCTAATCAGGAAGGCAGGAAATAAGCGACATCGCAGCCTAACAAATCAGAAGTCGTTTCGGCTGATCGGCTCTTTCAGGCGAGGAAGTTTGGCGAGCTGGCAAGCTTTACGATTAGATCGTCACTCAAAATCTCGCGACACCTGGCTAACAATCGCAACTCTTGCCGCAATTGCATGCCCCGCCGTTGTTCATCGGGCAATTTTTGCCGCTGGTCTTACAAGCAGGTTGATCTGCCGCAAATCCAACTGCGCAAATCATCGCCGCGAAAACCGAAAACAGAATTTTAACGCAATGTTTCATACAGATTTAATGTTCGCACATAGCTAAAGTTGCGCCAGCGGACGGAATCATAAATTGACCCTCGCCAGGCTCCGACACGCGCAGCTTGCAATAGTCGAAGCCGACTGCTTCGGTCTGATTGATGAGCAAATCGTATCTCCTTTGGGCCGTCATTGGGATGATCGGCTATTCCGTGACCGCAATGCTGGTCAAGCTCGCTACCCAGAGCGGGCGATTCTCCAGCTACTTCGTTCTTATGATTTCTTCCGCCATGGTGGTGGCGACCTCAACGACGATCACCGTCCTCCGCGGAGACATGAAAACATTTTCCCGGGACAATCTTGTCAGCTCCGATGGCATGCTTGTGCTCGGCACGGGCGTGGCGCTGGTAATCGCGGTTGTCTTTTATTTTCTCGCGTTGTCCGAAGGGCCGACCAGCGTTGTCGTCCCGATCTATGGCATGTTTATCGTTGGCGGCGCCGTGCTCGGATTGGTCTTCCTGCACGAACCGTTCACCGTGCGCAAAGCTCTCGGTATCCTCCTCGCTGCCGTCAGTATTTATCTCATCGCAGGCCATCCGGCGCCGTGAATCGGTGCCGGGCCGCAGTCAGCGACAGCGGCTACAGCGCAGGCGACACGCCTGCCACTACAGCAGCGTTGCTAGAACAATGAGACGAAACTTCAACGTTCGCTCTCAGGTTTTCGCTCGTGGGTTTTGGGCGGCTTGTTTGATCCAAGCCTCTACTCGCTCTTGCAGCAGGTCTAACGGCATCGAGCCGCCGTTCAATATTTCGTCGTGGAATGCTTTGAGATCGAATTTTTCGCCGAGTTGCCTCTTCGCTTCATCGCGCAGCTTGAGAATGGTTAACTGACCCATCTTGTATGCCAGCGCTTGCCCGGGCCACGCGATGTACCGGTCCGTTTCAGTCTGCGCCAGCGCGTCGTTGATGTCGTTCGCGTGCATGTAATCGATCACCTGCTGGCGGCTCCATTTTTTGTCATGAATCCCGGTATCGACCACCAGCCTGACCGCTCGAAGCATTTCTGAATTCAACCGGCCGTAGTCAGACACAGGGTCCTGGTAAAAACCGATCTCTTTACCTAACACCTCGGAGTAGAGCGCCCAACCTTCGGCATATGCGGTAAAAAAACCGTGCAGCCGAAACTTCGGCAACCCTTCCAGCGTCTGGGCGATACTGATTTGCAGGTGATGACCAGGAACGCCCTCGTGATACGCAATGGCTTCGTCGTCGACCAGGGTACGCTTGGTGGGGTTCGAGACCGCAACAACGACGCGGCCCGGGCGCTTCCCATCCGGCGTGCCCTGGACGTAATGGGTCGCCGCGGCTTTGGCGAAGTCAGGGATTGGTTCCACCGTCACTGGCGACTTCGGCAGTAATCCAAATAGTTCCGGCAGCTTCGGCTCCATCTGGTGGATGTATTTTTTGTAGTCATCCAGAATTTGTTGCTCGCTGGTCGGCTTCCACCTGGGATCGTTGTTCACCGCCTCCCGGAAGCTGGCCAGGTCCTTGTAGCCCTGGGCCTGGGCCAGCTTGGTCATCTCGGCTGTGATACGCGCTACTTCCTTGAGCCCGATCTCATGGACCTCGGTTGGCGGAACGTCGACCGTGGTCATTTGTTTCACGGCTTCGACATACCGCCGTTTCCCGTCCGCGAGGCTTTCGATCGCTAGCTCTGTCCGTCCTTTCGGGTCGTAATCGGTGCGCAGGAACTCGGCGAATTTCTTATACGCTGGAATCACATCGTCGTTAACGGCTTTGGTGATCTCGTCCGTCAGGCGTTTCTTGTCTTGCTCGGAAAATTCCGCCGGAAATTTTTTGGTGGGCTCGAGGAATGGATTCGCGGCGATGATGCCGTCGCATTGGCCGGGCAACTTTTCGAGAACGAGCTTGGGCGGCATCAGGTGATCCTTCTCGCCCTGTCGCATCACCTCGGTCGTCTGTTCCAGCACCCGCGGGATCTGGTGTAACCGGGAGATGTAATCCTGGTAGTGCGGGACGGAATCAAACGGCACTGCGTTCGGCAAATCGGCCAGCCGAGTGTGCACACCGTTCTGCTGGTTCACCGGCATCTCATAATTCTTCAGGGCGTAGTTGACGTCTTCGCGCTCCAGCTGCTTTTCGAGAATGCGATGACTTAGCAGGTCGTTGTCGCTCATGCCATCTGTCGGAATCGCCTTTAATCGAGCGAGAAAGTCATCAGCTTCCGCATGTTGCCGGGCGATGTCCGCGGGCGAAACCTGTCCAAGCTGTGAGTTGTAACGGTAATCGCCGTACGATGTTGCCCGCTCCGGAAAATTCTTAAGCCCGGCTTGATAATACTCCTCAAAAAGCGCGTTCTGCTTTGCTACCCGGTCCGCTACCGTTTGCCCAAAAGCAGAGCACGCCAACCCAAGAACCAACCCAAAAACCAGTTGTCGCATATTGGTGCACGCTAGCAGAGTGGCGTCTCCACGCACGTTGTGATTAGCGTTGCGCTCCGGAAAAACTGCGAATGCGGTCGGGCGTCCATAAAGCCGTGACTTCCGGGTCCGCAGGCGGCACGCCCGCCGCTACAGCGACGAAGGATTATCTACGATTCGCATTGATCCGCGGTGACCACGAGACGTTTAACCGGTTGGCTCGTCACGAGTCCTTCCACAATCTCTGGGACGTCGGCAGCCGTAACGCGTCCGTAAAAAAAGTGATCGGGTTCGACTAAAACCGTCACGCCGGTAGCGCATTGATCGAGACAGCTCGATGTGCACACGCGCACCTCGAGCTTTGCGAGTCCGCGCGCGGCAACCTCCTCTTTCAACGCTCTGTACACTTCTTCCGAGTTTTTGGCCGCGCAGGATCCTTTAGGGTTGTCCTCGCCCCGGCGATTGACGCAGACAAAGAGATAGCGTTTGCGTTTCAGAGAGGTGAGAGTCGAATGCGCGGAGCCACAGGTCAAAGGCCAAAGAATAGCCAATTGTGTTTTAGCAATAACGGACGATAGTTGGAGTCTCGGCTGCGATTTCCCCGAAACGCGATCAGGGTCCCACTCCGGTTCGGAATTTAACTCCGTCAGCCCTGATTGTCATTGTGAGCTAAATTATGAATTCAAACCTAGTCAAAGCCGCTACCGAAGTTATTCCTAGTCCGGAAATCCTGGTGAACATGGTCTCCCAACGCGTTCGACAACTCTGTCTCGGTTCTCGACCGATGGTCGAATTTGTTCCCGGACTGGGTCATGCTGATATCGCGCTATCAGAGATCGCTGCGGGGAAATTGAGTTTTGAATCGACCCTGATTCAGAACGGGAACGATGCAGCGCCACAGGTGGTCGAGTTTCCTGCAATCGTTGTCAAGAAGCCGAAGAAAAAAGCGGCCTAACAAATCTCGGTTTGCGCCGCCGATGCGATCGACGATCTGCTTCGCGCCCCCAGAGATATGCGAAAGAAAAATCAAGAAGGCGGTGCTCGTTGCCGAGTGTTGGTGCTGGTGGACGAATCGAACATCGGCAGCTCAGTGCGAACCGCGGGACGCGGGCTCGATTGGCTAAAGCTCCGAGATTTTCTGGCCGGTCCGGACAGCGGACGCGATCTGATCGAGATGGTGGTCTATGCGGGATTGCCGCCCGCCATTCCAACCTGGCAGGATGAGCGTGACAGGAAAAACAAGTTTGTCCATTGGCTGCGCTCCAATGGATTCATGGTGGTGACCAAAGATGGTGCGCCTGCCGAAGAAGGTCATTACAAGGCGAACGTAGACGTGATGATGGCGATCGATGCGCTCGAGCTTTCGATCGAGATGCGGCCTGACGTTGTGATTCTCGTCACTGGCGACGCCGATTTCGCTTATCTTGCCACCAAGCTGCGCCGGCACGCAATCCGCGTGGAAGTCGCATCAGCTGCCGGGAATCTCGGAAACACATTGAGATCAGCCGCGAACGACGTGATCGATCTGGCGCCGCTCTTTCGAACGTTCGATATCGTCAATACGCGCGACGTGGGGCATGTGCGGGCAAACGGCCCGGCAACCAGGTCGCCGGCGGGAGCGCGGGATGAGCGACCGACCAAGGTTCAGGATGCGCCAGCGCAGGTACCGAATCGAACGCCGCGGCAGCAGCAAGCGCGCGGACGCCGACCTCGGTTCCGTCCCGTTGCCACGACACGACCATCGGGCGAAAGTTGACGTTTATGGGGCACAGCAAAGGCAGAGACAACGCTAAGAGACGCGCAAAACGCCGGAAGAAAACTGAGCGCCTTGCGCTCGCTAAGAAAGCGAAGCCAGCTACACGGGCTACTTCGTGAAATATTTCGCGGCAAGAGATTGTGCGTCACTGCCCATCACATTGGACGCTGCTTTGCTACCCAGCAGTTTTCGCAACAGAGATTTCGCTTCATTTTTCTCCTGCTCCGACACGTCGGCTTGATTGACCGCAGTGATCACTTTCTCCAACGCATCAGTAATCGCCTGCTGCTGACTGCGCTTTTCTCTCGATGTTTGCTCGCGCTGGGCAACTGCGGGTCGGCGGCTCTTATCGATAGAAACCGGGATCGGAGACTCGACGCCAGCTTCGAGCACTTTGGCTCCGAAGTCGTTTATCTTCGCAAAGCCCGACAGCAAACCCATCCCGCTCGTATCTTCGAGAGGCGTCCAGTCGATGAGGCGATGCTCTGAAAGCTGGGCCACGGCGCGCAACCAGTCGCGGCGATTTATACCCGCTGGCGGCGGCACGGCCTGTTCACCCTGCCCAAATGGAAGCAAACCTTCGCTTCGATGTTCATAGAGAAGCTCCAACAGGCATCCTCTGACGACAGAATCTTTCATAACTTTGCGAATATGTTCTCTCTCCGGCGCGGCAACAACTCATCACCGCCACGAACTTGTCATGCGGTGGGGCTATTACAGTGCTGCCGGCCCGAATCAGTTTAATTCCTGTTCGAGGACGCGATGAATGTCTGCGACAGTTTCATCGGAGACTGTTCTCCTAGACTGTCGAGCTCTTCCATCAATAGCGCCTCGTAAGAATCGCATATCGGACATTTGCCATTTGCCTGGATCCATTCGGGATGCTGAATTCGGAGATCGTTGTGAATCAGTTGCCGGAGCTCGGTATAGGTGTGGATTTCGTGAGTCATGGGACTTTGCCTGGTGAACGATTCAAGCGTGCGTCGACCGGCTTTGGCGCAACGAACGCGAGCCGGGCCCGACTGAGGATATCCCAAAAAGCGGCGTGCACGCGCTTGCGCTGTGCACTTTGCCGAGCCAATTGGAAAACTTTATATCGCTGGCGTTGCAACAACACCGCCAGCATTCCGCTTTGCGTGAGGGTCTGGATTGATTTTGTCATGACTTTTTTCTCCATTTCTAATCCTCGTGTAACCGCCAGGGCGCGATTGCGCTCTGTTCTGAGCGTTACGAATTTCATAAACCGATTTTGTAGTTGGGTTGACTGCTCCAAATCCGCGCGGAACGAGGAACCATCTTCACGAGCCGCTTTCAACAGCGGCCTCGCTTCAGGTGACTCGGGGCTCCAGTTGAATCTGGAGATCGCGCTAAGCGGTGTCTCAGCGAAGGTTAAGCCTTTCAACCACCCTTTACCCGGGTCAAAAGTGCCTTGAGGCGTCGGATGACGTAATCAAGGATTTTCTATCCGATCGGCACGATCGTGTCAAACTCTTTCGGAGGTGGTGAACCGCGGTGGAGACGATCGATTTTGCGGCGATCGTTGCCCTATTGCTGCGCAAATGCTTAGGTTCGTTCAACGTTACGATGAGTTATGGCAAGACAATTCAGACTCATTCTGTTGATGGGAGTGGCGGCGGTCATCGTGTGTGGCGTGGCTGTGTTCTATACTCATCGCACGGCTCACGGCACAACGGCGGAAGAACAGGCTGCTTACGAAAGTGGTGAGAAAGCCGGGAAGGAAGCGCCATCCAGCGCTACGCTACCGACGCAAGCTGAATTGAATGTGGTGGCCCAAAAGTATTTCGAGCAGCAGGGCCCGCCTGAACAGCTCCAAAATCCTTCGCGAGCAGCCGACCTGCAGGCTTTTAAACAGGCTTTCGAAAAGGGTTACAACGCAGGGTTCCAGAAGACGCATCCACAGAAGTGAACCACTCCATACATCATAAGTGCCTTATGATGGGTTGGCGCTCTGGATAAAATTGGTTTCGCGCTTGCGGACTGTTCTGCGGTAAAACATAGTATTACGTCATGACGAAGACGATCTCCAGAATCGGCAATTCGCAGGGCATCATGTTCGATGCGGCCTTAATGGACCTGGCCCGGATAAAGGTCGGCGATCAGGTTAATGTCACTGTCATGCCGGAGAGCGGAGCGATAATGCTCATGCCGCTTCGGTCAGGGCCGTCGAAAGAAGAAATCAGCTTGGTCATCAAGAAGACAGCCAGGGATTATCGCAAGACGTTGCGTAGACTTGCGTGAGCGCGACGCTTGACGATTGCGCACATCTTGGCATCGACACCGTTCGCGAGATTCACGCCGAGGCGATAAAACGATTCGGCGGTCTAGACGGCGTCCGTGACGAAAACCTGCTGGCTTCAGCCGTGCTAACGCCGCAATCCAGTTTCGGTGGCAAATCTCCTTATGGCGATATCATGGAAGTCGCAGCTGCGTATTTATTCTACATCTGCAGCAACCATCCATTTCTTGATGGGTACAAACGAACCGCGATGATGGCTGCGATCGTGTTCCTGCGCCTGAACGGAATCGAGCCGTCACCCGATAGCGGTAAGTGGGAGAAATTGATGCTCAATGTGGCCGCGAATAAACTCGACCGCGCTACGACGACTCAGCGTTTACGGAAGCTGCTCAAGCGGCAAAGAAAGCCGAGCCGTACCTAAGCCTTGACGGTTGAGTAGCGGCTCGCCCGCCACGGCGGGCAAGCGCTGACGTGGCTACAGGAGATGGCAGGCAATAATCTCAGCTTCGCGGTCGCCGCGGCGACCGCCACTACACCTCCGCGGCTCATCCGAAGACAATGATTGCATGCGATCTTAGGGATCGCTCTAATTACCGGCGTGCAACCGCGCACGCGACGAGATTTTCTTTCCCTCGCCGGCAAAGGCCTCGGTCTCGCCGCGCTTTCTTCGGCAACGGTTGCGTCGTTGTCGAGAAGCGTTGAAGCAGCGGGCAAGAGCGTCGCGCATCTCACGCCGGAAGAAGCGGCGACGGACGAAGATTACTGGGCCACCATCCAAAACTCGTTCAGCGTTACGCGCGGCATCATCAATCTGAATAACGGCGGCGTGTCGCCAAGTCCGCGGATCGTGACTGAGGCGCTGGTTCGTTACATCTGGGAACAGGAAGACGCCACCGCTTACACGATGTGGCAAATTCTCGAACCGCAATCGGAAACGATTCGCACGGGCCTGGCCGAACTGTTCGGCTGCGATCGCGAAGAAATCGCGATCACGCGCAACGCTTCGGAATCGCTCGAGACTCTGCTCTTGGGTATGGACTTCAAACCCGGCGACGAAATTCTTACCACCACTCAGGATTACCCGCGCATGCTCACCACGTTGCGTCAGCGCGAGAAACGCGAACACCTCAAGCTCAAGCTCATTCAGATTCCGATTCCGGCGAAGAACCTGAACGAGATCACCGCCGCGTTCGAAAAAGGGATCACCGACCGCACCCGGCTCATTCTTATCTCCCACATGATCAATATCACCGGCCAGATCACACCGGTGAAATCAGTCTGCGACCTGGCGCGGGCCCGCGGGATTGAGACGATCGTCGACGGCGCGCATTCCTTCGCCCAGTTTAGCTTCAAACACGACGATCTCGGCTGCGATTACTTCGGCACAAGTCTCCACAAATGGCTCTACGCGCCGAAAGGGACCGGCATGCTTTACGTAAAGCGTGATAAGATCGAAAAACTCTGGCCGCTCATGCCCGCTGAATCCAAGCAGGCATCCGACATGCGCAAATTCGAAGAGATCGGCACCCACTCAGCCGCGCCGAAGCTCGCCATCGGCGAAGCGCTTCTGTTTCACAACGGGATCGGCGGCCAGCGCAAGGAAGCGCGATTACGGTACCTGTCGCGTTACTGGATGAACCGCCTCAAAGACGTGCCGAAAATTCGGTTCAACACTTCGTTCGACCCGAATCAGTCGTGCGCAATTGCGAATGTTCATATCGACGGCACCAACCCTGAGGTTGTGACGAAATATTTGTTCGACAAACACCACATCTTCGTCGTGCCGATCATGCACGAAGAATTCCAGGGTATTCGCATCACACCGAACCTGTACACTACGTTCAGTGAGCTCGATCGATTCTGCGAGCAAATGGAATTGATCGCAAAGAAAGGCCTACCGGCCTAAGGTTCCGAGATTCCCGTGCGCGGCCGACGTTTGCTGCGCGATGTTACAAACTTTGCAGCAGCTGCGTGAGATCGCGGCGGAAGCTCGTCTCGGAGCTGTTGTAGCCAGTGTGCGTCAAGCGCACGTGCCCGTTGCGATCGATGACCACCAAGTTAGGAAACCCGCTCAAACCAAATGCGCGCATTATTTTGCGATCGGGATCAAATGCCACCGGCAGGGAAATTTGCCGACGTTGCGCAAATGCGCGCACCCGCTCGGGCGTATTGCCGCCGCTATTCGTGCCAACGAGGACGAATTCGATATCGCGGCCAGTCTGAAGATCTGCACGAACACGTTCCAGTTCGGGCAGCTCTGCAATACATGGAGAACACCAGGTAGCGAAAAAATCGAGCACAAGAATTTTGCCAGGTGTAAAGCGAATCGGCACCGGACTCTGGCTGATTGGTTGCAAAGTGAATGGCGGCGCCGCGCCATTGCCCATGTGCGTTAACGCGCGCTGCATCTGTACCGGAATGTAAGACGCGCAATACCAGGCTGAGACCGCGACTAGGATCACAGCCCCAACAATTGTGACCAGTCGGGCGAATCGCTTTCGGAATAGTAGCCAGACAACAATCGACACCCACAACAGAAGCGTCGGCCAAAGAGAAGGTGTTTGCGGCAGGACAAAAAACGCGAACATGAACGTCGATGCGAAAAGAAGCAGAACAGCGGCGATCAAATCTTCTCGCGCCCTGGTGCCGAGCAAAAATGCGGCAACAGCAAACAGCAACGCACCGCTGAGGTAAAAGAGACGAAGATCGTCCGAGATAACGAGCGCGATTCCAAACACGGCCGCGGCAACCAAGATACCAATCCCGAACGCGACGAGTCGTATCTTCCAACTCGTGCGATGTGCAGACATCGAATCCATACGGTTCCCTTTCCGATTTGATGCGGCTGCACCTCCATCTGGATTCAGGCAAGAGAGGTTGTTGCGGGTTTCTTCATCGCAGAAGAAAATGACCGACTTATGCGATTGGTTCGAAATGCGATCGTAATCGGCTTCGCGGTTGTTTTGGTGATTGGGCCGGCGCGCGCAGGAGAGTTCGATTCGATCCTGCGTTGGCGGAACGTCGGACCGTACCGCGGTGGACGGACACGGGCGATTTGCGGTGTGCCCTCACAGCCGAACGTCTTCTATATGGCGCCGGTGAACGGCGGCGTTTTCAAATCAATCGATTACGGCCGGACGTGGCAGCCGATCTTCGATGATCAGCCGACGGCTTCAGTCGGCGCGATCGCGGTTTCAATTTCAAATCCGAACGTTGTTTACGTCGGCAGCGGTGAGGGATTGCATCGGCCGGATCTTTCAGTCGGTGATGGTGTTTACAAATCGACTGACGCCGGAAAAACGTGGACGAATCTCGGATTGCGCGATGGTCAGCAGATCCCGCAATTGGCGGTCGATCCAAAAAATCCGGACCGCGTCTTTGTGGCCGTAGCCGGTCATCCGTACGGGCCTAACGAGGAGCGGGGCGTGTATCGGTCGGTCGATGGCGGCAAAACATTCGCAAAGCTGTTGTACCGCGATGAGAACGTCGGCGCCAGCGATGTGCAGATCGATCCGAGCAATCCGGCAATTGTTTACGCGGCGCTTTGGGAATCGCGGGAAGGACCGTGGGAAAATGGCGTGTTCAACGGCAGCGGCGGCGGCATTTTCAAATCGGTTGATGGCGGTAAGACGTGGCGCCAATTAACCAAAGGCCTGCCGGACAACATCGTGCAGGCGAACCTCGCGATCGCCCTGAGCGCGCCGAAAACGCTCTTTGCCGCGGTTCGGACAAAGACGATTGCAAAACTTTATCGTTCAGATGATGGCGGCGAGACCTGGCATGGGACAACTGATGATCCGCGCCCGGGCCTCGGAATCGGCGGTGGCGATCTGCCGGTGGTGCGGTTCGACCCGAAAAATCCGCAGATCGTTTACTCGGCCAGCATTGTTTGTTGGAAATCGACGGACGGCGGCAAAACCTGGGACGGCTGGCGCGGCGCGCCTGGCGGCGACGATTACCAAAATATTTGGATCAATCCGAATAATCCCGACACCATTCTGCTGGGCTCGGACCAGGGCGCGATCGTCACGGTGAATGGCGGAAAGAGCTGGAGCTCGTGGTATAACCAGCCGACGGCGCAGTTGTATCACGTCAGCGCGGACAACTCGTTCCCGTATCGGCTTTACAGCGGTCAACAGGAAAGCGGTTCGGTCGGCATCAAAAGTCGCGGCGAGGAAGGCGAGATTACGTTCCGCGACTGGCGACCTGTTGCGGCGGAGGAATATGGTTATGTCGTTGCCGATCCACTCGATCCAGACATCATCATCGGCGGCAAACTGACGCGATTCGATCGGCGCACCGGTCAGGCGCAAAACATTCTTCCGGTGCCGGTGCAGACGGAAGATTTCCGGATGTTGCGGACTGAGCCTGTTGTCTTTTCGCCGCTCGATCCGCATTTGCTTTTTTTCGCGGGAAACACGCTTTGGCAAACGCGCGATCGTGGCGATCACTGGGAAAAGATCAGCCCGGATTTGTCACGACCAAATTACGACCTGCCGGCGAGCATTGGGAAATACAAGGAGGATGCGGCGGAGCAGGCGCATCGCCGCGGAGTGATTTACACAGTTGCGCCGTCACCGCTCGATGCGAACCGACTCTGGTGCGGAACCGACGACGGCTTGATTCATCTCACCACCGACGGCGGTAAAACTTGGAGCAACGTGACTCCACCGAATATTTCCGCGTGGCAGAAGATCTCGCTAATCGAAGCCGGACATTTCGACGCGAACACTGCTTACGCAGCGGTCAACACTTTGCGGATCGACGATAGGCGAGCGCACATTTTTGCGACGCACGACAGCGGCAAAACGTGGAAAGAGATCGTGAACGGAATACCGGCCGGGCAGATCATAAACGCAGTTCGCGAAGATCCGGAACGCAAAGGTCTCCTCTTCGCCGGAGCCGAAAAGGGCGTTTATGTGTCGTTCGACGACGGCTTGAACTGGGAGTCGTTGCGATTGAATCTGCCGGCGACTTCGGTGCGCGATCTTATTGTTAAGGGCGACGATCTCGTCGTGGGCACGCATGGTCGCGGGTTCTGGATCCTCGATAACATCACGCCACTCCGGCAACTCAACATGGACCAGCGCGAAAATCTGCTGTTTAAACCGCAGAAGGCGTTGCGCGTTCGCTCGAACCTGAACACCGACACGCCGTTGCCGCCGGATGAACCAGCCGGCGAAAATCCGCCAGACGGCGCGATGATCGATTATTTCCTTTCGAAAGATGCGAGCGGTCCGGTCACCATCGAGATCAAAGATGGCAAAGGTCAGCTGGTCAGAAAATATTCGAACGCCGATACGCCCGTGCAGGCCAATCCGAAGCGGCTCAGAATTCCCAGCTACTGGATTCGGCCGCCGCAATCGGTTTCCACAAAAGCGGGCATGCACCGGTTTCTGTGGGACATGCATTACGCACCGGTGCCGAATGTGGAACCGGAGTTTCCGATGACCGCGACGTATCGCAACACGGCGCCGCACGCAACATCGCCCTGGGTCGCGCCGGATGATTACACGGTTGCGCTCACGGTTGACGGCAAAACTTTCACCCAGCCGTTGACGATCGCGATGGATCCGCGCGTTAAAGCGTCGGCGGCCGATCTTCAGGAACAGTTCGATCTTTCGTGGCGATTGTATCAGTTGCGGCTCAAGCTGGCACCGATGGGTGAGAACTTCGACGACATTGCCGAGCAGCTAACGAAACTCAAAGCACGAGCCGCGGAGCGGCCCGATCTCACGCAAAAACTGGAAGCCTTTGCTCAAACCCTCATGAAATTTGGGCCGCCGCATCCGCGGCCTGGCGCGTCACCGTCGCTCTTCGTTTTAGATTCGACGAGGCAATTGTTCAACGAAATCGAAGTCGCCGATGCTGCGCCGACGGCCGCGACCAAAGCCGCGGTCGGGGATCTCGAAACAAAAGCCGGACCGATGATGGACACGTGGCAGAAATTACTGGAATCCGATCTTCCCGCATTGAATCAACAACTGAAGCAAGCGGGATTTCAGGAAATCAAAACAGAACCTGAGCACGCGAGTCGTTGAGACTGCGACATGCCTTCACTGGGTGGCGACTGACACAGCCGCCTCTACACAGACTTGGTTAGCGCCAGTGATTATGGTTCCCACGCCAGTAAGCGTGGCGGCCGTAGAACCAGCGTGAACCATAAAATCCGTACCGCGGCCCGTAATAGCCATAGCCCGGGCCGATGACGACGCCGAAGCGAACGGGCGGAGGAGGAACGTAATACACAGGGCGCGGCGGTGGTGGCGGCGCATAATTGTAATTGGGCGCCGGAGCGCGGTAAGGCTCAATCATATCTGTACCAGCGGTCGAGCGCGGAGCAGTTCCAAACCCGAATGCCAATACCCCCAATGCCATCACTAAACATTTCTTTCCCATGATCGAAGAGTTCCTCCTGTTGTTTTGCCGATTTAACCCAACGATGACTACGAAGTTGCCCTGGAATGTCAGGAAAGGGTGAAATGAGAGGGAAGAAGAAAAAATAGACGGCGCGCAATGCCGTGGCGGCAGCGGTTCTACTTCTTGTCGAAGAGCGGGACGTACGTTGCGTAACCTCTATCTTTCAGCTGGTCGACCGGAACGAAATGAAAGGCGGCGGAGTAAACGACGTAGCGTTGCCCGGTGGGCGATGTCGGGTCGGGAAAGACATGGCCAAGCCGAGCATTACTTCGCTTGGCGCGTACCTGCGTCCGTTGCATTTCGTTTGTGTTGTCGGGCACCTCGGTGAGGGCATCTTTCGAGATGGGTTTAGTGAAGGTGGGCAGGCCGACGTGGCCGTCGAATTTGTCGACTGAAGCGAAAAGCGGTTCGCCGGTAATGATATCCACGTAGATGCCGATCTTCTCACTGTTCCAGAACTCATTTTGAAAAGGGGTTTGCGAGCCGTTCCCCCGCACCACAGCATATTCCTCAGCCTTTAACCGGCTTTTCAAAACAGCGTCGGTAGGCACCGGCCGATTTGGATCGAAAGTTGTGGTTTCCTTTTTTTCTTTCTGCGTCAGAAAGAAAAAGTAAATCCCGACGACTGCGAGCAGCACAGCGACGCCAGCACCGACGTACGTACTGATCGCGGATTTTTCTTCGCTGGTGATTCTGGTGATTCGGCCTCCACGCATCGGATCGTGATGAACGTTATTGAATCCGCGATCAGCAGCGTCCGTCAAGACGGAATACGGTTAAGCTTTGTTTTTCGCATCTCAGGACGGCACCGGGGCTGCTTTCGAGGCGTGGTGGCTTCAGGACATGGGTCTTGCCCGTAAGGATCGCGTATGATTGGCTAGCTCGAATTTATGGCCAAGGATCGGGTAACAAGCAGGATTGGGATCTCGGTTTAGAACACGGTTACGAGGACGGGGTTCAGGAAGACGAATGCGCGGTAGTGAGCCGACGCGACAGGCAAGATGCCCGTGTTACGCTCCTGCGTGAAGCTGTCGGAGAGGTTTGAGGAAGCGCTGATTTATGCGACGCGTGCGCATGCGAATCAGACGCGCAAGAAAACGGGAATTCCGTTCGTTGCGCATATTCTTGGCGTCACCGCCATCGCACTCGAGTACGGTGCGAATGAAACCGAAGCGATCGGCGCGCTGCTTCATGATACGGTGGAAGATTGCGGTGGCGCGGAACGATTGCGCGATATCCGGGAAAAATTTGGCGATGACGTCGCTAAAATCGTCGATGGATGCACCGACACATATGAGACGCCGAAGCCGCCGTGGTTGGAACGAAAACGCGCTTACGTCGAGCATCTCAAAAACTTGGATGGTTCGATACGGCTGGTATCAGCGTCGGATAAGTTACATAACACGCGTGCGATTTTGGCTGAGCTTCGACGACATGGTCTCGAAGTGTTCGAACGGTTCGGTGGAAAAAAGGACGGCACCGTTTGGTATTACCGAACCCTTGTGACCGCGTTTCGGCAGCACGGCGATCGCTCGGATCTCATCGACGAACTCGATCGTGTCGTAAGTGAGATTGAGAAGTTCGTGCGAGAACACTGAAGCTTTGCTGGTCACTGATCGCTATAGCCGTCGCCTTGTGGGCGACGCTGTGCATGCAGTAGACTGATTTGAGTCGCGCTTCCTACAGGGAAGCGGCTACAGAGTTACAGAGGCTTGTAATCTGTGTTCGATCTGTGTTCATCTGTGGCGAAAGAGTGAAAGGACGAACCGTATTCAAATGGGCGATCGGTGTGCTCGCCATCGTAGTTTTTATCGGTGTCGGCGCCGTGGTCTTGCTTTTCGTTGCTGGTTTCATATCGCTGGAAAAGGGCGAACAGCATCGCCGCCAATTCCAGGCGGAGCTTGACTCTGGAAGGTGGGACTTTGGCGATCAGCCTGCGTTGTTTGCTGTGGCTCAGGGTATCGTGAAGAACGATCCAGAAGCGATTCGCGCGGCGGCAAAGAACGTGTCGGATTTGCAAGCGCCCGGAAGAGAGGGCGCAACCTTGCTCAACTTCGCGGTCAGGCAATCGTGGCAGCGTCCGGAATCAATCGAGGCGATTAGAACGTTGCTTTCTCTGGGCGTGGATCCGAACTACACAAATGACAAGCCGAACTCTCTCGCCATGGCGGATGCAGGGCATTCATCGGCGCCTGTCCTCCGCTCAATGTTGGAGGCAGGCGGAAATGCGAATACTCGCGATGAGTTTGGTCGGCCGATGATTCTTATGAACTGGTATTTGGGTTACTACAAAGATCAGGCGAGATCGCGCTTTGAGCTGCTCCTTGACCACAGTGCTGATGTGAATTCTGCCATGCCGGTGACTTACTCGGATTCTACCGGTTATCCATTGTTGCTTTACCGCACGGCAATGGGGCTGGATGACAACCTCGCGTATTCGGATGCGCTGCTATTGCTCCAGCGCGGCGCCGATCCGAATCGTGCCGGAGCTGACGGAATGACGCTTGAAAAAATGCTAAAGGACCACCAGGCTCATTTTCAGCGAACACACAAGTCGCCGCCAGCCGAGTTCACCGCGCTTTGGGACTGGGCCGAGCAACACGGGATCGTTCAGCAAGGCCACTAGGTCGAAATCGCGATTGTGAATTCCGGGCCACATAAAAGATTTCCATGGCTGTGGTATATGCTGGCGCTTTTCGTCATCGTGGCGTTCGCGTTTGCGCCGATAGGATCTGTCATGTTGTGCGCCGCCATGGCAAATGCCTACGGGTGCAAGGTGGACGAAGGCTCGGTGCATCCGTGCATGATCAACGGACACGATTATGGCGAGCTCCTTTATTCACTCGGTGTGATGGGTTGGTTCATGCTCGTCACAATTCCCGGGGGTCTGGTTGCATTTGCCAGTTGGCTGATTTTCCTCATCCTGCATCGGGTTGCCTGGCGAAGCGCATATCCGCCGCAATCCCTCCTCCGATTCCCTCACCGCCTGCAACAGCATGAGAATTTCCGCGCGGCTGCAACGAGCTCGGTTCGTGCGTTGGAGTTGTTGAGCAAGTGAAGGATTAGCGAATTTTTGCGGTGAAATGAAGGATCTTACTGAGGGTTCAGTCACTAAACATTTGCTGCATATGTCGGCATTTTTGGCGGCGAGCATGCTGGCGCAGACCCTTTATTTGTTGGCTGATCTTTATTGGGTCGGACACCTTGGAAAAGAAGCGATTGCCGCGGTCGGTTTGGTCGGCAACCTCACGATGATTGTGCTGGCGCTGACTCAAATGCTCGGCGTAGGAACGACCACGTTGATGTCGCAAGCAGCCGGGCGAAAGGATCAGCCGCACGCCGAAGTGGTATTCAATCAATCTTTCGTTATGTCGATCGTGATCGCATTAGGGCTGGGTACTGTCGGCTTCATTCTGCGCCCTGCGTATTGTGATTGGCTGAGCGCGGACGTCGCGACCGCGGATTTGGCAAAAGCTTACCTGCTTTGGTTTCTGCCGGGGCTGTTACTCCAGTTTCCTCTTGTTGCGCTGGGGTCAGCGCTACGTGCCACTGGCATAATAAAACCGGCTGTGGGTTTCCAGGTGCTCAGTGTGTTTCTCAACATCGTGCTTGCTCCTTTGCTGATTTTTGGAATCGGTCCGTGGCCAAAACTGGGCGTGACGGGCGCAGCGCTTGCGACGTTCATTTCGATTCTGATCGCCGATGTGATGATGATAATTTATTTCGAAAAGAAATATCGCTACGTACGGTTCCGATTTCCGTTGTTCCGGCCGCAAACAAAAATCTGGAGACGCATGCTGGGGATCGGTGTCCCGGCAGGCACGGAGTTTTTGCTGCTCTTCGTTTACATCGTGCTCGTTTACGCAATCATCCGCGGCTTTGGACCAGAGGCTCAGGCCGGTTTCGGAATCGGCGCACGCGTGATGCAGGCGCTCTTTTTACCCGTGGTGGCGCTTAGCTTTGCTGTGGCGCCGGTTGTCGGACAAAACTCCGGCGGCCGTCGCGCTGATCGCGTCCGGCATTCGGTCTATTCGGCGATCGGTATTGCATCGTTAATGATGTTGATGCTCACGCTAATTGCATATCTCGCACCCACGACGCTGATTCGAATTTTCTCACGTGATCCAAGAGTGATTGCGTTCGGCAGCGAATACCTGCGGATTGTCTCATTGAATTTCATATCGGCAGGAATTGTTTTCACTACATCCAGCGTATTTCAGGGAATCGGCAACACGCTGCCGCCGCTGTTTAGCTCCTTGACACGGCTGATGCTTTTCGCGGTGCCGGCATTGCTTATCTCACGGATGCCGGGCTTCGAGATCCGGGAAGTCTGGTATCTCTCTGTTGGATCCATCGTTGTTCAGATGTGCGTTAATCTCTTTCTGCTTCGGCACGAGCTGCGGAAAAGGCTTCGATTCGACGAACCGGAAAATTTCATCCCTGCGAGCGTCACTGCGTCGTAGTTTCGGTCTTATGTCGGCGGTGCGGCATTCACCGCTCGCCGTAAACCACTTTGCCGCCAACGATCGTGGTTTTCACTTTCACGTTGCGAATGGCTTCCGGCTTCAGTTCAAAGATGTTGTCGCTCAAAATGACCATGTCAGCGAGTTTGCCGGGTGAAATGGACCCTTTCTCGTTTTCCTGAAATTCAGTGAATGCCGCGCCCATGGTGTAGGCTTCGATCGCTTCCGGTAGCGTAATTTTTTCCTCTGGAATCCAGCCGCCGGGATTTTTTCCGTCGAGCGTGGCGCGCGTGACTGCGGCGTAAACGCCCAGCATCGGGTCGAGCGGAGCGACAGGCCAATCGGTGCCGAATGCGAGAGTGACACCATGATTGAGGAAGCTTCGCCACGCGTAGCTGTATCGCGTCCGGTCGCGACCCAGGCGGCCTTCGGCCCAGCGGCCATCGTCGATTGCGTGGTAAGGCTGCATTGAGGCGATGACGTGGAGTTTCGCGAAACGCTCGAAGTCATTTTGCGCCATGTGTTGTGCGTGCTCGATGGCGAAACGCTGATCATGATATCCATGCTCCTTTTCGATATCGGCAAAAATGTCGAGCATCATGGAGATGGCCTGATCGCCGATCGCATGAACCCGCAGTTGTAGTCCAGCCGCGTCGGCTTGCATCAATCGGTCGCGCATCGCGCTGGGCGGATGCATTTCGTCGCTCAACAGCCCCCGGTTGCCGGGATCGTCGGTAAACGGCTCGAACATGTAGGCGGTTCGCGAGCCTAACGAGCCATCGGCGTAACCCTTGACGGCACCAAGTCGCAGATAGCTCGAGCCCCATGCCCGGCGAATTCCGACCTTCGCCTGGTCCCGCCAATCGGTTTCCATCGGCACCGCGTAGATGCGCGTAGTGAGCTCACCTTTTTCCGCGAGCTCGGAATACGCAGCAACGTCGGCAAATTCCGGGTTCATGTGCTGCACGCTCGTAATGCCCAGCGACGCCGCATGTTTCAGTGCGCCGCGGGCAGCGCCAAGCCGCTGTTCCTGCGTCATCGGCGAAATGGCTTTATAGATCAGCACCATTGCTGCGTCTTTGAAAACGCCAGTGGGATTTCCGCTTGCATCGCGCATGATGACTCCGCCGGGAACGTCCGGAGTTTTCGCATCAATCCCGGCCAGCTTCATCGCGACTGAGTTGGCAAGCGCCTCGTGACCGTCGTAGCGCCCAACGAACACTGGAATGTCGCCCGTGACCGGGTCTACCAGGTCCTTGGTCGGAAGCTCCTGCTTAGGCCATTTGGTTTCATCCCATCGGCCGCCCAAAATCCACTCGCCTTTCGGGGTCTTTTTCACCTGCGCTGCGATGCGTTTCCTGAACTCCTCCGGAGTCGCGGCATCGACCAGCTCGACCTGAACCAGTTGCGCCCCGCCCTGGATGAAATGTACGTGCGCGTCGTTAAATCCGGGCAGCAACAATTTGCCGCCAGCGTCGATCACTTTGGTTTGCGGACCGCGCCACAAATCAATATCAGCGCGGGAGCCAACCGCGACAATGCGATCTCCAATTACAGCGACTGCTTCGGCTTTTGGTTGCTGTTTATCTACCGTGTAAACGGCAGCGTTAGTTACAATCAAAGTCGCCGAAGGTTTCGGCTGCGCGTTCGCGTCCAGAGCGGCCATAATTATCAAGACACAAAGTGCGAATTTACATTTCATAATTGTGACGAATGCCGAAACATTGTTTTGGTTGAAACCTGCTCAGCTAAGATGAAAGCACCGTGCCATTACAGTGCTAGAATCGTAAACACAAGATGAGTGGCAAGATCGTTACTCGAGATTTTTCGATCGACGATTACGACGCGACGCTTCAGCTCTGGCAACGAGTCGAAGGCTTGGAGGTTGCGGAGGGAGATGACAAAGAAGGCGTCGCTCGATTTGTAACGCGCAATCCGGGGTTGAGCAGAGTAGCAATCGACGGCTCGAAAGTTGTGGGCGTCGCGATGTGCGGGTACGACGGACGCCGCGGACACATTTATCACGTGGCGGTCGATCCGACCTATCGCCGATACGGACTGGGTAAACGTCTGGTGCAGGAATGCCTGGACGGATTGCGCGGGGTGGGCGTCATGCGCGCTATTATCCTGGTGGCCGACTACAATCTCGGCGGTGCTGAATTCTGGAAGCGCGCCGGTTGGGAGGATATTCCCGGCGCGGTGCCGATGGGGATTGATGTCTAGGACGTTGAGCTGCTGGTGAGTCTCAGATTGTGAAAGTTGGCGGTAAACATTTTCGGACCATCTGGCGTAAGCCGGACGATGAACGCGTGGTGCAGCTGATCGATCAGCGATTTTTGCCGCACGATTTCGTGCTCGAAGAGGTTCGCAGTGTCGAGCAGATGGCGACGGCGATTCGCGAGATGCACGTGCGCGGAGCGGGACTAATCGGTGCGAGCGCGGGATACGGCATGTATCTCGCTGCGCTCGAAGCTGCGGGCCGAGATTCATTCGATGACTACATGGCTGGAGCAGCGGTTCAACTCAGGGCGACGAGGCCGACGGCGGTGAATCTTTCCTGGGCGATCGAGCGGCAGTTAAGGAGCATTGCCGCGGGCAAAACAGTGGTTGAAAAAATCGGCCTGGCACTGCGCGCAGCCGATTCGATTGCAGATGAAGATGCGGACCATTGCCGGATGATCGGACAACACGGTTTGGCGCTCATTCGACAGATCGCCGAAACGAAAGGCAACAAGACAGTCAATGTGCTTACTCACTGTAATGCAGGGTGGTTGGCATTCGTTGATCACGGCTCCGCGATTGCGCCGATCTACGCCGCGCACGACAACGGCCTCCCATTGCACGTGTGGGTGACGGAAACGCGACCGAGAAATCAGGGCTCGAAACTCACTGCGTGGGAACTTGGCCAGCACGGTGTGCCGCACAAGCTGATCGCAGACAGCGCTGCGGGCCATTTGATGCAACGCAGAGAAGTCGATCTGGTAATTGTCGGGACCGACCGCACGACGTACACCGGAGATGTTGCAAATAAGATCGGCACATATCTGAAGGCGTTGGCCGCGAAGGCCAACGGCGTTCCGTTTTACGTTGCGCTGCCTTCGTCCTCGATCGATTGGAAAATGCGCGACGGATTGAAGGAAATTCCGATCGAACAACGTGGCGCGGAAGAAGTGAAAAACGCCGACGGCTGGCACGATGGGCAACAGATCGAGGTCCGAATTGCGCCGGATGAAAGTCCAGCCGCGAACTACGGTTTCGATGTGACGCCGAGAGAGTTGATAACCGGCCTGATCACCGAGCGCGGCATTTGCGAAGCAAACGAGAAATGCATTCGTTCGCTTTTCCACGAGCACGCCCCGTGAGCCATTACGTAAAATTCACGTAATCAGTGCGCGAGTGCCGATACCGCGCCCTTCGAGGCGCTTGCTGAACTGAACGCATGCAGGAGGAAACTTCTGGAGCAGCGTCTGATAGGCGTGGATTCAAATGGCCTCGGGTTCGGCAACTTGAGCGTCCGCGACGCGCAAGGGGAAACTTTTACATCACCGGTTCGGCCACGGGTGGTCTGCCTGAATTGAGGCCGACAGATTGCGTCCGAGTCGTGGCCTTTGATTTCGCCAGGAATTGGCTCCGCTACGAAGGTGCTGCAATTCCATCATCCGAATCGCTGACGCACGCCGCGATTTATGAATCCGATCCCACGATCTCTGTGGTGATTCATTGTCACCATTTAGTTTTGTGGCGGACGCTTCTCGACCGCGTTCCGACAATTTCCAAGGCCGTTGCGTATGGCACGCCTGAAATGGCATACGAAATCATGCGCCTGTTCACGGAGAGCGATGTGCGAAGTAGACATATTTTCGTCATGGCGGGACACGAAGGCGGCATTGTGACTTTCGGAAAAAATCTCGAACATGCATTCGGTGTTGTGATGTGCGAGCGAAGGGAATCATCGCCTTGCATTTGAAAACGGTTTTCATGAACGTATCTCCTCGCGTCATGACGGATGAACTTGGTGGCCGGAACCGAAAGCGCGGCGTTACGCGCCGCAGGTTTGTCGAAATTAGTCTGGCGAGTGGCGCTGCGATTCTGGCGGGCAAATCCGATGTGATTCTTGGAGCTAATACTGCAACATCATCAAACATGGCTACAAATCCGACGTTTAATTTGGGCGGCGACTTCACTGTCAATCGTCTTGGTTTTGGCGCGATGCGCGTTACAGGCCAAGGCATCTGGGGCTGGCCGCCGGATCGACAGAATGCGCTAAAAGTTCTCAGACGCGCCGTGGAACTTGGTGTGAATTTGATCGACACCGCCGACGCGTACGGTCCGGATACAAGCGAACTGCTCATTGCTGAAGCGCTTTATCCTTATCCGAAAGGGCTCGTGATTGCGACGAAAGGCGGACTGACTCGCCCCAGCCCCGGTCAATGGGTTCCAAATTGCCGACCCGACCACCTCAAGCAAGCACTCGATGGAAGTCTCAAACGGCTGCGCCTCGAACGGATCGATTTATATCAATTGCACACGGTCGATTCGAAAGTGCCAATTGAAGAATCCGTCGGTGCGCTAAAACAAATGCAGGACGCAGGAAAAATTCGACACATTGGATTATCGAATGTTGATCGGAAAGAGATCGATCGCGCGCGCAAAATTGTTCCGATCGTTAGCGTGCAGAACCGTTACAATATTGAAGACCGCGGATCGGAAGACGTTCTCGGTTATTGCGAGAAGGAAAAGCTTGGGTTTTTGCCGTGGTTCCCGATAGGAGGAGGCAGAGGATTGAAACCTGAAAACCCGCTGAACACCGCGGCAAAAGCGCACGGCGTGAGCGTTTATCAAGTGGCGCTCGCGTGGCTTTTAGAGAGATCGACGGTAATGTTGCCTATTCCGGGCACATCATCGCTGGCGCACTTGGAACAAAACGTCGCTGCCGCAAAGCTGAAGTTAACTCCAGAAGAATGGAAAGCGATTGACGCGTTGAAGAGCTAACCGCCGAAGGGCGTTGGAAAGATAAACGGAGTAGGAGTCGCTGTAGGTGTTACACCGGGGGTAGGACTGAAGATCGGAATCACGGTCGGGCTAGCTCCGACCCCACCGCCGCCGCTGCCCTCGTCACGCTCTTTTCTATAACTGATGAAGAGCTTTGCACCGACTACCGGTTGCACGCTCACTTCAGCCGGTCCGGCGATGATCACCCGATTGCCAATTTCGGGCTGCGAATTAAATCCGGCATTAAGGTCGGTTCGCGTCGCAGTGAGAACGTTGGTTCTGCCAGGGCTTTCGCCTCCTAACTTAACTGTAACGACCGCGCGCTCAGTTCCGCCTTCCTGCGTAAAATTCGTGATCTTCATGAAATGATCTTCAGGCACAGTGATGACGAGTGTCGCATCGTTGCCCGTGATGATCCTGCTCTTGAAAGGATTGGCAACGGCAACTGCTGCGGCAGCAAGAAAAACGGCAGCGACGAAAAATCGCACGGTGAGCGTTCTCATGATTTAACAAATAAACGCGATTTATATTTCGGCCACTAAAAATCTCCGGTGACCACTATGACCACCGCTTCTATACGGACTTCAGGGTGTTGTCGTCGCGGAAGCACGACTCAGCGTTTCATTCAATTCCAGCAGCGGCCGTTCATCCACCGAGATAAGGCCGGCGCGCGGGGTATCGATGTCCGTAATTATTGCAATGACGATCGCGATGAGAATTGGAAAAACGAATCGCTCAAGAATCGAGTGACGCCCGCAAGTTCCCGCCTGATAGCTGACGAGCCACACGCCGCAACCCGCCACGGATAACAATAGTAACCAGACAGCGCCGGGCACATGGTTGCGTTTAGCGGCGACGCGCTTCGCCTCCAAGTCAAATGTTTCATTCAGGCTAGCGATGAAACTGGCGGTGATGCGTGAGAAATTCGGATCCTGGTCCGCGCGACGCGCGTTCGTTAATCAGACTTCTTTCCGCTTTGCTAAACGGTAGCGATGAGTCGTTACGCTTTATTGTGTCTGCGGTTCGGAGCCCTGGTCCTGATCCTCTTCCACGTCGTCCTCGGTTACTTTCCAAGTCTTGTCCGGATTGTATTTGTCCATGCTCTGGAACGTCTTCAGTGTATCGGCTCCGAGATCCTTTTCGTACACGACACCGTCTGGGCCAACGATAAACGTCATGACTCCTGTCACCCGATATTCAGCGGGCGCGGCCGCGAGTGCGAACCCACCGATCATCGCGCCGCCAACCACGAAGTCCATCTCTCCCATGAGTGCCGCAGGCCCTTGGCCTTTTAGCACTTTGAAGTAGTAACCGTGATAAGGTTTTCCTCCCTGCGCGGAATAACCCTCTTGCAGTGCTGCGGCTACTTCTTCTCCGACCGGGCCTTCCCACGTGCCGTCCGGATTCTGCCAGGCCAGACCGTCATGTTTCCCAGGCGTGCTGATGACGCGCTGAGCGTATTGGTTCACCTTCGAACCATCATGCTTTTCCATGGCATACTCGTTTTGCGCGTCAACGAAACCACGACAAATCGCAATGGCATTTAACTCGTTAGAGCCGATCCGCCGATTTAAGATTTCCTCGCGACCTACTTTCGTATCAAAAAACCATTTCCCTTTTTGCTTCACGAGCGGAATGGGAAGCGGAAAGTCATCGTTCCCCACCAACACAGTGGCCTGATTCGGATTTTTCTTGTCTGTCTGGACGGACATTTTCTCTTTTGCCTTGGCTGCAAATTCCGCTGCACGGTTTTTGTCCTGAACCGGGTCTTCAGACGCGACGATATCTTCGCTATCTGGCCCCAGAATTTCCTTCGCCGCGGCAACATCAAAATTCGCCGCGACCTGAACAAGGGCATCGGCCGCCTGTTTCGGTGTGTCGAATTGTTTTTGTGCTGGTTGCGCCGCCGAAGCTGCATCGGTTTTCGACGGTGTTGCGGCGTGCAAACTGCCTAACAACCAAAAGCAGGCAATCGCGGAAGCGATCAGCGTAAATTTCAAGGAAGTCATAATTCTTAGTGTTGATTTCATTTTAGTTTCCCTCATTCACAGTTTCTTCCTTTTATCTCCGGCGCCCGCC
>Ga0185299_10001267_pt1 | contig 51242 bp, 43 predicted proteins | sample PaiPotPPA55metaG_FD_128002 | JGI IMG/M metagenome (GOLD analysis project Ga0185299, IMG submission 128002) | Iron sulfur acid spring bacterial and archeal communities from Banff, Canada, to study Microbial Dark Matter (Phase II) - Paint Pots PPA... ... | reverse complement strand
ACGCTGTTTATGCCTCCAATATAAATATACGGGAATTCCGGCTAACAAGATCACGAAGCCGAAGGCGCTGTTACTTGGGTAGCTCCAGATGGTGCTGGCTACGATTGCTGCGCACGAGAGGACGAAGATGGCTGTGGTGTATGGGTGGCCCGGGACACGATAGATCGCGGCGTCGCGCGAAGAGCCGGCAGGGATGCCCTTCGCATCGCTGAGCGCTGCTCGGGGTGAACCGGCGCTACCAGTGGTCGAGGAATTGTCGCTGGCTTTCGTGATCGTCGCTGCGGTGTGGTTCGCGGTGGGAGAGGAGGCTAAAGAGCGCCCGCCTCGGAAGGCGGCCGCTACAGCCGAAGCTTGGTTGGAGTGTTCGCGGTGGCGAAAGACGAAGAGGGAGGCGGCGGTCAGGGCGAAAGAGATGAAGTCGATGGAGACCACGTAGTTGAGGATCTGCTCGTAGCGGCCGGAGATGGCGATTACGGTGGCGGCAATGCCTTGGATCGCGATGGCTACTACTGGGGCGCCAGTTTTTGGGGAGAGATGGCCAACGCTTTTGAAGAAGAGACCGTCACGGGACATAGCGTAATAGACGCGCGGGGCGGTGAGGATGCCTTGACTTAGGAAGCCTAGCGTGGAGATGGCTATGCCTGCCGCGATCCATTGTGCGCCTCGACTGCCTAATGCCGCGCGCATCACGGCTGTTGCGGGCGTATGGGTGGCGGCTAGTCCGGCTGGACCGAGGACACGGAGGCAGACGAAATTTACGGAGAGGTAGAGGGCGACTACGCCGAGGACGCCGGCGATCAGGCCGCGGGAGAGTTCACGGCGTGGGTCGCGCATTTCGCCAGCTACGAATGTGGAGGTTTGCCAGCCGCCGTAGGCAAAGGCGATGGGGATCATGGCGGCTCCGATTGCGCCAGCTAGCCCGAGCGAAACGGGGCGATCGAGGAGCGGCAGAGGATGGAGCTTGCCGCCGCCCAGCCACAGACCTAACACGACCATCGCTATGATTGCTCCTGCTTTGAGGAGCATGAGGAGGCTTTGGACATTGCTGCCGGCGCGGGCACCGAAACAATTGATGGCGGTGAGACCGAGGAGGGCGGTTGCGGCGATTGCGCCGTCGCCGACGGCGGAGCCGCTGATTTCGCGGAAATATTTGGCGAAGGTTATGGCTACTGCGGCCATGCCGCCTGTTTGAGTTACGAGGAGCAGGACCCAGCCGTAAAGGAAGGCGACGCTGGGATGGTAGGCTTCGCGGAGATAAAGATATTGGCCGCCGGCGCTGGGCATGCGCGTTGCCAGCTCCGCCCAGATGAACGCGCCCAGCAGGGCCAAGATGCCGCCTAAGATCCAAACACCTAGGATCAGGAATGGGGTGTGGACGTGGAGGGCTACTACGTAGGGGTTGATGAAGATACCGGAGCCTACGATACCGCCCATTACGATCATGGTGGCGTCGAAAAGATTTAGGCGGCGGGGTAAGGTTGGGGTGGTCACTGGCGGGGACAAAATACACTAGAAGTTGATGGTCGACCGTTGAAAGTGACAGTGGAAGAGAAGAGGTCGAGCGCTGGCCTTTTCGCGTTGGGCGTGGGCTGCTGGTAATCTGGATTGTGTGTGTTCAAGGTTGAAGACGAGACGCGGGGACAAAGGCGTTCACCACAGAGTTCGCAGAGGACGCAGAGTTAGAGAGAGTTGAAGCAAGAGCGGGCACCGCGTGCCGTGCCCCTACCGGAAAGAAGAGAGAACGTTGCCACCGATACTTAGCGCGCAGGGGTTGTCGAAAAAGTATGGAGTTGCTCCCTTGTTTCGGAATATTTCGTTTACGGTTTCGGAGGGGGAGCGGATTGGGATTATTGGGCCTAATGGGTCGGGGAAGTCTACCTTGCTGGAAATTTTGCAGGGGCGGGTGAATCCGGATAGCGGGGACGTGGCGATCCGCAAAGGTACGCGGGTGGGGACGGTGTTGCAGATTTCGGAGTTTGCGGGGGGGGAGACGATACGGTCGGTGATCGATAAGGCTTTCGACCGCGTGCACGTTGCGGAGGGGGAGAGACTTTCGCGAGTTGCGGAGATTTTGGGGCGGGCGGGGTTTACGGATCTGGATGCGGATGCGGCGAAGCTGTCTGGCGGGTGGCGAAAAAGATTAGCGATTGTCGAGGCCTTGGTGCAGGCGCCTGATATTTTGCTTTTGGATGAGCCTACCAATCATTTGGATTTGGCGGGGATTAAGTGGCTGGAATTGGTTTTGCAGAATGGGGCGTTTGCTTGCGTGGTGGTGAGTCACGACCGGTATTTTTTGGAGAATGTGGCGAATGAGGTTGTGGAGTTGAATCCGGCTTATGAGGATGGGTCGCTGCGGGTTTCTGGGAACTACAGCACGTTTTTGGAGAAGAAACAGGAGTATTTGCATGCGCAGCGGAACCGGCAGGAGGCACTTGAGAATCGCGTGCATACCGAGATTGATTGGCTGCGGCGGGGGCCCAAGGCGCGGACTACGAAGTCGAAGGCGCGGATCGATAACGCGCACGAGATGATCGGCGAATTGGCGGAGATGAAGTCGCGGACGCGGGCTACTAGCGCGAAGATTGATTTTTCGGCTTCGGAGCGGCAGACCAAGCAACTGATTACCTTGGATGGCGTGCGCTATGTGATTGGCGAGCGAACATTATTCGAAAATATACATTTTATCGTTACATCCGGGATGCGCGTTGGGTTGGTTGGGCCGAACGGCAGCGGGAAGACTTCTTTGCTGCGGCTGCTGCGGGGGGACATTAAGCCAACTAGTGGAAAGATGAGGCAGGCCGATTCCCTCCGCATCGTTTATTTCGATCAGAACCGGGAGCTTGATCCGGATGTTACTTTGCGGCGGGCGTTGGCTCCGGACAGCGATTCGGTGATTTATCAGGGCAACGTGATCCATGTCGGAGGGTGGGCGGCGCGATTTTTGTTTACGGCCGAACAGTTGAATCAGAAGGTGGGGAGATTGTCGGGGGGAGAGCGGGCGCGCGTTTTGATCGCGCAGTTGATGCTACAGCCCGCGGATGTTTTGCTCCTGGACGAGCCGACCAACGATTTGGATATTCCTACGTTGGAAATTTTGGAGGAGAGTTTGCTGGAGTATAGCGGAGCTTTGGTTTTGGTTACGCATGACCGGTACATGTTGGATCGCGTGTCTACCGTGGTGCTGGGATTGGATGGGTTAGGTGAGGCGGAACGATTTGCGGATTATCAGCAGTGGGAGGAGTGGCAGAGGTCGCAGAAGGCGGCGGGAAAGAGTAATGCGTCGGTGGAGACGCAGAGTCCTAGCGTGAGCGGGAATGGCGGGGCCGCGAGCGCGGCGGCGCGGGCTTCGCTGACTAAGAAAAAATTATCTTACAAAGAGAATCGGGAGTTGGAGTCGATTGAGCAACGCGTGGCGGATGCGGAACGCGAGATGCAGGCTAAGCATGATGCTTTGCTGGATCCGGCGATCATGAGCGATGGGGCGCGGTTGCATGCCGCGTCTTTGGAATTGGAGGTGGCGCAGCGGGCGATTGATGAGTTGTATGCACGGTGGGTGGAGTTGGAGCAGAAGTTGAAGTGACGCAAAAGAGGAAAGAGGCACGGACGGACGCGCTAAAGCGCGCCCCTACATGATCTTGCGGGGAATTTTATTATGTCAAAAGATTCTGTAGGGGATGAACCCTTTGGTTAGGACATGCATCGCACCTGATGGAGGTTCCATCCATGGATAAACTCGCGATTTGGGCAATGCTGGAAGCAAAGCCCGGCAAAGAAAAGGAAGTCGAGCAGTTTTTGAAATCGGCGCTGCCTTTGGCGGAGCGAGAAACGGGAACTACGTCGTGGTATGCGTTGAAGATCGGGCCGTCGAAATTCGGGATTTTCGACACTTTTAAGGATGAGGCTGGGCGAAACGCGCATCTGAATGGCGAGATCGCTAAAGCCTTGTTTGCCAAAGCGGCAGAATTGTTTTCGAAAGAGCCGGAGATTCATAAGCCGGAAATTCTGGCGGCGAAGGTGGCGGGTGCTGGGTCGGCGCGCGTAGCTGGCAGCTAGGTTCCGGATTTTGCGCAGATCTTGGTATTGGTAGTGGAGCGGCCGGGTCGCATCGGACCCGGCCGCTTCTTTTTTTTGACGAAGGATAAAAAATACAAAAGGGCGGGCCGGGTGACCGGACCGCCCTCTTGGTTGCGGCGGGCTAATGCCCGTCGCCTACATCGGTCTTGCGGTTTAGTACATGCCGCCCATGCCGCCTGGGCCGCCAGGACCGCCGCCTGCTGCCGCGCCCTTTTTGTCGTCTTCCTTAACTTCGGCGATTAGGGCTTCGGTGGTTAGCATGAGGCCCGCGATGGACGCTGCGTTTTGCAGCGCCAGGCGGGTGACCTTGGCTGGATCGATGACTCCGGCCTTGACCATGTCGCCGTATTCACCGGTTTCCGCGTTGAAGCCGAAGTTGTCGTCCTTCGAGTCGCGGATTTTGCCGATCACAACGGCGCCTTCGTGGCCGGCGTTGAGGGCGATCTGACGGGCAGGCTCTTCGAGCGCGCGGCGAACGATGCCGACGCCGACGGCTTCGTCGTCATGGAGCTTCAGCTTGTCGACTGCGTTGATGCAGCGCAGCAGGGCTGTGCCGCCGCCTGCCACGATGCCTTCTTCGACAGCGGCGCGGGTGGCGTGCATGGCGTCTTCAACGCGAGCCTTCTTTTCCTTCAGCTCGGTTTCGGTCGCTGCGCCAACCTTGATGACCGCTACGCCGCCAACGAGCTTGGCAAGGCGCTCCTGGAGCTTTTCCTTGTCGTAGTCGCTGGTGGTGTTTTCGACTTGGGCGCGGATCTGCTTGACGCGGCCTTCGATCTCGGAGGGCTTCCCTGCGCCTTCGATGATCGTGGTGTTGTCCTTGTCGATGACGACCTTCTTGGCGCGACCGAGGTCCTCAAGCTTCACGTTCTCGAGCTTGATGCCGAGGTCTTCGGTGATGGCCTTGCCGCCGGTGAGGGTGGCGATATCTTCGAGCATCGCTTTGCGGCGATCGCCAAAGCCAGGGGCCTTGACGGCAGCGCATTGCAGCGTGCCACGGAGTTTGTTCACCACGAGAGTGGCTAGCGCTTCGCCTTCCACGTCCTCCGCGACGATCAAGAGGGGCTTGCCCATCTTGGCGGTCTGCTCGAGCAGCGGGAGCAGGTCCTTCATCGAGCTGATTTTCTTTTCGTGGATGAGAATGCGAACGTCTTCGAGGATGCACTCCATACGCTCTGGATCGGTGATGAAGTAGGGGGAGAGGTATCCGCGGTCGAACTGCATACCTTCGACGACTTCGAGGGTGGTCTCCATCGTCTTGGATTCCTCGACGGTGATGACGCCATCCTTGCCGACCTTCTTCATGGCCTCGGCGATGATGCCGCCGATCTGCTTGTCGTTGTTGGCGGAGATGGTGCCGACCTGAGCGATCATGTCGCCCTTGACGTCGCGGGAGAGCTTCTTGATTTCCGCAACGGCAACTTCGACGGCGCGCTCGATGCCACGCTTGAGAGCTGTGGGGCTGGAGCCGGCCGCTACGGTCTTGACGCCTTCGCGGAAGATCGCTTGGGCTAGGACGGTTGCGGTGGTGGTGCCGTCGCCGGCGACGTCGGACGTCTTGGAGGCGACTTCACGAACCATCTGCGCGCCCATGTTCTCGAGCGGGTTGCTGAGTTCGATTTCCTTGGCTACCGTGACACCGTCCTTGGTGATGATGGGGGCGCCGAACTTCTTTTCGATTACCGCGTTGCGGCCCTTTGGGCCGAGGGTAATTTTTACTGCGTCGGCGAGAGCGTTCACGCCACGAAGAATCGCTTGGCGGGAATTCTCACCTGTTACAATCTGCTTCGCCATACTGGTATTTCCTCCTGAGATTTCTTTAGTGCTGCGTCATGCGGATTCTGCAACTACCGATCTGAAGATCGGCCACTACCGCCGGGCTGTCGCCCGGCGCCTACATTTACTTTCGGCCTGCGGCCTTGGCGGCGCCGGTGAACTTGGCCAGGATTTCTTCCTCGCGCAGGATCAACAGCTCTTCGTCTTCGATCTTGATTTCCGTGCCGCTGTACTTGCCGAACAGGACGCGGTCACCGGGCTTGACGTCGAGAGGGATCAGTTCACCCTTTTCGCGTTTGCCGGAACCTACGGCGATTACCTCGCCTTCCTGCTGCTTTTCTTTGGCGGAGTCCGGGATGATGATGCCGCCCTTAATGCTTTCTTTTTCTTCAATGCGCTTCACGACCACGCGGTCGTGGAGCGGGGTGAGATTCACTGCCATCTTGAAAGACCCTCCATAAGGTGAGTTGCGATTGAACATTGACTAGGAGCGGTGAAAGGGAATTAGCACTCCCCTAAGTCGAGTGCTAATATAGCAGAAAGAGCGGACATGTCAAGGGATTGAGTGACACGCGCTAAGATTTATGCAATCCAATTCCACTATATAAGTTATTTATTTTCAACAGTTTACTGGTGCAAGGAAAATCAGACACTTGGCCATTGTGGTGCCCTGCCCACCAGGCATACTATTTTCTATCGGCGATTTCTGATGGCACTGCTCGTTTATGTACGGCTGATGGGCCTAACGGCGGGAACGCTGGCGCAGCTTTTCTGGATGGTGGTGATTCTTGCCTACCGGCGGCAGCGCAACTTCGAGCGCGTGTTTTTCTTTCTTTGCCTGGCGCTGTTTCTTTTCTACAGCGGATCACTTCTTGCGCTGAATGCCCAGATTCACTACGGCGAACCGCCGGTAGGGCTGCGTGAATTTGCCATCGCCATTATTACCGTCGGCCTATGCCTCGTCCCTGCCCTGCTGATGCATCTGCACATGGAATTTGCGGAAACGCGCGGACTGCTGCGCAACAAACGCTGGAAGTATGCGGTGCTGCTCTTCTTTTATGCGGCCAGCCTGCACCTGGCGGTCCGGCTCTTTCCCATCCAGCTCACGGGTCGAACGTTCGATTTTGTGCTGCCCGCGAAGTCGCTCGGCGAAGGTTTTGCGCACCTTTACGCCTACAGTTTGCTCTGGAGCGCTGTCTGGGAGTTCCGGTTTTACCGCAACGCGCCGAATCGGCCGGAGCGGCGCTTCTATGCACTCCTGTGCGTTATTTTTGGGGTTGCGTGCCTGGCCGTGGTCGACCTTTATGTCTTGCCGCAACCCCTTTCGCCGGCGGCCGCGCAGTGGCTCGGCGTTGCGCTGGCGATGCTGCCCGTCGCTCCGCTTGGAGTGCTGATCTACCTGGTATGGCGGCACAATTTTTTGCAGATCGGACGCCAGAAGAATCTGGTCTACGCGGTTTCGTCGACCTTTCTGGCCCTTCTTTATCTAAGCTTGGTGCGGCGCGTGGGTGGATGGCTGGAGCCCATACTTCCACCGGAAGCCTCCGCGTCGATCCTTTTGTTCGCGCTGGTTCCCTTTATTGAGCCGCTGCAGAGGATCCTGGGGCGCACGCTGGAGGAAACGGCCCACCGAGAGCTGGACCGCGTCCAGCGGTTGACCGCAGAGATCCAGCAGGAAGCGAAGCAAGGCGATGTCGCGGGTCTGGTGCGGTTCATTGAACGGCGTGCGAAGGAAGAGTTCGAGCTGGCCTCGGCACGGGTGGTGCTGACGGGAAGATATCGCGAACAGGCTTTGGACCTGACCAGCGATTCTCTTGGTCGCGCCAGCGTCGCGAATATGGCTCTGATGAATGCGGCCGACTCGCCGAATTGCTTTTGTATTGGGCGAGAAGACCAGGCCGATGGGTTCTTGTCGGTGCAGACGCACGGCGCGTTTCTTTCGGGCGAAACGGCGGCAGCACTCGAATTTCTTTGTGAGCAGTTGCCGAATGCCTTGGAGCTGTGCCTGCTGATCGAGGAGAAACTGCGATTGGAGCGGGAATTGGCGGAACGCGAGCGGTTGGCCGTGCTGGGGCAAATGGCCGCAAGCATTTCGCACAATTTGAAGAATCCGCTGGGGTCGATCAAGACCATTCTGCAAGTGCAGATGGAGAGGCCGGACTTGCCGCCGTCGATGCGGAGCGAGACCCGCATGGTGCTCGACGAGATTGGGCGCCTGTCCGCGAAGCTGAATCAGCTGCTGCAATTCAGCCGGCCTTCGGTGCGCGGCGCGGGTGTCGAGGCCACCTGCGACGCGCGAATGGTCATCGAAGAAGTTCTGGGCGTGCTGCGGCATGAGGCCGACCGGCGAGGTATTGCGCTGGAGACGCGGCTGCCCGAGCCCGGAGTGAAATTGGCGGCGGGCGCGGAAGCCGTGAGCGACGTCGTCTCAAATCTTCTGGTAAATGCGCTGGAGGCGGCAAAACCCGGCGCGCACGTAAGCGTGAGTGCTGCTGCGAGCAACGGCGAATGTTTGCTAACGGTGGAGGACGATGGGACCGGTATTGCGCCCGCAGCTCGCGAGAAGCTTCTGCAGCCATTTTTTACGACCAAGGTTCACGGCACGGGTTTGGGTCTGGCCATCGTCGCGCGGCGTGTGGCGGAATTTCACGGGCGTCTCGATTGGGAAAGTCCCGTGAAAGATGGGCGGGGCGCCAAGTTTCGGGTTTCGTTGCCGGTGGAAGGCAAAAAACGGGAAGTAAGGAAGTAAAGACTAATGACGTAAAGAAACGTCTGACGTCCATGCGCGACATTGGAATGAGGAATAGTCGATGAAAACGATTTTGATTGTGGATGACGAGCCTGCGGCGCGCTACGGATTGCGTCGCGCGCTGGAGGCCAAATATCGGATTGCCGAGGCGGAATCGGCGGAGGCCGCGCGCGAGGCTTTGCCGCGCGAGCACCCGGACCTGGTGCTCCTGGACGTAGTGCTGCCGGGACAAAACGGAATTTCGTTTTTGCAATGGATGCGCGACCAGGGTAACGAGGTGCCGGTGCTGATGATTTCGGCGCTGGATACGGCCAAGACGGCGGTGGAAGCGCTGCAGGTTGGCGCCGCGGATTATCTGGTGAAAGGGTTTGAGTTGGAGGAATTGCGGCAGCGCGTCGCGAATCTGCTGAAGCTGGCGACGCTGGAGAAAGAGAATGATGCGCTGCGACGGCGGCTGACGACCGAGGGCCAGTTCGGCCAGATGATTGGCCGGACCGCGGAGATGCGGCGGGCTTTTGAAGTGGCCGATCGCGTCGCGCCGACCGATTCGACCGTGTTGATTCTGGGCGAGAGTGGAACCGGGAAAGATCTGTTGGCTCAGGAAGTTCATGCGCGCTCGCCACGTGCCGGAAAACCTTTTGTGGCTGTAAATTGCGCGGCTTTACCGGAGACTTTGATCGAGTCCGAACTGTTTGGCTACGAGCGTGGAGCCTTTACCGGCGCGGCACAGCAGAAGAAGGGCAAATTCGAGCTGGCGTCGAGCGGAACCTTGTTTCTGGATGAAATTGGCGACATGAATCCAGTCACGCAGGCGAAAGTGTTGCGGGCGCTCGAGAGTCGCACGATCGAGCGGCTGGGCGGGACGCAATCGATTCCCGTGGATGTGCGGGTGATCAGCGCTACGCACCGCAACCTGGCCGCGGAAATTCGCAACGGAAAGTTTCGGGAAGATTTGTACTACCGGCTGCGCGTGGTCACCGTAGAATTACCACCTTTGCGAGAACACAAAGAGGATATTCCAGTGCTTGCGGAGGCATTTCTGCAAATGCACGGCTCGCGATTGGGGCGCACTGCGCGGCTGGGCCGTGAGGCGTTGGCGGCGATTGAGCGTTACGATTGGCCCGGAAATGTGAGGGAGCTGAAGAATGCGTTGGAGCGGACTCTGGTCTTGTGCCGCGGGGAGGAAATTGGCGTGAACGATCTTCCGGAAGAAGTCGCGACCGGACAGGCGATTCCAAATCGGAGCTCGGGTAACGGCACCGATGTGGGTCTGGGCGAAAAAGACTTTCGCGAAGCCAAACACAAATTCGAGGTTGCGTACCTGACGAAGCAGTTGGTGAGCCACCGCTGGAATGTTTCGCGCACCGCGGCAACCATAGGTTTGCACCGGCAAAGCTTGCAGGAGAAATTGCGCGAACTGGGCATTCGGCGGCCGGGGCGAGAGCCGGTTGAAGACGGTGACTCGTGACTGGTGAAGAATCGGTCGCGAGAGTTGGTGGATTCGTGCTCGCTGGCGGTGGAAGCACGCGTTTCGGGCGGGATAAAGCGCTCGTGGAGATTGGCGACGAAGTCTTACTCGCGCGCCTTTGCTTGGTGATTCGCGCCGTGACCCCTTCTGTGACGATCGTCGGCTCGCCGGAAAAATATGCGCGCTTCGGGGCCGAATGCATAGCGGACCGTTGGCCCGGCGAAGGGCCACTGGGCGGGATCATCACGGCGCTACACGCAACCGCAGAAGCGGCGGGCCGACCCGATTGGATCCTCATCATCGGTTGCGATATGCCTTTTCTTACGCCGGATTGGCTGGCCTACCTGATTCAGCGAGCGCAAGCGAGCGAAGCAGAAGTTGTAGCGCCGAGATCAGCGCATGGATTGGAGCCGCTGTGTGCGTGCTGGCGGACCAGCAGCGCCGGGAAATTGCAACACGCCTTCCATACCGGCATTCGCAAGGTTACCGAGGGCATGAAACTTCTCGCCATGGAAGTTCTTGACGAGACTCAGTGGAAACGATTTGATAGCGCTGACCGGCTTTTCTGGAACATGAACACCCTTAGCGACTACGACGAGGCCAAGCGAATTCTGGAAGCGGAGCGTGCGTGAGCGACATCCCTCAAATCCCTAATGAAGACGATTTGCTGCCGCTTGCCGCTGAAAATTCAACCATCGGCCCGCCGATCGTCGAAGACACCGCCTTCTTTGAATTTCGCGATGTCAGCAAAGCGTTTGACGAACATGTCGTGCTGAACCACGTGAGCTTCACGGTGAAGAAGGGCCAGACGTGCGTGATCATGGGGCGCAGCGGCGTCGGCAAATCGGTTTCGCTGAAGCACCTCATGGGATTTCTCAAGCCGGACTCCGGGCGCATCTTTATCGATAGAGAGGACGTTACCGATTTCAGCGAAAGAGAGTTTGCCGAAGTGCGGCGCAAGGTCACTATGGTGTTCCAGTCGGGAGCGCTGTTTGATTCGCTGACGGTTGCAGACAACATTGCGTTTCCGCTGGAGGGGCAGCCGGGTCTGACGCCGGACGACATCGACTCCTACGTGAACAAGCTCGCGCAGGTGCTGGAAGTGGATGCGGTCCTGGACAAATTGCCGGGCGAGCTTTCCACGGGGATGCGGCGAGCGGTGGCTATCGCGAGGGCGTTGGCGCAAAACCCCGAGGCAATTTTATATGATGAGCCGACGACCATGGTCGATCCCATCATGGCGGCTCATATGGGGGACTTAATCGCGCGCTTGAAAGAGGCCTATCACAAAACATCCGTCGTGGTGACCCACGACACGCATCTGGCAAAGAAACTTGCAGACAAGGTTGTCTTTTTGCAGGACGGCAAGTCGACAGTGTTTGAAACGTGGGCTGCCTTCGAGAATTCCAAGGATCCCTTCTTCCATAATTTCCTCATGCAGGATGAATTAATCCCCGCGCTGGACGTGACTCTGTGAGTCAGCCCGATTCCGGGGTCTCCGACGCGAAGAAGCAACTTCGACGGGAAATGGGATTCTGGGACGTCCTGCTGTTCAACATCGCCACCGTGCTGGGCCCTCGCTGGGTAGCCGCCGCGGCTCACAACGGCCCCTCTTCCATCAGCCTGTGGGTGCTGACGGCGACCCTGTTTTTCATCCCCTACGGGCTCGTGATCAACGAGCTGTCTTCGCGTTTCCCGGTGGAAGGTGGACTTTACGTCTGGGCCAAAGAGGCCTTCGGTGATTTCCACGGTTTCGTGGCGGGGTGGAACTACTGGATTTACACGTTTTTTTATTTCCCGGGTCTGTTGCTCGCGAGTGCCTCGATGAGCGCGTACATCATCGGATCGGGCGGCTCGGAGCTGGCGCAGAACCGCACGTTTCTGCTGGTGGTGTCGTTCGCGCTGCTGATCGTGGCGGTGATGTTGAACATCATCGGACTGAACATTGGAAAGTGGCTGCAAAACGCAGGAGGGGTCTCGACCTACGTGCCATTGCTGATGTTGGTTGTGATCGCAGGCGTGATTTACTTGCGCAATGGATCCGTTACGCACTTCACCTGGGCCACGATGCGACCAACCTGGAATTGGGACACCGTCAACTTCTGGTCGCAGATCGCGTTTGCGTTTACAGGACTGGAATTGGTGTCCGCGATGAGTGAGGAAATTCGCGATCCGCAGCGCACACTCCCGCGCGCCTTACTGGGCTCGAGCATCTTGATCGCCGGCATGTATATCGCTGGGACGATTGCGGTGCTGGTGTTGCTTCCCGCGCAGGAGGTATCGCCGACCAGCGGTGTGTTTCACGCGGTGACGGTGGGGTCAACGGCACTGGGATTGGCGTTCCTGGGGATCGCGGCTGCCGTGTTGGTTTCCGTGGGAAACGCTGGGGGCGTCGGCAGCACCGTGGCTGGCGTCGCCCGCGTTCCCTTCGTCGTGGGCATCGATCGCTATTTACCGGAAGCTTTCGGGAAGATTCATCCGCGATGGCGCACGCCCTGGGTTTCGATACTGGTTCAGGCTGGAATTTCTGGAGCGATTTTGTTAGTTAGCCAGATCAGCGAGACCATCCACGGCGCTTATCAGGCATTGGTGGACATCACCATCATCATCTACTTTATTCCGTTCCTGTACATGTTTGCGGCGGTTATCAAGCTGGCGGATCGGCCGGACCGCCGCACAAATCCTCACGCAGTCCTTATTCCTGGCGGCAAGTTCGGAGTGTGGCTGGCGGCTGGCGTAGGGCTGGCGGTCGTGTTTGGCGCGATGCTCATTTCCGCGGTGCCGCCCGGAGATTCGGCAAACAAATTTTTGTTCGAGGTAAAGCTGCTGGTGGGAACGATCGGGGCGATCCTAATTGGCCTGATTTTATACTGGCGCGGAGCCCGGGCGAAAAGGGCTGAAGGTGCGTCAGGTTAGGCCTGCGCCCGCGCTACGATGTTCGCCTTGCGGTTGTAACTTAGAAACCTTCTTCGCGAAGCCGCGCGACACTTAGCGTTGCGGGCGACGGCTCAACTGTAGCGGCCCGCGCTTCCAGATAACGCTCGATATATTTCCCCAGGATGTCGCCTTCCAGGTTGATGGCGTCTCCAGGTTGGCGATCGCGAATGTTGGTATGTTCGTAGGTGTATGGGATGACGGCAATCTCCGCGATGCCGTTACTCCAGCGCGCGACTGTCAGGCTGACGCCGTCAATGGTGATCGAGCCTTTGGGCACGATGTAACGCGCAAACTCTTTAGGCACCCGCACGGCATACCACCAGTTGTCGCCTTCGCGCTGCAGATTGCTCACGTGGCCGATAGCGTCCACATGCCCGAGGACGAAGTGCCCGCCGAACTCTTTCCCTGCCGTGAGCGGCTGCTCCAGGTTGACGCGATCGCCTGCCTTCAGGCCTTGTGGCCCTGCACCGAATGACGTTTTGCGAATCGTTTCGCCCGAGAGATCGGCTGAAAAGCGCTCCTTGTCGAGTGTAACCACCGTGAGGCAGCATCCATTCACCGCGATGCTGTTCGACACCGCCAAAGAACTCGCCACGTTCGGCGCATGAACCGTGACGCGACCTCCGTCGTGGTGAATCGACAGAGATTCGATCGTACCGGAGTTTTCGATGATCCCAGTGAACATGGCGAGTGAGAGCGGCGGCATCCCTTTAAGTTGACGATTGAACTCGCGTGCCGACGACCTATTTTGCGCGGATTGGCCCGCTGGTAGCAAATCGTGCTCGAAGCTAGGTGCAAAACTCCGAGAAACCCGAAAACGTAGATTGGCATCGTACGCAATAGCTATGTACTCGCACGTACGAGAGATACTCCAGACGCTGGATCGCCTCATTGCCCGCTCTTCGTTCGCGACGGGCAAGGAGCAAGGCGTGTTGCTGACGTTCCTCTTCCACAGCTTTTTCGCAGACCTACGGGAAGCGCAATCGCGCCTAACCGATTCGCAAGGAATCACTGTCGAGATGTTTCGGCGATTCCTGGATCACTTCCAGGAGCACTCGTACACTTTTGTCTCCCCCGATGACATTGCGCGAGGGTTAGATCCATCCGGCAAGCACGTCCTCGTCACCTTCGACGACGGCTACTACAGCAACACGAAAGCGTTGCCGTTGCTCGAAGCCTTCCGCGTTCCCGCAGTTCTATTTGTATCCACGCAACACGTGATACAAGGCAAGGCGTTCTGGTGGGACGTCGTGGAACGCAGGGCTCATTCGGTGGGCACTCCTCGAAAGCACGTTCAGCATCTAATAAAGGGGCTTAAGCGCCTCAAGACCCCGGAGGCGGAAGAACAGGTTCGCGCGCTCTTCGGCCGCGACGCGTTAGTGCCGGTCAGCGACGTGGACCGCCCCTTTTCGCCGCTCGAGTTGCGGGATTTCGCCAGCCATCCGCTCATCTCGCTGGGAAATCACACCGCCGACCACGCCATCCTCACGAACTATCCATCCCAGGAGGTTCGCGCGCAAATCCAAGATGCGCAGGATGATCTTCGCAGCATGACCGGAAAACTCCCCGCGATCATTGCGTACCCCAATGGTAACGAGACCCCCGCGATCGTGGACGCCGCGCGGAGCGCCGGGCTTCTCTTGGGTGTCGGCGTGCATCCTGGCCGGAACCGCCTTCCCTTACAGCGTGGCTCGCCGGAGGCGATGACGCTGAAACGCTTCACCCTGAGTGGCGATTGCGCGATAGAAGCACAATGCCGGGCAAGCCGGTCGTTATTCTCTTTGTATCGTGTGGGCCGCTTCGTTAAGGGGAAAATGGATTCGGGTTTTTCTCCGCTGCAGCCCGTCTGAAGGTTGCGACGTCCAGAAATTTTACAGAAAATCAGATCATTCCCTGGCAGCTACTTTCGAGCCGGCTTTTGCACATATCCTTCAATGCAAATGTCTGGCCCGCTCTGCCGCGCGGTAATCTCCCGCAATGGATTTCGATCGAACTTCGCCGCGTGAGCAAACGGGACGCCAATTTTTCCTGCGATTTTTGGCGCGTAGAACAATACGACCTTGTCCACGAAGTCGCCTGCGAGCGCAGTTCCATTCAGCGACGGGCCAGCCTCCAGCAGCACGCTCAGAATCTTGCGCCGGCCAAGTTCGGTGAGGACCGCCGCAAGATCGATCACACCTCGCCAGGTGGCGGCGCGCACGATTTCGACTCCGGCCTTCTGCAACTTGCGCGCTTTGGGCGAATCGAGAGTGGCCGCCGTAAAAACGAGAAGATCGTCATCTGCCGTCGTGACAATGCGCGCCTTGGGCGAAATGCGAAGCTTGGAATCGAGGACTACACGCACAAGCCGCCTGCGACGCGGAAGGCCGCTTCGGTCCGTGAGCAGTGGATCGTCGGCCAACACGGTGCCGATTCCGGTCATCAACGCGTCCGAAGCGTGCCTCATGCGTTGAACTTCGGCGCGTGATTCGTCCGAAGTGATCCATTCGTTGAGACCGCGGTTTGAGGGTTTGCCAAGGGCCAATTGACCGTCGAGCGTCAAGGCTGACTTTAATGTGACGAATGGTTTCTTGGTGCGAATCCAGCAGGAAAATGCTTCACTCAAGCGTTGCGCTTCGGGCTCCAGCACTCCCGAAAGGACCTCGATCCCGGCGCCATGCAAGCGCTCGAAGCCGCGCCCGGAGGTAGCGGGATTGGGATCCTGCATGGCCGCGACGACTCGCTGCACTCCCGCGGCCACAATCGCTTCCGAGCACGGCCCAGTCCGCCCCGTGTGATCGCAGGGCTCCAGGTTCACGTAGAGGGTCGCGCCACGCGCTCTCTCGCCCGCCGATTTCAGCGCCACGATTTCGGCGTGGTCACGCCACTCATACTGATGAAATCCCTCGCCGACGATCTCGCCGTCGCGCACGATCACGCAACCGACGGCCGGATTCGGGCTCGCCAGGCCGATGCCTTTGCGCGCCAAGGCCAGCGCGTGCTCCATAAAGGGAATGTCGTGTGCGTTCACGAATTAGTCGAAGAGAGAGTTGACGTAGGTTTCGGCATCGAACGGCACCAGGTCGTTGATCTGCTCGCCGGTTCCGACGAAGCGAATCGGCAGCCCCAGTTCGCGAGCGATGGCCACGACGATGCCGCCCTTCGCCGTGCCGTCCAGCTTGGTCAGAATGATGCCGGTCACGCGCACCGTCGAGGTGAATTCCCGCGCCTGGACCAGCCCGTTCTGGCCCGTGGTGGCGTCCAGCACCAGCAATACATCGTGCGGCGCTCCAGGAATCACTTTTGCCGCGGTGCGCTTCATTTTTTCGAGCTCCGCCATCAGGTTGGATTTTGTGTGCAAGCGGCCCGCGGTATCGACAATCAAGGCGTCTGTGCCGCGCGCCTTTGCGGCCGCCACCGCATCGTAAACCACGGCAGCGGGATCGGCGCCGTGCTTCTGCTTGATGACCTCGATGCCATTGCGCTGCGCCCAAATTTCCAGCTGCTCGACCGCCGCGGCGCGAAATGTGTCGGCTGCGCAGAGCATCACGCTCAGTCCATCCTTGCGCAAGTGATTCGCAAGCTTCCCGATGCTGGTGGTCTTCCCCGCGCCATTCACGCCCACGATAAAGATCACGCGCGGCCCTTTGCCGTTCGGCGACGCTCCCGCCGCGCCACCTAGCGCACCCACCGCGGACGGCCCAGCACTGCTGGAAGCCGCTAATATCCGCACGATATGCGACTTGATTTCTCGCTTGAGCTGGCTCGCGTCGGCCAGTGCGTTGCGATCCATTTTTTCGCGTACCGCGTCCAGTATTTCGCGCGTTGGCCGAACGCCCAAGTCGGCGGACAGCAAGGCCGTTTCCAACTGTTTCAGCAAGGCCGGATCGATCTTCCGCTCACCGAGAAAAATCGTATCCACAGTCTCAGAAAGCGCCGCCTTGGTCTTGCTGACCGAGGCCTTCAGCTTTTCAAGAAGTGTCGGTTCCGGCTCATTTTTGCCGAAAAGTGAAATCATTTAGGGTACCCGCAACAATCGAGGTGCAAGACAAAGTGCAATACAATCGTGCACACAAAGAAGTGCAACACAAAATTGTAGCAGAAGCCCACGCGGGGCATCGGAAACGCGAAAAATGGCTCTCGCCGACCGGGCGGCTGCGGCCAGTACCAAAACTGTCCATGAGTACAGTAGCTGTCGCTCCAAGGGCGCGATAGCTTGAAACCAATCCCGTGCCCTGCTGCGCCCTGAAATACGACTTTCCATTCGGACCTTGTTATCGCGCCGCGCGGTCTGATATGTCTCTTGGCACTGATTCTCCCGTCGTCCCCAACCAGGCCCATTCGTCGGAAAAGTGGAGTCCGAAACGGAGACCCGCAACTGTTCGAACAGATTCAGCTGGGCGGCGAGGTTCCATTCGTCGACCGCGCTCAGTCGGTGCAATTTCCTTGATGGGATCGACCTAAGAGACAAAGGAGAGCGAGATGGACAAAAAACGCCTTCATGAGCTGGATGAGAATGTCCCCCCGCAACCTAAAGTGGCCAGTCCAAACGATGTGCCGGGCCGTACTGACGCGTCGCTTTCAGGCAGCCGTCGCAAGTTCCTCGGAAACGTAAGCGGTGTTGCCGTCGCCGCCGTAACTGCCGGGGCGATCGGCTTGGAACCCCTGCTTGGCGGAAAAGAGTCGGTCGCCGACGCGTCGGTCGTACCCTATGGTTCAGAGGGCCGCGTGGACAAGAGCTTCAACAACCGCGTAGGCACGGCGCGCGTCGAGAAGATTGACGTTGGGCAGCAACCAGACAATGGCGATGCGGCGAGATTCACAGACTTCAGCGGCAGCTACAGCAAAGCCTCGTTGCACGACGCCCTCGGCGTGCCGAATGCTGCATCCTGGCTTAGCCTAAAACGTGCCCTCAGGAGCGGCAAGTTCGAAGACTTCGAAGAAATCATCGTTGGGACGCCCGGCGGCGGGCCCAACTCGAAGCACAATGGACCACAGGCCGCCCTTGCATTGGACTTGGAAGGCCTCGACTCACATGCCACCGTCATCCCACCAGCGCCGAGCGTCACCAGCAACATTACGGCGGCCGAGGCGGTCGAGCACTACTGGGGTGCTTTGCTAGGCGACGTGCCGTTTACCGAATACCTCCCGACGAATTCGCTGGTTGCTCAGGCTGTTGCCGACATGAATAGGCTGTCCTTCCTCAACAGCGGTCAAAATTTTGAGTACCCGTTCCCGGTGACACCGGGGAATCTGTTCCGCGGGCAGTTCGTACCTGGCGACGGCAACGTCCAGGGGCCGTACATCTCGCAGTTCATGGTGCAGCCGACGTTCTTCGGCGCTCAGCCCGTTAGTCAGCAGTACCAGACGTTCCTTCCCTGGGGGGGCGGCGGGGGCGCCTTCATGACCTCGGTCAGCGAGTACCAACAGATCCAAAACGGCGGAGCCTCGGTTGGCCAGTTGGCTTTTGACCCGACGTTTCGGTTCATCCGAAACGGTCGAGACCTCGCCGCGTATACTCACGTGGACGTGCTTTATCAAGGGTACTTCACCGCCTTCCTCGTGCTGGCGGGGATAGGCACGCCGCCGAACCCGGGCAACCCCTATATTGGCTCAAGGACTGAAAAGGCCTTCTGCACCCTTGGCGGGCCGGACGGCGCAGGGACAATCGCTGAAATGGCCACGCGAGCGCTCAAAGGCGCCTGGTTTCACAAGTGGATCAAGGACCTGCGAATGCGGCCGGAGGAATATGGGGCCCTCGTGCATGCGAATCTTACCAAGTCTACGCCCGCTCCCCAGGCGGCAGGGGCGCTTCACAAAGACGTCCTCAACTCAGCGGTGCTTCCCATCATCCAGCAGACCTACAGCAGCTTCTTGCTGCCACAGGCATTCCCGGAGGGCTCGCCAACCCACCCGTGCTATCCGACGGGCCACGGAACGGTCGGAGGTGCGTGCACCACTGTGCTCAAATTCTTCTTTGACGGCAGCCAGCGGATCCGGCCGCTGCTCACCCACGCCGGACGGGACGTGGTAGTGCCAAGTACGGATGGCCTCTCGCTCAACACCTACACAGGCGCGGACCGAGACAATCTGGACATCAACGGAGAGCTGAACAAGCTGGCGTACAACATCTCATTTGGTCACGGGATCCACGCCGGTATCCACTTCCGCAGTTCAACCTACTGGTCGATTCTGCTGGGCGAGCAAATTGCGCTCAGCATGCTCCGGGATCGCGCCAAGTCCAACAACGAACCGTTCACAATCAGCATCACGAAATTCGACGGAACGACCGCAACCATCACCAACGGCGCCACCGAGGAGGGTCGCTAGCCGCATCCTGACACAACTGAATTGTGAAGGGTTCTGCTTCCCGAAGTTTGACGGCACGCGTACTACTGGGCGTCGGTGCAAATTCTTAACACGGAACTCTTCCAGGATTCGCGCAAGCAACTCGATGTTTCGGTGAGGAAGTGATCGACGGAACGTTCTTCAGACTTGAACTTCGACGGCGCTGAGCCGCAACTTCCCGTTGGTGACCACCGAATCCAGCGCATTCACGACCACGGTATCGAATTTTGACCCCGCCAGCGCCTTGATCTTGCCCAGCGCATATTCCAGATCCATCGCCGTTTGGTACGGGCGATTCGTGGTCATTGCGTCCAATGTATCCGCCACGCCGATGATTCTCGCCATCATCGGGATCTGTGGTCCAGTCAGACCATACGGATAACCTCGCCCGTCCATGTGCTCATGGTGCAGCTCGATCCCGGGCAGCATCTCTTTCAGTTGCGAAACCGGACGCATGATGTTCGCGCCCTTCACCGTGTGCTGCTTCATCAGCGTGAACTCTTCCGGTGTCAGCGCACCGGGCTTCTTCAGCACGCGGTCTTCCACGCCGATTTTGCCGACGTCGTGCAGCAGCGCCGAAATGCGCAGCGTGTCGAGTTCCTGGTCGGAAAGGCCCAGCTCCTGCGCGATGATCGTCGAATACTTGGCCACGCGGCCGGAGTGACCCCGCGTATACGGATCCTTTTCGTCGATCGCCGCGGCCAGCATTCGAATGGAGCCGATAAAGAGTTCGCGGTTTTCCTCGGCGGCTTCCTTCAACCGCTCGATGTACTCTTCGATGTCCCCGGCCATCTTGTTGAAATTTTCGGCCAGTTCGCTGATTTCTGACGCGCCGCGCACTGCCGACCGCTGATGAAATTCGCCGCGGCTGATCGCGCGAGTCGAGGCGGCCAGGCCGCGAATCGGTCCGCTGATGCCCACGGCAAAAAAGTATCCCAGCAGAATGGCGGCAAAAATGACCACGGTAACGAACGCCAGCGCCTGCCGGTTCAGTTCGTTCACGCCCGCATCGGCCCGCGCCTGCTTCAGGCTGCGGTGTGCGATCACCGCCCAATTTACCTCGGGGAACGTGCTGTACGTTCCGATCATCTCCACTTCGCGGCCTTTTTCTTTCTGTGTGAAGCGAATCGTCGCCGTGCTTCGGAGTTCTCGCGGCAAGGTGATTACCTGCTCGACGACCTTGGAATAATCCGCGCTGACGTCGGTTCCCGGAACGAAGTCCTTGGAATCCGGGTGGGCCACAATGTGCCCGAAATGATCGATCACGAAAACGGTTCGCCCGCGCACGCTGGCGCTTTGCAATTGCTGCAAGATCGGCTCGAGTGAAACTACCGCGGCGAGCATGCCCGTAAAGTTGTCGTTGATATCTTTGAGCGGCACCGCGATCACGAAAGCCGGCCGGTTGTCAGGCGCCAGCGCCAGAGGATCGCTACGAAATTTTACCGATTGCATCGACGCCGCAAACGCGCGCTGCAATGCTTTCGCGACAAAGGGATCGAGGTCGGCCCGGAAATTTCCCTGTGACGCTACCGTGCCTTTGCCGGACTTGCCAACCGCTGTCAGATACAGAAACGTCTCCCGGTTGCTGTCCGCAAAGTTCTCCAGCAATCTGGTGACTTTAGGCTCCGCCACCGGATCTTCCACGTTGTCGCTCAGACCCATCAGCGCCAGAATCTGGCGTTCGCTCACCAGTTGTTGCGTCAGATTCGCTTCAAACAGCTGAATCTCTCGCGCGAGGGAGCGCGTCAGATCGGCCTGCTGCACAAGTTCCGTGTCCACCAATTTTTCCTGGCTGAGTTGCAGCACCTGGCGGTGATAAAGACCGATAGGCACCGCGCTGACCAGTAGCATCGCTCCCAGCACGAGCCACAGGATGCGCACGCGGCCTGCGCGAATACGATCCCACGAAGATGCGATTTTTGCAGACATCGTCTTGCTACCAGTCTAGGGGAAGCGCCGTATAGGAATCGCCCGGCCGGAGGTACAGGCGACGCGCAAGTGCAACTGGACCGTTAGTACCAAGGACAGTGGTTTCAGCAGTCTCGAATGAGGGTTAAATCGCCTGGAATGAGGGAGGCCGCGTGTCGATGGCAGCGCGTTGCGTCTGGTAGTTTTCGCTCGAAGTGGGCCGCGGCAGAGGCGAAAGTGACCGCCCACTGTGATGGGACGAGGGCCCGCTGGCAACGCGTCCGGCTACTCTTTTCGCTGCGGCCGCTCCATGATCGCACGAATCGCTTCTCGCGGAGCTTTGCCTCGATGGAGGATGGCCTCCACTTGTTCGGTAATCGGCAACTCGATTTTGTTCTCTCTCGCCAACGTCAGCAGCGCGGCGGTGGTGCCCACACCTTCCGCCACTCCGTGCATGCCCGACAAGATTTCGGCCAACGACCGGCCTTTGCCCAATTCGACGCCCACGCGCCGGTTGCGGCTCAACGAGCCGTTGCACGTGAGCACTAGATCGCCTAGCCCCGCGAGCCCGCTCAGTGTCTCATGTCTCGCCCCTAAGGCGACGGCGAGTCGTGACATCTCCGCCAGTCCCCGCGTGATCAGCGCAGCCAACGAATTCGCACCGAGTCCCAGCCCTTGGCACGTCCCTGCCGCGATAGCCATCACATTTTTCGTCGCGCCGGCAAGCTCGACGCCAAGCATGTCGTCGTTCGTGTACAGGCGAAAATTGGGCGCGGCGAATTCTTCCTGCAGTTCTGTGGCGACGCCCGCGTCGCGCGACGCGACGACGACAGCGGTCGGCGCGCCCTGCGCCACCTCCAACGCAAACGACGGCCCGGAGAGAACAGCGATTCGCAGCGCGGTTGTCCTGGAAGCACTCTGCGCGATCACCTCGCTCATGCGCGCGTGCGTCGCGGGCTCCAGCCCTTTTGTTGCGCTGACAACGGCGGTGCGCGAAGCGATTCGACTAGCCGCCGCGCAATATACTTCCCGGGCGTGCGCCGAGGGCATCGCCCCCACGGCGATCATCGCTCCGCTCAGCGCTTCGCCGAGATCATGTGTGACGCGAATCTGCTCCGGCAGCGCATGTCCGGGCAGATAGCCAGCATTTTCGCGCTTACGGCGGATCTCTTCCGCCAGTCCGGCATCGCGCGCCCACAGCGCGATCTCGTGCGCATGTGGACTTCGCGACAGCACCAGAGAAAGCGCGGTGCCCCAGATTCCCGCGCCGAGAATCGCGACCCGAGTCACTCGCCTTCCTTGCTCTTGCCAAACGAAAATCGCGGCTCGCGGCCTTCCACGAGTCGCTGAATGTTGGCGTCATGCTTGTAAACGACAAGCACTGCCGCCGCAAACGCTCCAAACGTAACGATCAGCGGCGGCGCGTGATGCGGCGCCCACAAAAGATAAATCAGCAAAGGCATCGCCGCGGCCGCCGATACCGAACCCAGAGACACGAAACGTGAAAACAACACCACCAGGATAAATATGCCGATCGCGCCCAGCGCCGCGGGCCAGCATAACGCAAGGAACATTCCCGCGGCGGTCGCCACGCCTTTGCCGCCGCGAAAGCGCAGCCACACCGGAAAGCAATGACCGAGCAGCGCGGAGAGTCCCGCAAGCGTCATCCACAGGGCGCTGTCGTTCGCGAACCGTGCCGCCAGCCAAACCGCCGCGACGCCTTTCAGTGCGTCAAGCACCAGCGTGAGGATACCGGGAAGCGGCCCCGCGACACGCGCCACGTTCGTCGCGCCGATGTTGCCGCTGCCGGCTTTGCGCACGTCCACGCCGCCAAACATTTTCGCCAGAAGGATGCCGAAGGGAATCGAGCCGATCAGGTAGGCCGCGACCGGAATCCACGCCAGGCTCAGAGAAATATCACGCATGCGCCGTCACGCCTCCGCCGCAAACACAAACGATTGCAGCGTAGTGTACTCCGCGCCGGAAGGTTTCAGCTTGCTTTCGATCAGATGAAACTGGTTGGTGCGCAACTCGCCGAATTCGCGTGCCGCATTTCTCTCGACCGCTGCATGCAAAGCCGGCGAAATGCCTGATCGCTCGCATCGCGCCAGCGTCAGGTGAGGAGTGAACGCACGCTCCTGGGCGGGAATTCCTAATTTCGCGAGGCCCTTGTCAATATCACCCGCGATCGCGGCCAAATTTGGCGAAGCAGTCATGCCTGCCCACAGAACCCGAGGCCGCTTCGCCGACGGAAAGAAACCAAGTCCGCGGAAGCGCAACTCCACCGGTCGATCAGAACGCACGTGCACTAACTCAGTGCGAATCGCGTCCAATTTTTCGGGCGGTGCCGATCCGATAAATTTCAACGTCACATGAAGATTTTCGGGACGCACCCAATGCAGCTTCTTCGCTGAAGACTTCGACTCCAACGCGCGCAGCTCGTTCACCAACGCGGCCAAATCATCTCGAACCGACGCGGGAACCTCCACCGCAACAAACAGGCGCACCGCTCAAGCCTTTTTCGTGGACGACTTCGTATTATTTTGCGAGTTGTACAAGAAATGCACGCGGACCATGTCCAGCGCCGCCTGCGCTGCCTGCCAGCGAATGTTTTCGCGCTCGCCGGGAAAGCGCATGCCACGTTCCTTGACGCCGCCGGCGTGCGAAATCGCGACGTGTACTGTGCCCACCGGTTTTTCTTCCGACCCACCGCCAGGCCCGGCGACGCCGGTGATTCCCACGCCCAGCGTGCTGCCCACCCGCCGCCGAATTCCTTCCGCGAGCGCCACCGCAACCTCCGCGCTCACCGCGCCCTTCGCCAAAATCATTTCGGGCGGCACGTCGGCCCAGGTAGTCTTCAACTCGTTGCTGTAGCACACCACGCCGCCAAGAAAATAAGACGAACTGCCCGCGATGCTCGTCAATCGTTGCGCCAGCAATCCGCCCGTGCAGCTTTCCGCCGCCGAGATAGTCGCGTTGTTCAAGGTCAGCTCTTCGGCCACGACTTCTTCGAGAGATCTGCCATCTTCGCTGAAGATGCGGTCGCTCAGCGCGATCTCAAATCCCTGCACCATCTCGTCGAGCGTCTTCTTCGCGCGCCCCGCATCATCGGTCCAGGTCCGCAAATGTATCTGCGTTTCTCCAGGTTGGGCCAGAATCGTGGTCGTCACATCCGGATATCGTTGATAGACGGGCAGGATGCGTTGTTCCACATGCGACTCGCCCAATCCCGTCACGCGAATCTCGCGCTGATGCAAGCGCACGCCTGACGCGCGGCGCTCCAAGCGCGGTAAAACCTGCTCGCGAAACAGCGGTTTCAACTCGCGCGGCGGCCCCGGCAACAAGACAATCATGTGCCCGGAATCTTCCAGCCACAATCCCGGCGCCGTCCCGCGCGGATTCTCCAGAATGTCCGCGCCTTCCGGCACCATGGCCTGGCGCACGTTCAACTCCGGCATCTCGCGGCCCATGCTGCGGAACCTGCTCTGGATGTAATGCAGGATCGCATCGTTGCGCTTCAGCTTGCGGCCCAACAGTTCGGCGACGGTTTCCCGCGTCAGATCATCCTGCGTCGGCCCCAATCCGCCCGACGCGATGATCAGTTCCACGCGGCCCAGCGCCTCGCGAAATACTTCGCTCAGCAGATCGCGATCGTCGCCCGCAATGGTCTTGCGAACCACCTCAATGCCAATGCCGTTCAGCTCCGCTGTAAGAAACAGCGAATTGGTGTCAAGCCGGTCCGGCGTCAACAACTCCGAACCAACCGCGATGATTTCAGCTTTCATCAATTTTCTTATCCGAGCAGCGGCAGGCCACGCACGTCCCAATCCAGAGTGTAGAGCGCACCGTTGGTGGTAAGAATCGCGCGCCCCGAAGGCTGCAGTGCAAGGCCGACGAGTCCCGATCCGCTAAGAATGACTTCCGCTTGACCATCCGGCGTGACCCGCGCAATGCCGCGCCGCCCGCCGTACGACGCCGCCACGTAAAGATTCGCATCGCGGTCGAACGCCAACCCCTGCGGCCGGCCAAGTCCACGGTAAAAAACCGACACATCGCCACCGGTAGTAATTTTATAAACGCGATCGTAGCTGGAAGTCGTCGGCCCAGTCACATACAAATCGCCGCTCGGGTGAAACGCCAGGTGATACGCGGCCAGCGACGGCTCCAGCGTCGCAAAAACGAAAATCTCGCGGCTCGGGCTGATTTTGAAAATGGTCCCGCTGCGGTCGCCAACGTAGAGATTCTGTTCGCGGTCGAACGCGATCCCCGTGGCAATCCCCATGCCTTCGATCCACTGTTCGGTTCGTCCATCCGGCGTGACCCGGTGAATGGTGCCGTCATTGCGGCACGACACAAAAAGATTTCCCGCGCGATCCACCGCCAGCCCCGAAGGATTGATCAGCGAAGTCACAAACGGCTTGATGCTGTAGTTCGACGTGATCTTATACAACGACACCGGAACGCGTTGCCCGCGCGGGCCGCTGAACGTTACGTAGATATTCCCGCTCGCGTCCACTGCCGGATTGGCCACCGGATGCAGGTTGTCGGCGATCTGCATGCCGACCGAGATCGGATGGGGCTGGCTATCGCCGTTCGCATTGCTTACCCGCACCGTGCCACCGTTCGCGCTGTCGGGAACGCGTGCAACCAGCCGGTTGTCCGTCGCCAGCATCAGGCTGGCGTCAGCTTCGCCAAAATAAACCAAAGGACGCGCGCCCGTGCGCGTTGCGAAACCGCTTCCATAGATCACGATCTCGCCCCCCGGAATCGCTGCCGCGGGAGCGATTCGTTCGATCCGAGGAACGCCATTCTTCTCTGACGGGGACCCAAATCCAAATTTCATAGCAGATCAATCAGCTTAAAGTGTAGTGCCATGCGCAACAAAACGGCGGCGTACACGCCCGCCATCCAGTCATCAGCCATGATACCCCAGCCGCCGGGAAGTCTTTCGAGCTGCCGCACGGGGTACGGTTTCCAGATGTCGAAAATCCGGAAAAACAAAAAGCCCAGCAGCAAATATTTCCAGTTCACCAAACTCAACGCCGAGAAAATCGCAAACGTGGACAGATCCATGTGCGAATGCAGGTTCGGCAGCGCGATGGGAATCAGCGGAAGCATCAGCGTCAAGTGCTGCCCGGCGACCTCGTCGATCACCACGAATTGCGGGTCCTTGATCCCCGCATATTCGGCGGCCTTTGACGAGCTCCACACGCCAATCGCCCCCAGAATCACCAACAGGACTGTCGCGGAGAAGATCGGCAACCACAGCGTCGTATTGTGAATGTCGCTGCCGGGCACCAGGAAATGTTTGTCCATGAATCGCGCGTCGGACAAAACATGGAAGGGTGACAATCCTGCGAGCGATGTCGGACGCAGGAAAAAGATCGCGCACAGCACGATGGTCGCCACGCCAACCAGCGACCCAAGCGTCCCGGGCGCTTGGGGCAAATAGCCGACTCCCAAGGCGGTCGCGATGGCGTAGGCCAGCTTGGGTTTCTTCGCGGTCTGCGCGGTTGGCGTGGGTGGGATGGCTTCAGTGCTTGAGGTCATCGGCATTGGGCGATTCGCCTGGTTCGTCGTCATCCTCATCGAAAAGCGGCTCGGAGACGACGTACTTCTCCGACGCCCAGTTTCCCAGGTCAATCAATTTACAGCGCTCGCTGCAAAACGGAAAATCGGCGCTCGTGGCCGAGTCGATCAAAGTCTTGCAAATCGGGCACCGGCGTTGCATGGAAAGATAATCTTACCCCAAGACGCGCAGGGCTGCTCCCGTGGAGATGCGCGTCAGAGTTTCCGCAGGCGGGATCGGAGGCACCCCCGCAAATAAGCGCGGCGTGGGCCGCGGCATAATCTCTACCACGCGCCCGATCAAGTCATATGCGTCGGTCTTGGTGATTTCCACCTGTACCGCGTCGCCCACCACCGCCGATTCGCCTCCAGGCAGTTCGATATCGGTCAAATAAACCTTGCCGTCGATATCCGGCGCCATGCCTTCCAGCCGCGCTTCCCACACCAGCGGGTTATCTTTCGATGGCCCTTCCACCAGAGCCGTCGCGACACGGCCCTTCAACGTGCGCAACTTCTCGCGCGAAACTTTCTTCTGGATGGCCATGAGCCGGTCTCGTCGCCCTGCGATGGTCTCCGGATCCACCTTGGCATCCAGCCCGTAGCTGCCCGCGTTGTCCACGTCCGAATACTCGAACACGCCCATCCAATCGAGATTCGCCGCCTTTACGAAATCGCAAAGCTCCTCAAAGTCCGCCTCGGTTTCTCCAGGGAAGCCTGCAATAAAGGATGTTCGCAAGATCACGCCGGGAATCGTCGCGCGACTGCGCTCCAACAGCTTCAGGAACGCATCGCCGTGCGAGCCGCGCTTCATGCGCGCCAGTACGTTGCGGCTAGCATGCTGCAACGGCATATCCATATATTTCGCAAGTCGCGGATGCGCCGCCAGCGTATCCAGCAATTTCTGCGTCACGCGATTGGGATACGCGTACAAAAAGCGCACCCACAGCAGATCGTCCACTTCCGCGAGACGCCCCAGTAGCTGCGCCAGGCCGTCGCGCAAACCCATATCCTCGCCATACGATGTGGTGTCCTGCCCGATCAAGGTGATCTCGCGCGCCCCGGAAGCCGCCAGATTTTCCGCCTCGCGCACCACCGACTCAAACCGCCTGCTTCGGAATTTCCCGCGCAGCTGCGGAATAATGCAGAACGTGCACGGATGATCGCAACCCTCGGCGATCTTGATGTACGCGGCATGCCGCGGAGTAGTGATCACGCGCGGCGTCAAATCGTGATACAGAAACGCCGGCGGCTCAGCGGGTAGAATCCGCAAATCGCCTTCCACCGCTTCCAGGATGCGCTCCACTTCGCCAGTGCCCACTACGGCGTCGACTTCCGGCACCTGCTCCAGGATCTGATCCCGGTAGCGCTCCACCAGGCAGCCCGCCACGATCAACTTCTTCGCGGCGCCAAACTTCTTGTGCTCGGCCATTTCCAGAATCGCGTCCACCGATTCCTTCTGCGCCGGCTCGATAAAGCTGCACGTATTCACCACCAATACCTCAGCCTCGTCCGCCCGCGCCGTCAACTCATACCCTTCGCGCGCAAGAATGCCCATCATCACCTCGCTATCCACAAGGTTCTTAGGGCACCCCAGACTGATGAATCCAACCTTAGTCATAAGCAATGAATTAGCGGCTTCCCGCAATCCTCAAGTGTAACACGCGAAACCCGCCACCCAATCACAGCCATGCAATTGTAGGGGCACGGCGCCGTTGTGCCCGTCCAGGCAAGATCTAGCCGCCACGCCGCGGCGCTTACATCCGCCATAAATCAAAATCGAAAATCACTTTCGAGAAGCACAAGCGAAGGCTCGTGCTACGATCGCGCCGCCCGAACCTGCTCCAAAAGACCCCGCAAGCGCAGCGTTTCGCAAGGCGCCGCGCCAAATCGCGCGCGCGCGTAAATCTGCGTAAATTCCCGCACCACCGACGCCAATCGGGGCTCACCCACGGCCATCGCAAACTCCAGCGGCGTTTGCGACTCCCGCCGCGCAAGGCCTCGCCGCTCAAGCAATCTCAACAACTCCGCATAAAGCCGCGAAGCCAGCTGCGGATTCGCGCGAGCATTTTCCGGCGCGCGCAGTTGCAAATACAAACGCAGCCGCCGCATCCCCACGCGAATCACGTCGTAGCGCAGCAGCACCAAGAGCAGCGCAATCGCCACGGGTAGCGCAAAGGTGAGCCCTCCTCGACGGTCTAGCCACGAGCGCAGCCACTCCTTCCCGCCCATCTCTTTCTTCGTAAACCAGGCGCGCGCCGACTCCGTCCAGCTTCGCGTGTTGCGCTGTATCATCTGCGCCATCTGCACCTGGTGCGCAAAGTCGTAGTTGACCACCCACTCGTTCCACGTCAATTCCATCCAATCGAGATACAACCCCAGCCGTGATAAAAACCCAAAATTCTCGGTCGCCGCCGGCGTCGGATCGAACGTGACCCATCCCGACCCCGGAAAATACGCCTCCACCCAACTGTGCGCGTCGCTCGCGCGCACGATGTAATCGCCCGCCAGATCGTTATATTCGCCGGGCAAGAACCCGTTCACTTCACGCGAGGGAATGCCCTGAGTCCGCAACATGATGGTCATAGCCGACGCAAAATATTCGCAATGCCCCGCGTGCGTCTCGAACAGAAAATGCGCCAAGGGATCGTCGCCGGGTTTGCCGGTCAGCTCTAATGTGTAACGGAAGCGAGTGCGCAGAAAAGTTTCGATCGCCACCGCCTTGTCGTATGGCGTGCGCGCTTTCCCAGCCGCCCCTCGGGCCAATGGAGCGATGCGCTGATCCAGCGGAGGAAGTTGCAGGTACACATTGAGAATTTCGTCCGGATATTTCTCCGGTGCGGCGCGCAGCTTCGCCGCATTCACCGCGGGAAGACGCGAAAACCCGTAGTAGCGCACCGGGGCGTAGTTGCGGAACGGATTGAAAAGCGAGCCGGTGGAATCGCGGAAAAGATAAGTTCGCCGCGCGTTGAAACCCGCGGTGGGATTCTCTCCCGAAAAACCTCCCAGTATGGAAACGGCATTGGCCGGCGCGAACACCGCATCCGTGGCCATCGGCTGCACCAGTATCTCGTAGTGCAGTTCGGTCGCGGGGCTCCGCAAGTCTTGCTGCGGATCAGCCACGAAGATCCAGCCCATGGGGTTGGGTGCCAGCGCCACTGGATGATGATTCGGCGTGGACCAGCGCTTTCCGTCGAACGTGGACAGCGCGATCCCGCGCCACCGGAGTTGCGCGTAAGGCACGAGCTTCCCGGTTTTCACGCGCATGACCACCGCGGGGTTTTTCTTGATCTCTCCAATCTGCCCGAGCTCGATATCGTCGGTGAACCCCGTCATCAACGAAGGCTGCATGCTCGTGCGGCCAAGGTAGCCCGCGCTGAATCGCGGGAAAAAGAAAAACAGCGCGCTGCCCATGATGATGGCGCCCGATGCAACACTCAGCGCCGCCAGAATCAGCGCGCGCGCCAGCTTGCGTTCCTGCGCGGGTCGCGCAAACGGCGGCGCGACCGCCCCTTTACCGCCTCGCCGCATCTCCATGCCGACAAAGGTGGCCACGCCAAATAACAGAAAGATGAAGAACAGCACCAGGAACGAAGTATCGACAGTCAGAATCGCCGCTGCCAGGATTGCCGCGAAAGCAAGAATCGCGAGAAAAAAGGCGTCGCGGTCGGTGGTCGCGCTGTACAAACGCACCATCATCACGAAAAGCAGAAAATGCACCGCGCCCAGGAGCGCCGCATAGAGCGAAGGATTTGAGGAGCCTGCTACAAATGCGCGCGAGATAAATAAAACGTCGAGCGGGAAAATGATCAGGTAGGCGACCACCAATACCGTCGCTGTTTGATGCGACAATTCGATCGGTCTCCGCCACCACCAGCGGAATCCTTTGTAGAGCATCGCTAAGGTCGCAACGGCGCAGCTCAGGGTATCGAGCTTTCCGGTAACGATCAGCGTGGCAATGGAGCTGAAAATAAGCAGCAGCAGCGATCCCTGAAGGAATCGCTCGGCGGGCAACGCCGAAGCACGCACGGAAGTGGCTACCGATGCCATGAAGGAATCTCCATGTTACCACCCGCGTTCCAGCCGTCCGCGAACCTCTGCCCAAGTAATCCCAAGTAATAACGTCGCCCTAAAAAAAACGCCGCTCCTGGGCAAACGGATCAGTCCACAGATGACTTTGGAGCTAGTTTGTCTTTCGGAGTAGCACAGGCACTCTTGCCTGTGCCAACTGTCGCAACGCCGACCATGCGGCGCGAACGCGAACGCCCTCCGGTTCACGATTCTTAGCCGGCTCTCGCGGCAGCCTGCGCAATTTTCCGTGTCAGATTCGAGACTGCGACAGATGATCGCGAAACCAGTTCGCCGAGCAAAACGCATTTCGTCGCCGGAATTCGCGGCAATCGCGAAACACGCACGCGGTAAGGCAGCAGCTTGATGGCCCGATACGTAACCGTGTGGCGCGCTCGCGTCAGCGGTTCCAGCGCCGGCTTCGTCTTCGACCCAGGCAGCGCCCCGAATCTCGCTAGAAACTTTTCCAATTCCGCGCAGCCATCCTTGCGAACCGTAATCGTCGGGAAATGCCACATCTTCGAGATCAGCGGCACGACGTCTTCATGCGTCGCATGCTTCCCAGTCCTGCGCGGCGGCGGAAGCAACAGAGTGCGTCCGCGAGGATCGAGAAACACGGCCGCGGCCAGAGTAATCTCGACCGTCGCGCGTTTCTTGCGTTTTTCGGGAATCACTTCGGTCAAGCCGAGCTGCCGCGCGCGGCAAAATTCCGCAACCGGACACAGTAAACATTGCGGCGAGCGTGGAGTGCAGATCATCGCGCCCAGCTCCATCATCGCCTCGTTCCAATCGCTCGGCGAGTTTGGATCGAGCAGCGCATCCGCCGATTCCTGCAGGGTCCGCCATCGCCCGTTCTCGCGCAAATCTCCCTGTACCGCGTCCAAACGCGCGAGCACGCGCGCCACGTTTCCGTCCAGCACAGCGTGCTTTGCGCCGAACGCAATGCTCAAAATCGCCGCCGCGGTATAACTGCCGATGCCCGGGAGCGCAAGCGCCTCGCCGGCGGTCCGCGGAAATTCGCCGCCATGCGCCGTAACAATCTGCTGTGCAGCGCGCTGCAAATTCCGCGCCCGGCTGTAATAACCGAGGCCCGACCACAGCCGCAGCACTTCCTCTTCTGGCGCCTCCGCCAGTGCGCGAATATTGGGGAATCGTTGGAGGAATCGCTCGTAATAGGGAATTACAGCGGCGACGCGCGTCTGCTGCAGCATAATTTCCGACAGCCAGATGCGGTACGCATCTTTGTTCAGCCGCCACGGCAGTTCGCGCCGGTATTTGCGGAACCAGCCAAGCAATTGTTTCCGAATTTTGGCGAGATCACGGCGTTGGGGCATCGCGACGCGCTATTCTCGCACGAATTGCTGAGACGCGTTTTACGTTCGCAAACCAGGTCGGAGCTACGAATCTAAGTCGTCGAGGAAGACGACGTAGGATGAGTGCCACAAAGTCGCCGGGATCGAGCCGCGCGGCTGGCTGGTTACGATTACCTTGAAGAGATCGGGCGAAGCGGCGAGATCGCTGAGTAGCTCGTGCCGCGGATCAGGCGGTAACGGCTGGGCCAGCGCGAGATGCCTGAGGATTACGAAAATATTTTCCTCCGCGGTCGCGAGAGAAGTTTCCAACCCGGCGCTGCGGAATTGCAGCTGCGCGTTGCGCTCGAAGAAATGCCACGCGATGCTGGCACACAAAGTCACCGCACGCTCGAAACGCTCCAAAGCATTAGCCGATGCAGCGGCATCCATGCCTCCAATTGGATCGGCAACATGCGGGTCGAGCACGAGCAGCACGCGGCAATCATCTTCCCGCGTAAATTCGCGCACCATCAGCGTTCCCGATCGCGCCGACGCCTTCCAATGCACGTGGCGCGCGCTGTCGGTGGGAACGTAGCCGCGCAGCGCGTACAAATCGTGGCCGCCGCCCTTGCTCAGACTTTCGAGCGCTCCTTGCAGCGCCGGCAAAATCTCGAAGAAATCCCGTGATGGCTCGACGGACGGATAGACCAGCACCTCGCTGCGCAATTCCACGCGCCGCGCCTTCTGCAAAAATCCAAAGGGGAAGCGCGTCACGATTCGAAACGTATCCTGGCGATAGGCTCCCCGCTGCGCGAAAGTGATCGGTACGCTCTGCCGCACGCGCTCGCGCTTTGGCACGTAGGGAAAATAGACAGCCGTTTCGAGCAGCGCGGCCGCCGGCGATTTCTTCGACGTCGCGGCTTCCACGCGCAGCGAGAACGACGGCAACGTCAATTTTTCGTTTTCAAGCTCAACCTGGGCGCGAACCGCCTGGCCGGCAAAAATGTGCTCCGGCAATTCCAGCCGCATCTCGACGCCCGAGAGCGTGATCGAAGAAAGAACGCCGGACATCAGAATGATGGCGATCAAGCTGGCGAGAATCAGAAACAGCAAGTTGTTGCCGGTATTGAGCGCGGCCAGCGCAACGACGATCACGCCGACGATGTACATCCAGCCTTCGCGCGTGATCTTGTACTCCATCTTGTAGCCGATCCATCGTAGCGGCGTGCGCTTGGCGAGAACCGGCACCAGCGTGATGGCTACCCAGGCGGCCACCAAGAGAGCCGCCAGCGCGGACGCGATCGACAACCCCGTGTGGCCCACTTCGGCGGCCGCGCCGGAGTACAGCGCGAGCAGCAACGCCACGCCGAGCGCGCTGATCGAGAGAAAGAAGGCGCGCACACCGGGACGGTCGGCTTTAGCCCAAAGCTGCGCGATGGTGGAGTTTATAGACACGAAGCGTCACTGTAGCGCAGAGCGGAGTCCGCGGAGCCCTGCGGCTATTTCTCGTCCGCGCTCATTCATATTGTCCGCGCGCATTCACAAAGGAACGCGAACCGATTCCACAATATCGCGCAACACCGCTTCGGTAGTTTCCGATTTCTTCTGCAACGAGGCGTGCCGCGAACTGGCCACCACGCGATGCGAGAAGACCGCGACCGCCAGCTGCTTGAAATCGTCAGGCAAACAGTAGTCGCGCCCATCCAGAAATGCCCGCGCCTGCGCCGCCCGTTGCAGCATCAAGGTTCCCCGAGGCGACACGCCGAGCGAAAGCTGCTCGCTGTGACGCGTGCGCGCGACGATGTCCAGCGCGTAGTCGTGGAGACTGGAGTCGACCTTAACCTGGGCCACTTCGTTCTGCATGCGCAGCACGTCTTCCACGTCGGCGACGGGTTCCAGCGACTGCACCGGATCTTCGCCGACGCGCTTGCGCAAAATTTCGCGCTCGGTCTCGTGCGACGGATAACCCATGCGGATGCGCATCAGAAAGCGGTCGAGCTGCGATTCCGGCAGCGGATAGGTGCCATGGTGCTCGACGGGATTTTGCGTGGCGATCACCAGAAACGGCTGCGGCAGCGGCAGCGTTTTGCCATCAACAGTCACCTGCGCCTCGTTCATGGCTTCCAGAAGCGCGGACTGCGTGCGCGGCGTAGTGCGGTTGATTTCATCGGCCAGCACTACGTTCGCGAAAATGGGGCCGGAGCGAAATTCAAATTCCAGCGTTTGCGGATTGTACACGCTCACGCCCAGCACGTCGCTGGGCAGCAGGTCCGAAGTGAACTGGATACGCTGGAAGCTGCAGTGAAACGATCTGGCGAGAGCCTGCGCGAGCGTGGTCTTGCCGACGCCCGGCACGTCTTCGATCAACAGATGCCCGCGCGCCAGCAGCGTGATCAGCGACAACTGGATCGCTTCTTCCTTGCCGTAAATGGCGCGTGCGATGGAGCGTTGCAGCTGCGTTACGATCTGAGAGGTGACCGCTGTCATGGTTGAAAACCCGGGCCCTTCCTGCTACAACTGATGAAACGCTTCGGCTGGGATGCGAGTTTCCACCTTCGCGGTTTCCAGCGAAATAGTACGGGCGACTAGCTCAGTTGGTTAGAGCGCTCCCCTCACACGGGAGAGGTCAAAGGTTCAAGTCCTTTGTCGCCCACCATCCCTGCCAAGTCTCTCATTAACTCCGTATAGGCTTGAAATACTTGCGTGGTTAGCTGTGTTCAAAACGCCTTGATGCTCAAACCGATGTGCTGTTGGTTTATCATCAACAGGGGGAACTAGCCAGCGCTGTGCGCGGCGGTGGAGGGTCAGGTCTTGACTCTCTGACCGCCCTTGGACACCCAGTTCGGTGCGGAATTTGTCTTTTGGCGCAGCAGCATGTTTAGTTGGGCGGCGTGATGTTGCACATGCCTCATGTTGTAGAGGAGGAGTTCGCCGTTGCTCATCGCGCGATACGGGATGGGGCAGGGAGTCCCAGCCCAGGCTTCGGTCATTCCCGCCATCACGGTGTCCAACCTTTTGCGGCAGGGCTCGACGTAGCCGAGCAGTTCGTCCTTTCTGTAGGCGCGCTCCGGCTGGACAAACTCGTCTTCGAGTTCAGTGAGACCGAATGGTAGTGGCGGCCGGAATTGGGGTTCGTCTTCTTCCGAGAGATAGAGGTCGAGGAAGAAGAGCACATGAAAGGCCAGGTACCAAAACGCGCGCGGCGCCGGACCCGACCACACAGACTCCGGGCAGGCTTCGATCGCGTTGGCAAGCATATCAATCGCGGCATGGAACTGATGCCGGATTGCAGATCTCCAAAAGTCGATCATAAAACCTCGCGTTTGGCGGCAGAGAGCTGGCGGAACTCGGATATTATAGCGAACGAAGAACTGGCAGTACGGCTGATCGAGTCTGTGAGAACTCCCGGTTTTCGTCAGGGCACGGCTTCAGCCGTGCCGTAACTGACGCTGAATCAAGAAGGCTTTAGCCGCTGGGGGGCTTTGGCTCTCAGCAGACTCTGATGCCCGTTCAGCCGGAAGTATTTCTAACTTAGACCGATCATGTCAACCTTCTTACGGACCGTGGAGTTTCTAGCTCTCAGCTTGTGGCTGGGGAGCGATGTGTTTCTCAGCTTTGTGGTGGCGCCGGGGGCGTTTCGGATTTTGGGTAGCCGGGACCAGGCTGGGGCCATGGTCGGCTATGGGCTTTGGTGGATGCACATGATCGGGGTAGTTTGCGGGATCGTATTTTTGGTCTCACGCCTGGCTCGGACGCGGGCCATTTCGGGTTTGGTGGTGCCCGCGGCATTTTGCGTTTTGCTTATGATCGGGCTCACGGTGGTCTCACAGCATGCCGTCAGTCCAAAGATGGCCGCGCTGCGCGTGCAGATGGGATCAATTCAGGCGACCGCGGCGGACAGTCCGCTGCTCACGGAGTTCAGCCGGCTGCATCGCATCTCGGTTTCACTGGAGAGCGGTGTGCTGCTGGCCGGAATCGCCGCTATGTATTTGATGGTGAGGGAAGTAGCGGCTGGATTGAAATGACCGGAGACGCGCTGTCGTGCCACAGAAAATCGGAGTTTCCTGCAAGAATTGCGGAGAAAGGATACAGATCGAGGATGAGTATATCCCAGGCATACGTGGCGCAGAAATGGCAGCAAGCCTTTATCAGCCGGTCGGTCGAAGAACTTTAGATTTTGTGAATCGGGCGTGGCAAAAAGCGCTAATGTGCGAAAATCCCGATTGTCAGAAAACGCGCGAATACACCGCAAGTGATCTGCTCCTTTATAATGCCTAGGTCCTCAAAATAACTCGGTAACTCGGGCACTCTCGCTATGTTCTCTTTTCTTTCGCCCAAAGTTACGTTATCTTTTCCCGCCATGACCACCCCAATCCCCCAACTCCCGTTCGATCTCGCCGCCGCCATGGCGCACCTCTCCGCCAAAGACGAAAAACTAGCCCCGCTCATCGCCGAAATGGCCAGATTCGAAATCGACATGACCGCCGCCCAATCCCCCTACGAAGCGCTCATGGAATCCATCGCCTACCAATCCATCTCCGGCAAAGCCGCAGCCACCATCTTCGCCCGCATCAAGGCGCTGGGCACCGATGGCCGACCACCCGCCCCACAGCAAATGCTAAAGCTCCCCCAGCAAACCTTACGCAAAGCAGGCCTCTCCGGTGCAAAAGTCCTGGCAATGAAGGATCTGGCCGCCAACACAATCCAAGGCATAGTCCCCACCCGCGAAGACGCCTGCAAAATGTCCGACGAAGAACTAGTCGAGCGCTTGATCTCGGTCCGAGGCATAGGTGCCTGGACGGTCGAAATGTTCCTGATCTTCAACCTGGGTCGCCCCGACGTCCTCCCCATCCATGACCTGGGCGTAAAAAAGGGCTGGTCCGTGACCTACGGTAAAAAGCACATGCCCAAACCCCAAGAGCTCCTGGCCTTCGGCGAACAATGGCGCCCCTACCGTACCATCGCTAGCTGGTACATGTGGCGAGCCTTCGAGCGCGCCGGCTCCGCAGTAACCAACAAAATCCTACCCGCCAAAATTCGCCGCAAACGCAAGGTCCTCGTTCGCCGCAAATCCTCCGGTCGTCCCAAGCCCGAAGTCGCCAGCACGCGCAAACCCAAAACCTGATCACGCCAGCAGCCTCTTCAGTTCCACACGACCTTCGGTCACACAACGGCCTCCGGTTCGAATTGCCCAACGCACAATCTCCGCCCATGCTACGAATTTAGTGGACAGCAAGCGGAAGCTGTGTTATCGTAAAGGTAACTAAGCTATATGTTGTCAAGCCCTTCAGTCGTGACGAAATCTGGAATCCTCGATCAAATTGCGAGCTCGTAACTCCAATCCCTGGAATAACTTGCAGACTCTTGAGCAAAGTCTCGGGCGCAAATGGTCTGGTAACATCAATAAAATCAATCGAATCCAGACTCTTGCAAAAACAACGGCGGGTGTGGGTGAAACGGAAGTTTCCCAAAAAGGGAGAATGCGCCACGTCAGTGCGACGACATAGAACTTAGGCGGGTCTCGGTCAGGTCAAGTTCGCGCTCGAGTTGGCGCAGGACTTCGTCATTGATGCGGCCTTTGTTGCGCAGCCGAAGGGCAGTGTCGCGCCCCACCTGCAGGAGTTGCCGGGAAAGGGAGACAATCTGGGCTTGATCGTGGGCGTCGATGCCGTGGTCGGCGTAGGCTTCGCCGGTGATTGCAGACAGGCGGCGCTTATACCGAGCGACGGCGTCCTGGTAGGCGGCAGCGAAGTGATGCGTCTCGGAATCTTCGCGTTGAGCTTTGATGGCTTCCAGCGCGGCGGTCAGCATGGCACGGCGAGCTTCTTTTTCTTCAAGGTTGGGCCCGTCGGCATTGGCGAGGCCCAGCGCCCAGATGAGCGGCGGCAAAGTGAGTCCCTGGAGAACGAGAGTGACCAGGATGACGCAGAAAGTCAAAAAGATGATGAGGTTGCGCTGCGGGAACGGGCTGCCGTCGGCAGTAACTTCTGGTAGCGCGAGCGCAGCCGCCAAGGCGATGACACCGCGCATGCCTGCCCATCCGACGACAAAAATGGCGCGCCAGCTGGGGCGCTCTTCGTGCTGCTTAAAGATGTACCGCCGAATCAGATAGCCGACGTAGGCGCCGGGATAGACCCAGCGAGGCGCAGAAGAATCACCAAGGCGCTGAAGGCCACGCCATAGAGAACCAGAGTGCGAAGCGGATAGCCTTTGATCGCCGCGAGGACCAAGGGAAGTTGCAGGCCGATCATCACGAATACGAGGCCGTTCAACGCGAAGGTGAAGGAGTCCCAGAAGCCGTGGGCCTGGAGACGCACACTCGGCGTAAACAGCTGTGACTCTCTGCGGCCCAAGTAGAGACCGCACGCTACTACAGAGAGGACGCCGGACGCGTGGACTCTCTCGGCGGCCAGATACGCCGCGTACGGAACCATGATGGTGAGGATGATTTCGATGGGGCCATCGTCGAGGTGGCGGTGCAGTCGTTCGACGATCAGCGCGATCACCAGACCTACGGCGATACCGATGCCGATCAGGTAGATCAAGCGAAGGAAGCCGCCAACCAGCGTAGGAGTTTCGCCTTGCACCACCATAGCGACGCCGAATTGTAGGGCGAGCAGACCGGTAGCGTCGTTGACCAGGCTTTCGCCTTCGAGGACGGTGACGATGCGTTGCGGCAGGCCGATGCGTTTTGCGATGGCCGTGGCCGCGATCGCGTCCGTGGTGGCCACCACGGCGCCGAGCACAACACCGAGGCGCCAATCAAAGGGAGCGAAGGACCAGTGCGCGGCCGCGGCTACGCCGATGACCGTGAAAGTTACCAGGCCAAAGGCGAGGAACAGGATGCTGGTGATGTTGTATTTGAAATCGCGCCAGGAGGTGAACCATGCGCCAATGTAGAGGAGAGGAGGCAGGATCACCAGGAAAACTACGTCGGGGTTCATGGTGATTTTTGGGACTTGCGGAATGAAGCTGAGAGCGAGGCCGGCGACGACCAGAACGATCGGGTAGGGGATTTGGATTTTGCGGGCCAGCGAGGCGAATACCACTACGAAGAGCAGGAGCAGGAGGAAGACGAGTTCGACGCCGTGGATGCTGTGTCCCTGCATGAGTGGCTTCCGTCGACGAGAAGATACATCAGTTTGACCGGAGCGAGGAATCGGATGCGCGTTCGAGGGATTCGGAATACAGCTGGTTGCTTGTGGCCGCGCATTGTAACAGAGGCCAAAACAACTAAAGATAAACGCAGAGACGCAGAGTCGCCGGAGACACGCGGAGAATTGGCGCGTGATGTTGGCGTGAAGCGAGGGAAGCGTTGACGGTGTGCTAGACTTTCGGGTTTATGCAAACGGGAATTATCGGACTGCCACAGGTTGGGAAGACTACCTTGTTCCGGATTTTGACGAAGGCTTCGGTCGAGGGGAAAGGCGGGTCGCAGGGAACTCATGTTGGCGTGGCGAAGGTGCCGGAGCCGCGGTTGATTGAGCTGGCTAAGCTTTACAACCCTAAGAAGATAACTTACGCGACCGTGCAGTATGTGGATCTGGGCGGGATGCAGAAGGAGCGCAACCGCGACGCGCTTGCTCCGCTTCGCGAGGTGGACACGATCGCGCACGTCATTCGCGTGTTTGACGATCCTTCCGTCCCACATGCTGCGGGGAGTATCGATCCTTTGCGCGATGCTACAAACTTGGAGTTGGAACTGATTCTGTCGGATCATGACCAGATTACGCGGCGGTTGGAGCGCGTGGATAAGGACTTGAAGAAGAAGAGTGAGCCACTTCTGGTGCTCGAGAAAAATGTCTTGGAGAAGTGCAAGGTTCATTTGGAGGCGGAGAAGCCTTTGCGGGAGTTGGAGTTGACCGCGGATGAGCGGAGGCCGATTGGGGGATTTTTGTTTTTGTCGGCGCGGCCAGTGCTTTATGTGTTGAATGTTGGGGATGATGAGGCGGACAAGTTGGACTCGGCTGTGGAGCGGCACAAGTTGGGAGCTTTGGCGGGGAAGCCTAACTCGGCGGTGGTGGCGATCTGCGGGCGACTCGAGGCTGAGTTGGCGGAGATGGATGAGAAGGAAGCAGCGGAGTTGCTTGCTTCTTATGGATTGAAGGAGCCGGGGTTGAACCGGTTGATTCGGGCTACGTATGAGTTGATGGGGCTTACTTCGTTTTTTACTGCCGGCGAGCCCGAGGTGCGGGCTTGGACGATTCGGAAGGGGGCTACGGCGGTTAAGGCTGCCGGGGCGATTCATAGCGATATCGAGAAGGGATTTATTCGGGCGGAAGTGGTTAAGTGGAGCGATTTGCTGGCGGCGGGGAGTATTGCGGCGGCTAGAGAGAAGGCGCAGGTTCGGTTGGAGGGGAAGGAATATGTTGTGCAGGAAGGCGATGTGATTTTGTTCCGGCACAGTGGATGAGAATAAAAAGAAGTAATGACGTAAAGATGTGATGAGGTAATGAGAAAAGACGGAAAGAGAAAGACGAAGAGAAAAGATTTAACGCAGAGGGCACAGAGGTCGGAGCACAGGGTACGGAGACGGCTGGGCGCGTTTTTATTTTGTGGTTGACGGATAACAACTAGAGAGGCTGTGTTGGGACACAGACAGGAGTGTCTGTGCTACTTACGAGATGCATGACCTGGCATTCCGGACTGGGTTGGCGGCGCTGCTGGGGTTGATGGCGGCGGCGGGGAATCTGATTGGCGGGTACTTTGTTGTTCGGAAGGATTGGTCGCGGAAATATTTGCAGTACTTTTTGGCGCTGGGCGCTGGGTATATGTTGGCGGTGGCGTTTGTTGAGGTTATACCGGAGTCGGTGCGGCTTTCCGGTGAGCGGGCGCTGCTTTATGTGTTGATTGGATTTTTCCTCGTTCATCTGTTTGAACACACCATTGCTCCGCACTTTCATTTCGGAGAAGAGACTCATCTTGAAGAAGTCAGCCACCGTCATGTGCATGTGCGGACGACGGTGCTGCTCGGCTTGGTGATCCACACTTTTTTTGATGGGGTGGCCATTGCGGCCGGGTTTCTGATTTCCACGTGGCTGGGCGTGGTGATATTCGTGGCTGTGTTTTTGCACAAGCTGCCGGAGGGGTTCACGGTGGCTTCGGTGGTGCTGGCGAGTGGGATGGGGAAGCGCAATGCTATTCTGGCGGCGGGGTTACTGGGAGCGGCGACGCTTTTCGGGGTGTTGCTGACGAGCTCGCTGCAGGGTCAGCTCAAGTATGCGCTGCCGGTGTCTGGCGGGGTGACCTTGTATGTAGCGGCTACCGACCTACTGCCGGAGGTGAACCGGGAGCCGAATTGGCGGCTCGCTTTGCTGGTGTTCGTCGGGGTGGTCAGCTTGTTGATAATGGAGCGGTTGTTTCACGTCTAGACTTCGCTTTTGTATCGCCTGCGGATCCAGATTTCCATGCACGGTTGGCGGTCTAAAGACCTGCCACTACACAACTTCCTCAGATTACATGTGTTTGATAGAGTGTGGCGACCATGGCCAGGTCGGACGTACAGCTGATGCTGGACGTGAAGGCGGGCGACGAACAGTCGTTCGCGCTTCTGCTACATCGCTATCGGAGTCCATTGGTCAACTTCCTGTATCGAATGGTGCGTAACCGGGAGCAGGCCGAAGACCTTGCGCAAGAGGTTTTTATTCGCGTGTATCGCGCGCGAGGCGACTATGTGCCCACGGCGAAATTCACGACGTGGTTATTCCGGATCGCTACGAACCTGGCGTTGAATTCCGTGCGGGACAACCGGCACCAGCGGATGGAAATTTCGCTGGACGCGCCGCTGACCGCCGGTGCCGAGGATGGCGACGAGCGGCCTTTGGATGTGGCGGACAAGCATCCGGACATCGAGCAGCACCTGGTGGAGGAAGCGCGGAGGAAGATGATCCGGCATGCGATTGAGAAGTTGCCGGAGAAGCAGCGGGCGGCGGTGCTGCTGCACAAGTATCAGGAGCTGGACTACAACGAGATCGCGAAAATTTTGGAGTGTTCGGAGAGTGCGTTGAAGTCGTTGTTGTTTCGGGCTTATGAGAGTTTGCGGGTGGAGTTGGCGCCCTTAGTGCGGACGTAGGGGATTGGAAGTTAGAGGTTAGAAGAGACAGAAAAGAAGAACTGCGGGTTTGAAGCTTTTGAGAAATAGATCTGATGGAAAGAAGGATGGCTTTATGAGTTGCGATCGGATGGAAAAGCGGATTTTGCCTTATGTGGATGGGCGATTGAAGGCTAGCGAGATGCGCGATGTGGAGGCGCATCTAAAAACTTGCGCGGCGTGCCTCTTGCGAGTGAATGAGTTTCGGGCGTTGTCGGGCTTGCTGGATGAATTGCCGCGGATCGAGCCTTCGGGCGCGTTTGACGCGCGAGTGTGGGCGCGGGTGGCTGCGGAGCCGGTGAAGCAGGCGTGGTGGCCGGCGTTTGCGCCTTCGTTGAGAGTGGTATTTGCGGCGGCGGTGCTGCTGTTGGCGACGGTTTGGGTGGGATCGCGGCCGGGTGATTCGAGTATTGGACCGAATGCGGGCGCGGATCAGGAAGCGCAGGTGGTGGGTGATTTGCCGGTGCTGGAGAATTTCGACGTGCTGTCGAACTTCGATGCGCTGAGCGATTTGTCGCAGGCGGGGCAGAGTGACGACGGAAGTCAGAGTCAGCCAGAGTCGAACACACAGATGTAGGTGCAATGAAGATTGGACGCAAATTCGGTGGATGCTTGTGTGGGCTGGGTCTGGTCGTGGCGATGGCCTGGCCGGCTGCGGCGGCGCAGCACCGTCCGCCGCAGGCCTCGCCGCCGCCGCGTTCGGCACCCCCTTCACCGGTGCGCACGGCGCCACCGCCGTCTGCAAATTCCGGGCGTAACAACGCTCATAGCGATCGGCCCCCGAATGGGAATGGCGGGGCTCGGAACGACCGGCCGCCGAACGCGGGGAATGCGCAGAACGCTCCGGGCTATAACGGAAACGGGAATGGCGGGCGCGTGGCTACGCAGCCACCGAATGTGCAGGATCGCTGGCGAAACATGACACCGCAGGACCGCCAGAGGGTGTTGCAGAACGAAGAGCGTTTGCGGCGTTTGCCACCGGCGCAGCAGCAGGTGTTGCGTGACCGCGCGCAGGTGTGGAATCGCATGACGCCGGCGCAACGCGAGCATGTGCGGACCGAGGTGCTGCCGCAGTGGAGGCAGATGCCGCCCAATCGCAAACAGGCCATTCGGCAGAGGCTGCAGGTGCTGCAGAACATGCCGGAGTATGCGAGGAATCAGCGGTTGAACGATCCGAATTTTACGCGCGGGATGAGCGAGGAAGATCGGTCGACCTTGCGGGATTTAAGTCATTTGCATGTGGGCGGGGCGTTGGAGCCGCCGAATGAGTAGGGGGAACTCGACAGTGGGTTTTGAGTTTTGGTCGAGTCCTCGGTAGATCATGGGAATTACAACCCGCACCCCTGAAACCACAACGGTGCGGTACCCCCGAACTAGTAACAATCGACCGAATCGAAGTTCGATACCTTGACGGGATCGGGCACAGCTGCGCTGTGCCCCTACAGAGTTGTAGCTTCGTCGCACCGGTGGACGGCTTGCGAGTTGGGTTGACGGTGCAATTTGGTTTTATTTTCTGTTCTGCTTTGATTGACACTTCTGTTTTCTCACGTCATCGTAATTAATTCTTGTTGTGCCTAATCAAGTTCTGAAGGGGTCTCTCCCTCGTGCTCACGCGCTTTGGCGCATTGCGACATCGCAATTTTCAGTTGTTTATCGCGGGGCAGTGCGTCTCGTTGATCGGGACGTGGATGCAGTCGACTGCGCAGCTGTGGCTGGTTTACAAGCTGACGAATTCGGCGGCGCTGCTGGGTGTTTTTGGATTTGCGAATCAGATTGCAATTTTGCTGCTGGCGTCGGTGGGCGGGTACGTCGGCGATCGCTACAACCGTCATCTGGGCGTGATCTGGACGCAGACGGCTTCGATGATTTTGGCTTTTACGCTGGCGGCGCTTACGTTTTCCCATTTGCTGCAGGTGTGGCATCTGATTTTGATTGCGTTTCTGGTGGGCATCGTCAACGCGTTTGATGTGCCGATCCGGCAGGCATTTTTGGTGCAGATGACCAGCAAGGAAGATTTGCCGAACGCGATCGCTTTGAATTCGTCGATGTTTAATGCGGCGCGGGTGGTGGGTCCGCCGATTGCCGGATTTGTGATTGCGTACATTCATGAAGGTTGGTGCTTCTTTTTGAATGGCGTGAGTTTTGTGGCGGTGATTCTGGCTTTGCTGGCGATGCGCATTCCGAAATTTGAAGTGAAACCGGTTCTTGGATCGCCGGTGCGGAATTTTTTGGAGGGATTTCGCTACGCGATGTCGGATATGCCGACTCGGTCGGCTTTGCTGCTCTTGAGCGTGCTGAGTTTGTTTGGGTTGCAGTACTCGGTGTTTTTGCCGGTCTTTGCGCGAGATGTTTTGCATCATGGGGCGCTGGGATTTTCCGTGTTGTTGAGTACTGCGGGAGTGGGAGCGGCGCTTGGGGCGTTGCACTTCGCGGCGCGAAGGAGTTTCAAGGGTTTGGCGAAGTGGATCGCTGCGATGGCGGTCATTTGCGCGGTTTGTTTGATTGTGTTTTCGGAGTCGCGCATTTTTTGGGTGTCGGCGGGAGTTTTGTTTGTGGTGGGATTTGCGGCGACGTCGTTGATGGCGGCTACCAATACTACCGTGCAGAATCGCGTGCCTGATCATTTGCGGGGGCGGGTGATGGCGGTGTACGCGACGATGTTTATGGGAGTGCAGCCGATCGGGTCGCTGATCGCCGGTGGGGTGGCGAAACATATTGGGGCGCCGCGGACGTTGGCGGTGTTTGGGGTGATTGTGTTGATGGCTAGCTTGGTGTTTGTGTTTCGGGTGGTGATGAGGTTGCGGCCTGCGGAAGTTGCGGTTACGCAGGCGGATTAGGCCGGGTTCGGGCGGTAGAGCCAGTCAGGCTTGGTCATTGTGGCTTCAGCGGGCGGAGCGCTTCGAGGCTCAGTGTAAACAAGCCCCGCCCCTACAAGGGATGGAACCGTATTCAGATCCGCTAGGATGGCGTCTACTTTGGGGCGGTTGGGGGAGAGGGAGCAGACCGGATCCGTGGCGGCGGGGTCGTTGGCTAGGAGCAGGGCTTGGCAGCGGCAGCCGCCGAAGTCGATGGTGCGGCGGTCACAGGTTTTGCAGGGGTCTTGCATCCAGGATTCGCCGCGAAATTTTTGGAAGGCTTCGGAATTGTTCCAGATTTCGCTTAGGCTGGATTGCTTTACGTTGGCGAAATGCAGGTTGGGGATTATTTTTGCGGCGTGACAGGGTAGGGCTTCGCCGTCGGGCGTGATTAGCATTAGTTTGCGGCCCCAGCCGCCCACGCAGGGTTTGGGATATTTGGCGTAGTAGTCGGGGACTACGGATTCGATTCGGATTTTTCCACGCAGGCGCGCTTCCGCGCTTTTGATTACTTCCAGGGAACGATCGAGTTGCGGGCGGGTGGGGAGCAGGTTTTCGCGATTGGCGAAGGCCCAGCCGTAGTATTGGACGTTGGCGAATTCGATGCGCGTGGCGCTGGAGGATTCGGCGATCTGCAGCATTTCTTCGATTTGATCGATGTTGCGGCGGTGGATTACGAAGTTCAGGGTTACCGCTACGCGGACTTTTTTCAGCCATTCGAGGACGCGGAGTTTTTGCGCGTGGGATTTGGTGTTGGAGATTTCCTGGGCGGTGTCTTCGCGGGCGGCTTGGAAGCTGAGTTGGAAATGGTCCAGGCCGGCTTCGATTAGTTTTGCGAGGCGGGCTTCGTCTAAAGGCATGCCTGAGGTGATCAGATTTACGTAGAGGCCGGCTTCGCGGGCGGCTTGGATTAGTTCGAGGATGTCTGGGCGGGCTAGAGGCTCGCCTCCGGTTAGGTCGGCTTGGAGGACGCCTAGTTGGGCGGCTTGCTGGAAGACTTGGGACCAGGTTTCGGTGGGGAGTTCTTGGGCGCGGTTGGTTAGTTCGGTGGGATTGGAGCAGTAGACGCAGTGGAGGGGGCAGCGGTGGGTGAGTTCGGCGATTAGGGCTAGGGGATTGGCGGTGGAGACCATGGGAGTTCTTGAGAGATCAGTTTACCTGAGTCGTGGGTGCGGGGAGGGCGAGCGGTGCTCGGTGTTTACTTCGAGGTTGGCGGGGCGTTCAAAGAGAGATTTCTCCCTGCGCAGGCCGACCCGTTCGCAGGAAGCGAACGGGGAAGAAAAAGGTCGGCCTGCGCCAGTCGAAATGACGTGCTCCATAGGCGGTCGCTGCGCGGGAACGGCCCAACCCGGAAGACGGTAGCGCGTCGTCGACTATTCAAAGTCTAGGGCGCGTTGGTCGTTTAGGAGTTGGAGGTAGCCTAGGATGTCGGTCTCTACTTTTTTTGGGTCGGCTTGGGAATAGATCTGCAGGAGTTCGGTGATGATTTGTTGAACGGTGTGTTGGCCGTCGCAACGTTGGACGATTTCAAGGCTGGGGCCGTTTAAGCGGAGGGCGCGTTCGGGCATTAGGAGGACTTGTTGGTTGTTGTTTTGGCCTAGGCGGACGCCTGCGGCTAGGCGGGGACGGGATTGTGAATCGGGCGTCATCGTAGGCTTAGGCGCCGGAGGATCGCGCTAAAGCGCGCCCCTACATTTTCCGGAGTTCGTGTCATACGATTTGCTCGTTGGGGATGAAGGCGCCTGGCGGGGGCCATCCCGGATTCACGTACGAGAAGTGAAGGGCGTCCAGTTGGGTCCAGAGGATGTCGCATTTGGAGCGGAGGGCGTTGTGGGCTTGGTCTTGTTGGTCGCGCGTGTGGGCGTGTTGGACTACCCAGGCTAGGGCAAAGTCGGCGTCTTCAGGGGCTTGGGTCATGCGGGCGGTAAAGTAGTCTAGGCCGCTCGCAAGCCACGGGTAATGTTGGCGCAGGCGATCGACTCGCAGGGTGATCAATTTTTTCGAGAACATTTCGGTGAGCGAGGAGGCTACGGCTTCTAGATGCGAGCGCGTGGAGACGAAGTCTACGTAGGCTTGAACGGCGTAACGCGTGGCGGGTAGGATGCCTTCGCCACTTAGGGCTTGGTCGCGGGGGAGGCCGGTGGCTTCGACTAAGCGCAGCCACTTTTCGATGCCGCCGGGTTTGGTGCCATCGCCGTCGTGATCGAGGATGCGTTTGCGCCAGGCGAGGCGGAAGGAGGGATCTTCGCTGCGAGCGAGGATGGCGGCGTCTTTGATTGGGATGCGGCTTTGATAGTAGTAGCGGTTGAGGGCCCAAGCTTGCAACTGGCCGCGGGTGAGCTTGCCTTCGTGCATCAGCAGGTGAAAGGGGTGCTTGTGGTGATAGCGCTCTTCGCCGATGGCGTGGAAGCCGGCGATGAATTCGGCTTGCGAGAGTGGCGGCTTTTCGGAAATTGTTTGTGTAGCCATAAAAATAGCTGAACCCAATTCCTCAGGGGCTGAAGCCCACTGCCGGACCTTGCATGATGTCGGACCTAAAAGGTCCGACCCCCTAACGGTCACAGTTCGAACTCCATGCCATCGTAGGCGATTTCGAAGCCGGCATCCAGCACGGCGCGATGCTCGGGGCTGTCTTCGTCGAGGATGGGGTTGGTGTTGTTGATGTGGATCAGGACGCGGCGGCACTTGGCGCCGCGCGGGAATTGCTCGAGCAGGCCGCCAGGACCGGAAAGCGGCAAGTGGCCCATATCGCGGGCTGTTTTTTTGCTGCGGCCGGTGTGGATCAGTTCGTCGTCGCCCCAGAAGGTGCCGTCGATGAGGGTAAGGTCGCTGGAGGCGGCAAATTTTGCCCATTCTGGGTTGCGCCCAGATAGCGATGGAGCGATGAAGACGCTCTTGCCATTTTGCTCGAAGCTGGAGCCGATGGTGGCTTCGTCGGTCGACAGGGAGCGCTTAAGGTCGTCGCTCACGTAGTCGGGGTACGAATCGCCTAGCGGAATCGTGGCGCAGACGAAGGCGGGGGCTTCGCTGGGGCTCTCGGATAAATGGCAGCCGAGGCGGCCTTTGCTGGAGAGGGTTTGCCATTGGACGGGTGGATCGGCGCGATCGAGGATGCTGAAGATTTTGTTTTCTTTTTTCAGGATGCGCTGAAGAGATGCCGTGGCGAAGATGAAGAAGGTTTGGAATTCGCGGAGATGGAGAAGGCCCATCAGCGAGTCGACATCCGCTGACTGCAGGAATACGCCTGCGAGGGGCGAGTGGGTCTCGTCCTGATCGTTGGGAGCTAACTCAGGAGTCGCGAGGATCTGTGTTCTGAGATCGGGGGAGGCGCCTGCCAGGAACCAGAGCTTAGAGTCGGGGGAGAAGGCAATTTGCGTCTGGGTGCGCGGCGTGCCGCGGAAAGTTCCTTGGCGGAGGCGACGGCAGTTGTGGCAGGAGCAGTTCCATTGTGGGAAGCCGCCTCCGGCTGCGGAGCCTAGGATTTTGATGCGCATGGGGAGCCCAATGAGGTGACGAAGAGTTGGAACGCAGGAATTGCAAGGTTTCGGCTGAACACAAAAGCACCCGCTTCAGCGACCGCGACATCCTTGCTGAGAGCGGGAGCTTGGATGACTCTAGAGACTACAGTTCAGCGTTGGCGTACGAGCTGATTTCGCAGTTAAGATCGATCTCTTCGTGCTGCGGTGTGGTCCATTCCATGGGTGGCTCCTTGAAATCGGAACGTCGAACGCGGAAAGAATAGCACGGTTGGCAGCGAAAAGGGAAGCCGGCAGATTTAATAGTGATTGGCCGTGAGGGTACCGCCGATGCGCACCGCGAAGTAGCAGTCAAACGAGTTCCGGCTTATGGCGTCGTTGAGATGGCCCGTTAAAAATAGAACTAGTGCGTTAATAAAGAAGATTTACTATGCCTGTACCAGACCGCACCGATCGTTGAAAATGCTTGCATCTGCGGCTCGCTTGGTTATCATCGGTGACTAGTCGTCTGTATTCCTTTCGGTAGTGTCCCCGAATCAAGAAAGGAGACGGCCACGAATGGGAAATATGATTGGATGCAGTTCTACGAAGCTGCAGTCCTCGAACCAAATTCCGAAATCTTGTCGAAGCGCATCGAAGCAGCGCAAAACGCAATTGGACAGCGTGTAATCACACTCGCGATTGATGAGGCCGAACGGCGCGCGATTATTAAAACCCTTAGCGCGCTTGCGGTTTTAAAACGCGAACGACGCCCTCGATATGTTTGCTATCAGTGCTTGGACACTCGCAACCCAATCACTTCGGCAAACGGACAGACATTTTTAGCCAAAACAGCAGTGGGAGAAGTTGCGGTGACCCTGCACGCCCGGTGTGTGGACGCCTGGGCAGAGAGCAATAGTTTTAAGACCCTTGTACCGTTACGGAGACGAAGGCTCGGACAATGATGATTTCTTTCGACCTCTATCGAACGACGACAGAAGGAACGGAATGGGTGGGCACCTTCATCGATTTCGAGTCCGCTAAACTGGGACTAACGGAACTCGCTGAAATGAACCCAGGCCACTACGCGATTTACGACCAAGCGACTGGACAGCGACTTTTCACCCAGGTGTTTTACCAAGAGCAGGATCAAGAACAGAAGCTTGATGCCTGAGCTGTTCCTTTCCCTTTCCTCTCTCCACTCGAGTCGTGCCAAGTTCGGTGCGCTTTAACGTTGAGCGGGATACGTGTGGGTCAGTTCCATTTCAGGAAATTTTTGTCACTCTATTGTTTTTTTGGCGAAGAACAGACGAAGAGAACTCATCTCGGTGTCTCATTCATAACTGCCTGTTGCCGCATTAAGCATCAGCAGAACCGCAGCTAACCGTGCCACAAAATATAGAGTTTTGTTGGTCAATTACGCACAATTCGTAGCGTCGAAAGCATCCACAGTGCGGCCACAGCTTTTCCTCAACAATATTTTTTAAAACGCACAGTTTTCCCTTGACAAGGTTTCAGATGCGAATATCATGTGGCCTCAAGTGGAGTAAAGTGGTCGGCAGTAGAGCAAAGTAGAGCAAGACGGCAACAAAACAAAGCAAGTCAAAAGAGCAAGTCGAAAGCAGATTTGAGGGCTGTGGTGCAACGGGGCATTCGATACCACTTCTTCTTCAACGGCGACCCGAAAGCGGTCTTTGTGCGAAGCATCGCCAAGCGGGTCGTAGGTAGCGGGGCGTATGAAGCTGCGGGGAAACTGTCCGGCGAAGGTCGACGAGAAGGGTCGTCTGAAGGTGCCTGCCCAGTTTCTCGAAGAATTGAAGGAATACGGCACACAGTTTTATATCACGAGCGTTACTGGGGAAAATGCGCGCATTTATCCTTTGCGAGTTTGGTCGGAGATCGAAGACAAGCTCGCGGCGTTGCCATCGCAGCATCAAGGCAAACGAAAATTCTTACTGCGGACCAGTTATTACGGACAAACGGTGGACTTAGATGGGCAGGGTCGGCTGCTGGTGCCCGGGGTGCTTCGGGAATCGGCGCAGATCAAGGGCGAAGTGGATGTGTTCGGAAGCCTGAACTACCTAGAGGTCATGAACCATACACGAGTCCTGGATGACATGAAGAATCAGCCGTTTACGGATGAAGACTTCAATTCGTTGGGGATATAAATCGGGCCAGGTCATGACACCTAAGTTGGGTCGGGCAAGCTAGGTCGGGGCCAAGGAAGGCAACTTGAGCTGTGGGATAGGCGCAAAAAGCTGAAATGGCGCCGCGGTTGAAGTGTGTTCAGGGACTGGGTGGGCGATTGTGGGAAGTGGAGCCGAACCACATACGCCGGTACTGCTCGAAGAGGTGCTGGAATGGCTGGACGTAAGGCCGGATGGAATCTACATCGACGCCACACTGGGAGCCGGAGGCCACTCGGCAGCCATCGCGGCAAAGTTGTCGTCCGGCACGTTGATCAGCCTGGACCGGGACGCACTGGCACTCGCGCTGGCAGCGGAGCGGCTGAAGAGTTTTGGAACGAAGGTGAAGCTGGTGGAGTCGTCGTTCGCGAGGATTGCGGAGGTCGTGCACGAGTTGGGGATTCCCGGGGTGGACGGGGTCTTGGCCGACTTGGGGGTTTCGAGCATGCAGCTTGATCAAGCCGCGCGGGGATTTTCGTTTCGCGAGGCGGG
>Ga0185299_10001266_pt1 | contig 51244 bp, 22 predicted proteins | sample PaiPotPPA55metaG_FD_128002 | JGI IMG/M metagenome (GOLD analysis project Ga0185299, IMG submission 128002) | Iron sulfur acid spring bacterial and archeal communities from Banff, Canada, to study Microbial Dark Matter (Phase II) - Paint Pots PPA... ... | reverse complement strand
CCCGCAAAAACCACGCCACCCGATTCGACGCCACATCCAACTCCGCAAACGACAACGCCACACCGCCACACACCACCGCAACCTCACCCGGCCGCCCAGCCACCTGCGACGCAAACAACTCCATGAGCGAACTCGCTCCGCCCAACGGCGAATCCACCACGGCGCCGCCCCACCCCGACACCACATGCTCACGCTCGACTCCGTCCAACACGCCAATCCCGCCGAGACGAACCCCCGGATCGCCCACCACCGCCTCAAAGACCCGCACCAAACGCTCGACAAACACCCCAGCTGATGTCTCGTCAAAGACGTCGGCGCTCAGCACGACCGATCCCCCAAGCCCCGCCGGCACACCGTCGCGCAACCGCTCGTCGACGATGACGTCCACGTCGAACACGGTCGTGCTCAGGCCGGGCCGCTTCTTGGACACCGCGTCCGCCGACACTCCGGCCTGCACGGTCAGCATCACCTGGAACAGCGGGTGCCTCGCCAGGGAGCGCTCCGGCGCCAGTTCCTCGACCAGCCGCTCGAACGGCACGTCCTGATGCGCGAAGGCCTCGAGGCTCGCCTCACGCACCTGCTCAAGAACCTCGGTGAAGCGCGGGTTGCCCGACAGGTCCGTCCGAATAACCAAGGTGTTGACGAAGAACCCGATCAGATCCTCAAGACCCTCATCCACCCGACCCGACACAGCCGAACCGATCGGAATATCAGTCCCCGCACCCAACCGCGACAGCAACACCGCCACCGCAGCCTGCACCAGCATGAACAGGGTGAGGCCGTGCTCGGCCGCCAGGTCCGCCAGGCGCCTGTGCAGGTCCGCGTCGACCGCGATATCAGCGGCGTAGCCCTGGTGGCCGGACGTCGCCGGTCGCGGGCGGTCGGTCGGCAGTTCGAGCTCGACCGGCGATCCTTCCAGGGTTCGGCGCCAGTACTCGACCTGTTGCGAGAGAACAGTTCCGGAGTCTTCGAGGTCGCCGAGCAGCTCGCGCTGCCAGAGCGCGTAGTCCGCATACTGCACCGGCAATGGCGACCACTCCGGCCCGTGCCCAGCGCACCGCGCCTCGTACGCGGCCGACACGTCACGAGCCAGCGGGCCCATCGACCAGCCGTCGGCCGCGATGTGGTGCACGACGATCACCAGCACGTGCTCGACCGGGGAGACCGCGAGCAGCCAAGCCCGCAGCGGGATCTCGCGGGAGAGGTCGAATCGATGGTCGATCAGATCGGCCACCACCGAGTCCGCGTCGCGGCCCGCGAGATCGACGGCCTCGAGACCCCACGCCGCCGACTCCTCCATCGACAGGACGCTCTGGTACGGCTCGCCGTCCTCGACCGGATAGACCGTCCGCAGCACCTCATGCCTGGCCAGCACATCTCGGAGCGCCGCATTCAGCGCGGCTCCCTCCACACCCCCGGTCAGCCGGACGACGGCCGGGATGTTGTTCGCCGACGTGCCGCCCTCCAACTGTGCCAGGAACCACAGCCGCTTCTGCGCGAACGACAACGGGATGATCATCATCGGTTCTCCTCCTGCTTTCGCATCGGCCGAAGGGCCGGCCTGGCCGTTCGCTGACTGCTGATGGGGTTGTTGCTGTTGTGCGCGGGCTGCCGTTCGCGGGCGACGAGCCTGGTCGCGAGACCGGCGGCCGTGGGCGTCTCGAAGACGGCCCGCAGCGGGAGCTCGACGTCCGTCGCCGCCCGAATGCGGTTGACGAGGCGAGTCGCGGACAGGGAGTGGCCGCCGAGGGTGAAGAAGCTGTCCTCCGCGCCGACCTCGTCCACCAAGCCCAGAACTTCGGCGAAGATGCCGCAGATGAGGTGCTCTTCCGGCGTGGCGGGCGCACGACGCGGGCCGGAGCCCGCCCCCGACGCGTAGTCGGGTGCTGGCAGGGCCTTGCGATCCACCTTCGCGTTCGAGGTCAGCGGGAGCTTGTCCAACACGACGACCGCGGACGGGACCATGTACGCGGGCAGGTGGCCCGTGGCGTGGTCCAGCACGGCGGCTCGGAGCTCTGCTGCCTCCGCACCGACCTCGGCCGCGACGACGTACGCCGCAAGCCGCTTGTCTCCGGCGGCGTCCTCACGGACGATCACCACCGCCTGCGCGACACCAGGGCATTGAGCCAGGGCGCTCTCGACCTCCCCCGGCTCGACGCGGAACCCGCGGATCTTCACCTGGTCGTCGGAGCGGCCCGCGAACACGAGTTGCCCGTCGGCGGTCCACCGCACCAGATCGCCGGTGCGGTACATCCGCTCACCACTGGCCGCGAAGGGGGAGGCGACGAAGCGTTCGGCGGTCAGCGACGAGTGGTCGAGATAGCCGCGCGCCAGGCCGGACCCGGCGATGTAGAGCTCGCCGGCGACGCCGACCGGAACCGGCGCAAGGAACTCGTCCAGGACGAACACCCTGGTGTTGTCCATGGGCCGGCCCAGCGGCAGCGGCTCGGCCAGCAGCGCACCCGCCACGTCGTGTACCGAGCCCTGAACGGCGCAGAGGGTGATCTCCGTGGGTCCGTACAGGTGACGCACTGACAAGCCCGGGCACTGGTCGAGCACTCGTCGCACCGCAGCCGCAGGCACGACATCTCCGCCGGTCAGGACCTCGCGTACCGTCGAGAAACAGGACGGATCCTCCTCGGCGAGCACCCGGAGCAGACCTGCCGTCACGTGCACGTGCGTCACGGCGAACCGGGCGACGAGCCCCTTGAGCTCCGCGGCGCCGAGACGACCGGCCGGAGCCACCGCGACCGCGCCGCCCGCGAGCAGCGGTACCCACAGCTCGTAGGTCGAAGCGTCGAAGGCGTGCGGCGCGTGGAACAGCACCCTGATCAGGCCATCGGCCCCGCCGGTGTCCCAGCAGGAGTCCAAAGCCAGTTCCGCCACGTCACGGTGCGAGGCGACCACGCCCTTGGGCGTACCGGTGGATCCCGAGGTGTACATCACGTAGGCCGGGTGATCCGGCAGCAGCGGGCGCCTCAGGTCGTCCTCCGTCACCGGCGCGGCGGATGTCTCGGCCACGCGGTCCGCCGTATCGGGCTCGTCGAGCACGAACACCGGGGACGCGCCCAGCTCCTCAGGGAGCACGCCACGGCTGCCGGCGGTGCAGATGACGGCTGTCGGGGCGACGTCGTCGAGGACGAACCGGATCCGCTCGGCGGGCCAGGACAGGTCGAGCGGCACGTACGCCGCGCCGGTCTTCGCCACGGCCAGCAACACGGTGACCAGTTCGGCCGAGCGCTCCATGGCGACCACGACCAGGCTCTCAGGGCCGACGTCCGTCGACTCGAGCAGGAGCCGGGCCAGCTGGTTAGCGCGCGCGTCGAGCTCCGCGTAGCAGAGTGCGGATCCGTCGGCCAGTACGGCGGTGCGGTGCGGGGTAGCAGCAGCCTGTTTCGCGAACAGCTCCGGCAGAACCCTCGACGCGACGCCGGCCGGGAGCTCGCGGGCCGAGTCGTTCCATTCGGTGATCAGCCGGTGAAGTTGGCCCGATCCCAGAACTTCGACGGCGCCCAGACGCTGCGCCCGGTCGTCTTCGAGGGCTGCGACGACGTTCTCCGTCGCGGTGTGCAGCATCGCGCACAGCTCGGTCGGGTCGATGTACGGCTTGACCGCCTGGACGGTGAAGCTGAAGCCGGTGCCGTGGTCGTTGACCGAGACCACGAGCGGATAGTTGGTCTGCTCGTGGCTGCTCAGCAGGTCGATGCCGCGCAGCGAGTCCTGCACGTCCTCGGCCGACTCCGGGCTGTGCCGGTAGTTGAACAGCGAGGTGAACAGCGGCGTCTGCTCCGGGAGCGAGGCGGCCCGCTGGGCGAGCGCGAGCGGCGCGTGCTCGTGGACTAGCAGATCGGCGAGTCCTGACTGGACGGCCCGGACCGCCTCGCCGACCGTCGGCCGACCCACGTCCACCCGCATCGGCAGAGTATTGATGAACAGGCCCGGGATCCGGTCCGCGCCGGACCCGGCGCGCATCCGGCCGAACAGGACCGTGCCGAACACGACGTCGGTGCGGCCGGAGACGGCGGCAAGGACACGCGCCCAGATCAGGTGGAAGAGCGTCGCCGGGCTGACACCGAGCTGCCTCGCGACAGTCCTGGCACGCTCGGCGACATCCGCGTCGACCTTCTGCCGTATCTCGGTCGCGCCCGCGCCGTCGCCGTGGACGTCCAGCACGCCGAAGGGCGCGGTGGGCTCGTCGATGTCGGCGAGTAGCTCGGTGAAGAAGCGTTCGTGCTCCTCCCGCGAGACCCCGAGCCTGGCTTGAGCGACGAAGTCGCGGAACGGCAGCGGCTGCGGCAGTTCGCCGCCGCGACCGGCCATGAACGCGCCGATCTCGGTCAGCATCACCTCAAGCGCCGTGTGGTCCTGGACGAGGTGATGCACCTGGACCAGCGCGTACCAGCGACCGTCCACCGGCTCACGTACCCGGTACACCCGGATCAGCGGGGCCTGCGACAGATCCAGCGGTCGGGCCATAGACAGCAGGCCGTCGACGACATCGACGCCGTCCGGCAACCTGACGTCCTCGACCGGGAGCTGGGCCTGACGCAAGACCACCTGCACCGGCTCGCTCAAGCCCTGCCAGACGATCGCGGTGCGCAGGATGTCGTGGCGGGATACGACGTTCTGCAGGGCATCGACGAACGCGTCCATCCGCTCGGGTGAGTCTGTGGCCAGCACTGACGGCTGCACGTATACGTCCGCCTTGCCGTCCTCGGTCATCAGGTGATGGAAGAAGATCCCCTCCTGGAGTGGAGCGAGCGGGTAGATGTCTGCGACGTTGGCCGCACCACCGGCTACCGCTACGACACGCTCGATTTCTGCGGAGGTGAGCGTGACCAGCGGGAGCATCTCCGGGGTGATCTCGCTCGCGTCGGCCGGGATCATGTTCGGCGGCACCGCCACGTCACCGAACCCGTCAGCTGCGGTCAGACCCGCCGGCGTGGGAGCCGCGAACAACGCGCGGATCGACACCGAGACGCCGCGTGTCCGCAGCCGTTCCACCAACGACACCGCAAGAAGCGAGTGACCGCCGAGCTCGAAGAAGTTCTCTTCGGCACCCACCACCTCACGGCCCAGGACCTCCGCGAACACCTGGCAGAGGACTTCTTCCTGAGGGGTCTGCGGGCCACGACCGATCCCGGCGGCGGCACCGTATTCGGGTGCTGGCAGGGCCTTGCGGTCGAGTTTGCCGTTGTGGTTGAGCGGGAGTGCGTCGAGGAAGACGATCGCGGCCGGGACCATGTAGCCCGGCAGCGAGCGCGCGGCCCACTCCCTTAGATCGGAACTGTCGCCCGGCTCTGTGCCGGTGGGCACCACATATGCGACTAGCCGCTTGTCGCCCGGCGCGTCCTCGCGGGCCACCACGACGGCCTGTGCGACGGACGGATGTCCGGCAAGGACCGTGGCGATCTCCCCCGGCTCGACGCGGAAACCACGCACCTGCACCTGCTCGTCCGCGCGACCGGCGAACACCAGTTGGCCATCGGCGTCCCAGCGCACCACATCGCCGGTCCGATACATCCGTTGCCCGGGTACGAAGGGGCACGCTACGAACCGCTCACCAGTCAGCCCCGCGCGACCCACGTAGCCGCGCGCCACACCCGCACCGGCCACGTACAACTCACCAGCCACACCGACCGGCACCGGCGTAAGGAACTCGTCGAGCACGAACACCCGCGCACCCGGAATCGGACCACCAATCGCGACACGGCCCGCAGCGGGATCAGCCCGCCACACCGTCGCATCAATCGTCGCCTCCGTCGGACCATACGTGTTCAGCAGCACTCGACCATCCGAAGACCAGCGCTCCGCCACCTCCCACGGACACGCCTCACCACCGACCTCCAACACCACAGACCGATCCACCAGGTCAAACGGCAGCCCGGCCACCACCGCCGGCGGCAACGACGCATGCGTAATCCCCTGTGCCGCAATGAACCCCGCGAGCTCCGCACCCAGCCGCTTGTCCTGCGGCACCACGACCAGGGCCGCGCCATACGCCAGCGCCAACGACCATTCGAGGCCGAAGTTATCGAAACCCACCGACGCGAACTGCGCCACCCGCGACCCCGACCCCACACCAAACCGCGCCAACGCACCCACCGTGTTCACAAACCCCGAATGCGACACCACCACACCCTTCGGCCGACCCGTCGAACCCGACGTGAACACCACATACGCAGCGTTCGAGCCGGACAAAGCGCCCTCCGCCAACGAGCCACCATCAAGGCCGGTCGACGCGTCCACCAGCACGGTCCGCACACCCTGCGGCACCAGCGACGCCGTCCCCGACGCACACACCGCCACCACCGGCGACGCATCCTCAAACAACGCCCCCACACGACCGACCGGCAACGACACATCCACCGGCAGGTACGCGCCACCCGCCTTCATCACCGCAAGCAAAGCCACAAACAACTCCACCGAACGCTCCAACACCAACGCGACCACCGACTCCGGCCCCACACCACACCGGACCAGCAACCGCGCCAAACCATTCGCCCGCGCATCCAACTCCCCGTACGACACCACCTCCTCCCCACACACCACCGCCACCGCACCCGGATCAACAGCCACACGACCAGCGAACAGATCCGCAACCGACACCACACCCAAAACCGGAACCGACCCCACACCACTCCACGTGTCAACTAGCTGACTAAATTCAAGCTCAGGTAGCACCTCGACCGCGTTCAGCACGAGGTCGGAATCAGCTTCGAGGGCTGCGATCACGTTCTCGGTCGTGTATTGCAGCATCCTGCAGAGCGCGTGTGCGTCCGCCGGAGAATTGGCATGGACGGTGTAGCTGAAGCCGGTTCCGTGGTCGTTGACGGAGATGTTCAGCGGGTAGTTCGTACGCTCCTCGACGAAGACGTAGTCGACACCCGCCATGCCCTGATTCGCCTCGGGCTCCGCCTGGGGGTTGTGGCGGTAGTTGAAGAGTGACGTAAACAGCGGCGTCTGCGCGGGGAGTCCGGCAGCTCGCTGGGCGAGAGAAAGCGGGGCGTGCTCGTGAACGAGGAGGTCGGCCAGGCCCGACTGCACGGCCCGTACACCCTCGCGCACACCGCAGTGCGAGATGTCGACACGCAGCGGCAGGGTGTTGATGAACAGCCCGGGGACCCGGTCCGCACCTGCGCCACCCTGCATACGCCCGAACAGCACCGTGCCGAACACGACGTCCGTGCGGCCGGAGACAGCTGCCAGGACACGCGCCCAGATCAGGTGGAAGACGGTCGCCGGGCTGACGCCCATGGCACGCGAGGTCTCCCGAACGCGCGTGGCAAGCCCCGGCTCCAGTGCGATCCACGCTTCGACCGCCTCGGCGCCGTCGCCGTGGACGTCCAGCATCCCGTAGGGCGCGGTGGGTTCGTCGATATCGCCGAGCAGTTCGGTGAAGAAGCGCTCGTGCTCCTCCCGCGAGACCCCGAGCCTGGCCTGAGCGACGAAGTCGCGGAACGGCAGCGGCGCCAGCAGCTCGTCGCCCTCGCCCGCCATGAACGCGCCGATCTCGGCCAGCATCACCTCGAGCGCCGTGTGGTCCTGGACGAGGTGATGCACCTGGACCAGCGCGTACCAGCGACCATCTACCGGCTCACGTACGCGATACACGCGGATCAGCGGGGCCTGCGACAAGTTTAGGGGCTCGGCGAGGTCCATCAGGGACTTGACTATGTCGTCTCCGGCGGGCACATTGACGTCGATCACCGGGACCTGGGCCTGACGCAACACCACCTGCACCGGCTCCGCCAAGCCCTGCCAGGCGATTGCCGTGCGCAGGATGTCGTGGCGGGATACGACGTTCTGCAGAGCATCGACGAACGAATCCAGTCGCTCGCGCGAGTCGAAGGCCAGCACCGACGGCTTGGCGTAGACGTCTGCCTCACCCACCTCGGTCATCATGTGGTGGAAGAAAATGCCCTCCTGCAGCGGTGCGAGCGGGTAGACGTCTGCGACGTTGGCCGCACCGCCAGCCACTGCTACGACGCGCTCGATCTCTGCTGGAGTGAGTGTGACCAGCGGCAGCATCTCCGGGGTGATCTCAGTCGCGTCGGCCGGGATCATGTTCGGCGGCACCGCCACCTCACCGAAGCCATCAGCTGCGGCCAGACCCGCCGGCGTGGGAGCCGCGAACAACGCACGCACCGACACCGACACTCCGCGCGAACGCAACCGCTCCACCAACGACACCGCGAGAAGCGAGTGACCGCCGAGCTCGAAGAAGTTCTCCTCCACGCCCACGTTCTCGAGCCCGAGAACCTCCGCGAATACCCGGCAGAGAACCTCTTCCTGCGGAGACTGCGGACCACGACCGGCACCCGCGCCCGCACCGTACTCGGGCGCCGGGAGAGCTCTGCGATCCAACTTGCCGTTCCCGGCCAACGGGAGGGTGTCGAGCAGCACGATCGCGGCGGGGATCATGTGCTCGGGCAGGCGTGTACTCGCCCAGCTCTTGAGCGTTGCCGCGAAATCAGCCTCTTGCGCGTCTGTCACGACGTACGCGACGAGTCGCTTATCTCCGGGGACGTCTTCACGAGCGATGACCGCGACCTGCGATATTGACGGATGCGCAGCGAGTACCTCAGTGACCTCACCGGGCTCGACCCGGAACCCGCGGATCTTCACCTGATCGTCACTGCGGCCCGCGAAGACAATCTGACCAGCGTCCGTCCAGCGAACCAGGTCACCGGTCCGGTACATCCGCTGCTCGGTGGCGAACGGGCACGCGACGAACCGCTCGGCTGTCAGTGACGACCTGCCGACATACCCGCGCGCCAGACCCGCGCCTGCGACGTACAGCTCACCGGTCACACCGACCGGCACCGGCTGCAACCATTCATCGAGAACGTAGAAGCTGGTGTTGCCGATCGGCGAACCCAGCGGCACCACACCCTGACCATCAAGTCGCGCGGTCGCCACACCGATCGTCGTCTCGGTCGGACCGTAGTGGTTGAACACCCGGCCCCTGCCTGCTCCGACCAGTTGGCCGACCAGTTCGGTAGACGCGGCCTCGCCGCCAAGCACCAGGGAACCGGAGGGCACCAGACGGTTCGCTCCCCCGGAACCAAGCGCTGCCAAATGCGACGGCACGATCTTCATGAACTCGATCCGCTTATCGGCCAGGTATCCCGCGACCGCATCCGCATCAGTCACGGCCGCCTCAGGCAGCACGTGCAACGTCCCGCCGGACACCAAAGATCCGAACAGAACCGTGTTACCCAGGTCCGTACCGACACCCTGCAACAGCGCATACCGACCACCCGGCGTGAACCCGAGACGTGCGGGAACCGACGAGAAGTAGTTCGCGAGACCGCCGTGCGTGACACCGACGCCCTTGGCACGGCCGGTCGAACCCGAGGTGTAAATGACGTACGCCAGAGACTCCGGCAGCAGCACGCCGTCGCTCGGCACATCGGTCGGGCACGCGGCGATCCGCGCCGACGCCAGCCGATCATCCACCGCAACCAGCCGAACTCGACCCGACACCGGCAGCTCGTCGAGCACCTCACTCGAACCGACCACCACCGACACCCGCGCGTCGCTCAGAACGAAGCCAACTCGCGACGTCGGCCAGCCAGCATCGACCGGGACATAGGCCGCGCCCGCCTTCCAGACGCCCAGAATCCCGACCACGACATCGACCGAGCGGCCGAACCCCAGACCAACCACCGAACTCGAACCAACGCCCAGCGACTTCAGGTGATGAGCCAGCTGATTCGCCCGCGCATCCACCTCCGCAAACGTCAGCTCAGCACCCGGACTCACTACCGCGACGTCATCAGGCCTCGACGCCACCTGTGCGGCGAAGGCTTCCAGCACCGATACCGAACCACTGGCAGTGGAAGTCGCGTTCCACTCCGACACCACCCGCGAACGCTCGACGTCACCCAGCACCTGGACACCGCTGAGTCGCACGTCAGGCTCATCCGCCAGTGCGGCGATGACGTTCCGCGTGGTCGTGTGCAGCATCTCGAAGACCGAGTCGACGTCGATCGGCGCGACCGCCTGGACGGTGAACTTGAATCCGGATCCTGAGTCGTTCACCGCGACGTTGAGCGGGTAGTTCGTGACCGCCGCGTTGAAGAGGAACTCGATGCCGTGGAACGGATCCTCGGCTCCCTCGGCGGCTTCGGCCGTGTTGTGCCGGTAGTTGAGGATCGAGGTGAACAGGGGGGTCCGCGGCGCGACTCCGGCGGCTCGCTGCGCCACGGCCAGCGGGGCGTGCTCGTGAACCAGTAGATCGGCCAAGCGCTCGTGGACGGCCCGCACCGCCTCCGCCACCGTGTAACCCGCCACGTCGAAACGCAGCGGCAGGGTGTTCATGAACAGGCCGGGGACGCGGTCGGAGCCGGCGCCGCCCTGCATGCGCCCGAACAGCACCGTGCCGAACACGACGTCCGACCGACCCGAGACGGCAGCGAGAACACGCGCCCACACGACGTGGAACAGCGTCGCCGGGCTCACCCGCAGTCCGCGCGCGATCGTGCGGATCCGGGTGGCGAGCTCGTCGTCTAGAGCGGACCAGGCCTCGACGGTCGTCGCGCCGTCGCCGTGCACGTCGAGCAGACCGAACGGCGCGGTCGTCTCTGTCACGTCGCCGAGTCGCTCGGCGAAGAAGCGCTCGTGCTCCTCCCGCGAGATGCCGAACCTGGCCTGGGCGACGAAGTCGCGGAACGGCAGCGGCTCCGGCAGCGCGTCGCCGCGACCGGCCATGAACGCGCCGATCTCTGCGAGCAGCACTTCGAGGGCCGTGTGGTCCTGCACCAGGTGGTGAATCTGGACGAGCGCGTACCAGCGGCGCTCGTCGTCCGGATCTGCCGCCCGGTAGACGCGGATCAGCGGAGCGCACGAGAGGTCCATGACGCTGTCGGCCTTAGCTAGCAGCGCCGCTGCGACGTCGGCGGCGCGCTCGCCGCCCTCGCCTCCGGGTTCGAGGTCGAGCTCGAGGTCGACGACCGGGACCGTGGCCTTCCTGGTGACCACCTGGACCGGTTCCCTGAGCCCCTGCCAGGCGATCGCCGTCCGCAGTATGTCGTGGCGGTCGACGACCCGCTGCACCGCGTCGATGAACGCCTCGAGCCGCGCCGCGGAGTCGAAGGACATCACCGAGGGCTGGACGTAGACGTCCGCCTCGCCTTCGGCGCTCATCAGGTGCAGGAAGAAGATGCCCTCCTGGAGCGGGGCCAGCGGGTAGACGTCCGCGACGTTCTCGGCGCCCCCCGCGACGGCCACGACCTGCTCGATCTCCTCGGGCGTCAGCTCCACCAGGGTCAGCATCTCCGGCGTGAGCGCGGCGGCGCCCGCACGGGGGATCAGGTTCGGCGGGACCTCCACCCCGCCGAGAGCGCCGGAGTCCGCCAGGCCGGCGGGCGTCGGCGAGGCGAACAGCGCCCGCACCGACACCGGGACGCCGCGCGCACGCAGCCGTTCCACCAGCGACACCGCCAGCAGCGAATGGCCGCCGAGAGCGAAGAAGTCGTCGTCCACGCCGACCGCGGGCAGGCCGAGGACGTCGGCGAACACCTCGCAGAGGATCTCCTCCTGCGCCGTGGCGGGCGCCCGTCCCCGGCCGGCGAGGGCCGCGAGGTCCGGCGGCGCGGGCAGCGCCCTGCGATCGAGCTTTCCGTTTCCGGTCAGCGGCAGGGCGTCCAGCACGACGACCGCCGAGGGGACCAGGTATTCCGGCATCCGCTCGGCCGCCCACGCCCGCAGCACGTCAGAGAACTGACGCTTTGAAATGTCCTCGTCTTCGACGCCGGCCTGCACGACGTAGGCCACCAGCCGCTTGTCCCCCGGGACGTCCTCGCGGACGATCACCGCCGCCGACCCGCACCCCGGGTGGCCGGCCAGGACGGACTCCACCTCGCCGGGCTCCACCCGGAAGCCGCGGATCTTCACCTGCTCGTCCGCGCGACCGGCGAACACGAGCCGCCCCCGGCCGTTCCACCGGACCAGGTCCCCGGTCCGATACATCCGCGTGCCTGCGGTAAACGGCGAGGCCACGAAGCGCTCTGCGGTCAGCGGGGCACGTCCCAGGTAGCCGCGGGCCAGCCCGGCGCCCTCAAGGTAGAGCTCGCCGACGACTCCGGCCGCCACCGGCCGCAGCCACTCGTCCAGCACGTAGGCCCGGCGCTCGTCCATCGGACGGCCGAGCGGCAGCGGGTCAGCGGCAAGTTCCGCCGCGTGAGCCGTGGCGTCCACCGCTCCCTGGACCGCGCAGAGCGTGATCTCGGTCGGTCCGTAGAGCTGGCGCACCCGCACACCCGGGCAGGCGTCGAGCACGCGGCGCACGGCGGCCGCCGGGACCACGTCTCCACCGGTGAGCACCTCGCGAACGCTGCCGGCGAGGCACGCCGGGTCCTGCTCGGCCAGCACACGCAGCAGGCCCGCCGTCAGGTGGACGTGCGTGATCTCGAAGTCTGCGATCAGGGAACGAAGTCGCGCACCGTCGATCCGGCCTGTCGGAGCGACGGCGATCGTGCCGCCGGACACGAGCGGAACCCAGAGTTCGTAGGTCGACGCGTCGAAGGCGTGCGGCGCGTGGAACAGCACCCTGATGGGATGATGATCATCATCGGATCCGGTGTCCGCATCGTGCCAGCAGCGGTCGGTGGCGAGCTCGACCACGTCCCGATGGGTGGTGATGACGCCCTTGGGGACTCCGGTCGATCCCGAGGTGTACATCACGTACGCGGCGTGATCGCCCAGCGCGGCGCCGAAGGGAAGTTCGTCCTCTGCCAGCGCTGCCCCGGACAGGACGGCGAGCCGCCCGCTGATCTCCGGCGCGTCGAGGACGAGAACGGCGTCGGCGTGCTTGCCGGTGGAGAGAACCGTCTCGAGGGTGTCCGTGGAGCAGATCGCTGCCGTGGGGGCGGCGTCGTCGAACACGAACTCAATCCGCTCGGCCGGCCACGACAGGTCGAGCGGCACGTACGCGCCACCGGCCTTGACGACCGCGAGCAGCGCGACGACGAGGTCGACTGACCGCTCGAGCACCACCGCGACCCGTGACTCCGGCCGGACTCCGCGGTCGATCAGCAGGCGGGCCAGCCGGTTCGCCCGCGCGTCGAGCTCGGTGTAGGTCAGATCCGTCCCGACCGCAGCAACCGCGACGTCGTCCGGACGCTGCCGTACCCGGTCCGCGAACAGCTCGGCGACGGTGGCCGCGCGCGCGGCATCCGTCTGCGGTACGGCGGTGTCGTTCCATTCAGTCAGTACCCTGCGGCGCTCGGCGTCGTCGAGGACGTCCACCGCGCCCAGCCGGGCAGCCGGATCAGCGGCCACCTGGCCGAGAACGCGCAGCAGCCGCGCGGCGAAGACCTCGGCCGCGGGCTCGTCGAACAGGTCGGAGGTGAGCTTCACCGTGACGCGCAGCCCGCGCGGTTCGGCGTCGGCGGCGGCCGATTCCGCGACGATCACCTCGACGTCGAATTTGGAAACGCCGGTGTCGACCGACATCCCGCTGATCCGTGCGTCACCGAGGGCAAGCCGTGCCTCCTCGAGGTTCTGCACGGACAGCATGACCTGGAACAGCGGGTGACGCGCGAGCGAGCGGGTGGGCGCGAGCTGTTCGACCAGCCGCTCGAACGGGACGTCCTGGTGCGCGAACGCGCCGAGACCCGCTTCCCTGACCCGGGCCAGTACCTCAGTGAATTCCGGGTCTCCGGACAGGTCGGTGCGCAGTACCAGGGTGTTGACGAAGAAGCCGACCAGTTCGTCCAGAGCGGCGTCCACTCGCCCGGAGACGACGGAACCGACAGGGATGTCGGTGCCGGCGCCGAGCCGGGACAGCAGGACCGCGACGGCCGCCTGCATGAGCATGAACAGGGTCGCGCCGTTACCCCGCGCCAGTTCCGCGAGCCGCGCGTGCAAGGCGGCGTCCACTGTCAGATCCGCCGTGTGCGCGCGGTGTCCGGCGGCGGCGGGGCGCTGCCGGTCCGCAGGCAGCACCAATTCCGCAGGAGCGCCGTCGAGCGTCCGGCGCCAGTACTCGACCTGCCGGGAGAGGAGACTGCTCGGGTCCTGCTCGTCGCCGAGCAGTTCGCGCTGCCAGAGTGCGTAGTCCGCGTACTGCACCGGGAGCTGCTGCGATGAACAGCCGGCGTTCTGCTCGCCGGCGATCCTCGCCGCGTAGGCGGCGGACAGGTCATGAGCGAGCCTGCCGATGGACCAGCCGTCGCCCGCGATGTGGTGCACGACGACGGCGAGGATCGACTCGTCCGGCGAGACGGTGATCAGCCGGGCGCGAATCGGGACCTCGGCCGACAGATCGAACCGGTGGCCCGCGTCCGCCGCTATCAGGTCCCTGAGCGAATCCGGCTCTACCGTCAATACATTGAGGTCGATCCCGTCCAGCGACCAGTCGAACTCGTCCATGGCCAGGATCTGCTGGTACGGCTCGCCGTCCGCGGTCTTGAAGACGGTACGCAGCACCTCGTGCCGCTCCAGCAGATCGCGGAACGCCGATTCCAGGGCCGACCTGTTGACTGCACCCTCGATCCGTACGACGGCCGGGAGGTTGTAGGTCGCGCTCGGTCCTTCCAGCTGGGCGAGGAACCAGAGCCTGCGCTGAGCGAAGGACAGTGGCAGCCGCTGGGGACGTGCGCTGGCGGGCGTCGCTGCGAGGGCGAGGCGTGCTCCGTCGGCCGTGGCGTCCACCGCCGCGGCGACTCCGGCGGGCGTCGGCGTCTCGAACAGGACGCGGAGCGGTAGCTCAACGCCGAGGACGGACCGGATTCGGTTGACCAGGCGGGTCGCCAGCAGCGAATGCCCGCCGAGGTCGAAGAAGCCGTCATCGACGCCGACCTCGGGGAGTCCGAGGACCTCGGCGAACAATTGGCAGAGCACTTCTTCGCGGGGCGTGGACGAGGGGCGCCCGGTGGATGCAGAGGACGTGTATTCGGGTGCTGGTAGGGCGTTGCGGTCGAGTTTGCCGTTGTGGTTGAGCGGGAGTGCGTCGAGGAACACGATCGCGGCCGGGACCATATAGCCCGGCAACGAGCGCGCGGCCCACTCCTTTAGATCGGAACTGTCGCCCGGCTCTGAGCTGGTGGGCACGACGTATGCGACTAGCCGCTTGTCGCCCGGCGCGTCTTCGCGGGCGATCACGACGGCCTGTGCGACGGACGGATGTCCGGCAAGGACCGTGGCGATCTCGCCCGGCTCGACGCGGAAGCCACGCACCTGGACCTGCTCGTCCGCGCGACCAGCGAACACCAGTTGGCCCTCGGCGTCCCAGCGCACCACGTCACCGGTCCGATACATCCGTTGCCCGGGTACGAAGGGGCACGCTACGAACCGCTCACCGGTCAGCGACGGCCTGCCGACATACCCGCGCGCCACACCCGCACCAGCCACGTACAACTCACCAGCCACACCGACCGGCACCGGCTTGAGGAACTCGTCGAGCACGAACACCCGCGCACCCGGAATCGGACCACCGATCAACACCCGACCCGCAGCGGGATCAGCCCGCCACACCGTCGCATCGATCGTCGCCTCCGTCGGACCATACGTGTTCAACAGCACCCGACCATCCGACGACCAACGCTCCGCCACCTCCCACGGACACGCCTCACCACCCACCTCCAACACCACGCCCGGATCCACCAGGTCAAGCGGCAGCCCGGCCACCACCGCCGGCGGCAACGACGCATGCGTAATCCCCTGCGCCGTAATGAACCCCGCGAGCTCCGCACCCAAGCGCTTGTCCTGCGGCACCACGACCAAGGCCGCGCCATACGCCAGCGCCAGCGACCACTCCAGACCGAAGTTATCGAAACCCACCGACGCAAACTGCGCCACCCGCGACCCCGACCCCACACCAAACCGCGCCAACGCACCCACCGTATTCACAAACCCCGAATGCGAAACCACCACACCCTTAGGCCGACCCGTCGAACCCGACGTGAACACCACATACGCAGCATTCGAACCCGACACACGACCCTCCGCCAACGAACCACCATCAAAGCCAGTCGACGCGTCCACCAACACGGTCCGCACACCCGCAGGCACCAACGACGCCGTCCCCGACACACACACCGCCACCACCGGCGACGCATCCTCAAACAACGCCCCCACACGACCCACCGGCAACGACACATCCACCGGCAGATAAGCCCCACCCGCCTTCATCACCGCAAGCAAAGCCACAAACAACTCCACCGAACGCTCCAACACCACCGCAACCACACACTCCGGCCCCACACCAGACCGGACCAGCAACCGCGCCAGACGATTCGCCCGCGCATCCAACTCCCCGTACGACACCACCTCATCCCCACACACCACCGCCACCGCACCCGGATCAACAGCCACACGACCAGCGAACACATCCGCAACCGACACCACACCCAAAACCGGAACCGACCCCGCACCACTCCACATATCAACTATTTGACTAAACTCAAGCTCGGACAGCACATCCACCGCACCGACACGTATCCCAGGACTCTGCGCCACAACCGTCAGTACTCTGACGAACCGCTCGGCGAAGGCCTCCGCGGTCGGCGCGTCGAAGAGCTCTGCCGCGACCGTCACCGAACCGCGCAGCCCGGCGGGCGCGCCGTCCTCGGAGGTCGTCTCGACGACCGTGAAGTCCAGGTCGAACTTCGCCGCCACCGTGTCGATCGGCAGCGTCTCGACCGACAGGCCGGGGAGCTCGAGTGCGGAACCGGCGTTGTTCTGGACGGCCAGCATCACCTGGAACAGCGGGTGCCGCGCCGGGGAGCGCTCCGGCGCCAGCTCCTCGACCAGGCGCTCGAACGGCACGTCCTGATGGGCCAGCGCGTCGAGAACGGTCTGCCGGACCCGGTCGAGCACGTCGGAGAACTCGGGGTCGCCGGACAGGTCCGTGCGGATGACCAGGGTGTTGACGAAGAAGCCGACCAGGTCGTCGAGGCCCTCGTCGGTGCGGCCCGCGACCACCGAGCCGACGGGGATGTCAGTGCCCGCACCCAGGCGGGACAGCAGCACGGCGAGAGCGGCCTGCAGAACCATGAACATCGTCGCGCCGTGTCGCGCGGCGAGGTCGGCGAGGTCGGCGTGCACCTCGGCGGGCAGGTTCAGCGGGACCCGGTGCGCGGCGGAACCGGAGACGGACGGCCGCTCCCGGTCGGCCGGAAGCGTCAGCTCGGCGGGTGCCCCGGCGAGCGTGCGCCGCCAGTAGTCGATCTGCTCGGCCAGCAGGCTCTCCGGGTCGTCGGCGTCACCCAGCAGCTCGCGCTGCCACAGCGTGTAGTCCGTGTACTGCACGGGCAACGGCGTCCACCGCGGCTCGCGTCCCTCGCTGCGCGCCGTGTAGGCGATCGACAGGTCGCGGGCGAACGGCCCCATCGACCAACCGTCACCGGCGATGTGGTGCACGACGACCAGCAGGATGTGTTCGTCGGACGAGACCGCGAACAGCCAGGCCTTGACCGGAATCTCGGTCGCTAGGTCGAAGCTGTGGGAGCACGCATCGGCCATCAGGTCCTCGAGACCACGGCTCGTGTCGGCGAGGTCCACCCGCTCCAGCAGCCGGATCGCCGCCAGCTCCGCGCCCCGCAGAACCCGCTGACTCGGCTCGCTGCGCCCATCAGAGGGGAAGACGGTCCGTAGGACCTCGTGACGCACGACCACGTCACCCAGCGCCGACTCCAGCGCGGCGGCGTCGAGTTCGCCGCTCAGCCGCATCGCGACGGGGACGTTGTACGCCGAGCCGGGTCCCTCGAGCTGCGCCAGGAACCACAGGCGGTGCTGAGCGTATGACAACGGGATCTGCTTCATCAGTTCTCCTCCTGGTCACGCATCGGACGCAGCGTCGGCCGCGCCCTGCGCGCCCCGCTCCCCGCCACCATCACCGTCTCGGCGTTCAGCCGCGCCGCCACGCCGGCGGCGGTCCGCTCCTCGAACAGCACCCGCAACTGCATCTCGACCGCCAGCACCGTCCGGATCCGGCTGGCCAGCCGGGTCGCGAGCAGGGAGTGCCCGCCGGAGGTGAAGAAGTCGTCCTCGACCCCGAAGGACGCCGCGCCGAGCACCTCGGCGAACAGCCCGCACAGGGTCTCTTCCATCGGTGTGGCCGGTTCGCGCCCGGCCTTGGCCCGTAGCCCGCCGTAGTCCGGAGCGGGCAGCGCCCCTCGATCGAGCTTTCCGTTGACGGTCAACGGCAGTTCGTCGAGCACGACCGCCGCGGACGGCACCATGAACTCCGGCAGCCGTTGCGCCGCGAACGCGAGCAGTTCCTCAGAGAGCTGATTTCCCTCGCCGTCGGCCTCGGCGGCGACCACGTAGGCCACCAGACGCTTCTCGCCCGGGGAGTCCTCGCGGACGACGACGGCGGCATGAGCGACGGACGGATGCGCGTCGAGCGTTGCCTGCACCTCGTCCGGCTCGATCCGGAATCCGCGGATCTTCACCTGGTGGTCGGCGCGTCCGGCGAAGACGAGCTCTCCCCGCGCGTTCCACCGCACGCGGTCGCCGGTCCGGTAGAGCCGGGCGCCGGTCGGGTCGAACGGGTCGGCGACGAAGCGCTCCGCCGTCAGTCCGGGAGAGCCCAGGTAGCCCCGGGCCAGGCCCTCGCCTCCGATGTAGAGCTCACCGGTGACCCCGATCGGAGCCGGGTTCAGACAGTCGTCGAGCACGTAGACCCGGGTGTTGTCCATGGGGCCGCCGATCGGCACGGTCGCGGCGCCCGTGACCAGGTCGGCCTCCGCGTCGATACGGTGCAGCGTGGCGTAGGTCGTCGTCTCGGTCGGGCCGTACACGTGGGCCACCTTTGTGCCGACGCAGGCCTCGGCCACCGCGGCCATCGCGGCGGGAGAAACCGCCTCGCCTCCGGTCAGCACCTCGGTCAGTCCGGACAGCGCCGGGATGCCGTCCACCGCGAGCACGTTGAACAGGGCGGTGGTGAAGAACGCGCTGGTGACATGCTCCTCGGTGATGACCCGGGCAAGCGTCTCAGGGTCCGTATCCCCCTCCGGCGCCAGGACGACCGTGCCGCCGGACAGCAGCGGCGCCCAGATCTCGTAGGTGGAGGCGTCGAAGGCCAGCGGGGAGTGCAGCAGGGTGCTGATCGGCTTCACGGCCGTGAACGCCCGGTCCATGGCGTGCGCCACGACGTTCCGGTGCGAGACCATGACCCCCTTCGGGGTGCCGGTGGATCCGGACGTGAACATGACGTAGGCGATCTGGTTCGGGTGCACGACGGCCTCGGGCAGCGGCGGCGTGTCGGCGGCCGGTTCTTCCAACGGCTGTTCGGTCGCGTCGATCACCGTGGTTCCCTCGGCGAGGTCGGGTAGCACGCCGCCGCGGCAGGCGATCACGACCCGTACCTGGCTCCGGTCGAGGATGAGCCGCACGCGAGCCGCCGGGTAGCGGGAGTCGATCGGCACGTACGTCCCGCCGGCCTTCAGGACGGCGAGGATCGACACCACCATGTCGACCGAGCGGTCGCCGAGGAGCGCGACTCGGCTCTCGGTACCGACTCCTCGCTCGCGCAACTGGTGCGCGAGACGGTTCGCCCTCGCGTCCAGTTCCGCGTAGCTGAGGCGGATGCCGTCGGCGACGAGCGCCACCGCGTCCGGCGTCACAGTGGCCTGCTTCGTGAACAGGCCTGGGAGCGTGCTGACTCCGGGGACCTCGACCGCGGTGTCGTTCCATTCACGCAGAACCCTGTGACGCATGGCGTCCCCGAGGACGTCGATGTCGGCCAGGCAATGGGCGTCGGGATCCTTTTCGAGGCTCAAGGTGACCGCTTCGGTCGAGGCCAGCAGCATGTCGCCCAGGGCGTGCGGGTCGATGTGCGGCGCGAGCGCCTGGACGGTGAAGCTGAAGCCGGTGCCGTGGTCGTTGACCGAGACGTCGAGCGGATAGTTGCTGTGGTCCTCGCGGATGAGGACCTCGATTCCGGTCAGCGGATCCTTCGCGCTCTCGTCGACCGACGGGTTGTGACGGTAGTTGAAGAGCGAGGTGAACAGCGGCGTCTGCGCGGGAAGTCCGGCGGACTGCTGGGCGAGGGACAGCGGGGCGTGCTCGTGAACGAGGAGATCGGCAAGGCCCGACTGCACGGCACGCACGCCCTCGCGCACGCTGTGCCGCGAGACGTCAACACGCAGCGGCAGAGTATTGATGAACAGTCCGGGGACCCGGTCTGCTCCCGCGCCACCGTGCATACGTCCGAACAGCACCGTGCCGAACACGACGTCTGAGCGGCCAGACACCGCAGCCAGAACACGCGCCCAGATCAGGTGGAAGACGGTCGCCGGGCTGACACTCATGGCGCGCGAGGCCTCCCGTACCCGTGCCGCGAGTTCGTCCTCGACGGGAAGACGCAGGGTGACCACGCCGGCTCCGTCCTCCAACGCTTCCCTAAGACCGAAGGGCGCGGTGGGTTCGTCGATGTCGCCGAGCAGTTCGGTGAAGAACCGCTCGTGCTCGTCCCGCGAGACCCCGAGCCTGGCCTGAGCGACGAAGTCGCGGAACGGCAGCGGCTGCGGCAGTTCGCCGCCGCGACCGGTCATGAACGTGCCGATCTCGGTCAGCATTACTTCGAGCGCCGTGTGGTCCTGGACAAGGTGATGCACCTGGACCAGCGCGTACCAGCGACCGTCCACCGGCTCACGCACGCGAAACACGCGGATCAGCGGGGCCTGCGACAGGTCCAGTGGCTCGGCGAGGTTCATCAGGGACTTGATCATGTCGTCCCCGGCGGGCACATCGACGTCGATCACCGGGACCTGGGCCTGACGCAACACCACCTGCACCGGCTCCGCTAAGCCCTGCCAGGCGATTGCCGTGCGCAGGATGTCGTGGCGGGATACAACGTTCTGCAGGGCATCGACGAACCCGTCCATCCGCTCGGGTGAGTCGAAGGCCAGCACCGACGGCTGCAGATACACATCCGCCTTGCCGTCCTCGGTCATCAGGTGATGGAAGAAGATCCCCTCCTGGAGTGGAGCGAGCGGGTAGACGTCTGCGACGTTGCTCGCACCACCGGCTACCGCCACAACGCGCTCGATCTCCGCCGGAGTGAGTGTGACCAGCGGCAGCATCTCCGGGGTGATCTCAGTCGCGTCGGCTGGGATCATGTTCGGCGGCACCGCCACCTCACCGAACCCATCAGCTGCGGCCAGACCCGCCGGCGTAGGAGCCGCGAACAACGCGCGGACCGACACCGACACTCCGCGCGAACGCAACCGCTCCACCAACGACACCGCGAGAAGCGAGTGACCACCGAGCTCGAAGAAGTTCTCCTCCACGCCGACGCTCTCGAGCCCGAGAACCTCCGCGAACACCCGACAAAGAACCTCTTCCTGCGGAGACTGCGGACCACGACTGATCCCGGTACCGGCGCCGTACTCGGGTGCCGGCAGGGCTTTGCGATCGAGCTTGCCGTTGCCGGCCAGCGGGAGGGCGTCGAGGAGCACGATCGCGGCGGGGATCATGTGCGCCGGGAGGCGCGTACCTGACCAGTTCTTGAGCGTTGCCGCGAAATCAGCCTCCTGCGCGTCTGTCACGACGTATGCGACGAGTCGTTTGTCTCCGGGGACGTCTTCGCGGGCGATGACCGTGACCTGGGCGACGGAGGGATGTGCGGCGAGCACCGTGGTGATCTCGCCGGGTTCGATGCGGAACCCGCGGATCTTGACCTGGTCGTCGCTGCGGCCCGCGAAGACAATCTGACCGGCGTCCGTCCAGCGCACCAGGTCACCGGTCCGGTACATCCGCTGGCCGGCGGTGTACGGGCATGCGATGAAGCGTTCGGCCGTCAGCGACGACCGGCCGACATACCCGCGCGCCAAGCCCGCGCCGGCGACGTACAGCTCACCGGTCACACCGACCGGGACCGGCTGGAGCCATTCGTCAAGAACGTAGAAGCTGGTGTTGCCGATCGGCGAACCCAGAGGCACCACACCCTGACCGTCAAGTCGCGCGGTCGCCACACCGATCGTCGTCTCGGTCGGACCGTAGTGGTTGAACACCTGGCCCCTGCCTGCTCCGACCAGTTGGCCGACCAGTTCGGTGGACGCGGCCTCGCCGCCAAGCACCAGAGAGCCGGAGGGCACCAGACGGTCCACTCCCCCGGAACCGAGCGCCGCCAAATGCGACGGGACGATCTTCATGAACTCGATCCGCTCATCGGCCAGGTACTGCGCGACCGCCTCCGCATCGGTCACCGCCGACTCCGGAAGTACGTGCAGCGTTCCGCCGGACACCAAAGATCCAAAGAGAACGGTGTTCCCCAGGTCCGTACCGACACCCTGCAACAGCGCATACCGACCACCCGGCGTGAACCCCAGACGCGCGGGAACCGAGGAGAAGTAGTTCGCCAGACCGCCGTGCGTGACACCAACGCCCTTGGCACGACCCGTCGAACCCGAGGTGTAAATGATGTACGCCAGGGACTCCGGCAGCACCACGGCGTCGATCGGCGCATCGGTCGGGCATGCAGCAATGCGCGCCGCTGTCAGCCGATCGTCGACCGCCACGAGTCGGGTTCGACCCGAGACCGGCAGCTCGTCGAGCACCTCACTGGAACCGACCACCACCGAAACCCGCGCATCCGACAGCACGAAGCCAACCCGCGACACCGGCCAACCCGCGTCGACCGGTGCATACGCCGCACCCGCCTTCCAGACACCCAGGATCCCGACCACAACATCGACCGAACGACCGAACGCGAGGCCCACCACCGACCCCGAGCCCACGCCCAGCGACTTCAGGTGGTGAGCGAGCTGATTCGCCCGCGCGTCTACCTGTGCAAACGTCAGCTCAATACCCGAACTCACTACCGCGACGTCATCAGGCCTCGACACCACCTGAGCGGCGAAGGCCTCTATCACCGACGCCACGTCACACGTAGCGGAGGTCGCGTTCCACTCCGAGATCACCTGCGACCGCTCATCGTCACCGAGCACATCCACTGCGCTCAGACGCACATCCGGATCGCCCGCTACCTGCTCGAGCACCCTCACCAGCTGCCCGACCATCGCACCACTTGCTGAAGCGTCAAACAGATCGCCCGCCACAGTCAGCGAACCCCGCAAGCCGTCCGGCACGGAACCCGCGAACCGCTCCCCGATCATCACGTCCAAGTCGAACTTCGCCGCCGGACGCTCCGTCGCCACGACTTCGACTTCCAGACCCTCCAGTGACGGCACCGAATCTCCGGCGTTCTGCATCGTGAGGACCACCTGGAACAGCGGGTGACGCGCCAGCGAGCGTGCCGGCGCGAATTCCTCGACGAGCCGCTCGAACGGGACGTCCTGGTTCGCCATCGCACCCAGACCCGTCTCACGGACCCGGGCGAGGACCTGCCGGAACTCAGGATCACCCGACAGGTCGGTGCGGATCACCAGGGTATTGACGAAGAAACCGACCAGCTCGTCCAGCGCCTCATCGACGCGACCCGAGACAGCAGATCCAATCGGGATATCTGTCCCCGCACCCAGACGTGACAGCAGCACCGCCACCGACGCCTGCATGATCATGAACAGCGTCGCGCCCTCACGACGCGCCAACTCAGCCAACCGGGCGTGCAGATCGGCGTCGACCCGCAGATCAGCGGAGAACCCGCGATGCGAGGCCACCGCCGGACGAGGCCGCACGAACGGGAGCCCGAGCTCCTCCGGCGACCCCGCAAGCGCGCGACGCCAGTACTCCACCTGACGTGTCAGGACGCTGCCGGAATCGGCAAGATATCCCAGCAGGTCACGCTGCCACAGCGCGTAATCCGCGTACTGCACCGGAAGCGACAACCACTCGGGGGCCGCACCTGCTCGGCGCGCCGTGTACGCGGTCGACACGTCGCGAGCCAGCGGACCCATCGACCAACCGTCGCCCGCGATGTGATGCACCACGACCACCAGGACGTGCTCGTCATCAGCTCCAGCAGTGATCAGGGACGCACGCACCGGGGGCTCAACGGCCAGGTCGAACCGGTACGAGGATGCCTCAGCTATCGCAGCATCCAGATCAACGCCAGCAGCCGCTTGGTCGATGTGAATCAGAGCCCAGTCAAGGTTGTCGATCGGAAGGACCTGCTGATACGGCTCCCCGTCCTCGACCAGGAACACCGTCCGCAGCACCTCATGCCGGGTCAGCACATCCCGTAGCGCCAGGCCCAGGGCATCGGCATCCAAGGATCCTGACAACCGCAGCACGATTGGCGCGTTGTACGTCACGCTCGGACCTTCGAGCTGAGAGAGGAACCAGAGCCTGTGCTGGGCGAACGACAGTGGCACGTGCGTCGGACGCTCGTTAGCCGCAACCAGCGCCGTACGCGAACTGCCACCCGTCACGCCAAGGTTTGCGGCCAGGCCTGCGACGGTGGGGGTTTGGAACAGGGTTTTGATTTCGAGTTCGGTGCCCATGACGGTGCGGATTCGGTTGACCAGACGGGTGGCGAGCAGTGAGTGTCCGCCGAGGTCGAAGAAGTTCTGCTGCACGCCCACGCTTTCCAGGCCGAGGACCTCGGCGAAGATCTGGCAGAGCACTTCTTCTTGCGGGGTCTGCGGGCCGCGACCGATTCCGGCATTAGCGCCGTATTCGGGCGCGGGCAGGGCTTTGCGATCCAACTTGCCGTTGCCGGCCAGCGGGAGGGCGTCGAGGAGCACGATCGCGGCGGGGATCATGTGCTCCGGCAGACGGGTGCTCACCCAGGTCTTGAGCGTTGCCTCGAATTCAGCCTGCTGACCCTCTGCCACGACGTACGCGACGAGTCGTTTGTCGCCGAGGACGTCTTCGCGGGCGATGACAGCGACCTGGGCGACAGAGGGATGCGCGGCGAGCACAGTGGTGATCTCGCCGGGCTCGATGCGGAACCCGCGGATCTTGACCTGGTCGTCGCTGCGGCCCGCGAAGACAATCTGACCGGCGTCCGTCCAGCGCACCAGGTCACCGGTGCGGTACATCCGCTGGCCGACGGTGTAGGGGCATGCGATGAAGCGTTCGGCCGTCAGCGAGGCACGTCCGACGTACCCACGAGCCAAGCCCGCGCCGGCGACGTACAGCTCACCGGTCACTCCGATCGGCACCGGCTGGAGCCATTCGTCGAGAACGTAGAAGCTGGTGTTGCCGATCGGTGAGCCCAGGGGTACCGCGCCCTGACCGTCAAGTCGCGCGGTCGCCACGCCGATCGTGGTCTCGGTCGGACCGTAGTGGTTGAACACCTGACCCTTGCCCGCACCGACCAACTGCCCGACCAGCTCCGCGGACGCCGCCTCGCCACCGAGAACCAGAGAACCGGAGGGCACCAGACGCTCCACTCCCCCAGAACCGAGCGCCGCCAAATGCGACGGCACGATCTTCATGAACTCGATCCGCTTGTCAGCGAGGTATTGCGCGACTGCTTCCGCGTCGGTGACGGCCGACTCCGGAAGTACGTGCAGCGTCCCGCCGGACACCAGCGAACCGAACAGCACCGTGTTCCCCAGGTCCGTGCCGACACCCTGCAGCAGCGCGTATCGGCCGCCCGGCGTGAACCCGAGACGCGACGGCACCGAAGAGAAGTAGTTCGCCAGACCGCCGTGCGTGACACCGACGCCCTTGGCACGGCCGGTCGAACCCGAGGTGTAAATGATGTACGCCAGGGACTCCGGCAGCACCACGGCGTCGGTCGGCGCATCGGTCGGACACGCGGCGATCCGCACCGCCGTCAGCCGATCATCGACCGCAACCAGTCGAGTTCGACCCGAGACCGGCAGCTCGTCGAGCACCTCACTCGAACCGACCACCACCGACACCCGCGCATCCGACAGCACGAAACCCACCCGCGACACCGGCCAACCGGCATCGACCGGTGCGTACGCCGCACCCGCCTTCCAGACACCCAGGATTCCGACCACAACATCGACCGAACGACCGAACGCCAGGCCCACCACCGACCCCGAACTCACACCCAGCGACTTCAGGTGATGAGCCAGCTGATTCGCCCGCGCATCCACCTCCGCATACGTCAACGCAACCTCTCCGCAGACCACAGCGACAGCGTCAGGCCTCGACACCACCTGCGCGGAGAACCCCTCCAGCACCGACACCACGTCACCAGCAACCGCAGTGGCATTCCACTCCGAGATCACCCGCGAACGCTCATCGTCACCGAGCACGTCCACACCGCTCAGCCGGACGTCAGGCTCATCAGCCACCTGTTCGAGCACGCGCACCAACTGCCCGACCATCGCAGCAGCTGCCGCCTCGTCGAACAGGTCACTCGCCACGGTCACCGAACCGCTCAGCCCCGCCGGATCAGACCCGGCGAACTCCTCGGTCACCATCACGTCCAGGTCGAACTTCGCTGCCGGACGCTCGACGCCCACAACCTCTACGGTGACGCCGGGCAGGTCAAGCGCCGCGTCACCGGAGTTCTCCATCGTGAGGACCACCTGGAACAGCGGGTGACGCGCCAGCGAGCGTGCCGGCGCCAACTCCTCCACCAGCCGCTCGAACGGGACGTCCTGGTTCGCCATCGCACCCAGACCTGCCTCACGCACCCGGGCGAGCACCTGGCGGAACTCCGGGTCTCCAGACAGGTCGGTGCGGATCACCAGGGTGTTGACGAAGAAACCGACCAGTTCGTCCAGCGCCTCATCGACGCGGCCCGAAACAGCCGAACCGATCGGAATATCAGCACCCGCACCCAGACGCGACAGCAGCACCGCCACCGACGCCTGCATGATCATGAACAGCGTCACACCCTCACGCCGTGCCATCTCAGCCAACCGAGCGTGCAGATCGGCATTCACCCGCAGATCAGCGGAGAAGCCACGATGCGACGACACCGACGGACGAGGCCGCACGAACGGCAGACCAAGCTCCTCCGGCGACCCCGCAAGCGCGCGACGCCAGTACTCCACCTGCTTCGACACCACACTCGCCGGGTCATCAATCCCGCCGAGCAGTTCACGCTGCCACAGCGCGTAATCCGCGTACTGCACCGGCAGGGGCGACCACTCCGGCGCCGTTCCGCCCACGCGCGCCGCGTACGCCGTCGACACGTCACGCGCCAACGGACCCATCGACCAGCCGTCGCCCGCGATGTGGTGGACCACGACCACAAACACGTGCTCGACCGGGGAGATCGCCAGCAGCCATGCGCGCAGCGGGATCTCGCACGACAGGTCGAATCGGTGGGCGATCAGCTCGGCGACCACCGAATCCGCGTCACGGCCCGCCAGGTCGATGACTTCGAGGCCCCAGTCCGCGAACTCGTCACCCTCCAGCACCCGCTGGTAGGGCTCCCCGTTCTCGACCGGGAACACCGTCCGCAGCACCTCATGCCTGGTCAGCACGTCCCGAAGCCCGGCACCTAGGGCTGCTCGGTCCAAGGACCCTGACATGCGCAGCACGATCGGGCTGTTGTACGTGACGCTCGGGCCCTCGAGCTGGGCGAGGAACCACAGCCGCCGCTGCGCGAAAGACAACGGAATCATCGGATCTCCTTCGGTTCATGCCACGGCCCTGCCGTAAACCCAGCCATTTCGGTGTGCCCGCCGGTCACTGCGCTCGGCGGCGGACGAGCTCGCGCCCGGCATCCGCCACGGACGCGACGCCGGCGAGGGCCATCGCGTCCGCGAACTCTTCGCGGAGGATCTCCAGCACGCGGCCGACGCCCTTCGCGCCGTCCACGGCCAGGCCGTGCAGTACGGGCCGCCCCACCAGCACCGCGTCGGCGCCGAGGGCTAGGGCGAGCAGCATGTCCGTGCCGCGGCGGATCCCGCCGTCCATCAGCACGGCGCACCGGCCAGCCACCGCCTCGGCCACCTCGGGCAGCGCCTCCACGCCGGCGGGGACCGCGTCCAGCTGCCGTCCGCCGTGGTTGGAGACGATGACGCCGTCCACCCCGGCATCGTCAACGGCGCGTGCGGCGTCGGCGCCGGTCAGCACACCCTTGAGCAGGATCGGCAGGGTACTGACAGACCTGAGCCAGTCCACGACCGTCCAGTCGAGACAGGGGTCGAACTCGGTGGACGCGTGGCCGCTCGGCGAGGAGTAGTCGGCGCCGGGGAGGTTCGCCGGGACGATGCCGGCCGGCAGCCGGAAGTCGTTGCGCAGGTCGCGCAGGCGGCGCCCGAGACGCGGCGCGTCCACGGTCAGGACGAGGGCCTCGAAGCCGGCGTCCGCCGCGCGCTCGATCAGCGCGCGGGTGACCCCCCGATCGCGGAAGCAGTAGACCTGCAGCCACAGCGGGCCGGACGCGCTCGCGGCGATGTCCTCGAAGCGGCGGCCGGCGAAGGTGCTCAGCACGAGCGGCACACCCGCGGCTCCGGCGGCCGCGGCGGTGGCCGCCTCGCCCTCCGGATCGACCAGCGTGTGATACGCGAGCGGGGCGACGGCCAGCGGCATCCGCCAGTCCCGGCCGAGCACGCGGGTGCCGGCGTCGGGCGTACCCGCACCGGTGAGAACCCGGGGCAGCAGCCGGAGCCGGTCGAAGGCGGCGGTGTTCTCGGCGACGGTGCGCTCCCGTCCCCCGCCGCCCTCGATGAAGTCCCAGACCCGGCCGTCGACCACGGCGCGCGCCAGTTCGGCGACGTCGGCGAGGGTCAGCGCGTCGGCGATGCCGCCGACATCGACCCCGACGCCGCCGACCGCGCGCCGGGCCTCGTCCGTTCGCGATCCGCTCACTCCACGACCAATCGATCGCGCTCGACGGCCTCGTACAGCGCGCGGATGTTCGAGGAGCCGAAGCCCTTCGATCCGCGACGCTGGATCAGCTCGCAGAACATGGTGTTCCGCTCGGTCGCCGAGCGGGTGAACAGCTGCAGCAGGTAGCCCCACTCGTCGCGGTCGGCGAGCACGTTCACGGCCCGCAGGTCGTCGATCTCCTCGCGCATCCCGGCGAAGCGCTCGGCGAGCGCGTCGTAGTAGCCGTCCGGCGTGTCGAGGAACTCCACGCCGCGGTCGCGGTACTCGCGGACCGCCGGGATGATCTCGTCGACGAGGAAGGCCAGGTGCTGGACTCCCGGACCGCTGTTGCGGCCGAGGAAGCCGTCGAGCTGGCCGGGGCTCTTGCCCGGGACCGGCGCGACGAGCGTGAAGGTGACGAGGTCGGAGTCGCTGCGGACCACGATGGAGTCCATCGCCTGGTCGCCCACGGCCACGTACTCGGACGAGTAGCGGCCTAGGCCCAGCGCTGCGCCGTAGTAGTCAGCGACCGCGTCGAGCGTGCCGCCCTCGATGCAGACCGCGACGTGGTCGAGCACGTGGATCCGGCCGGATGTGGCCGGCGTGCGCGGGGAGTTCAGCAGCCGCCAGCCGGCGCCGTGCGGCAGGTGCCTGAGCGAGCCGGCGGCGGCGTGCGGCAGCAGGGTGTGGCTGACGTCGCCGAAGCCGGGGATGACCGGACGGCCGTGCTCCGACCGGGACACCAGCGCCCCGGCCGAGGCAGCGGCCCGCCAACTGCGCTCCGGGTCGTCGCAGGAGATTGCGATGTCGGCGATCCCGTCGCCGTGCTTGGCCAGGAAGTCCTCCGCGCCGGGTCCCGAGGTGATCACCAGCCGGACGGTGCCCTGCGTCAGCAGCACGGAGTCGGTCGCGGCCGCCGCGTTTCGCGCGACCGGGGTGAAGCCGAAACTCGTGGAGAAGTAGTCGACGGCCGCGGCCGCCTCGCCGGCGAAGTATTCGACGTATTCGATGTCGCGTGCAGCCATGGAGATGCCTCCCGTTGGGGCGGGTTGTCAGGGTTGGACCGGTCGGGCCTGTGCACGTCCCGCGGCCCCGGATCAGGCGTGCTTGCCGAGGAACTCGAGGATCGCCGCGTTGACGGCGTCCGGCCGCTCCAGGTAGCCGATGTGGCCGCAGTCCGGGAGCTCGACGTAGTCGCAGTCGGGGATCAGGTCGGCGACCTCGGCGCCCAGGTGCGGCGGGCTCACCAGGTCGTCGGAGAAGGCGACGACGCGGCAGGGCGCGGCGATCGCCCGCATCATGGCGCGGCGGTCGGAGGTGGTGTCGATCCAGTCGTGGCCGGGCACCGAGCCGTCGTCGCCGGAGATCTCGAAGATCTCCAGCCACATGGCCGCGGCGGCGTCGTCGGCGAGGGTCGCGGGGGAAAGCAGCCGCAGCGCGGAGCGCACGGCCAGGTAGGCGGCCGGCGGTCGCACCCCGTCGGTCATCGCGAGGGCCCGGTCCGCCGCGGACAGGCCGATGCGGACCGCGTCGCCGCGGGCCCGGGTGGCGAGCAGCACGGCGCAGCGGACCAGTTCCGGGTGCCGGGCGGCGAGTTCCTGGGCGATCAGCGAGCCGAGGGAGACCCCGACGATGGCGACCGGTGCGAGGTTCAGCGCCTCGATCAGGCCCTTGGTGTCCGCGACCATGTCTTCCATCCGGTACCGGCCGGCCGGGGCGTCCGACGGTGCGACGCCGCGGTGGTCGAACTCGACGGTGCGGTAGCCGGCCGCGTTCAGGGCCGGGGTCTGGTGCATCGTCCACGCCTGGCCGGAGGCCGAGGAACCCATGATCATCAGCACGTTGGGGCCGGTGCCGGAGCGCCGGTAGGCGAGCCGGATTCCGTTCACGGAGACGTGGGGCATGGTGCGGACCGCCTTCCCGGACTGGTGGATGTAGGCGCCCGGTCGTGTCGACCCGCCCGGGCGCCTCGGCCACTATGAGACGGGGCGGGACGCGCAATCAATGTTCTACGAGCCACCCCGTTCGACCGGCGCGAGGCGCCAGTCGGACGGCCCCGGGCCCCGGCCGCGAACCCTTGCCCCGGCGACGGCGGATCCCGGAGCATTCGGCGGAACGTATCAAGCCTCTGGTTCCGCAACTACGCCGTCTCGGCGGAAGGACCGGCCCTATGATCCCCCGTCTCGGCCTACGGGTCGACGAAGAAGTAAGCCGCCGTCACGTGGAGCCCGGCACCGTACGCCGGATACTCCCGTTCGCCAAGAAATACCGGCGGACGCTCTCGTTCCTCCTCGTCATCACCGCGTTGGACGCCGGCATCACCGCGGTCAGCCCCCTGCTCCTGAAGGAGATCATCGATGACGGCGTGGTGCCGCGGCGGGTGTCGATCGTCATCGGCCTGTCCCTGGCGCTGGCCGGCCTCGCGCTGCTCGACGCGGTCGCGGTGTACATACAGGCACGTTCGTCGGCCCGGATCGGGCAGGGCCTGATCTTCGACCTGCGCTCCCGGGTGTTCCGGCACGTGCAGCGCCAGCCGCTGGCGTTCTTCACCCGCACGCAGACCGGAGCGCTGGTCAGCCGACTGAACACGGACGTCGCCGGGGCGCAGCAGGCGGTGACCTCGGTGATGACCGAGTCCGTCTCGACCCTGCTGACGCTGCTGTTCGTGCTCGGCGCGATGTTCTTCCTGTCCTGGCAGGTCAGCCTGGTGGCCGTCGTGTTCATCCCGGTGTTCTTCGCGGTCGGCAAGCTGATCGGCAAGCGGATGCAGCGGCTCGCGCGCGGCTCGATGGAGCTCAACGCCGAGCTCGGCACGATGCTCGACGAGCGGTTCAACGTGTCCGGCGCCATGCTGGTCAAGCTCTACGGCCGGGCGCGGCGGGAGGCCGACGCGTTCGACGACCGGGCCGGGCGGTCCCGCGACATCGCCATCCAGGAGGCGGTGCTCGGGCGGTCGTTCTTCATCGTCGTGACGCTGCTGGCCTCGGTGACCACCGCGGCGATCTACGGCATCGGCGGCGTGCTGGCCGTGCACGGCACGTTCCAGGTCGGCACACTGGTCGCGATGGCCGCGCTGCTGGCCCAGCTCTACCAGCCGATCAATCAGCTCTCGAACATGCAGGTGGGCGTCCTGACCGCGCTGGTGAGCTTCGACCGGGTCTTCGAGGTGCTGGACCTCAAGCCGCTGATCGACGAGCTGCCCGGGGCCGCGCCGCTGCCCGCGCTCGAACCGGGCCGGGCGCCGGACATCGAGTTCGACGACGTCTGCTTCCGCTACCCGACTGCGCAGGAGGTCTCGCTGGCCTCGCTGGAGTCGATCGCGCTGCCGTCGGCCGACCGGGCCGAGGAGAACGCGTGGATCCTGCGCGGGCTGAGTTTCCGGGCCCCGGCCGGGAGTCTGACCGCGCTGGTCGGCCCGTCGGGCGCGGGCAAGACCACCATCACCCACCTGGTGCCGCGGCTGTACGACCCGGCCTCGGGCGCCATCCGGATCAGCGGCCACGATGTCAGAAGCCTGACCCTCGAGTCGCTGGCCGACACGGTCGGCGTCGTCACGCAGGACGCGCACCTGTTCCACGACACGATCCGGGCCAACCTGCTCTACGCACGGCCCGAGGCCGCGGAGACCGAGCTGGTCGAGGCCTGCCGGGCGGCGCGGATCTGGGACATGATCTCCTCCCTGCCGCACGGTCTCGACACGCTCGTCGGCGACCGGGGCTACCGGCTGTCGGGCGGGGAGAAGCAGCGTCTCTCGCTGGCGCGGCTGCTGCTCAAGAGCCCGCCGATCGTCGTGCTCGACGAGGCGACCGCGCACCTGGACTCGGAGTCGGAGCAGGCGATCCAGCGGGCGCTGAAGTCGGCGCTGGCCGGGCGCACCTCGCTGGTGATCGCGCACCGGCTGTCCACCATCCGCGACGCCGACCAGATCCTGGTCGTGGAGGCCGGGCGCATCCGTGAACGCGGCACGCACGAGGAACTGCTCGCCGCGAACGGGCTGTACGCGGAGCTGTACCTGAAGCAGTTCGCCAAGCAGGAGGGGTTAGAGGCCATCGTCGATATCGCCGAGGAGGTCGGCGCGGTCTGACTGCACGCCCGATAACTGAGGGCGCCGCCTCGTCAAGTTCGACGAGACGGCGCCCTCAACCGTCAGGCAGGATCACACGGTGCTGCGAGCCCGTTCGCCGAGCTCCTGCGCGAATCCCGTCCACATCTGCGCGTAGTGCTTGGCCAGCTGGCCGACCAGGGCCGCGGCGTGCGGCGGCACGACACCGACGAGATCGGTCCACTCCTGCGGGCCGATCGCGCAGTGCCGCAGCAGGATCAGCAGCTTGCGGCCCTCCTCGTTGCTGCGCAGCGAGGGGTCGCGCACCAGCTTGTCGAGCACCGTCGCGGGCGCGATCGGCGGCTTCGCGGCGGCCCGCGGCCGCACCGAGGGCAGCACCGGGTCCTCGCCGCGTTCCAGGCGCTTGCGGACGTCCGACGCCGTGGACGGCGAGACGCCGGCCCGGCGCGCCACCTCGCGCAGCGACGCCTCCGGATCCTGCCGCATGTACTCCGCGGCCCGGATCCGGCCCTCGTGGCCGCTGAGCGGTCGCACCCTTCCGTCGCGCCCGATCCGCGCGGTGAGCGCGGGGGCGACCCCGTCCGAACGTCGCCGGATGGCCCCGACGGTCTTGGCGCCGAGACCGGCCACCACGGCGATCGCGCGGTCCGACAGATGGGGATGGCTGACGATGATGCGGGCCGCCGCCGCGCGCCGGTCCGCCTGCGAGAGCGGGAAGCCGTGGGTGACGTTGGCCTGCACGGCGAGCAGGAACGCGTCCTCGGGCGGACCATCGTAGTACTCGACGTTGATGTCCTTGTGCCCCTTGAGGGACGCGGCGATCAGCCGGTGCGTGCCGTCGATGACCCGCAGCGTGCTGCGTTCCACGATGATCGGCGGCAGCGTGCCGTCGATCTCGATCAGCCGCGCGATATGCGCGGCGTCCTGGCCCTCCATCCGCGGCGATTCGCCCGCGAGCAGGGCGTCGATGGGAACCTGGACGACCTCGCGCACGGCGTTCCAGGATCTTGTTGTCGCTATTTCACAATCATCCATTGATTGCTGAAACATGAGTCCACCGTTCTCTGTGGTTCAGCACGTGCTCACTGCCCCCGGTTTTTGAAATCGACTCTAGGAACGTGCGTATTCGTGTCGTGATGATCGCGTCATCGACTCGGCCCCAGGCGGCGATAACGGCGATAACGGGGCACGTCGAACCCGGTTTATAGAAGTCGTATAGGCCGATTGCAGCAGCCTCCGAAATGCTCGGGACGGCGGCCTCCTTGTCCGTGTTCCGTCCGAATCGAGCCGAGGGTGTGAGCAGGGTGAGCTTGGAGGGCGCGGGCGTCGACCACGAGGAGCTGTTCGCGCACTGGCGCGTGCTGGCCCGACGTGACGCGGGCCTCGCGGCGGCCCATGGAGCCACCTGCCTCGGTGCTGCGCCGGTGTGGCTCGCCGGCGGACGGCGCTTGGCCGCGGAACTGGCCGAGGCCGTCAGCCGAGGTGATCGCGGCGGCCTGGCGGCGGTCGAGCCGGAGTACGGGGCCGGGCCCGGTCACGCGGAGGTCCTCGCCGAGCGCGTCGCCGACGGCTACCGGCTGACCGGCTCCACCTGGCCGCTGGCCAACGCGACGGGAGCGCAGTTCATCACCGTTCTGGCACGCACCGGCCGTCCCGGGGACACGCGTGGATACAGCCTGCTGCTCGTGCGCAGGGACGAGCAGCCCAGCCCGCTAACCGAGATCCCGTCGCACGGCCTGCACGGCGCCGACGTGTCAGGCATCGACTTCGCCGGCACCCTCGTCCCCGGCTCCGCGCTGATCGGCGAGGAGGGCGGCGGGGTCGAGGCGCTACTCCGGACCCTGCAGCTGAACCGGTCCGTGTCGTCGGCGTTCTCGCTCGGTGCGGGCGAACACGCGCTGCGGCTGGTCGCCGCGTCCGACGCGCTGCGCGACCCCGGCAGCCCGCTGATCGAGCAACGCTTCGTCCGCTCGGCCCTGGCCCGTTGCGCCGGGCTGCTCGCCGCGACCGAGGCGTGCGCCCTGCTCACCGCCCGTTCCGCGCACTGCCTGACCGGGGAACTCAGTGTCCTGTCCGCCGCCGTAAAAGGACTGACTCAGACCGTGGTCGACACGGTTCTCGCGGAGCTCGCCGACCTTCTCGCGCTGTGCGCGGAACCCAGCGGTATCGACGTCGACTTCCAGCGGATCCGGCGGGACCACCAGGTCCTCGCGTTCCTCGACGGATCCACCACCTCGGCACGCAATGCCCTGATCCGCCGGTTCCCCCTGCTGGTGAGCGGTTTCCTGCACGGCAAGGTGGACCGTCCCAACCTGGCCCGCGCCGTGGACCTCGGCACGAAGGTCGGGCCGCTCGACCGCTCCCGTATCACCCACCGCTCGATCCTCGGTTGCAGCGCCGTCCAGAGCCTGCCGGAGCTCGCCCGTCACCTGCCGGCCGAGGCTGGTGACGGATCCGCGGCGTCCGCGCTGGTGCGGCATGCCAGGGAACTGACCTGGCTCGCCGACGAGCTGCACGCCCGCTGCGCCGAGGTCGCCCCCGGACCGTTCCCCGGCACCGGAGCGTACGACCTGGCCGCCGCCTATGAGCTGCTGTACGCGGGCGCGGCCGTGCTGCACCTGTGGCGCTCCGGCGCCGTGGAGCACGACGGGCATGGCCTGTGGCACGACGCGCTGTGGGCGAGGGTGGCGCTGGCCGAGCTGAACCTGCGGCTGCGTCACCGGATCGGCCTCACGGTGCCGCCCCGCGACGACCAGGATGAGCGGGCCGTCGAGGAGTTCGCCGACCGCCTCATCGTCGCGACCGAGGCCGGCGCGCCGCTCACGCCCTTCGGCCACCACGCCGCTCCCGGGGAGGAGCAGCCGTGACCACTCCCCTGAGCCAGGCCGACGTGCTCGACGCGGCACTCGGCGACCCCTGGGACGACTCCAACCCCGCAGGCCACCGCGCGGCACTCGAAGCCGACGAGCGGGGCGAACCGTTCATCGAGGGCGAACGCCGACTGGCCTCGTCCGGGCTGAACGCGCAGCTCGTCCCTCGTTCCGAGGGCGGACTATTCATCCGGGCCGACCAGCTGTGCGAACTGCTGCGGACGGTGTGGCGGCGCGATCCCGGGCTCGCCCTCGGCGACGGCCTCGCTCCGTTCCTCGCCGGCGTCGCCGTCTGGAGCTCGGGCGACGCGGGGCAACGCGCCAAGGCGGCCAAGCTGCTGCTCGACGGACGTCGGCTGGCCGGCTGCGATCCAGGTCCCGCCCTCGGCGAACGCCCGCCGCACCCCGGCTTCGCCGCCACCCGCGCTCCGGACGGCTGGCGGCTGACCGGGCGTCAGACTCCCGTCGCAGGCCTGCGGCGCGCCGACGCGCTCGTCGTCCTCGCCCGTACCGGAGATCCCGGGGACGAACGCGGCCTGAGCCGCTTCCTGCTGGACAAGGCCGAACTGCCCGACAGTGCCCTGCGTTATGACCGCCAGGACGCTGACGCCGGGCTGCGCGGAGCGCAACTCGAGAGCGCGGCGCTCACCGACTGCCCGGTCCCGGACTCCGCGCTGCTCGATGCCCCCGGCCAGGGCTTTGATTCGTTGAGGTCGGCCGGGATCGCTCGTAGCCTGCTGCCCGCGGTCGGCCTCGGCGCCCTGGACTCGGCGTTGCGCGCGGTGACCGCGATGGCCCTGGAAACCCGCGTGTGCGGCCGTGGGATGGCCGAGGTTCCGCTGGTTCGCTCCACGCTGACCGGGGTCTTCGCGGATCTGCTGGCCGCCGACGCGCTGTGCGCCACGACGCTGCGCGCGCTGCACCTGCTCCCCGAACAGGCCGCGGTCTACGCCCCGTCCTGCGGTTATCTCAGCGCGCGCCTGCTGCGCGAGGGCCTCGAGGATCTGAGGGTGCTGCTCGGCACCCGATCCGCACTGCCCGAGGGGCGGCCCGCGATCGTCCGGAAGCTGGCCCGTGACTCAAGCGCCGCCGTATTCGGCTCCTGCTCAAGCTATTCCTGCCTGGCCGCGATCCTCCCGCAGCTGCCATCGCTGGCCAGGGGCGGCCGGGCTGTCGGGTGGTCGGGCTCCGCGGAACCGCCGAGGCTGTTGTTCGACCTCGGAGCCGAACTGCCCGAGCTCGGGTTCGCGCCTGCCCCGGCCGACGCCCGGGACGCCGGACATTTCCTCAACACCCTGATCGAGGCGGCCGGGAACGGCGGGGCCGGGGTGCCGGGACCGGTCGGCCGGCTCGCCAGGCGGCTGCGTGAACAGGCGGCCCGGCTGCGCGCCGAGTGCGCGGGATTCGGCCCCGCCGATCTCGCCGAAGGCCCCGGTGCGCACGCCTTCGAGGCCGCGAGCCGGTCCGCCGTCCTGCTGGCCGCCGGGGCCGGCCGGGGCGTGCACCGGCACCGGCCCGACCTGCTCGACGAAACGGCCCTCGCGGCGGTGCTGGACCGGCTGGTACGCCGGCTGCCCGCGGCCGGAGTGCTCACCCAGACCGAACGCATGGAAGTGGAGGACCACCTATGGTTGGAATTGCTACGCCGGGTCAGGCAAACCCGACTGCTGGACCTGAGCGCGCGCCGCGTCCCGGGATGACCGTAGTCACGGTGCCCGGCCCGGCGAGCCCGTCAGTACCGTCCATCGAACCCGCGGCCGCGGCGCTGAACCGGTCGGCGCCGTTGCCGCTCGACCTGGTCAAGCAGAGCGCGGCAGTCGAGCAGCTGGACCGGGTGATCGTCTCGCTGCTGCACGAGCGGATGGTCGCCGACGCGCGGATCCAGGCGATGCGGACCGAATCGCACCTCGGCCAGCGCACCCTGTCCGAGGAGAAGGAACTCCTCGAACGCTACGCCGGACCGCTCGGCCGCCTCGGCACGCGCATAGCGATGCTGATCCTGACGCAGTAGTCGAATATCCCGGAAAGGGCGATACGGGCCGCGCATCGTACGCGCGGCCCGTACCAGCCCTCAGATATCGAGCAAGGTCAAGGCATCAGTGAGCTGGCTTCCCCGGTGAGCACGCCCTCGTACGTGCGGCTGAGCACTCGTCCCGGCGCGACTCCGAGTTCCTCGTCGAGGACCCGCCGACAGTCCTGGAACAGCGCGATGGCATCGGCCTGCCGCTCGGCGCGATAGAGCGCCGTCATCAGCAGCGCCCGGAGACGCTCACGCAGCGGATAGCGCGCCACGAGGCGGCGCAGCTCGGGGATCAGTTCGCGCTGCAGGCCGAGAACAAGCTCGGCCTCCAGACGCAATTCGAGGGCTTCGACGCGCTGCTCCTCCAGGTACGGCTGCTCCATCGAGATCAGGTGCCTGGTCGTGTCGGCGACCGCGTCGCCCCGCCAGAGCCCCAGCGCGGTACGCAGCAGCAGCGCCGCCTCGGCGTGCTCCCGGCCGGCCAGCGCCCGGCGCCCGAGGTCCACCAGGTGTCGGAACCGCCGGTAGTCGAGGTCGACGTGCTCGGCAGAGATCTGATAGCCGTTGCGGATGCGGTCGAGCCGGACTTCCGGGTCGACCCGCTGCCGGATCCGCGAGGCGTAAGTGTGGATCTGGGCTGAGGCCGTGGCCGGCGGGTCCTCGCCCCACAGGCTCTGCACCATCTGCGCGTCGGACACGCTGCGGCCCTCGGCCAGCAGCAGCGCCGCCAGCATGGTGCGCTGCTTGCTCCCGCCCACCGTGTCCTCGCGGCCCCCGAGGTGAATCCGAACCGGGCCTAGAATGCGAACTTCCATCGTCCCGTATCTCCAGGGATTCCTTGCGCATCCGGCTTCAGGCACAAGCCCGCCGGATGCGCGCGCCGCCGCACGCTCAGCCCCAGTCCTCGTTCGACGGGCTCGGGTTCGTGTCGGCGGGGTACGCCGTGGTGCCCGAGCCGGCGACGGACAGGGCGTGGGCGGCGTGCACCGGGTGGCCGGTTCCCGAGCCCGAGGCGGTCACCGCGACCGCACCCAGGCCGGAAAGTACCGCCACGGCGAGAACGGCTGCGGAGCGCTTCACGTTGTTCATGGCGTTCTCCTCGCTATCGGCTTGCTTTCAGGTCCTGGTAAAGACCCTAGGAAGAGCCGTATTCGTGCCATGATTCCCGCGCCATCGTCGTCGGGCGGCGCGACGATAAAGGCGATAACGCCGCCTGTCACCTGCGGATTCAGCGCGGCTCGCCGCCGTCGGCCGACGCGGGCGGACCGGCCGGGACCGCCGTGCGCAGCTCCTCGGCCCGCAGCCGCCAGCGGGTCGAGCCGATCCGCTCGAACAGGCCGTGCGCCTTGGTCAGCAGGTCCTCGGCCCGGTCCCGGTCGCCGCGTCGACGCTCGATCCCCGACATGGCCAGCATGATCTGCCCTTCGAGCAGCGGGCTGTCGATCTGCCGGGTCAGCTCCAGCGCCTCGACCATGCCCGCCAGCGCCGCGACCCGGTCGTCGGCGGCCAGCCGCGTCTCGGCCAGGCCGAAGGTCGCGTAGGCGAGCCCTACGAGGTCTGATTTGGCCTCGACGATCTCGATGACCCCGAGGAAGGACTCCGCGGCCTGCGGCCACTGTTCGAGCGCGAGCTGGGCCCGGGCCAGCCGGTGCATGCTCTGCGCCAGATTGCGCTCCCCGCCCGGGCCGATCCGTTCCGAGGCCCGCACCGCCTCGAGCGCGAGGGCCAGCGCCCGCTCCGGGGTGCGCCGGTCCAGCGCGATCTGGGCCAGGTTGTTGAGCGCGTGCGCCTCGGACGAGAGGTCGCCCACCTCGCGCAGTACCGGCAGCGCCTCGGCGAGGCGTTCCTCGGCCAGGTCGAGACGGCCCTCGAGCCGCTCGACGATGGCCAGGCTGCGCAGGGTCATCGCCCGGCCGCGCATCTCGTCGATGGAGGTGTAGAGCTCCAGTGCCCGCTGGAAGTACTCGGCCGCCGTGCTCAGCTCCCTGCGGCGCAGCGCGACGGCGCCGATGTCGTGCAGCATGCACGCCTGCCCGCGCACGTCCCCCTCCGCCTCGGCGGCCGCCAGCGCGTACTCGCAGCAGATCTGCCAGTCGTCGATGTAGTTGCGCACCTCGAACAGCGAGACCATCGACATCGTCAGGTTCCAGGCGATCCGGCCCCGGCCGCAGTTCGCGGCCTGCCTGACCACGGCGATCAGGGATCTGCGTTCGGACTCGAACCATTCGAGCGGCTGGGCCAGCAGGGCGTAGGCGAGCTCGGGGTCCGCCTCGTGCGGCGGCGAGGTGGTCGGCAGCACGGTGTACACGCCGCCGTACTCCCGCTGGTGCGCCTGCGCGGCGAGGCCGAGGTAGCCGCCCATCACCCGGTCAAGCGCGACGTCGTGCTCGGCCGAGTCGCCCTCGTCGACGCGTTCCCTGGCGTAGAGCCTGAGCAGCTTCTGGAAGCGGTAGCGCAGCCAGCCGGTGCAGTCCGCGCCGACTACCTCCAGCAGCTGCATGTCCACGAGCTGCTCGATCAGCTCCTCCGCCTTGTCCAGCGAGATTCCGAGCAGTGCCGCGCCGACCCACGCGGTGAAGTCGGGGACGTCGAGCAGGCCCAGCGTCTTGTACATCAGGGCCGCGTCCGGCTCGAGGTGGCGGTAGCTCAGCTCGAGGCCGGCCCGCACCCGCGCGTCGCCCCGGCTCAGCTCGTCGAGCCGCTGGCCCTCGTCGCTGAGCCGGTCGGCCAGCCGGCCGATCGTCCAGTGCGGCTTGCTGGCCAGGCGCGCCCCGGCCACCCGGACCGCCAGCGGCAGCTGGTCGCAGAACTCGACGATCCTGGCCGCGTCCTCGGGCGCGGCGGACACCCGCGTGTGGCCGACGATGGCGCCCAGCAAGGCCACCGCCTCGGGCTGCGGCAGCACCCCGAGGCGGATCCTGGCCTGCGACGGCGCGACGACCAGCGACTGCAGCTGTTCCCGGCCGGTGATCAGCGCGGTGCACCCGTTGTTGCTCGGCAGCAGCAGCCGCACCTGCTGGAAACTGCCCGCGTTGTCCAGCAGCACCAGCACCCTGCGGTCGTTGAGGATGCTGCGATACAGCGCGGCCCGCTCCGCCAGGCTCTCCGGTATCCGGGCGCCGTGCACGCCGAGCGAGCGCAGGAACTGGCTGAGGATCTCGGCCGCGGAGGCCATGTCGCTCTCGTCGTAGCCGCGCAGGTCGGCGAACAGCCGTCCGTCCGGGTAGCGGTCGGCGGCCTGGTGCGCCCAGTGCACGGCCAGGCTGGTCTTGCCCACCCCCGCGACGCCGGTGATCAGGCCGACGGTCGGTCCGTAGCCCGCCTCCGCGAGGGTGCTGAGCGAATCGAGGGCGGCGAGCTCGGACCGGCGGCCGACGAAGCCGTGGGTGTCCGGCGGCAGTTCGGACGGGACGACGAACGCGGCGGGCGGCTGCGGGCTGATCACGGCCACCGCCTCGGCCACCTCGGCCTCCTCCCGCTCCCGGGTGAACGGCGCCGGGGCCAGGGCCGGGTCGTCGCGCAGGATCGCCGCGTGCAGCTTGATCAGGTCGGGCCCCGGCTCCATGCCGAGTTCCTCGACGAAGGTCCGCCGGGTGCCGCGGAACGACTCGAGCGAATCGGCCCGGCGCCCGGAGCGGTACTGGGCGAGCATCAGCAGGCTGACGGTGCGCTCGCGCAGCGGATGCTCCCTGACCAGCGCCACGGCCGCGGACAGGGCGTGGTCGAAGTGGCCGAGTTCGAGCTGGACGGCGATCGCGTCGTCGTGCACGGCGAGCCTGCGCTCGGTCAGCCGCGCCGCCTCGTTCTCGGCCACCATGCCGGTGATCCCGCTGAGCGCCTCGCCGCGCCAGAGACCGAGGGCCTGCTGGTATCGGCGGCCCGCCTCTGCCAGATCGCCCTCCCGGGCGGCCTGCTCGGCGCGGGCGACCTCCTCCTCGAAGACGACCCGGTCGATCCGGAGCCCGCTGGAGTCGAGCCGGTAGCCGGGGAACTCGGTCACGATCACCGACTCGCCCGCGCCGACCGAGGCGAACAGACGGCGCAGCGCGGCCACGCAGATCGATACCTGGGTGCGCGCCGTGGCCGGCACCCGCTTCGGCCAGATGGAGTCGACCATCGTGTCCACGGTCACGACGTGATCAGGGAAGAGTGCAAGGAGTGCGAGAACCACGCGCTGACGCGCACTGGTGATCTTCAGTCTCTGGCCGTCCCCGGTCGCCACCAGCGGACCGAGGATGCCCAGGCCAAGCCGGGCTGCCATAGAGCCAAACCCCCATCCTGGCATGATGCAGCGTTCAATTAAAGACACCGTGAGACACGCAGTACACAGTCAGTTTGGAACCCCGTTTCGGCCATGCGGCCGAGCGTCAGTGTACCCCGAGTCCGCGCGCCGGTGAAGAGAACTGACACGAGGCTCTGAACTTCAACGGAAGATCATGATCCCGCCTCTCTAACAGGCAGTCGATCTTCACGAATGGATACTTCAGTTCACCAGGCGTGTCCGCCGCTGCTGTGCACGAGGGCGAGGACCATGGTGATCGCGCCGAGCCAGTAGCCCGCCGGGGCCAGCGGGGTCGGCGGCGTCTGATCGGCGAGGGCGGCCGAGCCCGTGGAGCCGTACCAGGGCATGGCCCAGGGGGCCGCGATGATCCACGCGATGGTGAGCAGTGTGACGGCCATGGCGGGGTCGTCGCCGTCGGGGACGCGGCGGCGCAGCAGCACGAACAGGCCGATCATGGTCAGCGGCCAGAGGAAGCCGATCAGCGTCAGCGTGGCCGAGGAGCCGAGCCCGACCTGCCCGGCCAGCCATGGCAGATCCCAGATCGAGGGCAGCGCGACGAGTTTCGAGGCCGAGGACAGCGGCATCAGCGCACTCATACCGAACGGGACGTACAGGGTGATCGCGGTGACCAGGGCCGAGACGGTGAGGATCAGCAGCGTTCGCCAACGCCGTTGCAGCAGCAGGCACCAGGCGATGGCGGCGGCGACCAGACCCGCGTCGACCTTGGTGGCGACCGCGAGGCCGAGCACGATTCCCGCGGCGAGGCCACGCGCCCAGCCGCCCCGACGGGTCAGGCGCAGCGCGGCGATCGTGCCGGCGGCGACGAGCGTGTCCACGTGCCCGCCGGTCACCAGGACCTCGATGAGCACGGGGTTCGCGGTCCACAGCAGCGTGGCGCGCACCGGATCGCCGGAGCGCAGCAGGAACAGCCCGACGGCCAGGAAGACCAGGCCGTTGAAGACCAGCAGCATCCATATGGTCAGCCACGGCCGGTCACCGCCGATGGAGGCCGCCGCCTGCTGGATCCAGGTCGCGACCGGCCCGTAGACCGAGGGCGTGTTCCGCCAGCTCGGACTGATCAGGGAGTAGTAGGCGGTGTGCTGGAGCGCGTCGTACGGCGTGGCGGTGTAGGGGTCGTAGCCGAGAGAGGCGATCCGACCGTAGGCCGCGTAGCTCGCGGTGTCGCCCGACCCGACCGGGGTCAGGTTCATGAACGCCAGGACGAACAGTGCGCTGACCCCGAACAGCCGCCGCGGATTCGGCGACCAGCCGCGGCTGTGCGCCACGAGCGTGCCGGCCAGCCCGCCGCATTCGAGCAGGACCGCGAGGATCATCACCGGATAGGTGAGCCACGCGGGCTGCGCGGGCAGCACGGACAGCGGCAGCCGTAGCAGCAGGGTATTGACGTTGGGGGCCGAGGCGGCCACCAGCATCAGCAGAATCAGCCCGGCGCAGGACATCGAGCACGCGACGCGCGCGGTGCCGAGCGGGCTGTCCAGGTAGCGGCTCACCGCGGCGTCCCGCCATCGCGAGACCCGACGCGACGCCGGACCCTCGGCCCGCCTGGCGGCGCGGGCGCGGCGGTCCGCGTCCTTTTTGACTGAGATCATGTTCGTCATATCCGCCACCGGTGTCGTCGCGGGTCGGCGCACCCGGGGGCGGCAGGCATCGGCATAATTCGGGTGCTGATCCCCCGCGACCCAGATATTTATCAGAATTCTGTTCTGATCCGATCGAACGCCCGACGCTCCGGCCGGACGGCTGTGTACAACCGTATCCCGTGCGGCAGTCGAACGGGATCTGCGATTCCTCCCGAACACTTGGACACCGCGGAAGGTCTCACGGCACGATGGATCCGTAGAGGTTGTTCTCCATGAGGTTGGGGTTGCGCATGATCAAGGGCGAGGTCATTTCGTTCGACCGGGTCAAGGGCTACGGTTTCGTGGCTCCGGAGGCCGGCGGTGAGGACGTGTTCATCCACGTCAACGACCTTTATAGCGACAAGAACCTGCTATCGGCTGGCTGCATCGTCGAATTCCGGCTCGAAGAGGGCGATCGGGGTCCCAAGGCCTCGGAGGTCACCGTGGTGCAGCCGGCCGCCGCCGGCACACCGGTGGAGGCCGTGGAGCCGGCAGGCGGCGAGGGACTACGCGACGCGCTCGCGGCCGGCGATTTCGAGCACGAAGTCACCGAGGCGCTGCTGCGGGTCGAGCCGGAGCTCACGAGCCGCCAGATCCTCGACATCCGCAAGCGGGTCCTGCGTATCGTCCAGCACCGCGGGTGGACCGACCTCCGCGGCTAGCCGCCGGCCGTGGTCAGACAGTCCACCACCAGGCCACGAAGGGGTAAGGGAGCGGCTGGTCGGGTGCGGTGGTGTTTTCGCTGACGCGCCGTACGGGCAACTCGCCGCCGGGGAAGTGCTTGCGGTAGCGGGGTGCTTCGTGCTGGAAATCGATCAGTGCTCGCGGGTATCTGCGCAGGGCTTGCACATAGTCGGCCAACGCCGTGCTGCCGCCACCGGGATAAGGGGCCTGGGACAGGCGTAGGAAGCGCAACATGATCGTGTCTCGTAAGGTGATCGCCTCGGCGAGGCTTTGCGCCGGGGTGAGGCGCTGGTGGTGGACGAAGACGTTGATGATGTTCTGCGCGTTCGTCATCGTCCGGTGCTCCATGTGGTAGCCCAGGATGTCGTTGTCCAGGGCGACCAGCATCGAGACCATCTCGGTCAGGGCCCGAACACGGGGATGGTTGAATTCTCGGGCAGGGACCTCCTTGTCGGCGACGATCTCGAGCATGGAGGCGGTGGCCAGCGCGGCACTGCTCAGAAGTCGCATCGACAAGTACTCGTCGATATCCGGCATGATGCCCAATTCGATGTTGGCCACCTGCCGGAGGGTGCCGAAGATCCAGCCGTGCTGGGCCTGGTACCAGCGGGTGAAGGTGACCGGTGTGCTGAGTTGCTGGCACTGCTCGGCGAGCTGAGCCGCGCCTTCCACGATGGGATCCTCGTGGGGAGCTCTGTCGGGCCGGCAGGGCGCTGCGAGCGCCAGGGCCACAGTTCCGGCGGCTCTGACGAATCTGGCGGTCAGCGCGCTGGAGGGGCCGGCGTCGGATTTGTTGTCGAGAAGCCAGTACCACCACAGGGTATTGGTAAACCACTGTTGCCGCTCGCGCGGCGCCTCCGGAGAGATACCAGCGCAGAACACTGATCCTCGTATGTCGATCAGCGTCTGCCGCTCGTGTTCGTCCGCGGCGAAGCCAAGGCGGTCCATCCACGTGATGAAGCCCCGCTCCATCTCGTCGGCGAGAGGGTGGCGCCGCGTTTCCAGCGGACAGAACAGGACCGGTACGCCGAAGTCGCCGTCAGGGTACTGCTGGTGCGCCATCATCAGTTTCCATTACACGGCAATCTGCGCCAGCGCGAAAGAGGTTCCACCGCACTACTCACGCAAGCATCGGGCTCGCGGTCGCGGTCCTTGTCGCCGAAACTCCGTCACCTGCTGAGCGACTGCGTCGTAGGGGCCAGGCCGGCGAGGAAGATGGCCACGAGGCGGCGCGCCGTCCCGTTCCAATCGGGAACATGCGGGAGCTGCTGCGCCAGCATCGCGCCGAAGACCACGAGGTCGCTGGTGCGCACGTCGGAGCGGATCGTGCCGTCCTGTCGGCCTCTGTGCAGCAGCACACCGAGCCCGCGGCGCACCTCGAGCTGGAGGGTGACGGTTTCCGGGTCCGGCAGGAGCGGACCGCCGTGCAGGGGCAGCACGAGGTCGGAGCCGTGCTCGATGGTCTGCTCAAGGAAACCGCGCACGGCCTCGATGCCCGGCCGATCGGTCTCGGCGGCCCTGCTCACGGCGTCGAGCACGAGTTGGAAGGAGCGGCGTGTCAGGGCTCCGAGCAGGGCTTCGCGCGACGGGAAGTGGCGGTAGACGGTGCCGATTCCGACTCCGGCGTCCGCCGCGATGGTCGCCATCGGCACCGCGGTGCCCTCCCGCCTGACCGCGACGGCCGCCGCCGCCAGCACCCGGTCCCGGTTGTCCGCCGCGTCACGCCGCAACTCCCGCTGCCGGACGCCTTCATTCGACTGTGGCTTCGTCACAACGTCGATGATGACACCACCGCGTGCCCCGTTCGGGAACCCGCCGGTGTCGTTGACAGCCACTCAAGCGGACGATAATGTCCGTTTGGCGGGTGTGACTGAGACGCATGTGATCGACAGCGCCGAAAAGAGCCATGCCATGAACAGCGACAGAGTCGTTCTCATCACCGGTTCCGCCAGCGGGATCGGGACCGCGCTCGTAGACCGTTTCCTCTGCAACAACGACACCGCTATCGGTACCGACCTGCACAAGGACGTCCTCGAGCGCTGGCGGGGCCGGTGGCCGCAGGACGCGAAGCTCGTCCCCGGCGCCGCCGACGTCCGCTCCGAGGAGGACGGCGAGCGCGTGGCCCGACTCGTCCGCGAACGCTTCGGTCGGCTCGACGTCCTGGCCAACCGCGCCGGATGCTTCCCCATCCTCGGCTTCGAGGCCATGCCCACGGCGCAGTCGCGCCACATCATCAACGTCGACGGCGGCAGCGTCAAACACTGAATTCACCCACGCAAGACCGAACGGAACGGATCACCGTGGTCAACGTCGACGTATCACCCTTCGAGGTCGAGGTTCGACGAGCAGTTCCACCGCGACGAGCTGCTCCCCTGGTACGACCATCACCTCAAGGGCATCGAGAACGGCGTGATGAAGCAGCCGACGGCGCGCTTCTACGTCAACGGAGAGGGCACGTACCGCTCTGCCGAGTCCTGGCCGCCGCCGGACGTCGCCCCGACGGCCTTCTACCTCGCCGGCGAGCACAGCGGCGCCGTCACCTCGCTCAACGACGGCTCGCTCACCGAGACCGCGCCGCAGGCGGAGCAGGACGCGACCTCGTGGTCGTACCCTGATGCGAAGTGGATGGCGGGCGTCACCGTCTTCGACAAGCACGGCATGCCCGACCACGTCGCCTGCGTCAACACGTTCACCACGGCGCCGATGGAGCGGGACCGCGAGTTCACCGGCCACGGCGTGCTGACGCTGCATGCCTCCACCGACCAGACCGACATCGATCTCTTCGTCAAGGTCTCGCTGGTCTCCGCCGATCCCGACGCGGGGCTGCCGATCAAGGTCACTCAGGGCTGGCTGCGCGCCTCGCATCGCGCCGAGGACCCGGAGCTGACCTCCGACATGCGCCCGTTCCATCAGCACTCGAAGATCGAGCCGCTCGAGCCCGGCGAGGTCTACGAACTGCGGGTGGAGTTGCTGCCGATGTCCTTCCTGGCGCGCCGCGGCGACCGGATCCGGTTGGAGATCACGAATCAGGACTCGCTGATCACCGACGCGCCGATGACCCACTTCTACGGAACGAAGGTCGGCACCGATACGTACCATCACGACGGCAGGCATCCCTCGACGCTCCGCCTGCACGAGCGTCCTCACAACACCTGATCGGAGTTCTCCATGAGCATGGCTTACCTTGCGCAGCCGGAGCAGCAGCAACAACTCGAATGGCTCGACGGCGGCACCCTCGCGATGCTGCTCGACGGCAAGGCCACCGACGGCCAGCTGATGATCGGGCGCTTCGACGTGGCCGAGGGCGAGGCCCCGCCCTATCACAAGCACACCCGGGAGGACGAGGTCTTCCTGCTGATCAAGGGCACCGCGCTGGTGTGGTGCGACGACCAGGAGTACGAGCTCGCCGAGGGCGGCGTCGTGTACCTGCCCAAGAACATCCCGCACGGGTACCGGATCACGTCCAAGAAGGCCGACCTGCTGATGATCAACACGCCGGCCGGCATCGAGGGGATGTTCCGCGAGACCGGCCGGGACAAGTCCACCCCGCGTCCGGCCGACTACGCGGTGAAGCCCGACCCCGCGCTCGCCGACAAGTACGGCAACGTCATCATGGGCCCGCCGCGCTGAGCGGTCCGCCGCCCCGGCTTTCGCCCATTCTCATTGAAAGGCCCTCATGTCTCAGCAGCAGCGCCGAGCCCTTGACGAACTCCTGCGGCACGGACCGCTCGACGTCGGCGGCGACGTCGCCGAGCAGCGCAAGATCTTCCACGAGATGATCGCCTCCGTGCCCCTGCCGGACGACGTCTCGACCACGCAGGGCGAACTCGGCGGCGTACCCGTCGTGACCGTGCGGACGCCCGACCCCGATCCGGCAGCCGTGATCCTCTACTTCCACGGCGGCGCCTACGCCCTCGGCTCCGCACCAGACTCCGTCGGCCTGGCCGCGGACGTCTCCCGGCGCGCGCACGCCAAGACCATCTCCGTCGACTACCGGCTCGCCCCCGAGCACCCCTTCCCCGCAGCCGTCGACGACGCCCTCGCCGCCTACGGCGCCCTGCTCGAGGAGGGCGTATCGGCCGCGAGCATCGCGTTCGTCGGCGAATCCGCGGGTGGCGGCCTCGTCGCCGCGGCCCTGCTCGCGATCAAGGACAACGGCCTGCCGCAGCCCTCCTGCGCCGCGGTCTTCTCCCCCTGGGCCGACCTGACCGTCTCTGGAGCCAGCGCCGGCGCCGACGGCAAGGCCGCCCTCGACCCGGCCCTCACCCCCGAGGCGCTGCGCACCCGGGCCCGCGACTACCTCGGCGACCGCGACCCCGCCACCCCGCTGGCCAGCCCCGTCTTCGCCGACCTGACCGGCCTGCCGCCGCTGCTGATCCAGGTCGGCTCGCACGAGATCCTGCTGGACGACGCCGTGCGCCTCGCCGCCCGCGCCGGCGCCGACGACGTGCCCGTGGAGCTCCAGATCTGGCCGGAGGTCCCGCACGTATTCCAGAGCTTCGCCGCCCTCCTCGACGAGGCGGACCAGGCCCTGAACGCCGCCGCCGCGTTCCTCAAGCGCAACTGGGCCAGCTGAGTGCGGCGCGTGGTCCGGGCCGAGGCATCGTCTCGGCCCGGACCACGCGCCGTCGGTGGCCTCAGTGGTGCCAACGAGGACCCGGCCGCCGTTGTTGATCCACGCGACGGCGCAACACGTTCAACACGGCCACCGCGTTCGGGCACTTCCGGCCGCCGCCGACTCCGGCGGTAATGGAGGACGAAGGCCGGCAAGGAGAACGAGGAGTCTCAGATGGCTGTCAACGCAGCGGACGTCGTGGTCACCGGCCTCGGCGTGGTCAGCGCGGCGGGCATCGGGGCCGAGGCCACCTGGAAGTCCGTCGTGTCCGGCCAGCCGACCGCGCGGATCAGCCCGACGCTGCGCGGACTGCCCGCCGATCTGGCCTGCGAGCTCGACGGGTTCGACGCGCCCGGCATGCTGGGGGCGAACTTCGCGCGCCGCACGGACCGCTTCAGCCAGCTCGCCATGATCGCGGGCGCCGAGGCGTTGCGCACGGCCGGGCTGGACCCGGCCGGCTGGGACGGCGCCCGCGTCGGGGTGCTGCTCGGCTCCGCGTTCGGCGGCGTCACGACCCTGACCGAGCAGGCGGTGCGGGAGAGCCGGGGCTCGGCCGTCTCCGCGGTCACCGTGCCCGCCGTGCTGTCGAACATGGCCGCCGGGCTGCTTTCGCTGGCCTGGAAGGCGCACGGCCCGAGCCTCGCCGTCAACACGGCGTGCGCCTCCGGTGCCACCGCGATCGGACTCGCCGCAGGGCTGCTGCGCGACGACACCTGCGACATCGTCATCGCCGGCGGCGCCGAGGCCCCGGTGAACCGGCTCCTCGCGGCGGCCTTCGCCCGGATGGACGCGCTCTCCGTCAACCGCGCCGCGCCCGCCGCGGCCTCCCGGCCCTTCGACGCGCGACGCGACGGATTCGTGCTCGCGGAGGGCGCCGCGATGCTCGTGCTCGAACGCGCGGACGACGCCGCGGCACGCCATGCCCCGGCGCTGGCCCGGCTCGTCGGCTTCGGCGCGTCGGCCGACGCCCACCACTTCACCGCGCCCCATCCGGAGGGCCGCGGGCTCGAGCGGGCGGTCACCCAAGCGCTGCGGCGAGCCGGTGCCGAGCTGGCCGACGTTGACCATGTCAATGCGCACGCGACCAGCACTCCCAAGGGCGACCTCGCCGAGGCCTCGCTCCTTGCGCGCCTGTTCGGCGGCGACGTATCCGTGACCGCGCCGAAGGGCGCGCTGGGCCACACACTGGGCGCCGCCGGAGCGATCGAGGCGGCGCTGACGGTGTTCTCGATCGTCGAGCAGACCGTGCCGCCGACCGCCAATCTCGACGAACCGGACACGCTGATCGACGACCTGGACATCGTGGCCGGTCAGGCCCGCAGTCAGCGGATCCGGCTCGCCCTGAGCAACTCCAGCGGCTTCGGCGGCCAGAACGCCGTGCTCGCCTTCGCCAGCTGAATCGGCGGTTCCGTACTTATATTGATCATGTGTCCATCGATTCCTCCGCGCGCTCCCCCTTGTACGAGCGAGTGGCCGCCGCCGTGGACCCGGAGGCGGCGGCGCTGGTCGAGCGGTTTGTCGCGGAGACGATGAATCGCGCGGCCCGGCGGCTGGAGGACGGGACGGTGTTCCTGGTCACCGGCGACATCCCGGCGATGTGGCTGCGCGATTCCGCAGCGCAGGTGCTGCCACTGCTGCGGCTCGGCGCGTACTGCCCGGCCGCCGAGGAATTCGCCGTCGCGGTGCTGCGGCGGCAGCTGGCCCTGATCACGCTCGATCCCTACGCCAACGCGTTCAACGCTGGGCCGGACGGCGCGGGGAACCAGCGTGATCGAACAGCGATGAGCCCGCACGTCTGGGAGCGCAAGTACGAGGTCGACTCGCTGTGCTACCCGCTGCACCTGGCCGAGCGGTTCTGGCGCGGCACCGGCCGCACCGACGTGTTCGACGAACGCTACTGGCGCGCGGTGGAACGCGTCGTCGAACTCTGGGAGGTCGAGCAGGACCACGAGGCCCGCTCCACATACCGCTTCCGGCGGCGCTTCGCCCGGTCCACCGGCACCCTCGCGCGCCGCGGCAGGGGTGCGCCGGTCGCCGTCACCGGCCTGACCTGGAGCGGCTTCCGGCCGAGCGACGACGCCTGCGTCTACGGCTACAACGTCCCCGGCAACATGTTCGCGTCGCTGGTGCTCGCCCGGCTCCCGCGGATCGCCGCGGCGGCCCCGCCCGGAAACAGTGCCCTGATCGGCAGTGCCCTGATCAAGCGTGCGACGCGGCTCCGGGCGGCGATCGAGCAGGGCCTGCGCGAGCACGCGGTGGTCGACGACGCCGTCACCGGGCCGCGCTGGGCGTACGAGGTGGACGGGCTCGGCGGCGTCCTCAACCTGGATGACGGGAACGTCCCCAGCCTGCTCTCACTTCCCCGCCTCGGATACTGCGGGACCGACGACCCGATATATCAGGCCACGCGCGCGTTCGTGCTCAGCCCACGCAATCCCTACTACTACCGCGGCGCCGCGGCC
>Ga0185299_10001261_pt1 | contig 51440 bp, 45 predicted proteins | sample PaiPotPPA55metaG_FD_128002 | JGI IMG/M metagenome (GOLD analysis project Ga0185299, IMG submission 128002) | Iron sulfur acid spring bacterial and archeal communities from Banff, Canada, to study Microbial Dark Matter (Phase II) - Paint Pots PPA... ... | reverse complement strand
CACTTCCTGCATGGTGGCAATGCGAAAGATGGGCTGCTCTTTGTCAATCGAAGCGACAATCCCGCGAATGGCGGAAACCAGCGCGGTCGGTTCCTGGCCGGATTTCACCAATAGAACCATCCCATTCCGCGCCGCCTGGCGGAACGGCACATAGACTTCGAGACGCGCGGGATTGGCGAGGCCGTACATCTTGGTGTCCGCTAGCACCCCCACAATCGTCACCCACGTCGCGCGGCCAGGCTCGTTGCCGAACGAGAACCGCTTGCCGATGGGGTCTGTTCCGGGGAAGAGACGCTGCGCCAACGTCGCATTGACTATAGCCACCCGCGGAACGTTCTCCTGGTCCGCATGCGTGAAGCTCCGGCCCCGCAGCAGCCGAATTTCCAGCGTCTTCTCATAATCCGGACTGACGATGTGGATGTCGGGATGCGGGAAACTGCCCGGCTTGGGCAAGGGCATCCCTTCCACCGTAATGTCGGTGCGGTCGTGGTTGTCGGTGAGCGGAATCGCGGTCCCGACCGCCGCGGATTCCACGCCTGGCAACGCGCGGACGCGGTCCAGCGTTTGCTGCCAGAACGCGATCACCGCCGGGTCCTGGTCGTATTGCGCGGTCCGCAGGTCCATCTCCAGCTTCAGCACGTGCTCGGATCGGAAGCCGGAATCCACCGCTAGCAATCGATACAGGCTTTTCATCATCAGCCCGGCGCCTACCAGCAGAACCAGCGCCAGCGCCACTTCGCTGGTAGCCAGTAAACCTCGCAAACGATTCCGCGCACCGGCGCTGGTGGTCTTGCCTCCCTCCTTCAACTCCGATTGAACATCGCCGCTCGTCGCATGGAGCGCGGGAGCCAGCCCGAACACAAACATCGAAAGTACCACCAGGGCCGCCGAAAAAAGCAGAACGGCGCCATTCATGTATACGCTCGCACCGGCCAGCGTGTCCGGCGGAATCAACCGCGCGATTGCCGGAATTCCCGCAATGGCCAGGCATACTCCGGCCACCCCGCCCAGCAGCGCCACCAGAAAACTCTCCGTCAAAATCTGGCGGATAATCCGCCCGCGGCTGGCCCCGATGGCGATTCGCAGCGCCATCTCCTTGGCCCGCACCGCACCGCGCATCAGGAACAGATTCGCCACATTCGCGCAGGCCACCAGAAGCACGAAGATCGCGGCTCCCAGCAGCACCAGCATGGCTGGGCGCACGTCGCCTGAGAACGCTTCACGGAGCGGCCGCAGGTTGACGCCGAATTGGTCATTGGCCTCGGGATACGCGCGAGCAAGTCCTGCCGCAAGGGTTTCCATTTCCGCGCGGGCTTGCTCCATCCGCACGCCCGCCGCCAGCCGCCCCACCACTAGCCCGTCGCCGCGGTCTCCCCTATTGCTTGCGCTGTTGTTGTGCGTGGCCCACACGCCCATCGGCTCCATCACATCGCATTTCTCTACCCAGCGAAAGTCCTGCGGCAGCACTCCAACGATTGTCATCGTCTGGCTGTCCAGGCGAATAGTCTGTCCGATCGCGCTGCGGTCCGCGCCGAAACGCGACTGCCAGAGCGCGTAGCTGAGCAGAACTACCCGCGCGGTGCCGGCCTTCTCCTCGTCAGCGGTGAATCCGCGGCCCATCACCGGCCGCACTCCCATCATGGTAAGAAAATTCGGCGAAACGGCGAGCCCGCCGATGTTCTCGGGATGATTGCTGCCGGCCATGTTGAACTTGACAGGGTTCACCGCCGCCATCTCCGAAAACGAGTGGCTCTGACTTCGCCAATCCTGAAAATTCGGATAAGAGACGCTCACATCGCCGACCCGCGGCGTGGTCTCGTGCATCAGTACCAGGCGCGCCGCATCCTGAAAGGGCAGCGGCTCCAGGAGAACGCCGTAAACCACTGAAAAGATCGCGGTGTTGGCTCCGATACCGAGCGCCAGCGTGAACAACGCGGCCGCCGCAAAGCCGGGCGATTTCAGCAGCGTCCGCCAGCCGTAGCGAAGATCCTGCACCAGCGTCTCCAGCAGCGAAACGCCGCGCGCGTCGCGGCATTCTTCCTTCACCTGTTCGAGACCCCCGAAGTCCATACGGACTCGCCGCTGAGCTTCTTCGCGGCTCATTCCTGTCTTCAGATATTTCTCGAGCTGCCGCTCGGAGTGAAATCGCAACTCGTCTTCCATTTCGGAGTCCACAGTCTCCCTCTGGAACAGGGAACGCACACGAAAGAACAAATCGTCCAGCATGGCAAACTCTCCTAGGCTGGGCCCAGCACTTGGGCCACGGCAGCCGTCAATTTCTGCCACGAAGCCCTTTCCGTGGCAAGCTGCAGGCGCCCGGTCTTGGTGAGTTCATAGTATTTGGCGCGCCGGTTGTTCTCCGACGTGCCCCAGTGAGCTTTGATCCATCCGCGGCGCTCCAGCCGGTGCAGCGCCGGATAAAGCGAGCCCTGCTGAATCCGCAGCACATCGCTCGACATCTGTTGCACACGCTCCGAAATGCCCCAGCCGTGTTGCGGTTCGAGCGCCAGCGTCCGTAGGATCAAAAGATCCAAAGTGCCTTGCGGCAGTTCGAGGCGTTCCTTCATTGGCTTTTACCTTCCCATTTCGCTTCTACAGGTGAGCATACCAGATCCCCTGTCGAAGCTCAAGGGGAGGGTAGGGCGTCGTCGCTACCCATTCAACTCCGAGGCTATCGTCCAGCAGCGGTCGGGCCGCATTCGCCCGCGTGGCGCGGCTCTGCTTCGGAAGTGTCTGCTGATCGTTCCTATAAATGCGGGCGTTGCAGCCTGCCGGAACATTCTCGATCCTTTCGGGACGTGGCCAAAAACGTGATCAGATTTTGCCCTTTTTGGGCCCAATTGGCGGCCCTTTAGAAATGTCACCTAACCATGGCCGTAGATTTTTTAGCGCCCTACCCACTTCCCCGTGACGTCCTACATCCCTGGCGAGCCAAACCCAACTCTGCTGAGATTACCGTCTGACTACACGATGACGGAGAGACGCTACTAATCAATACTTCGGCACGCTCGGGTCCACTTTATCGCTCCAAGCCAGGATTCCGCCCTTCATGTTACGAACTTTTCGGAATCCGGCCTGTTTCAGGAAATCCACCGCCTTGGCGCTGCGCACGCCGCCGTCAAGGCTGAATGGCAATGGTGGATATGTCGCTCAAGCCATTCGCCATTGTGATCTTGATCGGGATTTGATCGCCAAACGGCACACCTGCAGGAACTTGCAGATTGATCTGATACAGTCCCGCAAACCCGGGAGCAAGGCCAGAGAAATTTACCTGAGCTGGTATATCGCCGATTGTGATGGTTGGTAACTCAATAGTCTTGTAGAGCGGATTGCCGTTGGCGGGCGCGACCGTGCCGGTTGGAAGGACGGCACCATTCGGGTCGCCACTTGCCGTAGCTTTTCCCAACCCTGTCGCGTAAATCTGCAGAAAATCTCCAGCTCGTGCTGCCTGTCCGCATACGGAAACCGGATTGATCTGCGAACCCGAGCAGTTTTGCGGGATCTGGAGGGCAGACGCAAGCGATGGTGGCAAGACAAGCCAAGCAGTGTTTGAGAACAGGGCAGCTACATTGTTGGCGATGACCCTTGACGGATCTGGAATACGGAAGAAGCCTGGTGCAGCGGGGGCCATCTGAAGTTGAAAGATTGGACTAGTCCCGCTCGATGACACCACCTGCACGTTTACGACACCCAATCCTGAAAGCTCGACCGGGATGAACGCATTGACCTGTCCTGCGGATGGCACTACTGCAAATAAAGGCGACAAGACGCCGTTGAACGTGACCGAGAAGCCTTGAAAGGTCGTCGCGGGAAATAGCGCGCTGCCGTCCTGCTGGCCAAAATTCTTTCCGAAAATGCTCACAATAGACCCTGGCACAATTGAAGAGCCAGGGTAGAAGCTCCCTCCATTTACTACAGCGCTAATCGACGGCTGACCCTGGCCAGTCGTCACGAGCGTGACAATATTACTATTCGTTCCCCCGATTGTCAGTGATAAGGAGTGGCTTCCTGGCGACAGGTTTGCAGGGGCAGTGAAGAAGACCTGATACTTTCCAATCGAAGAGTGCTGAAGTCCCGCTTGCTGAACGAGTGCATTCTGGCCATCGACAGTGATAGTCGGCATGGTTGTCGTAATCGCGATCGGAGAGGCGGGCGCGGGAGTGCCGGTCGAGATCAAGGGAGCGGTCGGTCCGAGCCCGACAGCCACGAGCGACAACGCCTCACCAGGCTGGGCTGGGTTAGTTAGACTTACAGGGGCGCCATTCAGGTGCGAGATTTGTCCAAGAGTTCCTGTGCTAGCGAAGATGCCGGGAGCGAAATTTTGTAACTTTACGAGAAACGACGAGAACAACCCTTGAAGGCCAACTTGGAGCGTCGCTGCGCCAGGCTGTGACTGAACCGGAAGTTGGACAGTAAGTTGCTGCGGCGATCTATTCAATAGTGCCGCGGGCTGTCCATTCAGGATTATCGAAAGAGGAACGGTGCTTGGCTGCAACAGATCGAGGTTACTGCCAAAGATTGCGGCAAGAACCCCGGGAGACAGAGAGTCTTGACCAGACGCGAGGTTCAACACCGACGAGACGGCAGGTGGCGTGGCAGGAGGAAGTGACGTCCCTAGTGGGAGCGTGTCTTGTGCACAAGCTAGCATTGGAACCAGCGGTAGGAGAAGAAGTCGCTTCTTCATAGCTGGTATTGAGGGCAGAGATTAATATATCACGATGTCCGTCCCTGAGCGAGTAATTGTGCGCAAAATTCTTCCGATTTTCTTCGTTAATCAATACTTCGGCACGCTCGGATCCACCTTATCGCTCCAAGCCAGGATGCCACCCTTCATGTTGCGGACTTTGCGGAATCCCGCCTGTTTTAGGAAATCCATCGCCTTGGCGCTACGCATGCCGCTCTTGCAATGCGCTACGATCTCGTCGGCTGAATCGAGTTCGTTGACGCGCTTCGGCAGATCGCCCAGTGGGATCAGTTTCGCGTACGGGATCTTGCAGATCTGATATTCGTGCGGCTCGCGGACGTCGATCAGTACAAACGGATCGCCGCGATCGATCTTCGCCTTCACTTCCACCGGATCGATATCGCCTTCCACGGCGACGGGCTCGTGCGTCTGATTCGGAATGCCGCAGAATTGCTCATAATCGATCAGCTCGCGAATAGTCGGATGGTCGCCGCACACCGGGCATTCCGGATTCCGGCGCAATTTCAGCTCGCGGAAGCGCATGGCCAGCGCGTCGTAGAGCAACAGCCTTCCTACCAGCGGCTCACCGATTCCCAAGATCAGCTTTACGGTCTCAGTCGCCTGGATTAATCCGATAGTTCCCGGCAGAATTCCCAGCACGCCGCCTTCAGCGCAGCTCGGTACCAGACCCGGGGGTGGCGGTTCGGGATAAAGGCAGCGATAGCACGGTCCGCCTGGGTAGGCGAATACCGTAGCTTGGCCCTCGAAGCGGAAAATCGATCCATATACGTTCGGCTTCCCGAGGAGCACGCAGGCGTCGTTCACCAGGTACCGCGTCGGGAAATTATCGGTGCCATCGACCACAATGTCGTAGTCTTTCAAGATCTGTAGCGCGTTCTCGCTGGTGAGCGCGGTTTCGTGCCGGTCGATCTCGACATAAGGATTGATGTCCAGCATCGTATCCGCCGCCGAATCCAGCTTCTTGCGCCCCACGTCCTTGGTGCCATGAATCACCTGCCGCTGCAGGTTGGTGAAATCCACGACATCGAAATCCACCAAGCCGATCCGCCCGATGCCCGCAGCCGCGAGATACATGCCGAGCGGAGCACCCAGGCCGCCGGTGCCAATCAGCGCGACCTTGGCGCTCTTCAACTTCAACTGCCCTTCCATGCCGACTTCTGGCATGATCAGGTGGCGGCTGTAGCGTAGGATTTCCTCTTTCGACAGCGTCACGGGGGGGGCTGCGATTCCGGCGGATCCGCCGGCGATGCTGGGAACAATCGAAACAGTATCGCTGTCTTTCAAAGGCGTCGCTTCCTTGCTTAAATAGCGAATGTCTTCGTCGTTGACATAGACGTTGACGAAACTCCGCAGCTTGCCTTCGTCGTTGTAGAGATGGCGGCGCAAGTCGGAATACTGGCTGGTCAGCGACTGCAATACCTCGCCCACGGTCTGGCCCGCGAGCTGCACCGCATCCTGCTTGCCGGCATACTGGCGGAGCGGAGTGGGAATCAGAATCTTAGCCATAGATCAATTCTTCCTTGGGGGCTTCCTTCTGGTCAAAGTCCGGCCGGTAGCTATTGGCATGATCGAAGCGCCCGTTCTTTATCGATAGTACGACGTAGGAGAACCAGGAGCAGGAGTTGGCCAGATCGCGCTTGGAAAAATAGGCATCGCAATTGGGGTGGGAGTGAAACACGCCCAAAACGTCCAAGCCTCGCTCACGCGCTTCCCGGTCGACGCGATTCAAATCTTTCGGATCCATTACGAAGAAATCTTCCTGCGGGCCTGTGTACGTATTGGGCAGTGGGACGGCTTCCAGCACCACACCGTCCGAGCCCAGCATCACGCCGCAACCCTCTTTGGGGAAAGTCTTCTCGGCATGCGAAACCATGGTATCCCATGCCTGCGTCTGAATCCGGATCATGCTCCGTCCGGTTCACTCCAGAACGGCTCACTCAAATACTTGTAGGCGCCGTCGCACAGAACGGTCACGATCACGCCCGTCTCGCCGGCCTCCACCAACTTGCGGCCTACGGCGCGCGCAGCCACCAGGTTCGCGCCCGAGGAGATGCCCACCAGCAGCGCTTCTTCGCGAGCGATCCGGCGGCACATCGCGTAAGCATCTTCAGTTTCGATCCAGATATTATCGTCCGCCAGAGCCGGATCATAGATGCCGGGGACGATCGCGGTCGGCATATGCTTCAATCCCTCCAGGCCGTGAAAACCCGAAGAAGGCTGGGCCGAGATGCACTTGATGCCGGGCACTTCCTTGCGCAGACGCCGCGAATTGCCCATGAAGGTTCCGCTGGTCCCCATGCAGGCAACGAAGTGCGTAATGCGGCCGGCGGTCTGGGCCAGAATCTCGACCGCTGTTCCTTCATAGTGAGCTTTCCAATTGGCCGGATTGTTATATTGATCCGGGTAAAAATAGCGATCGGGATCTTGCTTGTAGATTTCGCGGCACAAGCGAATCGCCCCGTCCGATCCCTCGCCCGGATCGCTGAACACCATCTCGGCGCCGTAAGCCTGCAAGACGTGCTTGCGCTCCATGGAAGCGTTTTTTGGCAGGCAGAGCTTGACCTTGTAGCCTCGATATGCCCCGATCATGGCATAGGCGATGCCAGTATTCCCGCTGGTGCTATCCAACAAGACGCGATCGTGAGTTAGCTTACCGGTGCGCTCCCCGTCCAGGATCATGTTGAGGGCAGCTCGATCCTTCACCGAACCCCCGGGGTTGAAAAACTCGGCTTTGCCGTAGATCTCGACGCCCGGCAGGTCGCTCGCAATCCGCTCCATGGGGATCAGCGGGGTGTGACCGATGAGCTGCAGGAGATTCGTCGACACCAGCCGCGACACGGGGGGAACGATGGAAGTAGCGACAGACATTAGACTCGCCCTAATCTTATCACCTATTTGTCAGTAGACAATGGGGTGTACCAACACCCCGACAGTAAATTCGATGCAGCGGTGGCCTTTTGGGTCGCTGATTTGTAGGCCTTTACGCCAATCTTCGCCAATAGGCCGTGCTAGATACAACGGAGGGCCGGGAATCTGGTCGGGTAAGTCTGGGCAGGGAATACGCCGACCCGATTCCACCGGCTTCCAGCTTAGCGGGAGAAGTGGAAGTCACGACGGCAGCATAAGCAAGCTCATTCCGGGACGGCAAACTTCGGGCCGATGCCGAGCTTCCTCCCCAAACGCAACCAGCGCGACTGCTCCGCCATTCGAATCTGGCTTGCCAACGTGTCGGCGCGGTTTTGCCGCCCCTCTGCTAGATCACTAGCTGCGCGCCACTGCTCGACTAATTGGCTCACGGCGCAGCGGTCCATCAAGAAGGCTTCTTTGCGGGCGATCAGCGGCTGGGAAACATCGTGATCGAACAGCACTCCGATCGGCGGCACGTTACCGGTTAGAAAAAACACTTCTCGAAAACCGGCGCTTAGTAATTGGTTCTCAAGCGCTGTCATGCCGTACTCGCGCATTTCAAGCGTCGCGCCGGAACCCCCATGAAAGATCAGATCATCGCGGACTTCCAGGCTCCCGTCGCGCCGGCGATTGACCAGGACTTCGGAATCGCCGAGCCGCACGATGCGGTATTCGTTGAGCTGGGGAAAGTGCTCGCGCATCTTGTCTTGGGGATTGCAGTAGATCGTAATCCCCAAAAATCCGCGCGGCTTGAGCAACCGGCAAGCCTCTTCAAGCGCGCACTCCACCGGCGGAGCGATATGTTCCAACACGTCCGCTAACAGAATAAAGTCATAGTTTCCGGCGAACTGTGGATGCTGTTCGGCGATGTCGAAGCGCGGCTCACGATCATAGTAAGTATTGGTGTAATCAAACTTTTCAGCCAGGATTGCCGCGTATCCGAGCTGATCGCTCAATCCCAGGCCGCGAATCGCCTTCAACGTTGGGAAGTCCTTCAAAATGAGGCTGCTCCCGAACAGTTCCATCGACAGCAAATGGATGAGCGCGCGCAAGCGAACGTTCGACCCGCACGCGCAACTGGCAGGCTCAGTGGCGAAGGCTTCCACTTGGTTGTAAGCGCCGCAAATATTGCAAGTGAAGGAAACCACGCTAGAATTATCTCATCGCTATGAGAAATGCAACTCTCTGGGTGGCATTGCTGGCGGCGACCTTGGCCTCGCCTGCCGCGCAAATAAAGGGCCGGGGCACGCCTGGCGCTCCCGTACAACTTGATGTTTACAGCGATTACCAATGCCCAGCTTGCAAAGCGCTCTACGAGCGGACCTTGGTCCCGCTCATGGCGGACTACGTGGACAAGGGCAAAGTCTACTTGATCCATCACGAGTTCCCGCTGCCGATGCATCCGCATGCCATGGAAGCGGCTTGCTACGCCTGCGCGGCGAGTCGAGTCGGAAAGTACGAACAGGCCGGCGACGTGCTTTTCCGCACGCAGGATAGCTGGGCCGCCAGCGGTAAAGTGGACCAAACCGTCTGCAGTGTTCTGACACCGGTCGAAGCGCAGAAAGTACGAGCGCTGGCCAAGGACCCAGCCATCATCGCCGAGGTGCAGCAGGATATTCAGTCTGGGCGCAATGCCAATGTATCGGCCACGCCCACGTTGATCCTGACCCATCGGTCGAAGCAGTATCGGGTTCCTGGCGGCGCCAGCTACGAAATCCTGCGGCGCTTCATCGACCAGTTGCTCTCCCAATAGCGTGCGGCGGTTGATCCTACCTTTGCGCCTGATCATGGCGGCGGTCTTTCTCTACGCCGCATATACGAAACTCCGTGAGCCATGGCTGGTATTTGCGATGTCGATCGACGCCTACCAGCTATTGCCACAGTGGGCCGTGTTGACTCTTGGCCGGACAATTCCATGGCTGGAGTTACTGCTGGGCTTGCTGCTGGCGATGGGCATTGCGCTGCGCTACACCGCCGCCGCAGCCGCGATTTTGCTAGGCGTCTTCTTCGGCATCATGGTGCATGCTTACGCGCAAGGGCTGAAGATCGATTGCGGATGCTTTGGGCTGGGCGAGCCAATCACCGCCAGGACTCTGCTGCGAGACGGCGTGCTGCTGGCGGCCTGCCTCACTCTGACCTTTCTTGCGGTTAGACAACGAGCTCGGAGATTCGTGGCTCAGGAGAACAAACTCGCCACCCAATCCTGAAGCCATTGCCAGGTCAGGCGGAGCTCGTCCCGAAACCGGATAACGCGTTCAAAACCAGGTGGAGGCTCGAACAAATTATCGGATAGTGAACCTTCCTTCAGCTCGGTGACCTCACTGGTCGTTTCTTCATGCGCGGAAGTCTTCTTGAGCAAAACGGCGAGCCCGTTGGGCTTCGGTCCCGTTTGATTCACTTTAATAACCGGCGGTCCATACGCTTGGCCGACAACGTGGCTGACAAGCACAGCCTCATGCGTTTGCGAAGGCAGCCCTACTGAATCGATGTACCAGCCGTCGATTACAGTTTCGCCCTCGAATCGGCTATCGCGTTCGTGCGTGATCAGATGCCGAGCTGTCCGGCCAAAGAAGGTCCGGCGTTCGCCGGTATCCGCAGTTGCTCGATCTGTGGTGATCACGGCGGCGGCAGGCAGAGGTTTTGCCGCAAGGCGCGGCGAGTTGAATGGATGTACAGTATATTGGCGTGACTCAAAATCCCAGACCGTCAGGCAGCCGTTACCGAAATCCAAAACTTGGACGCGTTTGTGATTCCCATTTAGATCGGACCAATCCGAGCGCCGCAGTGTGCCCCTTATAGTATTCAGTCTCGACAGACTGCCATTGCGTGGATTTCGTAACGGTAGTTATCTTCCAGTCGGCTGGGAGCGAACTGGCCATGGATGCCATCATGCCGAGCGTGCATAGAGCTTTCGAGCGCATGATAACTCTGCGCTAAGAGTACCAAAATAAAAAAGGCCGGACTATTGGCCCGGCCTTTCACATGGAGCAAGAAGCGGCTTTACCTGGCAGCAAGTAAAGCGCGCAAATGGCGCGCCCGTTCAGGCGACCGAAGCTGGCGCAAGGCCTTGGCTTCGATCTGACGGATGCGCTCGCGAGTGACATCAAACTCCTGACCAATCTCCTCCAGAGTGTGCTCGCGCTCGCAGCCGATGCCGAAGCGCAGCCGGATCACTTTTTCCTCTTTTGGAGACAGGGTCTTTAGAATATTGGCGGTCTCATCCCGGACGTTGGAGTCGATCACGGCATCCACCGGGGAACCTACCCAGCGATCTTCAATCAGGTCGCCCAGCGCCGATTCACCATCGCGGCCTACGGGCGTTTCAAGCGACACCGGATCGCGCGAGATGGTCTTCAGCTTCTGGACTTTCTCTACCGGAATATCCATCCGGCGGCCGATTTCATCGTTGGTGGGAGCGCGGCCCAGCTCCTTTTCAAGCTCGCGCGTGGCGCGCAGGAACTTGTTCATGCTCTCGTTCATGTGCACCGGAATTCGGATGGTGCGAGACTGATCGGCGATCGCGCGCGTAATGGCTTGCCGGATCCACCAGGTGGCGTAGGTAGAGAATTTGTAACCGCGCCGGTATTCAAACTTGTCGGCGGCGCGCATTAGACCGATGTTGCCTTCCTGGATTAGATCCAGTAGGTGCAGCCCGCGGTTGACGTATTTCTTAGCGACGGAGACCACCAGTCGCAGGTTGGCTTCCACCAAGTCTTTCTTAGCGCGCTCGGCTTCGATTTCTCCGTGACGGATTACGGACAGGCTATGCTTCAGATCGATCAGGGATGCGCCGGCCGCGGTCTCGAGTTTGCGAATCTCGCGCTTCAGCTCGCGCGCCCGGGCCTGCGCGGCCACACCGTTACGGCCTTCCAGCTTGCGGAATTCGAGGTCCAGATGAGCCAGTTGTTCCACCGCATGCTCGATTTCCTTGGCGAACTGCTTCCAGCGTGAGGGGAGCCACGCTACCCGGCGGATCTCTCGTGAAATTTCCACCTTGCAGCGGTTGAGTTTGCCAATCCACCGGCGCCGGATCTTCTTGTTGCTCAGCGGGACAGAATCAACTCTCTCGAACAATTGCTGTTCACGCTTGTGCAGCGCGATGATCTCGGTGAACTGCGCACGGACCTCGGTCTGTTTCTTCGTATCGGCGGGGCTGCCTTCTTCAACGTCTCCCAGGTCTACAAAGTTGTCCAGCTCCTCTTCGCCCTGCTTCAACAGCTCGGCGACCTCGACCACGCGTAACTGCACCACCGCGGAGCGGCTGATGGATTTTTGCATCCGCAGCTTTCCCCGCTCCATGCGCCGGGCCAGGTTGACTTCTCCCTCGCGAGTCAATAGCGGTACTGCGCCCATTTCGCGCAAATACACTCGCACCGGATCGTCGGTGTAGATCGACTCTTCGACCTGCTGGGCAGCAGGGAACTCTTCATCCTGAACTTCCTCGGGGTGGAAGAAATTAGTCTCTTCGTCGAACGGGATCCCGAGAGGCTCGTGACTGTCTGTTAAAAATTGATCTTCAAACTGATCCACTGAAATACTCACCTCCCAGCCGGGCACAAACGTTGCTCCCGCATGGGGTTATGTTAAACTGGCTATGCAGACTCCCGCCTCCGCTGCGCCGTAAGCCGCTCTGCCGTCCGTGTGTAGCAATCGATTATAACTCGAATCGATTTCGAAGTTAAGCCCTAAATAGAAGATGTTTATGTTTGGGATTGGTTACACTAAACTTAGTGCTCCAGGCCAGATCGGCCGGATACCAGGACCAGCGGGACTCACGACCGTTTGTGAAGCACTAAGTTCTTCAATTCATTAAGAAAAGCTTCGACGTCTTGAAAGTCCCGGTACACCGAGGCGAAGCGCACGTAGGCGATTTTATCGAGGCTCTTGAGCCTGTCCATGAGCATTTCTCCTATACTTGTAGTACTAATTTCGCGATCAGAATTATCGGAAAGACTGCTCTCGACGGCGTCGACCAGTTCAGCCAGCTTCGCCATGGGCACCGGCCGCTTTTCGGAGGCCTTCAGGAGCCCGTTCAGTACCTTTTGGCGGTCAAACTTCTCCCGCCTCCCGTCCTTCTTCACGACCATGTAGGGGATCTCATCGCTCCGCTCATAAGTCGTGAAGCGCCGCTCACATTTTTCACATTGCCGGCGCCTGCGGATAACGTCTCCCTCCTTGCTTTCCCGCGAGTCAATGACGCGGTCTTGTTTGAATCCACAAAACGGGCAAGTCATAGGGAAATGTCCTTGGGTAGCTGCCTGAATTTACGCCAGGTCAGGCCTTCGTGAAATGCACAGATCAAGCCAATCGGCACAATAACTACAAAAGTAATAATCCAGATGAAGACCGCGAGCCCAGCCGCCGCTTCAACGGGAAGGCCATATATCTCTGTAAACACTGCAATTGAGACTATCTGGACTCCACCACCAATTCCAGGAATCTGAACAATGCTCCCGAACGCCATGAAGCCCAAGATTATTACTACATCAGTAATTCTAAATTGTGCACTGATAGGAAACGAGCGGAAAAGTGCGTAATAGGCGGCTATGATCAATGTCCATTCCAGCACGGTATAGAGCAATAGCAAGACCAAGGACTGAGGATTACGAGTGCCTTGCAGACCTTGAGAAAACGCTTTTAGCATTCTTTCTACACGCTTGTAGTAATTCTCGGGCAGGAACGTGATCGCGCTGAGGAGCCGGGCCTGAGCGGAATCAGAGAAATTTCGAAACAGCATCAGGAGAAGCAAACATACGACCCCGATTCCAGCGACTACGTAGCCCCCGGCCCCGAGCGCCCATCGAAGAGCGGGTCCCAAAGCCAAGCCCCGGTTGGGAATCCACGCCAGAGCCAAACCGAACAGCAGTAGTACGGCGAGGAGATCCAAAATGCGTTCCAGCATCCAGGCCGCGACCTGGGATGAAAAGGGCACGCCGGCGCTGATCGCGATCAGATAGGGCCGCACTACCTCACCGGCCCGACCTAGCAAGACCACGGCAGTGAATCCGATGGCTGTATCATAGGTCAGTTTGCGGACGGTCCGGGTACTTCCGAGAGGCCGGAGCATCACCTCCCAGCGCAGGGCACGGCCCCAATAGGTCAGTAAGATCAGCACGATGCAGACGCTCAACCAAGCCGCGTTCACATGCGAGAGCGTGCTGAGGAAGAGGCGCCATTGAAACGAGCTTCCCCGGGCGCGGTAAAGGAGCCACGCGATGAGCAGCAAAGCTCCGGCGGCGAGCAGGAGCCTGGCGGTCCAGCGGCTGAGTCGAGGGCGGTCACCGGGCGCTAGCACCAGGCTCCTATGGGCGCGGCGCCTCTGGGCGCACGGGGCCCGGAACTGGTACGCTGTACATGACCCTTGTAGAATGTAAATCTTGGATTCAAGTGAACTTCTTATCATAAATCCTCGTTTCCTATAGTGGAAGCAGGAGATAAGAGGAATCATGGCCACGGTGGCAGTTCCGGCAGCAAAATGGAATTGGGCGCCACCCTTTTCACAACCTCGGGCGAGCATTGGCTTGGACGCAGATGCCCAACTCGTAGAACGCTGCCTCAGCGGCCAGGACGCTGCGTGGGAAGACCTCGTCAAGGTGCATACCCGGCGGGTGTACTCGATCTGCTACCGGTTCACCAGCAGCGATGCGGAGGCGCAGGACCTGACGCAGGATGTTTTTCTGCGAGTGTTCAAGAACCTGAAGAGCTTTCGATCGGGTGAAGGATTATTCGTGGTTTGGTTGACCAGGCTGACGCGGAATCTGCTGATCGATCATTACCGCCGGACGCGGTCGGACCGCGCTACGGAGTCAATCGACGATCATGTCATGGCGATCGAAGAGAGCACGGCGATGTCGGCCAGGACAGACGGAATGCTGGCAGGCCGAGAGGCGAGCGAGTTGTTGCAGGCGGCTCTGCAGAAGCTTTCACCGGAATTGCGAGAGACGGTGATACTGCGCGACCTCGAAGAATTAGAATATCGGGAGATCGCCCAAGTGCTCAATGTTCCGGAAGGAACCGTGAAGTCGAGGCTCAACCGCGGGCGGGCGGAACTGGCTCGCGTGCTGCGGCGAAATAAGGTTCGGGTATGACGTGCGCTGAGCTGGAAATCCTGCTGTGCGACTACGTGGACGGAACACTCCACGGTGAGGAGAAGTCTGCTCTCGAGAGTCATATCGCCGGATGCAGCGCGTGCACGGAGTTAGCGAAAGACGTTGCGGGCGCGACGGCGTTTTTGGAACGTGTGGCGACGGTCGAGCCTCCGGCGGAATTGCTAACGCGAATCCTGCACGAGATTCCGCACGGCCGCCAGCGCGCGGCCGACCGGCCATCCTGGTGGCGCAGGCTTTTCGGTGGCTGGATCGAATCCGTGCTGCAGCCGCGCTACGCCATGGGGATGGCGATGACGATTCTGTCGTTTTCAATGCTGGCGCGCTTCACTGGCATCGAGCCGCGGCAATTGAATCCGCAGGATCTGGATCCGGTGAAGATCTGGCAGTCGGTGGACGATCGGGCGCATCGGATTTGGGACCGGGGGGTGAAATACTACGACAACCTGCGATTGGTGATCGAGGTCCAGTCACAATTGAAGGAATGGACCGAACAGGCCCAGGGACAAGGCACGGAAAGCAGTGGACAGAAGGCGGACGCTGGGGCGCCGGCCGCCGTGAGTGGAACGCCAGGTAGTGGAACGCCAGGTAGCGGAACGAATGACAAGAGGTAACTAAGATGAATTGCGTGAATCATCCCGATTTGCCGGCCATAGCTTATTGCCGGGCCTGCGGCAAGCCGCTTTGCGAAGCCTGCCGCGTGAGTGCTGGGGGAACCGTATACTGCCAGGAGCATGCTCCGGTGGCCGCAGGAGCGGGGGCCGCGGCGGAATCGTCGCCTTATACAGGGCCGGCGCCAGCTCCCGTGAGTGCGCGCGCGCCAGTTCCTGACGTGGGGGCCTCGCCGGGACTCGCTTTCTTGCTCGGGCTTATTCCGGGCGTGGGAGCGATTTATAACGGCCAGTACGTCAAAGGGCTGATCCACGTAGTAGTTCTCGGCGTTCTCATCAGCATCGTCAGCAGCCACGAAGCCTCTGGCGGCCTGGAGCCGTTGTTCGGGATGATGATTGGCGTTTGGGTGTTTTACATGGCGTTCGAAGCCTATCACACGGCCCGCAAGCGCCAACTCGGGCAGCCAGTGGATGAATTCTCCAGCCTGGTACCGCTGCACGGCCAGCAAGCGAGCTTTCCGGTGGGACCGGCGGTTCTGATTGCTGTAGGACTGCTGTTCCTGCTGAATAACATGGAAATTATCCGCTTCAGCCAGATCATCCGCTATTGGCCAATCGCTTTAATCGCGCTGGGAGTGTACATGCTGTACGAGCGCCTGTCGTCCGGCGAACACCGGCCTTCCGCTCCCACCGGCATACAGGAGGCCACCCATGAACGACAGTAGCTACAACCTCGTTCAAGCCATCCGCGGGCCGATCATGCTGATCCTGCTGGGAACCTTGGTGGCCATGGATTATTTCGGCGTATACGGTTTCAGCCGGACTTGGCCGATCCTGATTATCGCTTTCGGCTTGCTGAAGCTACTGGAGAAATTGGTGGCGCACCCGATGCCGCCTCCCCCCATGGGGCCGCCGCCCATCGATAACAGGCCGCAGGGAGGGAATGTGATATGAGACGCGGGTCGGTGATCGGACCGTTAATTCTGATCGTAATTGGCGCGCTGTTTCTGATGCGGAATCTGTGGCCGGATATTCCTTTGGCGGATCTGATTTCGCGCTATTGGCCGTTTGTGTTGATCGCCTGGGGCGGGCTGCGATTAATCGAGATCCTGTTGGCCGCCGCGATGTCGAAGCCAACCCCGCGAAACGGTATTTCGGGCGGGGAATGGATGCTGGTCTTCCTGATCTGTGTCATCGGCGGCACGATGTACACGGCCCGCCATTACGCTTCGTGGTTTCCCGCAGGACGGGCGTGGCGCGGCGTGATGGTCAACATGGGCGAGCCCTATGACTATACTTTGGCGGCTGCCGAGAAGCCGTGCGTCAAGAATTGCAGAGTAGTGATTGAAAGCTTTCGCGGGAATGCGAAGATCACCGGTGCGGACGGGATGGCGGTGAAGGCCAGCGGCCGCGAAACGATCCGGTCGTTCCAGCAGTCCGACGCCGACAACGCCAACAAAGAAACTCCGCTCGAATTGATCCAGCAAGGCGACCAAATCATCGTGCGCACCAATCAGGACCGGGTCAGCGACCGCACGCGAGTCAATTCGGATCTGGAGATAACGGTTCCGATGGGCTCTTCTATCGAAGCGCACGGACGCTTGGGAGATTTTGACATCCAGAACGTGAGCGGCGGCGTGGATATCAGCAGCGACAATGCGGGGGTTCGGCTGGAAAACATCGGGGGCGATGTGCGCGTCGATCTGCGCAAGAGCGACATTATTCGCGCTATCGGCGTCAAGGGCACGGTAGACCTGAAAGGCCGCGGCCAGGATGTGGAGCTGCAGAACATTGATGGACAGGTGAACGTGGGCGGCACCTATGTCGGCCAGATACAGCTTCGGAATCTTGCGCAGCCACTGCGTTACGAGGATCCCCTGATCACGGTGAGTCTCGAAAAACTGCCCGGCCAGATTCACATGGGGCTGGGCGAGTTCACCGGCAGCAATCTGATCGGGCCGATCCGTTTGAACGCGAGATCGCGCGACGTGCAGATGTCGGACTTCACGCAGTCGCTGGATTTAACGCTGGAGCGCGGTGATGTGGAGCTGCGGGCGGGCAAGACCGTGCCGAAAATCGAAGTTCACACGCGGTCAGGGGATATCGACCTGGCGCTGCCGGCCGGAGCAAAAGTCGATTTGAAGGCGTCGACCGATCGAGGCGAGGCGCATAACGACTTTGGTGCGCCACTCACGGTGGACGAGTCGAATCGGGGGGCGACGATCGTGGGCAACAGCGGCGGTCCGCAGTTGCGGTTGGAGACCGGGCGCGGAGCGGTCACGGTGCGCAAGGCAGGCGCCGAGGACGTGACGTTCCCGAGCATTCCATCGCCGCCCGATGCTCCGAAGGAGCCGAGGCCACCGCTGAAGGTGGAGCGGCAATAACACTTGACGCGCGCGGCGCGGTAGAGCGTTGACCCTTAACCATCGCTGCTGTGATGTGAAGAACGTGGACGAAATCGTATTCCAAGTTGAGGTATCCGAGGAATCGGGGAAAGTGGAAGAGGCAGTGCGATGTCACTTTGATCCCGGCGGGGCTCCGCGAAAGATAAGACTTCACTTCATTGCAGATCCAATATTGGTTCAACCTTGATTGGTTCCAACCTTGAAATTGCCCAGAAGGGCTTCCGGTACTTCCGACGTGTCACGGTACCGAATCACGACTCCCTCGCACCGGGAACATTGCGAAACATCCTGCGACAGGCAGGCGTCAACCTCGAAACCTTTTTGAATAATCTGGATTGAGCTCTTGGAGCCCGCCTTGAAGGTGGAGCGGCGATAACATACCTAGCCGCAGGTCGGGGACCTGCCCCACAACGGCTAGCGCAGGAGCATTATTCGGACGTCGGCGACATTAGTGCCAGTGGGTCCAGTCTTGATCAGATCCCCTAACTGTTCGAAGAAGTGATAAGAGTCGTTGTTGGCGAGATGGGCGGCGGCGTTGAGACCTTTGGCTTCAGCGCGTGCGATCGTCGTTCCATCGGCGATGGCGCCGGCTGCATCGGTGGGGCCGTCGGTTCCATCAGTTCCGGCACTGAGAACGACCACATCTTTCAAGCCGGCGATATCCTGTGCCGCAGCCAAAGCGAACTCCTGATTGCGGCCGCCCAAGCCGGCGCCGCGAATGGTAACAGTGGTTTCGCCGCCTGAAATCACGCACGCAGGAGGCTTTACCGGCCGACCAGTGGCGTGGATCTCTTTCGCAATCGCGGCATGCACGCGCGCAACATCCCGAGTTTCGCCTTCGATGAATGTCGAGAGCACCAGAGTGTGATACCCGAGCGCCCGAGCTTGCTGGGCGGCTGCATCCACTGCCAAACGATTGCTCCCAACAATCAGGTTTTGAACCTCCTTGAAAACTTTGTCGCCGGGCTTGGGTGTCTCGGAGGCGCTGCCATTCAGCCGTTCGCCGACAGCCTCAGGGACTTTGCCGGATATTCCATATTTGGCGAGGATCGACCGTGCGTCGGCGAACGTAGAGCGGTCTGGAACGGTTGGGCCGGAACCGATCACATCCAGGTCGTCCCCGATCACGTCGGACAAGATGAGTGTGAGGACCGTCGCGGGCCACGCAAGCTGGGCGAGTTGGCCGCCCTTCACCGCCGAAATATGCTTTCGAACGCAATTCAGCTCGTGGATATTCGCGCCGCAATGGAGCAGGAGCCGAGTGGTCTCCTGTTTCTGCTCCAGGGTGATCGGCGGGGCGGGCAAGGGCAGCAACGCGGAGGCGCCTCCCGAGATCAGGCAAAGAACCAGGTCATCCGGCCTGGCCTCACGCGCGATTTCTGCGATGCGGTGCGCGCCCAACTCTCCATTGCGGTCGGGGATGGGATGGCCGCACTCATTGATCTGGATGCGCCGAAGCCGGGCGGCGTGACCGTACTTGATGTTGATAAGACCGCCTGCGATCCGCTTCCCGAGCAGCCGCTCGACGGCCTGCGCCATTTCGGCGCTGGCTTTTCCGGCGCCGATCACATGCACATTACGAAACGAGTCGAGGCGATACCGCTTGCGGCCGGCCGTTAGAACGTTGCGAGTTAGCTTTACGTGCCGCAACACAGCCTGGGCGGGGTCGGCCGCTTTCAACGCAGCGTGAAAGATCCGAAGAGCGTCTCGCGACAGTGAAGGAGGCATGCGCGCCGTTAGGAAAAGATCGGCAGCTTCAGGATGGCCGCCACAATCACAGCCGGATCATCGGTGTCGATCTGAATCGAATGGTCGGCTTTCCGATACGCCGCGCGGCGATCCTCATAGAGCTGTTTGAATTTCCCAGCGTCGCGGGCGAGTGGCCGATGCGTGGCGGTTTCCACGCGGGCGCAAACTTTGGGAAACGGGCAATCAAGCCAAATGGTCACGCCGTTGTCCTCTAGCAGTGCGCGGTTCCCGTCTTGAGCAAAGGCGCCGCCGCCGAGCGCCACCACCATAGGTTTTCCGCGGACCACTTCGTCTACGCGTCTGCGGATCGCCGCGCCTTCAATCTTTCGGAATGTCTCTTCTCCTTCGTTGTCGAAGATTTCGGCGATGCTGCGGCCTTGCTGAGCCTCGATGTCCTGGTCGATGTCGGCGAAGGCCCAGCCTAATTCATGGGCGAGCAGGCGTCCGACAGTCGTTTTGCCGGAAGCCATGAAGCCCACCAGGTAAATTCCCGGCGTGCGCTTGAGCTTGAGGATCATCCGATCCACACCTCGACACTACGGCCCTTCCGCTTAATCATGGATCTGCATCTCCGGCAGGTAAGAAGCCATAATAGTACAATGCAGGACGAGCTGTTGCCGCTTTTCCCTCTCCAGGTGGTCTTATTCCCGCGAACGTCTCTGCCACTGCATATCTTCGAGGAACGCTATAAGCAGATGGTGGACGAGGTGGTCCGCGGCAAGGCGGAATTCGGCGTGGTGCTGGCCGGCGAGAAGGGCATCGTGAACACGGGCTGCACGGCTTCGATTGAAAAGATCATCAAGAAATACCCGGACGGCCGGATGGATCTGCTCACGGTGGGACGGCGGCGTTTTGAGATTATTCTTCTGAACGACGAGAAGCCGTATCTGCGCGGCGCGGTGGAATTCTTCGACGATGAAGAGTCGGAGCCGATAACGCCCGAGGTCCGCAAGCGCGTAATGGAAGCTTACAACGACATTCGGAAGCTGGAACAGAACGAGGCGCCGCACGATCCGGAGCTGACCGATCCGCAGCTTAGTTTTCAATTGGCTCAAGTGGTGCCGGATCTGGATTTCCGGCAGGTGCTGCTGGCCACGCGTTCGGAAGCGGACCGCATGAAGCAGTTGGCCGATTTCTTCCCCGGATACAGCTCCCGCCAGCGCCAGATCCAACACGCTCGCGCTGTGGCTCCCACCAACGGACATGCCAAGTGGCCGCCGGGCGTGTGAGGATCGAAGAACGCCAGCACCTGATCATCGACGCCGACGACACGCTCTGGGAAAACAACATCTACTTCGAACGCGCCTTCGACGACTTCTGCGATTTTCTCGCGCACTCCAACATGTCGGCCTCGGAGGTTCGGGCTGTGCTGGATGAAATCGAGACGGTCAACAGCAAGATCCATGGCTACGGGACGCTCAACTTTGCAAGAAATCTGACGGAGTGCTATCACAAACTGGTGGAGCGCGACGTCCGCTCGGAGGACCTGCCGAAGATCATGAGCTTCACCGAGCAGATTCTTCATCACCCGATGGAACTGATCCCCGGGGTGGAGGAAACGCTGGAATATCTTTCGTTGCGGCACGACCTGACGCTGTTCACCAAGGGGAATCCGGAGGAACAGAAGCTGAAGCTGGACCGGTCAGGCCTCGCGATTTATTTTGGTCACACCGCCATCGTGAAGGAAAAAGATACGGCTTCATATGCGGCGCTGATTCGGGAGCGGCAGCTTGTTCGGGAGCGAAGCTGGATGATCGGAAATTCTCCGAAGTCAGATATCAATCCGGCGCTCGAAGCGGGGATTAACGCCGTGTTTGTGCCGCACGAGCATACCTGGCGGTTGGAGCATGAGGAGGTTCGGGAAGGCACCGGGCAGCTCTTACGTTTAGAAAGATTTGTGGAGTTGAAGAATCACTTTTAGAAACCGCTTCCTGGCGGGCGCGGCTCAGTAAGAAACGGGCGCGGCTCGGTTACTGTTAGTTGCAGCAGGACTGATTGGAAATCAGGGCCAGGGGCGACGTGGGATGAGCCTGGGCGAAATAGTTCTCGGTCGAGAGGTTCTTATAAACCGCGCCCGCGACTCCAGAAGCGATGGGACCATTCACGGAATGGCCACCTGTCAAAAGGACCACGACGACAAGTTTGTTATCACCCGTTTCAGTAAACGATCCGAACCAGCCGAGATGAGTCGGCGAACGGCCATCGGTGCACGTTCCGGTCTTGCCAAAAATGGGATCGGTGGCGAAATAGCCGGCCCGCCGCGCCGTTCCGTATTCGACTGCTCCCTGCATTCCCGGTCTGATCTCGGGCACCAGCTGCGCGATATCGAGTTGTCTCTTCACGCGGGGAACAAACTGTTCGATTTCTTCCTTGGAACGCGGGTGTTGCAGATAGTAGAGTGTGCCGCCATTAGCGACGGTCGATATAACAGCGGCCAGCTCCAGCGGAGTCATGTAAATTCCTTCGCCAAAACTGGTCATCATGCCGACGCCATCGGCGGGGGGCGCCGCGGCTAACATTCCAGGCTGCTCCTGGTCCAAATCCAAACCGGCTTTTTCGCCCAGGCCGAACATCTGCGCGTACTGGATGATGCGGTCGTAGCCGAGCTTGTAGCCTACTGAAGAAAAGAATGCATTGTTGGAATGAGCGAGCGCTTCGGTCAGGTCCATGCCGTGGCGCTTGGTGATCTTTAATTTTGTGTTCTGATCGATCACGCCTTCATTGAGACCTGCCAGCGCCGCCACAACCTTAATGGTTGAGCAGGGCTGGAATCCACTTTGATAAGTCAGCTTCTGGTTGACGATGGTCAACAGACGGCCGGTCTTAGGGTCCACCACCACAATGCTGCCGTTGTAGGGTCCTAATGCGGCGACAGCAGCGCGGCGCACCATGAGGTCTTCGCCATCCACGGAATCGCCTTCGGTGGAATCGGCAAAGGTCGGTGAGGTCCAGGGGCTGCGAGAGCTACGCTTCTGAAGAGCAGAAAGATGATTGACAGCAGGATGCGCCGACACCAAGTGCGCTGGAGCAGTGAAGGAGGCCAACGTCACCGAGGCCGCCGCGGCAGTGGTTGCGTGATGCAGCTTGCGGTGTTTCTTGTTTTTGGCGGGCGTGAGAGCGAACGCCGAGCTGGCTACTAGCGTAAATAGAACAAAAGCAGATAAAAGACGAGCGGTCTTCAGTAGATACATTCCCATCCCTACACGCAAGCGACGATTACGAGCCGGCCCACCGTTCGCCTGATAACACTATTTGGAGCCTGTGCTCACATTATGAGGTATCGGCAGCTTTTTCGTCAAGCTACAGTGATACATCTATCCAAAGTCATAGCCAGGCTACGCCCTGGGCCTAGGTGCATTTCAAACTTATTGGAAGCGGAAAGTGGCGGGGAAGTTTCTTTTCGCCAGTTACCGTAGTCGAAGCCCCTGCAATCGGCTAAAATTATTCCAGTTGGGCCTGGAACTTTCTCCAGGCTTTGGATCACGATGATTCGTTTCATGAAGCGTTATTCATCTGGCCGGAGATCAGCGTTGCCGTCTTTGGGGCACCTGGAAGGTACGGTTATGGAGATCCTTTGGGGACGGGGCGAGAGTAGCGTTCACGATGTGATCGAAAGGCTCCAGCGCCCGCTAGCCTATACCACGGTCATGACGACGCTGGACCGGCTCTTTAAGAAGGGGTTTCTGAACCGGCGGAAGCCCGAAAGGGCGTTCTTATATGCTCCACGCCTTTCCCGGCCGGAGTGGGAGCGAACGCGCGCCGACGAATTGGTGGCCGGTTTTTTGGCCGGCTCCCCGCCGTCGGGCGAGATGTTGATTTCATCGCTGGTGGAGGCGGTCGGCCAGCGCGACGAAGCGCTGCTCGCTGAGCTGGAGAAGAAGATCAAAGCCAAACGCAGAGAACTGGACCAGAGGGGAACGCGATGACTTTGTCGTATCTGCTCAAATTAGTGTGCCTTGGTCTGGCTTCGTTCTTTCTGGTTCACCTCGCCCTAGGTCTGGTAGTGGGGGCTGCCACGCCACTCGTTCTTCGCATGGCGGCGCGGGCCCGGCCGGCTCTAGCGGCGCGACTTCTGTTCTTTATAAGAATGTTCCCGGCCGGATTCGGTGTTCTCATCGTGGCCGGACTTTGCGTCCCGAGCTACTTGTGGCTGGAGCCTAAAACCGCGACCAGCGAAGGAATCGGCTGGTTGTGTTTGGGGTTCTCGATGTTAACCGTTCTTCTGTGGGCGGCTTCAATCAGGCGCGGCGTGCTTGCGATGGCGCGCTCGATCCGCTACCTGCAGCTTTGCCACCGTAATGGCCGGCAGACCGAGGTGCCAGGAGAATCCTTGCCGGTTTGGGTGGTCGAAGAGCCAGCTGCCCTGTTCGCAATGGCAGGAATCACTCATCCAAGTCTGCTGATCTCGCGCCAGGCGATAAGCGCGCTTTCCATGGATCAACTAGCCGCCGCCCTTCGACACGAGCGCGCACATTGGACATCGCGCGACAATCTGAAGCGTCTTCTGCTGCTGCTGGCGCCCGGCATGCTGCCGTTCCTCCACGGCTTCGGCACACTGGAGCGCAGCTGGGCAAGATATACCGAACAAGCCGCGGACGATCGGGCGGTGGCTGGGGACGTTGGGCGATCTCTTTCGCTGGCAACGGCGTTGGTGAACGTTAGTCGCTTGGGAATTACCCAGAGAGCATCCTCGTTAGTGGCCCCGCTGCTGGCCGGCGACGATGATCTTCCGGCCCGCGTCCAGCGCCTGTTAACCGCGGCGCCACAAGCTGACAACGCATCCTGGGGATGGATGGGCTGCCTGATCACGGGCGCGGTAGTCATGTTATCCGCGGGCGTGATTGCGATCGGTCTGCAGCCGGCGTTGCTTTACCCGGTGCATCGATTTCTGGAACATCTGATCCAATAAATACAACCGAATTACGACCGCTGGTAGTAATGAAGGGCATGTTGTACTCTAGGGCTGCTCGCCGGAATGCCCCTGATGACTAGACCGCTAGGACCTTCCTCTGTCTTACTTTTTGCTTTTGTCCTCGGCCTCGACGCACAGACGCCTGATACCGCGACCATTCGCGGCCAAGTAGTAGATCAGATGCGCGCCAGCATCACGGGCGTGCAAGTGACTGCGAGGAACACGCAGAGTGGGCTGGAACGAAGAGCGTACACCGATGATGCCGGCCATTTCTCACTCGCGGGACTGCCAATCGCCGGGAAATACGAGATCAGCGCAACAAAGTCCGGCTTTGCCGAGGCTCGCTTGAATGACCTCACGCTGGCCGGGGGTACAACCGCGGATGTCAATCTGCAACTTTCGGTGGCGGCGGGTGAGACCCAGGTGACTGTGACCGGTGTGGCCGGCGAAGTGCGCGCGGATCAGCCCCACCTAGGCGATCGGCTGGATGAGAAACAAATAAACGAAATGCCGCTGCTCAACCGGCGGATCACGTATTTGCCGCTGCTGAACGCAGCCAATCGTCCGGCAATCAATCAGGGCGATGTCTTCATGAACGAAAATCTCTTCACGACGAACGGAGCCGGCCGCCGGCAAGCTTGGTTCGAGGTGGATGGCAGCACCGGAAGCGACAGTTGGGGCCGTCAGACGATCTTCAGCAATATCCCGGTTAGCGCGGTGCAAGAGATGACCGTGCTCACCAACGCATTTTCGGCGGAGTATGGGGCCAGCACCGGTAGCGTTGTGAACATTATCACCAAGAGCGGAAGTAGCCACTTCCACGGCGAAGTCCTAGAACTCTGGCGTCCGGCCGCAACCGAAGCGGCGCTCTCGGGTTTCACGGCGGCGAGCGCGGCCAATGGGAACGCTGTCACCAGTGATACGCTCGGTCAGTCGTCCCTGGCGCTTTCCGGGCCGATCACCGGCCGTGGCCACACCTACTTTTCGCTAGCCGGTGAGTACAGCAGGCAAGACCGCGCGTCGCCCATCAACTCGCCCGTCGCTCCCGGCAGTTTTGTCGGGCATTACCGGGGCTGGTTGGGATTCCTCCGGATCGATCATCAGATCAACGAGAAACACGCTGTGTTCTTTCGCAGTGACCTGGACGGCTTCCACGACACCAACCCCAACGGCACAGTGGGCGGCAATAATCTACCGAGCGTGGACCGCGTGTTCCGGCGACGGACCTACTCGACTGAGCTTGGCGAAACAGCGGTATTAAGCCCCACGCTGCTCAACAACGTTCGCCTGCAGTTTCAACTCGCGTCTCCAATAACGGAGTTCGACCCGGTGATCTACGGCACGCAGTACCAGGTTCCCATTTCGACGGGAGGCACATTCACGTCCGGCACTTCGCAGTCCGCCTTGCTGATGAATCGCCAATACCAGTTGAACGACGTACTATCGGCAATGCGAGGGCGCCATCAACTCAAATTCGGCGCGGATGTGATTTACGCTCACACGGGCGGGAACAGCAAGGAGTTTGGCGGTCCAATTTACCTGGGCCAATTCATTTACAACACCTGCACACTGGCATTGACGGCGTGCGAAAGCCCGGCCTATTTGAATAATATTTCCAATGTCAGAAGCTACACGCAGAGCTACGGCAACGCCAATTACACCGTGGACGATACTTTGTGGGCTCTTTTCATCGAGGACGATTACCATGTGCGGCCAGACTTGACCATCAACCTGGGCCTTCGGTACGAACAACAGACTTTCACCGATGCCCGCAAGGATTTCGCACCGCGTGCCGGGTTTTCTTACAACTGGCATGGGGACGGAAAGACCGTGGTTCGCGGGGGCTTTGGAATTTACTATTCACAAGTAGTCGACAATTCCGCTGCAAATTGGGCGCTCACCGGCCCGACCGGGGTGTTTAACTATACTGCGTCAGTGGGCCAAGCCGGATTTCCGAGTAGTGTTGCGGCGGCGCCGTTACCGGCCTTCCCTGCCGGCGCGGTCGCGCCGCTGCGCAGTCTCTATGTTCGTCCCGGCGATAGCACCTACCTGAACCAGTATTTCCCCACTTCCACGCTGACCGGCTATCAGAACCAACTGTTGAACCCCTATTCGGAGCAGTGGACATTCGGGATCGAACGGCGGCTGTTACAAAAGTGGGTGCTGAGTGTAGATTACGTCGGATCCCACACTATAAAGATCAACCGGCCGCGTGACGTGAACCCGCCGGCGCCCTTCCTACGCGCCGCTCCGGGGCAGGTTCGCACGCCTCAGGCAGCTAATTGCACCAGGCCGTATTGGATCTATTGGTACAGCCAGCGGGGCGCGGTCTGCGATTCGAGGAACCTGAATCCACCCCCGTATAACGTAATCCTGAGCGACGTCAACGATGGGTACGCCTACTACGATGCTTTGGACGTCACCCTCAGCCGTCGCTTCAGCAATCGCCTGTCGATACTGGCCAGCTACACTTGGTCGCACGCGATTGACAATGTCGACCCCGATGTCCCGGGCCAAAATCCAAACGATCCAAACTTTACCGGCAAGATCGAAAATGCCAACGCGATCTTTGACCAGCGCCATCGCTTTGTGCTGAGCGGTATCTACGTTTTGCCGCTGCAGATCAACTTCGGCGGCATAGCCACGCTTGCCTCCGGGCTTCCATACAACGTCGTCACCGGACTTAACAACAGCGGAGACCCCGGAGCTACGACGGACAGGCCGGTGATCAATGGCGTAGTGGTGGGCCGCAATACCGGTCGCGGCAATCCGATTTACGATCTATCGCCGTTCCTCGAACGGTCTTTCGCGCTGGGAGCCGAGCGTTTGCACCTGGTTCTGCGGGCCGAGGCGTTCAATGTACTGAACCATGCCAACTTCGTCGGCTATAGCGGAACGTATGGGAATGGAGCCGCGCCGGGTCCGGGATTTGGCCAGCCGCTGGTTGGAATCACCAACCAGCTACCCGCGCGATCGCTCCAGTTTTCAGCGAAATTGACTTTTTGATTCAGATTAGAATTCGATTTTGACACTCAGTTGAATCTGCCGGGGCGTCTCATTCAACGGACTTAACGCCGGGAAGCCGGACTGCGCGCCCTGCCGGCCGTAGGTCGCGATCCCAAAGGTCGAAGAGGGTGGGTTCGTGAACAGCGAGTCCGGATTTCCCAGATTGGCGTGATTCAGGACGTTGAACGCATCGGCGCGGACCCTCAGCCGTCCCGATTCGCCCAGCCAGCGGAGTGGGAACGACCGCGCCACCGAGAGATCCAGACTGTAAAATCCAGGACCGGTAAATGCGTTCCGGCCCTCGTTGCCCAGCGTGCTGGGCGCGGCTTCGGCGAAGGCCGCCGCATTCAATAGTTGGACGCCGCCCGGCACCGGCACTCGATTTGGCAGCAGTGTTTGGTTGGGCTGGATGATATTCGGCCGGTTGTTCAAGATCAGGCCCTGGCCCGGAATAGCAGTCGTCGTGCCGATCGCCGTGTAAGGAAATCCCGAGCGGACCGCAGCCATCTCCGCCAGGGTCCAATCGCGAAACAGGAAGCCCGCTTTCGAGCCCACGAACACCGGCGGCAGATTCCAGTACGAAAACAGCACCAGGTTATGCCTTTGATCGAAATCGGAGTTTGCGCGATCCGCAAGCGGATTGAACTGTTCCGAAAAAGTGGCCCGGCCGCTCGATTGCGCCGTGCTCTGAATGTTGGTGAAGTTCAGATTGAAAAAGTCGCCGACCAGAGGATCGCTCTGGTTGTCGATGGTGTGGCTCCAGGTGTACGAGCCTTGTACCACTCCGCGAGCGGTTCGGTAGCGGACCAAGGCGGTCAGAGCGTTGTAATCCGAGAATCCCTGGTTGGCGCGATATGCGATATCGGGAAGATTGGGATTATAGCGCCCGGCTAGCGTCGAGAAATCCCGATTGATGACATCAGTGGTGATGAGTTGGCGCCCGTAACTGCCGAGACCGTTTACTTCGGCGAGGAGGTTGTCCGTAATGCGATGCTGCACGCCGGCGAAATAGCTGTGAACATAGCCGTTGCGAAGTCCAGGATTCACCAGAGTAAGGTCGGGGAAATTACCGCTAAATGACTGTCCTTGAAAAGTTGCCAGTTCGGTCGCGACCGGCGCCAGATAATTTGTCCGTCCGAAAGGCAACGTTAGTAGGGGAACGATCAGGTTGTTGTCCCGCACGTTTTCCCACAAGTTGTCGAAAGGCCGGTCATAGAATATCCCGTAAGATCCGCGCAGCAATGTTCGGCCTGACCCGAAAAGATCGTAAGACGCGCCCACGCGCGGGGCGAAGTCGGTCCGGTCGGAGCCAAAGAGCTGCTGGTTTCCAGAGCCCGAAGGCTTCACCAGGGCTGCGCCCACAAGTTGCTGGGCCAAGGTGGACCCCGAGCCGAGCTGAACCAAGGCGTCTTTCACGGCACCGCTATTTTCGGGCGCGCCATAGTATTCGTATCGCAGGCCATAATTCACTGTAAGTCGAGAGGTGAGCTTGAAAGTGTCCTGAACGAATAGAAAGGATTGCCGATAATCGTAGCTACGATTCGTGCCGGGCTGCTGTATGTTCGGCAGGGCCGTTCGATCGATTGACGCGCTGAAGAAAGACGGGATATCCGAGGCGAACAAAGCTACATTGTTGAAGATGTATTCGCCATTGAGGCCGGCCGTCAGATAGCCGCCGGATGAGCGCAGCAGCACCCCTGCGCCCGTAGTAATCAGATGCCGTCCATGCGCCCAAATTAGGTTGTCCAGGAACTCCCAGCTTCTGTTGTCGTTCTTGTATTGGTAAAAAGCCGGGCTGCCGGGCAGCGTCACGCCATCCGCGCTAACCAGCGTGGGGATTTCCGGGTGGGGCCGATTCCAGTACAGATTATCGTCGCTGTAACTCAACCTGGCTTCGTTGGTGACGTTGGCCTTGAAAGAGTGAATGTAGCTGACGCCCAGCGCCCAAGTGTTCTCACGGAGGGCCGAGATGAAGTCTTTGTAGGGACTCCAAATGAAATCCGGCTGAGAGAGGCGATTGATGAGAACGCGTCCCATGATGCGATCCTGGCCGTTGGGGCGGTTATAATCCAATCGTTCAATTGCCAGCGCGCGGTTCACAGCAACGGGCGGAGCGAGCGTGAGCGGTGCGGTAAACATGTTGCCGTTGGTGACAACCGGGGCGGGGAATTGGGTGAGCAGCTGCCGGGCCAGGGAGTTTGGGGCGGCAAAGGCAATGAGGCTGGGAGTCGGGACCAGGAACGTAGCCGGAGCCTGCTGGCTGCGGCTGCGAAGGTAATCCAGAGCGCTGGAGAAAAAAAGACGATTTCGCAGAATCGGGCCACCCAGCACATAGCCTGGGTCCAGCTCTCTATCGGGTGTTCGTGGCGCGCCGAGCAGGTTCTCTTGAAAGCCATTCGCGTTCAAGACATCATTCTTGAGATAGAAGTAGCCGGCGCCGTGAAACTGCTCGCCGCCCGACCTGGTGACGGCGTTGGCCACAAAGCCGGAGGTCCGCCCATATTCGGCCGAGAAGTTGTTGGTGGATACGCGATACTCCTGAATGGCCTCCGGCGCTAGGGTGGTCAGGGGTCCGGTGATCAGATAATTGTTGTTCTCGACGCCGTCCAGCAGGAAATTCGACGCTGAAGGACGCTGCCCATTGATCGACAATCCGAGGCCTCGTCCGATTGCGGCATCCGAAGTCACACCGGGAAGGGTCACCAGCATGGTGTAAACGTCGCGGCCCTCCAGCGGCAGATTATTGAGTTCGCCTGAGTCGATCACTTCCGAGACGGTCGATTCCAGTGCCGCGCTGCGCCCTTTCTGCGCTTCAAAGGAGCCGGATTTGCTGGGATCGACGTCCGGCCCGTAGAAGGTGACGATGGTCTTCGATCCCGGCAAAAACACGCTCTTGTATTCGCCCGCTTCCCAGACATCGTTCAATGGCCGCAGATGGAAGTCCAGTTCGAGGCGGGCGGCAACGGTCAACTCCAGTTCCTGAACCTCCTGGGTCTGATAACTCTCATGCGCCACGCTGATGCGATAGAAACCGGGCGAAAGCAGGGGCAGGTAGTAATAACCGGCGGCATCGCTGCGGGCACCGCCAGACAAATTGCTGGTCGAGCTGGAATAGGTGACGCTTGCCGCGGCCAGTGGCTGGCCTGTTACGGAATTGAGCAACCGCCCTGAAATCACACCTTGCGTGGTTTGAGAGACGCCCAGCACCGTCGAGAACAACACCAGCGGAAGCGCGCGGATGCTCGAAATCATTAATAGAAATAGAGACTCTAAAGCGCGAGTGCGAAGCAGCCGTAGTAAGATGCAGGTTAACATGAAGCGAAAGTGGAGGCACTGGGCGTTATGTGCCTTACTGGCACTGGGAAGCACCGCCGCCGCGTGGTCGCTCAGCGGCGTCCGCTTTTTCGAGATCTTGAATTTAAAGGCGTACGACGCCCATTTCGTCGTCCGTTCCCTGCTGCAAGGGCCGCCCACCATCTCTAACATCGTCCTTTTGGTCGAAGATCAGAAGACCTTCGATACCTTTTCCGAACCCCGGCTGTTCTGGCACAAACACTACGCCGACGCGATCCGCGCGGCCTCGGACGCGGGCGCCAAGGTGATCGGGCTGGACCATGCTTTCGGTATACCAGTCGACAAGTGGGAGCCCGACTACGATCGTCTGATCGGCGAGTCTCTCAGCGTGTCGGCTGCCCCAGTGATCTACGGCTACGTTACTGAGCTGAACTCCAACACGGCGTCGCAATCCATGCCCATTAACATGATCGCCGCGGGTCTGGGGCTGGGCGCTTTCGCCAATCTGACGGCCGACGTGGACGATTTCGTCCGCAGGCAGGAATTGATCGAGGCTCAATCGAAGAATCCCGCCGATCCGCCGCCCGACCGCTCGTTCGCGCTGCGCGTGGCCGAGAAATATCTGGGCGTCGATGCCGGAATTCGGAACGGCAAGCTGGTGCTCGACAAGATCGCCATCCCCATTTCGCCCGAACATACGCTGGCGATCAACTACGCGGGGCCCCCCGGCACGTTCCCGCGCTATTCGTTGGCCGATTTTGAAGCCGCCGCGAGAGCTGGCGATAAAGCCAAACTGCGGAATTGGGTAGATGGCAAAATCGTGCTAATCGGAATCGACTTCGCCGATGAAGACCGCAAGGCGACGCCTTTCTATACACTCTTCGGCGGTCCCAAATGGACCACGGCCGGCGTCGAAATCCACGCCAATACGGTCCGCACTCTGCTCGAACATCTGTATCTGGTTCCGGTTCCCGGATGGGTGCGGCTATTGGCCCTGATTCTCGCCACGTCAGTTACGGTCTGGATCGCGACCACGCTGATCGCGTCGCGCGCCGCCGTATTCGTCCTGCTAGAGCTAGTTGCTATCTTAGCGGCGACGCACCTCGTGTTCGAAGGCGGCTTTATTCTTTCGACCTCCGAGATGCTGCTGGCAACTTCACTGTGCCTGATCGGCTCCGTAGTCTATCGTTTTGGAACGGAGGAAAAAGGCCGCAATCTTTTCCGGCGCGCCGTTTCCATGTTCGTCGGCAAGCAATTGGCAACATCGCTGGATGAAACTCAGGCGATTGCACTTTCAGGAAAGCGTCTGGATGTCACCATTCTGTTCACCGACATTCGCGGGTTTACGGCCTTCACCGAAGACGTCTGCGAGAAGGAAGGACCGGAAGAGGTGGTGCGGTTGTTGAACGAGTATATGGGGATGATGGTGGGGATCATCGTGAGCTATGGCGGCCACGCCAACAAGTTCATCGGGGATGGAATCCTAGCCATGTTTTGCGACGAGGATCAAGGCGCTCTGCGGGGTGACCACGCGTTTCGCGCCGTCCGGTGCGCTACCCGCATAGTGACGGCTCAGAGCCAGTTCCAGACCGGCGCAGGGATTCATAGCGGACCAGCAGTTGTAGGAAATGTGGGATCCGCCGATAAAATGGAGTATACGGTTTTGGGCGACACCGTCAATCTTGCATCCAGGCTCGAAAGTTTGAACAAGGAGCATCATACGAAGCTGTTGATGTCCGGTGCGACCCAAGCACTCTTGGGAAGTAAAGTGGAAACAGTGCACCTGGGCCAAGTGCCGGTGCGTGGCAAAGCGGCTCCGATCAATTTGTATACGGTTGCTTCGCTGGTGCCAAAGGCGGCCGTAAATGCGTAGCCGGTTGCTGATTGTTATGTTGGCGTCCGCCGCACTGGTTTTTGCCGACACTAAAGAAGAGCCAGTCGGCCTGGTTTTGTCGGCAGGCGGAAGCAAGCTGCTGCGCGCCGATACCGAGACGCCACTGGGGGCAAGACCGGGCGATCTGCTGTTCGCCGGCGACGGGCTGCGCACTGAGAGTACCCCAGCCTCTTTCTTGTTTTGCCCCTCGAAGGCTATCGCCACGCTGGGCCCCGCGGGCGAAGTTCGCTTGGAATCGAAGCAGCATAAAGTGAAGACCGGCAAGATCTCCGAGCAGCCGGCGCGGGCCTGCACTTTGCCGCAAACGCTGCGTGTCGCGACGGCCAGCCAGCAGCACTACGGCGTCAGCATGACGCGCGGCATCAATAAGCCAGAAGTTCCGCCGACCCCTCGCGATAAGCTGAGCCCGGACGTTCGGGCCGAACTTGCGCCTCAGGATGCTATTCTGGCAGCCGATCCCAAAGATCCCGCCGCGCTCATCGCCGAGGCTACGGTTTTTGAAAATCATAAGCTGGCTGCCAACGCACTGGAAATGTATTACAAGCTCCGGGAAGTCTGGCCCGATGCGGTGTGGATCAAGAGCAAAATCTTCGAGCTGGAGGAGGCCGTGTCGACCCAGGCGGCCGCGACAACTGCTGCCTCGGGAACGGGCGGCAAAACCTACGCTCTGCTGGTGGGAATCTCAAAATACCAAAAGCCGGAATTGTCGCTGCAATTTGCGCATGCCGATGCTAGCGTGTTCGGCGAGCTTCTCCAGAGCCCGCGCGGCGGTGGTCTGCCGCCCGATGATGTTCTGCTCCTGACGGATGAGAAAGCCACCACGGCGGCCGTACGTAACGGCTTCCAGGATTTCCTGAAACGCCGGGCTGGGAAGAATGACACCGTGATCATCCTGATCGCCGGCCACGGCACCGTCGAGGTGCCAGGAAGCAAGAACGCATTCATTCTCACCTATGACTCAGACCCGCAAGATCTAAAAAGCACCGCGCTTCCCATGGCCGAGCTGCAGTCGTTGTTCGAAGAGCAACTCGCCAAGGTCGGGCGGGTGCTCCTGTTTGTGGACGTCTGCAAGGCGGGAACCATCGGCACCATTCACAACACCAGCGTGAGCGCGAATGTCCAGCAATTAGGAGATGTGCAGGGCGATCTATTCGGGTTGCTCGCCAGCCGTCCCAAGGAAGTATCGCTCGAAGGGCCGCAATTCGGCGGCGGGCATGGTGTTTTCAGCTACTACGTCATCAAGGGACTGGAGGGCGCCGCGGATCAGAATAACGACGGCGTCGTGGACGCCAACGAGCTGATCAAGTACGTCAACGACAACGTACCGATGGCCACCGACAACAAGCAGCATCCGCGCGAATTCGGCACCTACGACAACACCCTGCGGCTTTCCGACGTCAAAAAGCCCGGAATCAACCTGGCGCATTGGAGAATTCTGCTGGACTCGCGCAGCGGCCAGCCGTTGTACCTCGCCTCGACATCGGTGACTGGCTTGCCGTTCGAACAACAGGCGTCGGACGAGGTCGATCGCTTTTCCTCGGCCCTGAACGCCGGCCGGATTCTGCCCGATCAGACCGACAACGCTTTCGACGCTTTGCAGCGGCTACAAAATCAGCTCGATCCGGGCCAATACCAGGAGCGTAAGAATCAGCTTCAGGTCGCGCTCGAAAATCAAGCGCAGGCAGTTCTGTTGCGATATCTGGCCGGCGACCAGATGCCGCAATCGCGGTCGGACTTCGACCAAGCCAGCCGCTACATGGACGCCGCCCGCAGGCTGACGCAGGAATCACTGTTTCTGGAGGGCCGCCAGGATTTCTTTCAGGGCCGGGCGCTGCTGTTTGACAAGAAATTTCCGGAAGCGGCTCAATTGCTGGAGCAATCCGTGCGCATCGACCCGGGCGGAGCCTATGGGTTCAATGCACTCGGTATCGCCTACCTGGAGCAGGCGCAGTACGACAAAGCCATCCCAGCCTTTCGCGACGCGGTCCGCCGCGCACAGCATTGGTCTTACCCTTTGCACAATGAAGCGCTGGCGTTCGTCGAGACCGGCGATTATCGATCGGCTATCCGGGCCTACCAGGAAGCCATCCGGCTGACGCCGCAGTACAGCTACTTGCCGTACAATCTCGGGCTGGTTTATCAGCGGCTGAATCGCCGCAACGATGCGGAGGCGGCCTACCGGAAAGCCAGTTTGCTGGCGCCCAACTCGGCCGAGCCGTACAATGCGCTGGGCACGCTCAAAGCGTCGGAGGGCAAGCGGAGCGAAGCGGAGCAGCTTTATCGCGAATCTTTACAGAAGAATCCGAACTTGCTGGCCGCGCGCCACAATCTGGCGTTGTTGCTCGCAAGCCAAACCAACAGCCAACCAGAAGCCGTTAATTTGTGGCGGGAGAATCTGCGGCAATCGCCGGATTATCTTCCTTCGCGTCTCAGTTTGGCGGGTACTTTGGCCGAACGCGGCGAGAACGCGGCCGCGATTGAAGAATACCGCAAGATACTGGAGGCGAAGCCCGGCTATCCCGCCGCACGAATCGCGTTAGCCGGCCTGCTCGCCAAGACCGGTGATAGCGGCGCGGCGCTCCAGGAACTGCGGCAAGTGTCAATCGAGGGATCGCAGAATCCGGGTATTTTTGAAGAGATTGGCGACCTTGAAGCGGGTCGCCAGAATGTCGCGGAAGCCAGAGCGGCTTACCAGTCCGCACTCAAACTCGCGTCCGACCGTGCGGCCCGGAAGCGAATCGGCAACAAGCTGAGGCCTCTAAAATAAGAAACGCCCGCCATCGCTGGCGGGCGCTCTCCTCCAAAGGCCACAATTCCTCTTTCGATGGAGGGTGCGACCTCAAGGGTTAGACGATGCGTTACAAGAATCTGTTTCTACTGTGTGGCCAGTATTTTGTGCTTAGCGCTTGTCGCCGGCGGCTGCCTGCGATGCTTTTTGGCTCGCTTTGGGCGCATCCGTTTTGGATATGTCGATACCACCTTTGAAATATGCCCCATCTTCGATGATGATGCCGGCGGTCTTGATGTCCCCCACGATGGTGGCGCCGGCGCGGAGTGCGATACGCTCCTCGGCTTCCACGTTCCCACGCACGGAACCGAACACGATCACCTCTCTGGCTTTGATGTTGGCGTTCACTTTACTCTCGGGTCCGATGGTGAGACGATTCTTCAAGTCCAGCCGGCCCTCCATCTCACCGTCTACAAACAACTCTTCATCGCATTTGACGTCGCCGACGATCTTCATGGTCTTGCCGAAGATGGTCGGGCCTTCGGGTTTTCCCACGTTGCCCGGCGGATTCCCACTGGTTACGGGCGGCCGGTTCGATGGCGCAGGATTAGCCGGGGCGGGATTACTTTGCACCGGATTAGTCTGGGCCGTTTTGCCCTGGGCTGGATTGCCCTGTTGGGACGGATTTTGCATTGGTTGAGTCTCTCCTGGTTTTCCCCACATAAGTCGACTCTGACAAGCACGCCTCCTTCCACTTCACGAGGCGCTTAATTCTCTTTAAGTTTAACGCGGTTACGTGGTCGACTGCGACACAGCAGTTGTGTATCTTTGACCGGCGCTCGAGAAAACCTTGCGCTAACGTTGGCGCAGGAAGAAAGTCGTTTTGTCGACGCCGGCATCCACCGCCACATCGAAGAACCCGATCATCATCTCTTCCCAGCTCTGCTCGCCGAACCGGACTTCGGCATTCGGATCGGGATTGCGAGGATTGTTCGGCGAGTTGTCAAAAGAGGCGGTCCATAACAGGCGAGTTCCCGCCTGAATCTCACGCGGCTCGGATAATCGGTAATTGAGCTGCCAGTTGAAGTCGTAATTGTTGATCTTTAGCAGCGTCTCGATGTTTCCATTCGGCCGCGCGATTGAGTACTCGAACGACTTGCCGCGCAAATGCATATGTGGAAAAAGACTGATCAGCAGCGCGTCGTTTGGCAGTGTGCCGGATACCGAGACACGGTAGCTCGGATCTCCGGGCGGGATCAAGAACTTGTCGTTTCCCATTTGAAGCGTGAGGATCGCGAGCTTGGGCGGCTCTTTAGCAAACACGATTCCGATGCGCGTGCGGTCCATCACGGCTTGTCCGTCCGCTGTGTAATGCATCTGCAGCACGAGATCGGAACCAGCTTTGATCTTCTTCGCCATTCCAGGTTTCCATTGGTCCTGCGAGTTTCCGGGCGTGTAAACCATCAGGATGTCGCTGGTAGTGAAACCTTTTGCAAGAGGTACTGAAAATGCAATGCTGCCAGGTTGTCCTTCCAGCCATTTCGATCCGGGTTCACGGATGTAGACGACGGCATGGTGCACAATACGGTGATCGCTGGGCCGGACTTCCACCTTCTGAATCCATTTGTCCTCGGAAAAGTGCGTGGGCAAGATGATGTACTGATAGTCGACCGTGCCTTTGGCGGGAATTGGAAAAGGCTTCGGCATTTCGAAGACGGCGTCAGGAGTTCCGATCGCCCAACCTTGCGGCCAGGCGCGTGGCGGCGGCGCGTCGTGCGGGTCACCTTCGGAAGTGCCGCCGTCCACCCAGTTGACGAGGGTGTCGATCTGCGGTTGCGAGAGCGACCGGTCATTGGCGAAGTGCCCGTAATTCGGATCCGCCAACCAAGGCGGCATTTTGCGGGTGAGCACCGCTTCTCGAATGGACTTGGCCCAGGGCCGAGTATCCGCGTAAGAAAGCAAAGACATCGGTGCAATCTCGCCGGGCCGGTGGCATTCCTGGCAGCGTTGCTCGAGAATCGGTAGGACGTCTTTGTAGAAGCTTATGCGAGGGTCTGCCATCGCTCCAGTTAGGGCCATCCCCAGCGCGGCAAATCTAGCGAGCGAGCGACGCAACGTACTTGTCGCGGCATTGCTTGGAGCAAAAATAGAAGATCTCGCCTCCGACCTTTTCCTGGATGGATGTCGCGGCCGCAATGTAGGTTCCACAGGCTGGATCCTTCTTCAGTTCTCCGGTCAGAGGTACCTGTTTTCCTTTAGCCTGGCTGGATTGGCCGGGCTGGCTGGCTCCTGGACTCATCAGCTCGCCGAACCCCTTGGATATGATTCTGAGGATAGCCCGCAGGACCGAGATAAGGATCACCGCGAAAATCAGGTACAGGATGACGCGGAACATTCGCCTATTTCGATTTTGGCATAAGCCGCCGGATGGTGACGCGCGCTACTCGTCTCTGGCCACTTCCCGGCGCGACATAAGGCGATGAAAGCCTTCCTGAGCGAAATGATGATCGTTCGTCAGTATTTCCGCGATTCCTTCTCGTCGCATAACGTTCAACGTGATGCAGTCCGTCAGGCTATATTTCTTATCGGGACGCCGCTCGTAAAGTGCCAAGCCGCCCTCAAAGGATTCATGGGACTGTGAGATCACGCTGATTTCTTCTGAATCGAGAACCGTGCGAACAAATTCGCAGGCCAGCCGGCGCGTGCGTTCCCCAAAAACCAGCGACACCCGTAAGAAACTCTGAGAGAACTTCCTCCGTTGTGACCACCCGGGCGTCCTCTAAATCGACCGATTTGGCGGTCTCAGATCGTTGGGCAGGAAAATCGCGATCCAATATAATGTGTCTGCGAAGATCCGCCTCAATTTTTGGGCGATCCATAGATGTAATCATCGAGCCGATTGGAGAAATCAGGCGGGACCGCCCGTCGCTCAGCTTCAGGAATCTTCTTCCCGAGTTTCTGCGCAATCTCCACAATTCGCGGGAGTTTACGTCTCTTGGTCTTCTTTTGAGTGACCCTCGGCACGATTCAAGGATAGCAACTCCCGGAGTCAGGCCCACCGCTCTTGACAGGGCTGATTATTCCTCTTTGGTCGCTTCCTTGCGCGCCGCGTCAATGCGAGCCTGAGCATGGCGGGCGGCGATCAGGGCCGAGGCGATGTCGATCCCGAGCGCCGGGTTGATCATAGCGTCCTGAGCCTGCTTCAGGTCCTTCTCGGCCTGGCTCACGTCGATCTCGTCCGCTTTCTCCGCGATATCGACCAAGACTCGAACCACGTTGTTGTTGATCTCTAGAAACCCGCCGCTGACAGCCAAGCTGAAGCGATGATCGCCGGGAGTGGTGTAGGTCATGGCGCCGATGCCCAACTCGGAAAGCAGTGGTGCATGGTCCGGCAGAACGCCGATGTAGCCCTCCGCGGCCGGAATCTGCGCGCGGATGGCCTGCTCTCGCGCCAACAGGCGCTCGGGGGTTGCGATCTCGATCTCAAACGTGTCGGCCATCGGTTAGGCCTCGCCCTGCTTGCGCAATTCCTCCGCCTTCTTCTTGACATCTTCGATGTCGCCCTGCATATAGAAGGCTTGCTCGGGAAGATCGTCGTGCTTGCCTTCCACCACTTCCTTGAAGCTACGCACCGTATCTGCCAGCGGAACGTACTTGCCCTTGAAGCCGGTGAACTGCTCGGCGACGTGGAATGGCTGGGAGAGGAAGCGCTGGATCTTGCGAGCGCGGGCCACAATCTGTTTGTCGTCGTCGGAAAGCTCGTCGATGCCGAGAATAGCGATGATATCCTGCAGGTCCTTGTAGCGCTGAAGAATCTGTTTCACCTGCTGGGCGACGCCATAGTGCTCCTCGCCCACGATCCGAGGATCGAGAATACGGGAGGTCGACGCCAGCGGATCCACAGCCGGGTAGATGCCTTGCTCTACCAGACTGCGCGTCAGGTTGGTGGTGGCATCCAGGTGGGCGAAGGTGGTGGCGGGGGCGGGATCGGTGTAGTCGTCGGCAGGCACGTAAATCGCCTGAACCGACGTGATAGAGCCTTTCTTGGTGGAGGTGATGCGTTCCTGCAGCTCACCCATCTCGGTGGCGAGGTTGGGCTGATAACCGACCGCGGAAGGCATGCGGCCAAGCAGCGCCGAGACTTCCGACCCCGCTTGCGTAAAACGAAAGATATTGTCGATAAACAGCAGCACGTCCTGGCCTTCTTCGTCGCGGAAGAATTCGGCCACAGTCAGGCCGCTGAGGCCGACGCGCAGACGCGCTCCAGGCGGCTCGGTCATCTGGCCATAGATGAGAGCGACCTTGGATTTCTTAAAGTCATGTGGATCGAGAACGCCGGATTCCTGCATCTCGAGCCACAGGTCGTTGCCTTCGCGTGTTCGTTCGCCGACGCCGGAAAACACCGAGACGCCGCCATGTTTCAGCGCGATGTTGTTGATCAGCTCCATGATGACGACCGTTTTGCCGACGCCGGCGCCGCCGAACAGACCGATCTTGCCGCCGCGGAGATAGGGCTCCAACAGGTCAACGACCTTGATCCCGGTCTCGAACATCTGGAGCTCGGTGGCTTGTTCTTCAAAGGACGGCGCGGCGCGATGGATGGGCCACTTCAACTTGGTATTCACGGGACCCATATTGTCCACCGGTTGTCCGATCACGTTCATCACCCGGCCCAGAGTCTCGTTTCCGACCGGCACTTCGACCCCATGTCCCAGGCTCACCGCTTTCATGCCCCGCACCATGCCGTCGGTGGGCTGAAGCGCAATGGTCCGAACGCGGCCCTCCCCGATGTGCTGCGCCACTTCGACCATCACGTCGATCGGCATGGGTGTGGTGAAGCCCTCGCTGGTGATGTGTATCGCGGTGTTGATGACGGGGATCTGGTGTTCGGCGAATTGAATGTCGACGGCCGGTCCGGACACTTGGATTACTTTGCCTTCAGCTAGTCCATTGCTAGTTGCCATAAATGCCTTTCAGAACACAGGCAGGAATGCCTGCGCCACTCAATCTAACGCGGCAGCGCCGCTCACGATTTCGATAATCTCTCTGGTAATACTGGCCTGCCGGACGCGATTCATGGTCAGCGTCAGCGAATCGATCACATCGGCGGCATTGCTGCTGGCGGCCTCCATCGCGGTCATGCGGGCGGCGTGTTCGGCCGCGGCCGATTCTAGCATCGCCCGGAAAATCTGGGCTTCGATGTAACGTGGCAGCAGACTCGCGAGCAACCTTCCGGGCGGCTGTTCATATATGTAATCGATCTGCTCCTGCTCCTTGGGAATTTCGATCGGCAGCACACGCGAGACCACCAGCCGCGAAGCCATCATGCTTTTGAAGTTGTTTACGACCAGATACACGGCGTCGATCTCGGCTTTGCGAAATCGGTCTGTCACCTTGCGGGCGATGTCGAGCGCGTCCTCAAACCGCGGGGCCTTTTGGAACAGCGTGGAATAATCGCCCGTCACGTGCGAGTGTCTCTTGCGGAAAAAGTCGCGGCCTTTGCGCCCGATCAGTTCGAGCTGGATTTCCGCATCGGAATGCTCCTGGATAAATTTGTGAGCCGTGCGAATAACGTTGGAGTTGAAGGCTCCGGCCAAGCCGCGATCGGCGGTGATCACCAGAAGTTGGATACGCTTTTCGGGCCGCCTCGCCAGCAACTCCATACCCTCGTCTTCGTGCTGTTCTTCCGCTGCTTGCGCGACATTCACCAGCATCCGGCGGATGATTTGAGCATAAGGACGCGCCGACAAGACCCGTTCTTGGGCACGCCGCAGTTTGGCCGCCGAGACCACCTTCATGGCCTTGGTGATCTGCTGCGTGTTCTTGACCGAGCGGATTCGCCGGCGTAAATCAATCAGGCTGGGCATCGATTAGGCTGTTGCGGCCGCTTCCTTGTGCTTGGAAACGAAGCGCTCTTTGAACTCCTTCAGAATCCCGTTCACCTGGCCCTTGAGTTGGTCATCCATGGTTTTCTTTTCACGGATGGCCTGGAGCACGCCGGCGTGCGTCGAGTCCATAAAGGCGTACAGTTCCGTTTCAAAAGGCCGGCACTGCTCCACTGGCAGGTCGTCGAGCATTCCGTTGCCGCCGGCGAAGAGGATTAGAACCTGCTTTTCAACCGGCAGTGGCGAATACTGGGGTTGTTTGAGAATCTCGACCAGGCGGCTGCCGCGATTCAATTGGGCTTGGGAAACCTTATCCAGCTCCGATCCAAACAGCGCGAACGCCGCCAGATTTCGATATTGCGCCAGATCCAAACGAAGGGACCCGGCCACTTGACGCATGGCCTTGATCTGCGCGCTGCCGCCCACGCGGCTCACAGAAAGGCCGACGTCAATCGCCGGGCGGATGTTGGAATTGAACAGATCGGCCAGCAGGAAGATCTGGCCGTCAGTGATGGAGATCACGTTAGTAGGAATGTAGGCCGAAATATCGCCGGCCTGAGTTTCGATGATCGGTAAGGCGGTGAGCGACCCGCCGCCTTTCTCGTCGTTTAGCTTGGCGGCGCGCTCCAGCAGGCGGCTATGGAGATAAAAGACGTCGCCGGGATATGCTTCGCGTCCAGGCGGGCGGCGCAGCAGCAGCGAAATCTCACGATAGGCGGCGGCGTGCTTGGAAAGATCGTCATAGATCAGAAGCGCGTGGCGTTTGCTGTCTCGAAAGAACTCGCCCATGGCGCAGCCCGCATAAGGAGCCATGTATTGCATGGGCGCCGGATCGGAGGCCGTGGCCGCAACCACGATGCTGTAGTCCATGGCGCCGTTATCTTCGAGTGTTTTGACCACCTGCGCAACCGTGGAACGCTTCTGGCCAACCGCGACGTAAATGCAGATTACGTCGCCGCCCTTCTGGTTGATGATGGTGTCGATGGCAACCGCGGTTTTTCCGGTCTGGCGGTCTCCGATGATCAACTCGCGCTGACCACGGCCGATCGGAATCATGGCGTCAATGGCTTTGATGCCGGTCTGTAATGGTGCTCTGACCGGCTGGCGATCCACCACGCCGGGGGCGATGGCTTCAATTGGCCGCGACTCCGAACTTGCTACGGGACCTTTGCCGTCGATCGGCTGGCCGAGCGCATTCACCACGCGTCCGATCAGGGCGTCGCCTACGGGAACCGACATGATTTTCCCTGTGCGCCGCACTTCGTCGCCTTCTTTGATCTCTTGATATTCGCCCAGCAGCACGGTGCCGACCTGATCCTCTTCCAGGTTGAGCGCGATGCCGGTCACTCCGTGCGAGAATTCGACCATCTCTCCGGACATCACGTTTTCGAGCCCGTACACGCGGGCGATGCCGTCGCCGACCGAAATCACCGATCCGGTCTCGCTCACATTTACCGCTTTATCGTAGTGCTCAATTTCATCGCGCAACAAGCGCGCGATCTCATCGGCTTGGATTTGAGCCATATTCCCCTTTATCCGGCGGAGTGTTCAATCAACTGCCGCCGTAACTGCTGAAGCTGTCCCCGTATAGAGCCGTCATACACCGTCGATCCAATGCGCGCCACCGCTCCCCCCAGCAAGCTCGAATCCACGGCGAACCGCAAGCGCATGCGCTTGCCCGTCAAGCGCGACAATTCTGCTTCCAGGCTGGCGTTGCGCCGTGCGTCTAACGCCGAGGCGGAGGTGACTTCCGCCCTGACAAAGCCCAGACGCTGATCCATGAGCAGGTCGAAGGCTTCCGAAATCTCCGGCAGCATCCCGATGCGGCGGTGATTGATGACCACATAAACAAAATTCCGTATCAACTCCGATATGGACATTTCTTTCAGCAGGCGGCCAATAACGGCCCGCTTGCGAGAGTTCGAAATAGCGGGCGTGAGAAGCGCGATCCGGAGCTCCGCGGAGCCGGCGATCATCTCTTCCACGGAACGCAGTTGCCGAACGGCATCTTCGGGTTGAACCGTCGACGCCGAAGCCATGACGACGTCAACGAGAGCGCGCGCGTAACGATTGGCGGCTGCGGCTGCCATGGTTAACGCTCCGCCGTCACGCCGGGCTTCACCCGCATTCGCAAATCCTGGAGGAAACCGTCCATCAGCTCCTCCTGCACATCCTTGGTGAGGCGAGAGTGGATATGCTGCTCGGCGAGGTCGAGAGCGAGCAGCGCCGCATGCTTTCTTAGCTCGTGACGCGCCGCGTTGACCATCAGTTCAATCTCTTGGGCGGCCTGCTGCTGGATTCTCTGGAGATGCCGTTCCGTTTCGCTGCGGAGACGCTCGCTTTCGGCGGCCGTCTCGGCGCGAGCCGCCTGGCGCAAACTCTCGATCTCGCGGTCCAAATCCGCAAGACGCTTGTCGATACTGGCCGCCTGCGCCTCAGCGTCCTGCTTGGCTTTGGCCGCCTCTACCAAAGACTCCTCAATTTCCCGGGAGCGCTGCGCGAAGTACGGCGGCGCGTGTTTGGAGATCAGGTAGCCGAGCCCGGCGGCGAGAATCAGGAAATTCGCCCACTTCCACCAGATCCAAGGATCGCCCTGTTCGCTTTCCTGTTGTGTCCCCGGCGCCGGCCGTGATTCTTGAGGCACAGCACTGAACGCGAAGGCTAACCCAAAGGCGAGGACGAGGGTGATGCGGCGCATCACGCTGCCTTCCCTTCCAGCAGCGATTGGGCGATTTGGTCTGCAAGGGCTGCCGTCGTGGCAGCGAGGTCACGTTTCGCGGCCGCAGCTTCGGTGTCGAGCTGTTGCTTGGCTTGGTGAATCAAATCGCGAGAGCTGCGCCTGGCTTCTTCCAGCCGGGTGTTCTGTTCGCCGATCCAGCCGCGCCGCGATTCCTCTTGCTCCTGGTAGATCTCCTCGCGGGCCTTGCGTAACGCGGCCTCGAGGGCGGCCGCCTTCTCGGAGGCTTTGGCCAAGAGCGCCTCCGCGGATTTCCGCGCGCCCTCGGTGGCCTCGCTACGCCTCGCCAACACTTCGCGCATCGGACCGAAGAACATTCGCTTCAAGTACAAGTGCACGATCAGCAACAGCACCACCGTGGGTATTGCCTTTAGCAGTAATCGACCTAGATCGTGTAAGGTTGCGTCCATTTATTTAATGAAGGGAACTTGTTGACTTGAGAAAGCGCCGCGTCACCCTGCGGACGCCGAAACCGATACCCTAAAAACGTTACCGTAGCATAGTTGATGCAGCGAATACAAGGCAGGAAACAGCAGATTTTTCGGGGGTTGCAGCGCGTTCAGCGCGACTAAACCCCCTCTTAGTAGAATACATCTTCAGACGCAAGGAGACATCTATGGCAGAAAAAGTTCCACAGACTTATGCGAATCACGTGCGGATGCATCCGCCCTTTCACTTCTTCCTAATCCCTTCCGCGCTGCTGTTGTTGATTCTGACGATCGTCAACGTAGTGCGCCATTACGACCGGCTCGAATCCTGGATTCTGCTGCTAATCGGCGTGCTGGCGGCGGTGGCGGTGCCGCTGATCCGTATCAATCCGCTTCGAGCTCAGGATCGCGTGATCCGGCTGGAGGAGCGGTTGCGCCTGGCAGCGCTTTTGAATGAACCGCTGAGATCGCGAATCGGGGATCTTAGCGAATCACAATTAGTGGCGTTGCGATTTGCATCCGATGCAGAAGTGGCGGCTCTGATGGAAAAAGCATTGAAGGAGCAGATGAAACCGGCCGATATCAAGAAGTCAGTGGTAACCTGGCGGGCGGATCTATTCCGGGTCTGAGAGACTCGAGCCAAGCCACAATTGGCTGCGACGCTGAGCTGCTTCGCAACCACAGCCATGCATCGCAGCCCATCGTGGCTCCACGACAACACCCAACTGAGTCCAGTTTAAGGCTCGGATGTTCGTGTTGAGAAGATGCGCTCTCGCAACTAACTCACGGCCAAGGAGAAATAGCTTTAAATTTTTGTGACTAGCGTAGGAGCATTAAGATCTGGACGCCGGAGTAAACCAGGATGCACGACATGGCGCTTATCGCTAACACGATAAGACCGGTGCAAAGGTTCGGGGAAGACCAGGTTGGCCTTGTCATATCGATCCGCTGCAAAACTACAGAACTCGTCTCCGGCCACGCAGAAGAGCGGCGAGGAACAGGATCAGAAAAAGGAACAACAGCACTTTGGCGACCAGGGCCGCTGTTGCTGCCAATACTGCAAAGCCTAGGACCCCACAGATGAGCGCGACGATCAAGAACATCAGTGCGTAGTACAGCATGACGCACCTCCGGGCGTCTGAGCGAGCAAGTTCGATTCCAGAGCGAGGCGCGGGCTAAGTTATTGAGGGTATTGAGTGGCTAGCCGGGAGCGCTAGACACCGGCGCAGTATCGTAAGGAAAAAGTTACGCCTCAGTCGGATAGGACCGGTAATAGCGGAGCATTTCTATCCGGCGTACGGCCGTCGAGATCCAGGAAGCGAGGGTCGAGAAGCCGATCTGGCTCGAGATTGCCCATAGCTGCCAGAAGCGATTCCTTTAGGTGCGGGTGATCCTTCTCGATTTCACTAAACAGGCTGCGGATGGATTTTCGCACGGTGCCGGTCCGCTCCGAACAACCGCAGGGCACGATCGGCGCACCCAGCGACTCGGCGAATCGGCTCGTGATGTCTTCGGTCACTAACGCCAGCGGACGAATCAGCCGAAATTCCTTGTCGCGCGAGTACGTGATGGGCGGCAGCGCGCTCACGCGACCGGTGAACATCGCATTGCGCAGGAACGATTCGCAGAAATCATCGGCAGTATGTCCGAACGCGACCACGTTAGCGCCCAGTCCGCGAGCGATTTCGTAGACGGCACGCCGGCGGTAGCGGCTGCAAAGATCGCAACCGTGAGTGGGCTGCTCTTTCAGCAACCGGAGCGACGGCCGGTCCTGGTAATAAGTCCAGGCGATGCCGCGCTGCTTCAGATACTCGCCCAACGGCTCGATGGGACGCATGAACTTGCCCTGCTCCACCGTGAAGGCGCAGACGGAGAAGTCGACCGGCGCGCGTTTCGCCAGCAGCAGGAGGGCTTCGAGCAAGGTCAGCGAATCCTTCCCGCCGGATAGTGCGACGGCGACGCGATCGCCATTGCGGATCATCTTGAAACGGCCGACCGCCTCGCCGACTTTGCGCAGAAGTATCTTTTCGAGGTCCAAGATACGATTATACGGGTTGGGGTCCGGTCCACTAGGTCCGGTCCACTGGGGATTGCCGCGCGAACCCGATTCGGCTAAACTCCTGGCAGAGGTGCTTATGACCCGTTGTCTTGCGGTGTTCGCTATGGTCGCGCTGTTCGCTGTGCAAGCACTGGCGCAAACCTCGGTTTCTGGCACATTCGCGCAAACCTCGGTTTCTGCCACAGCGGCAGGTGCGAATAGCAGCGGTATGATGCATTTTGGTCCGCCCCCTTTCGCCATGCGACCCATTACCGGGGCTCCTTACTCAGGCGAGCAAGTCAACGAGACGGTGCAAACCCTGGCGGATGGGACTCATATCACACAAACGATGCCGGCAACGAAAGTTTATCGCGATTCCTTCGGCCGAACTCGCACCGAGCGCGAGATGTTCCGCGGTCCCGTAGGTTTTGGGCATAACGTTCCCGATGCACCTATCGTCATTGAAATCATCGACCCTGTTGCACAATCCAGATACACATTGGACGCTCAAAACAAGGTTGCACATCGACAAGACTTAGGGGCATCGAGACCGGATACCATCGCAGCAAACCCCGTGGGCCGCGGGGACGTCTCGGGATCCGCCACCTTCGCCATCAATGGAGGGGCTTTCGCCGGCCGCCTGGGAGCAGCTCCAACTCCGAATGCAACGGGTAAAATGATCGATCCAGCGCGTCCGCAGATGACTACGGAAAAACTTGCGAACCAGACCATCGAGGGAGTGTTGGTTGAGGGAACGCGGAACATTATGACCTGGCCCGTAGGGTCCCAAGGTAACGATCGCCCTATTACGAGAACAGATGAAACGTGGATGTCGCCGGAACTGAAGATAGTCATCCTTAGCCGGACGAACGACCCACGCAGCGGGGAACACACTCAAAAGCTGATTAATATTGATCGGAGCGAGCCAGACCCAAGTCTGTTCCAGCCACCGCCTGACTACACAATCGTGGATGAGAAGGCAGATTTTACGATCAAGTGGGGTTCTCAGCAGCAATAAAGCCGATCAGGCCTTCTTCGAAGGGCGCCGCTTCCGGGCGTAGATGGCACGCACGACGCTCTTTGGTTTGGGTACGCCCTTAGCTCCTGGGCCAGGCCGCTTTGCTTGAGAGATCGCGGCTCTTACGAAAGCTCGCACCGCGGGCTTTTCCAAGTCTGTGAGCTCCGCTATTCGAATGTGACGAACCAATCGGCCGGTGCCCTGCAGCACGCCTTTGGGGTCTTCCAGCTCGGATCCGCGATGGAAGCCGAGATTCACCCATTTCGCATATACCGCTATGTGGATGAAGCATTCGCTGGGGCGGCCGGTAAATCCAAAGCCCGTGGCGACGGCGTTGTAGGCATCGTAGATTAGCTCGATAGAATCGGGCGCTTCCTCAAGGACCAGCTTCCGGGTCGCCAGTGCCAGTTTTGTGATCCGGGATTCGAAAGGGGCCAAGAAACGCATGTAATCCGGCAGCGGCGGTGGGGCTTGCGGCTTCATCGGGACTGGAAAACTAGTTTTCGGCGACCGTTTTCCAGCGGCCGGTTTCGAACTCGAGGTTGAAATTCTCGCCCAGATAAACGCGGCGCACTTCGGCATCGGCGCCCAGGGCTTCGGGAGTGCCTGCGCGGAAGATCTTCCCATTATTGATGATGTAGGCGCGATCGGTGACAGCCAGGGTCTCGCGAACGTTATGGTCGGTCACCAGGATGCCGATCCCGGAGTTTTTCAGTTCGAAGATGATGCGTTGCAGCTCCAGCACCTGGATGGGGTCGATTCCGGAGAAAGGCTCATCCAGCAGCAGGAAGCTGGGTTCGATCACCAGCGACCGGGCGATTTCCACGCGCCGGCGCTCGCCGCCCGAGAGCGCGTAGCCCTTGTTGTGCCGAACGGTCTCGAGGCCCAGTTGTTCGATCAGCCGGTTCATGCGTTCCCGCCGCTCACGCGATCGCATACGAAGCGTTTGCAGAATGGCCATCAGGTTGTCTTCCACGGTGAGCTTGCGAAAAACCGAGGCTTCCTGCGGAAGGTAGCTGATTCCACGCCGCGCGCGCTGATACATCGGCATGCTGGTGATGTCTTCCGATCCCTGGCCGTTCGAGACCAGCACGCGGCCGGAATCGGGGCTGATAAGCCCGACGATCATGTAGAAAGACGTGGTCTTGCCCGCACCGTTGGGCCCCAGCAGGCCCACCACCTCGCCCTGCTTCACCCACAGGGATACGTTATCGACCACCTTACGCCCGCGGTAGCTTTTCGAGATTTCGGCGGTCTGCAGAGTGCGCATGGAAGGATTCCTACTTCTTTTTCTTGCGGATGACGGTTTTGACCGGCTTGCTTTCGATGCCGTTCACCAGCAGCCTATCATCCTTGGAGAACCAGGTCAATTTCTCGCCCCGTGTATGGCCGCGCAAACTATCGATGAACTCCGGACTCCCACCTTCCAGGATAACTTTGTCTTCATCCACATAGTATTCGGCGTGCTCGGATGTTCCATTGCGAACGCGCCCCACAGCGGTTTGGACAATCTCCACCTGCCCGTCGGCGAAGGCATGATCGAGCGAAGAATCGTCACTGTTGTCGCGCAGGAAAGCGCGAATTTCGCGGCCTTTCACTTTCATATTCGGCCGGTCCAGAATAACTCCGTCCTTGTAGTCCGCCACCCGCGTCATGTCGTTGTACTCCAGCTCGGGAGCCTTGACTACTGTAAACACGCGAGGCGCTTGGTTGGTTGCTGATTTCTTGGATGTGTTGGCCTTTGCTTTGCCCGCGCCCTTGTCCGCGGCTTTATCCCCCTCAGGTGGCTCCTGAGCTTTATCCAGCAACTGGCTCACGACGTTTCCATGGGCCTTGAGCAGGCTGTTTTCGCGATCGATCTCCACGCTTTCGGCCTCCAGGCGATTGGCGCCCTGCCACAGCACCGCATTGCCCTCGTAGCGAATCTGCTGGCTGTTATCCCTGGAGCTCATCTTCTTCGCGCGGGCATGCAGCGGCTCGTTTTCAGAGAGCATTCCGCCGGAGTCTTCCTTCTTCTTATCCGGCAGCCGGGTGGAACTTACGTTACCTTCGGCGCTGAAATCGCCGGACATCTGATTGAGCTGGATCTTCTCTGCGTCGGCTGAGCCAGTGGCATCCGAGATGCGCGCGCCGCCGATAAGATCAATCAGATTATTGGGCTGGTCGAGCGCCGCGCGATCGGCTTTGGCGTGGCGCTCGCCCGCTTCGTAGCGGAAATTGCCCCACTGTTCGAGCTTTCCGAGCTGCGAGGAGTTCGGCTGGAAGGTGGCTAGCAAGTCTTTGCTCCACGTCAATTCCGGCGCAGGCGCTTCCTTGGCATCCGCCAGCTTCGGCTTCTCAGTTCGGGTAGTAACGTTGACCGAACGGAACGTTTGGATCTGGTTCTTGGGGCCATAGACGATAGAAACGCGATCGCCATTCATCCATCGATGCGGCTGTCCCGGGCGGTTGGGGATGAATTCGATTGAGCCTGGCATGTCCGTCTCCACCGATTCGATCTCCTGGCCGCCGGCGCGCATTTTGGTCCGGAGCGTTTCGCTTTTGAGAATGCGGGTATCAGCCAGCTCGACATCCTTGGCCGGAACCGGGTTTGTCTCCACCATGCTGTTGCCCGAAGCCACGGCGGTCTGGAGCACGCTTCCGTCCCCGGAAGTATCGAAGTCCATCACGACCTGGTCCGCGGTCATAGTGGTGATGGCCGTATCTTGTGTCGATACCAGGCGTGCCTGATCTACACCAGTAATCTTCTGAATCTGACTGTTGTCGTCGAAATCCAATCGGAGCTGCTTGGCCGAGTAGTCCAGATTGCGCCCGGGACGTTGGTCGGAGCCCACCGCATTCTGGGTTTCAACCAGCTTGATGGAACCGTCCACCAATGTCACAACGGCGGGGCCGGCGTTCAACCGCATAGTGTCTCGAGTCAACTTAGACCAGGGCGATAGCAAGACCTTCGATTCACGTTCCTTGTAGGTGACTTCGCCCGCCGCTACTTTCATGGGCACCGTGTTCGGATCGGTCCCGCGCCAGGTCAAGTCCACTTGGCTGTGCATGACTAACTCGCGGGTGTTCGGATCGTAGTCGGCGCCCACGCCGCTGCCTTCGCCGCGATCGAATTGAAAAGTCGCCAGCCGGTCGGTGTGGGCCTTGCCCGTTTTGCTTTCCACCCTAACTCCCGAGGACTTGATGACGATCAGCCGCCCGCTCGGAGGCTTGTCCACAGGGACGCCCATCGTGATTTCGACATCGCCATCGGAGTAAAGCACGGCCTGATTCATGTCGAACTCCGCCTTGGCGCACTTCACATGGTCGTATTCATTGCCGTCTTTGTGATAGATGTCGAGCTCGACGCCGGTGAGTTCCTGCTTGCCTTCTATTTCCTTAAGGTCGTCCGCATGCAGCGTGATCGCAGTCTTGCCATTCGTCGTCTGCTTGTAAGTCCAGGCATGGGATGTGGCTAGAGTGCCAGGCGCGAGTGCCTTCGGTTTGGCAAGCGCCGAACCGGCTTGCAGTTTCAGGCGGGCGAGATAGGTGGTACCAAGGCCGGCCAGAATCGCGAGGATGGCCAAAAGAAGAAGCGGCCGGACTTTGCGCATTGACATCTCCAGCATATCGGGAAGCGCCCGGCGCTGTCCACGGATTTGCCGATAACTATAAGTTATTAAGTTTCAGTATGTTATGCGATAGACTTGTCACTCTTCACACGAGTCTGCTAATATTGCTGAGGCGAGCACATGCTGTTCGCCAGCCTTTAAACTCAATAACTCAACTTTTGAAGGAGGTTCCAAAACTATGAATATTCGACCGCTCTATGACCGGATCGTGGTGAAACGGATCGAAGAGCAAGAGACAAAAGTCGGTGGTTTGTTTATCCCCGACTCGGCGAAAGAGAAACCGCAAGAGGGAGAAGTGGTGGCTGTCGGAAAGGGCAAACGCCTGGAAGACGGCAAAGTGGTGGCGCTGGATGTGCAAAAAGGCGACCGCATCCTCTTCGGCAAATACTCCGGCAGCGAGATCAAA
>Ga0185299_10001260_pt1 | contig 51531 bp, 40 predicted proteins | sample PaiPotPPA55metaG_FD_128002 | JGI IMG/M metagenome (GOLD analysis project Ga0185299, IMG submission 128002) | Iron sulfur acid spring bacterial and archeal communities from Banff, Canada, to study Microbial Dark Matter (Phase II) - Paint Pots PPA... ... | reverse complement strand
CGAGTCGTGCAGCACGGGCAGCGCGTAGCTACTCTCACGCAATTGTGGAATGTATACGTACACGAACTTTCCAGCGGTATCCCAATGGAAGTAGCAATAATCAAGGCATAGGGTAACGGCTTCGCTGCCATCCACGGCAAGTGCTCTGACTGCAACCGTGTGCTCTTGGTCGGGGTTTGGTGATGCGGCAACGATCCAATGGCCATCCGGCGATACGGTGAGGATATCTAGGACTCGTTCGGAGGCTAACTTACGGCGACCGGATCCATCGCTTTTCATGCGATAGAGATAATTCGTGCCGCCTTCGGCCGCGCGAAAAGCAAGATCGCCGTCCGGCAGAAAAAATGGAGAATCCTCGATCGCGCTTGAGGAGATGCGCACCGGAGAGGATCGACGGTTGGTGGGCGCGACCCACAGACCGTTGTGGCCGCTCTGGTCTTTCATCGCGAACGCAACTTGCTTTCCATCCCTGGAGATGGCATACGGATGATCCGAGCCAAATTGCAACATGCTGCCGCTTCCCATGGAATAACCCGGCAGGAGCCTCTCAGTTTTTCCGTCCCTCAAGTCTTCGACCCACAGTTCGTATTCGGAAGTTTGGCCATTGGTCATCAGGAAGTAGAGGCTGTTTCCATCGGAAGAAAACTCTGGCGCGATCGCATTTCCCTCCGAGGAAACCTGGTGATCGCCATCCTTGTCGTGGAACCACACTGTGCTGTCCTCGGTGCCGACGGCGGTAATGAGCGACTTGCCGTCCGGGGACATCGCGATGCCCTCTTGCGAGGTGGGGCCGGAGGTGAGTTGCTCCGGCTCTCCGCCAGGAAAACGCTGCCGCCAGAGATGAAACTTGTCAGTTCTTGCGGTGAGATACACCCACTTACCGTCCGGAGACCAAGCGCCGGAAATACATGAACCGCGGGGAGGGCCAACGACCTGTGGGTCGCCTGCCCCCTGGAACGGAACAACGCGGCAAGGCAAAAGTTGGCCATGATTATCCATTTCAACGATAAGCACCCACTGTCCGTCCGGGGAAAGAAATGAGTGATGGGCCATGCTGCGCTCGCCGGGAGGCGCATAGATGTCGCGGCTATGCCCGCGGCCCTCGTCGGTGGTCACAAGCACCATGTGCAGGCCTTCTTTGATCTCAGAAAAGAGCAGCCGCTTTCCACCGTCGATCCACGTCAAAGACGAAGCGTTGGGCAATAGAACGCGGGGCTCGCCACCGAGAACCGGCACTTCCCATTCGTCCCAAGCGTACGTGCCGTAGGCAATGCGCGAGCCATCGGGAGAGAAGACTGGGCGCAATTTCTCCGTCGAGTCATGCGTAAGCTGAACGGGTTGGCCGTCAGGCAAGAACTTGACGTAAATTTGTCCCAAGCCGAAGAACGAATTATTTCCCCGGATGAACGCGAGCATCCGGCCGTCCGGGGACAGAGCGGGGTACACGGCGGAGTCGGTAAAGAAAGTGAGCTGCTCCCACTCTTTGCTCAGCGGAGGACTGCTGCGGGACGAGCGATAGAGGAGAACGGCTGCTGCGACAGCCGCCAGCAGAAGAAATCCAGCCGCGACATAGTAATAGCCTTTTCGCCTCGCGTGACTTCGTGTAAGCGGCGATGTCACCGGCGATGATTCTCCTTTTGCCTGTTCCTCTTCTCCTTCTCCTGAAGACGGTACCTGCAAGCGGCCCGAACTGGTGTCCCGCTTCAGCCGCTGCAAATCCGTTCGCATTTCCGCCGCGCTCTGATAGCGCAGTTGCCGGTCTTTTTCCAAAGCCTTGTCGATGATCCGTTCTAGATCTGCTGGCAGATCGGGATTCAGCCGTACTGCCGATGTCGGTGTCCCATCCAGAATGGCTTTGAAGATCACACCTGAACTTTCACCGCGAAACGGCAACGTCCCTGTTGCCATCTCATAGAGCACCGCGCCAAAAGAGAACAAGTCTGTGCGCGCATCAAGTTCCTTCGCTCGAACCTGCTCCGGCGACATATAGGCGACGGTGCCGAGCGCACTGCCGGGACTGGTGAGGAGTTCCTCTGACTCGACGGTCGGGGCGCTGGTGGCGATGCTCGCCGGTTTAAGGGAGATCTTCGCCAGCCCGAAATCGAGAATCTTCGCCTGACCTCTGTTCGTCACGAAGATGTTCGCGGGCTTGATGTCTCGATGAACTATGCCCTTCGAGTGTGCGGCATCGAGCGCATCGGCGATCTGGATGCCGAGATCGAGCACCACCTCGGTCTCCATCGGCTTGCCCGCGATCCGATGCCGTAGCGTTTGCCCTTCCAACAGTTCCATGGCGATGAAGCTTCGTCCATCGGCTTCGTCAATCTCGTAGATCGTGCAGATGTTCGGATGGTTCAGCGAGGAGGCAGCTTTGGCTTCTCGCTGGAAACGGCTGAGGGCTTGTCCGTCGTGGGCGAGTTGGTCGGGAAGGAATTTCAGGGCGACGTGGCGACCGAGCTTGAGGTCTTCCGCCTCGTACACAACACCCATGCCTCCGCCGCCGATTTTGTCTAGGATGCGGTAATGCGAAACCGTCTGACCCACGGGTTGGGATGGTGTGGACACTGGCTAGACATGTTAGGTGGGAGCACTGGGAAGGTCAATGAAGCGCCTGGGTTGCCAGCACCCAAGATGATTGTGGGCGCAAAATCGCGATGACACCGACAATGATGGACTATGGTGCGCGCGGTGGAATCGCTAACTACGTCAACTGCGGAATTCTGCGGCTCAGTCGCCGAAGCAATTTTGGAATACGGGCGGGGACCCGACAACCTCCGCGTCTCCACCCAGATGCCTCAATGCCCTGTTACTCCATGAAACTCACTTGACTGATCCGTGAAGTAACCGGCAAACGCCCCCTTGTTCGGGATGTGGGTCAATTGTGTCCCTTTTGCCCCCGCCACATCCGCTCGGTTGAAGATCCCTCCTGAATATAGAAACCCGTGCTGGTTGCTGCTCGCGTCCACGTAGGACCCGGAGATCGTCCCCGCATCATCCACTCCGAACGCGATTGTCGAAGTGGACTGCGGCGGATCCAGCTGCGTGTATACCCCGCCGTTCAGAATGAACCCATGCTCCACACTGCTGGCATCCACGTAGAGGCCGACCACCTCGTCGGCAGCGTTGATCCCCGCCGCCTGCGTTTCGGTAGCCCCCGGAAAATCGAGCGACGTAAACACCCCGCCCTTATCGATGAACCCATGCGATGTGGTGCTATCGAACCAGACCCCCACCATGTCTCCGGCCGCATTCATGTCGGTCACAGCCGTTTGCAGCGCCCCCGGGAAATCCACCTGGGTGAACGTCCCCGCTGTGTCCACAAACCCGTGAATCGCTCCGGAGTTATCCGCGTATTCCCCGACAATCTGCCCTAAACTATTCACGCTGAAGGCAACCGTCCCCGTCGAACCAGGCACGGTGAGCGTGCTGTACACCCCACCCTTGTAAATAAACGCCTGCGTCCCCGAGCCTGAACCGTAACTGAATATCCCCACCGCCATCCCATTAGCATTCCCCGTCGTTTGCGACGACGACGCGCCGGGATAATCCGTCGTGGCGAACTTGTAGATGTGCGCCGTCGCCAGCGGCTCCGCCATCCTCTCGGACCCATTCATTACGACCTTGGATCCAGCCGCTACGCTGGGCGGCCGCAACAACCTCAGCAAATCGCTCGACCTGTCCAAAGCACCTTGCCTCGTTCCAGCCGCCGTTGATTGCGACCACACGACCGTGCACATCAGCAGCACAGCCACCACTGCGCTCAAGCAAACATTCCTTTTCATCATCCCTCCTTCAGGTGGTTTCCTCGATCCGCAAACGCGCAGACTCATGCGTCACAGTGCGGGAGATTGGTTGGAACACACCGCTTCGCCGCACAACCCGTCTGGCTATCGGATAGTGCCGCCCGACCCAAATTCGTTTCTTGGAAAACGGCTGCCAGCGAGCCCTGGGATCTACTTGGGATATCGAAAACCGAAGGGAAAAGACGACACCGGGGAAAAAACCGTCTTGCCCCTCCGCCACGCGGTTCGCGCCGTGTAAGTTGTCGGGAAATTTGGTGGACCTGGTCGGGATCGAACCGACGACCTCTTCCATGCCATGGAAGCGCGCTCCCAGCTGCGCCACAGGCCCACTTGGTGCGGAGGGCAATTGCTATCTTTCAATTCTCGCTTAGCTTCGTCGCCGCGTCAAACTCGACTCGCGTGGTCGATGTCAAATAGGATATGGTTGGCAAAACATAAAGGACACAATCGGAGCCCCATGTCGAACTCGCAGAATATTCTCGTTCGGTCTCTTTTCTGTTTCATGTTCATCGCTGGGTTTGCGGTTGTGCTTGCGCCGGCCTTAGCGGGGAGGCAAGACGCAGCCGGCTCGCAGCCGCCGGTCGCGTATGCATCGGTGAGCGAACTGAACAGCATCGTGGGGCAATTGAAGCTGACGGCACAAAGCATGCAATCCGATCTCGCAAAGACCCGCATCGAGAAATGGAAAACGGACGGTGCGACCAAGCGACAAACGCTGGCGAACGTGGAGTCCATCCAGCGCAACTTGCAGTCGGCGCTGCCGGAAACGATCACGCAACTGAACAACGCGCCGGAAGACTTAGGTGCGAGTTTCAAACTCTACCGCAACCTCGATGCGCTGTATGACGTGTTCGGTTCGGTGGTGGAAGCGGCGGGAGCGTTTGGATCGAAAGATGAGTTTCAGAGTCTGGGCAACGACATGACCGGACTCGAGAGCGCGCGTCGCTCGCTTGCAGAGCGTGTGCAGAAATTGGCCGCCAGTAAAGAAGATGAGTTGACGCGTTTGCGCGCGCAGGTGAAAAAGCTTTCGGCAGCACCACCTCCGCCCCCGCAGAAGGTTGTGGTGGATGATACCCAACCTCCGAAGAAGCCGGCGAAAAAGAAGGTGACGAAACCGAAGCCGCCGGGGGCAACTCCGGCGACAACGGTAGACACGCCGCCGAATACTTCCCCGCCGAACTGATCAGACGGCATTTGGCGCTTAGCTCAGAAGGCGGCGAAATAGTGGATTCCCAATCCCCAGCCCCTTCCCGCGCTAGCTATAGGAGGGGCATCCATCCTGCCGAGCTTCGCACGGCTTGGACCAGCCGAGGGCGGCTGTCCCTACGCGTATCGTTGCAAATGCTGGACTTACCACGGGAACTCTATGGGCCGCTCCGGAGTCTAAGTAACTAGGCGGGGCGGGTCGTCCGGCGTAGCTTCGGCACAAGAATTAAGATTCCCGCCTGGGGCTCGAGTGACTTTATAATTGGGGGCAACGCCACCATGGCGGGAGCTACGACATTGGGCGATCTTGCCAGCGCTATCGGGGCCCGAGCTGAGGAATCCACCGTCATCGCTGAACTGAAGGCGGGTTCGGAAGAGGCCTATTCCTGGCTCATCGGCGAGTTTCACCAGCCGATCTACGGACTCATCTATCGCATCGTGAACGATCCGTCCGATGCGGCGGACACTACGCAAGATGTGTTTCTGAAAGTGTTCCGCGGGATGAAACACTTCCACGGCGAGTCCAGCCTGAAGACCTGGATTTACCGCATCGCGCTGCATGAGGCGGCCAACCGAAGGCGCTGGTGGTTCCGGCACAAGGCGCAGGAAACGCCGATTGATCCCATTGCGGCGGGCGAGTTTGAATATTCCGGAGAAGAGCGGCTGGTCGATCCGGGTGAGTCTCCGTTTGAAAAGTTCGCGCATACCGAGGTGCGCGCGGCTGTGGAGCAGGCGCTGCAACAGGTGCCCGAGCCATATCGGACGGCATTGATCCTGCGCGATCTGGAAGAGATGTCGTACGAGGAAATTGCGGAAGTTTTGGTGATTTCGCTGGGAACGGTGAAGTCACGCATCACGCGGGGGCGCGACGCGCTGCGCAAGAAATTGACGGGATATGTCCGGGAAGTGGGTCCGGAGTTGGGGCTTGTCGCTCCGGTTGACGAGCGGCAGAACGGCGCGACCCAGAGTTCGAGGGAAAGTTTCCGAGAGAGTTCGCGGGAAGGTTCGCGTGGTGGCAGAGAGGTTGAGGTGACGCCATGAACTGCGCTGAGACGAAAAGGTTGTTCTCGCCGTATCTCGATGGCCGGGTGAGCGGGTCGGAGATGCGCGCACTCACGCGCCACGTGGCACAGTGCACTGGTTGCGAGCGGGAATATGCCGCGATGCAGCGCACGCAACAGTTGCTTGCCAGTCTGGGTCCGAAAAAGGCCCCGGCCGATTTGGCGTTGAAGTTGCGTCTTGCGATTTCGCGCGAGGCCGCGCACACGCGTCGTCCGCGGTTTGAAGGTGCGCTGGTGAGGCTCGAAAACGCGCTTAACGCCTTCATGGTTCCGGCTACGGCGGGACTGCTCAGCGCCGTGTTGACTTTCGGTCTGCTGCTGGGCTTCTTTGCCTTGCCGGCAGAACTGCAAGCCAGCAGCGGAGACGTTCCGCTTATGCTGTACACCGGGCCTCAGCTCGAGCAGTCAGCCTTCGGCACGTCGCTCGGCAATATGGGCGACGACGCGGTGGTGATTGAAGCCTACGTGAATGCCAATGGCCGCGTGGAGGATTACCGCATCCTGTCGCAGCCGGACGACGCCAAGGCGGTGCTGCCGCAGTTGAAGAACCTGCTGATTTTTACTACGTTCCATCCGGCGCTTTCCATGGGACGGCCGACGGCGGGGACGGCGGTGCTGTCGTTTTCTAAGATTAGCGTTAAGGGGTAGCGACCACCACGAAAATCTAAAGGGACATCCGATTTCCCGCAGAGACGCGGCTTGCCGCGTCTCTGAGACGGGGCAAGCCCGTCTCTACTGGCGGAAGAACCCCTGGCATCCGAAACCCAGCGAGATTCACGCGCCAGCCCATCTTCCAGCGATTATTTCAGCACTTGTCGGTTTGACCGCGAATTGACGAGTTCGTACACTATTTTCTAGCCATCCATCTATGCCTGAGATCAGAAGTGGTTTCCTGGGACAACAGCGGGTTCGACTGGCGTTCTCTCTGAGCTTGGCGGTCGTGCTGTTCGTGTCGACTGGCTTTTCGCAGAACCGTCCGCAGGTGTCACTGGAAACCAGCGAGACGCTGTTCACGGTGCTCGCCGCCATCAACACATGCGGGTATGACCAGGAGCTGAATGCTTCCGATCCGCTGCGGACGCAGATCCGGTCGGAAGTTGCCAAGGCAGTTGCGAATACCGCCGGGGCTCAGGACGTGATCGCTCCGATGTGTGGGTTCTACCGCCAGCACCAGGCGACGGAGGCCGCGCGCGACTTGTCCCAGTATGTATCGCTGGCGCTCTATCTGGAGGAGCCGCCGACTTTCACGCCGAAGGTGAAGCAGACGGACTTGCCGCCCGACGCCGCAGTGTTGGCGGACATCGTGCCGATGATGCAGGCCTTCTACCAGAAAATCGGTCTGCACGCGATCTGGCAGCGACACAACGCGCGCTACACTGAATTGACCGAGATCTATCACGATCCGCTGGCGAAGATGACGTTCGACACCGAGATCTATCTGAAGCTGCCATCGTCGGGCTACCTGGGACGTCAGTTCACCGTCTATCTGGATGCGATGGGCGCGCCCAGCCAGACCAACGCACGCAATTACGGATCGGATTACTCCGTCGTGATTTCACCGACCTCGAGCACGACGATCAAAATGCAGCAGATTCGGCATACGTATCTGCATTATCTTCTGGATCCGCTGGCCATGAAAAATGGGAGCTCGTTCAAACGCCTCGAGCCGTTGCTCCTTGATGTGAAAATGGCTCCGATGGATGAAGCTTTCAAGAGCAACATTTCGTTGCTGGTAACGGAATGCCTGGTGCGGGCGATTGAAGAGCGATTGACCAAGATTCCGGAAGCGGAGCGGGCCCAGGGCATCGACGAAGCTGACAAGGAAGGGTACGTCCTGACGCGGTATTTCTACGATGCGCTGGTCAAGTTCGAAAAAGATCCGGCGGGCATGCGCGATGCCTATGCGAGCCTGGTGGGCTCGATTGACGTCGGCAAAGAAATGAAGCGGGCATCGCAGGTTCAGTTCTCGGGCGAAGCGGCGCCGGAGCTGCTGCACCTGGCTGGCCGCCGGAACGAGCATCTCCTGCTGAACGCGGAGCGGCGACTGGCGGCTGGCGATCCGGAAACCGCGCAGAAACTGGCGCAACAGGCGCTCGATGAGCAAGAAGAAGATTCGGGACATGCGCTATTCATCCTGGCGGAAGTCGCAACCGCGAATCGGGACATGGATGGGGCGCGTAAATACTTTGAACAGGCGCTGCAGACGGCACATGAACCCAAGGTGATTGCATGGTCGCATATTTATCTGGGGCGCATTTTTGATTTGAAGGAAGATCGGTTCGCCGCCCTGGACCAGTATCGGGCGGCGCTGGATGCGGCTGGAGCGGTTCCGGAAGCGAAGGTAGCGGCGCGGCGGGGATTGGAACAGCCGTATGAGCCTCCGGTGGCGAAGCAGCCGGAGTAAAACGGGTTTCCAGGTTTCGGAGTTTCAAGGTTGCGGAATAGTTCGACGTTCGATGCCCAGCCCCTGAAGGGGCGGTCAAGTTTCGTAGGACTTGAGGTATCGCTAAAGCGATACCCTGATACGAATCCTGCGTCGCTGACGCGATTCGTTGATACGCAGCCAGGGAGAACGGACAGCCGAGGGTGGCTGTCCCTACGTGAGAAAATCTTGGGTTTGAAATTTTGCACTATGGGAGACAGCATGAAGCGAGCAGCAGTCATTCTAGGCGCACTGAGTCTAGGGATAATGAGTCCAGGCACACTAAGTGTTGCGGTTTGGGCTGAGGCCCGGAACAGCGCGCAAGCGACCCAGCAGAACCCGCCGGCAGCGGGTCAGGCGGCCCCAGCGCAGGGTGCCACGGCGGCGCCTGCGCAAGGTGCAACTCCAGGTGCCACGGCGGCGCCTGCGGGAAAGCGTCCACCGCAACTCAAGACCAAGCCGGAGCAAGATGCCTACAACACGGCGGCAGCAAATACCGATGTTGCTGCGCTAGAGAAAGCGTCGGACGATTTTGCTTCCAAGTTTCCTGACAGTGAAGTTCGCGTGCTGCTTTATCAAACCGCGATGCGTCTCTACCAGAACGCTAACAACGCCGAGAAATCCGAGGCGCTGGGCCGCAAAGTACTCAGCCTCGACGGAGACAATCCCGAGGCTCTGGCAATCGTCGCCGAGGTGATCGCCGAGAGAACGCGCGACTCGGATCTCGACAAAGATCAGCGCTTCGCCGAAGCGAGCTCGATGGCGCAGAAGGCCACACAGACGGTGGACACCGACATCAGCGTTCCAGCGGGCACGCCGCAGGAGAAAATCGACGCCTACAAGTCATTTCTCCGCTCGAACGCGTATTCGAGTCTCGGTACCATTGAGTTCAAGAAAGAGAATTACCCGGCGGCGCAGGAGAATTTTCAGAAGTCCATCGACGCGTTCCCTAGTAGCCCCGACCCGGCCGTAGTTCTCCGTCTGGCGTTGGCGCTCGACAAGCAGGGGAAATATCCGGAGGCGCTCAAGGTGGCAAACCGCGCCGTGGAATTGACGCAAGACAATACCGCGATTGGAACCCCGGCGCGCCACGAACGCGATCGTTTGCAACAGCTCACCGGAGGCGCGGCCCCGGCCCCACCGCAGAGCCCGCCCAAGAACTGATTGAATCATTGAGGTATTAAGGCATTGTCTTAGTGATTCAATGTCTCAATTGCCCTTTTGTGATGAAGTCACGCGAAATCATGGCGCTGGAAGAAAGCCTGGGTCACCACTTCCAGCGCCGGGAATTGCTCGAGCAGGCGCTTACCCACAGCTCGCAAGCGCGCGAGGTGGAGGCGCTGGGCGCTGGGAGCGGTTCGTCTAGCCTCGGTTCGTTTAACGGCGATAACGAAATGCTCGAGTTCCTGGGAGACGCGGTACTGGGGCTGGCGGCCAGCGAGGCGTTGTTCCACCGCTTCCCCGAATTCCAGGAAGGGCACCTTTCCAAGCTGCGCGCGCATCTGGTAGGACAACGGCATTTGCTGCGGGTGGCGGAACAGCTTCAGATTGGTCATTACATGCGGCTCGGCCGCGGCGAAGAAAAAAGCGGCGGCCGTAACAAGGCCAGCCTGCAAGTGGACGCGCTCGAAGCGATCCTGGCTGCGCTCTATCTCGACGGGGGGTGGCCGGTGGCGCGAGACTTGATCGTGCGCGTGATCGTGGAACCGGAACTGGCCCACATGAAACTTGAGACGAGCGCCATTCCGGTGATGGATTTTAAGTCCGCGTTGCAGGAAGCGTTGCAGGCCAGAGGAGGATCGCAGCCGGTTTACGCGCTCGTGAAAGAGGAAGGGCCCGAACACAAGAAGACTTTTACGGTCGAGGTGAGACTGCCGGAGCCGGAGATGGGGCAATTCGTGGGGCGCGCACAGGGCGCGACCAAGAAACGGGCAGAACAGGAAGCGGCGCGGCAGGCTTTGGAGCACCTGGCTGCGTTGCTCCGGGCATCGAATCTCCCGTAGAGACAGGGCTTGCTGCGGCTCGGACCGGACGCAACATTTGGTGCCCGATACGCAGGAGACGGACAAGCCCCGTCTTTACTGAAAAGTTATGTCGTTGAGTCAGAAAATTTCGGCTGGGGATTGGCCCGCGACCATGCAGTCGGTCGCGGGAACGGTCGTGATTGCCGTCTTTGTGGTTACATTCCTCGCGCAGGCGTTCACTATCCCTTCGGAATCCATGGAGCAAACGCTGCTGATCGGCGACTACCTGCTGGTGGATAAGTTTTGCTATGGCGGCAGCACGGGATGGAACCGCTTAATGCCCTATCGCAACGTCCGGCGCGGAGACGTCATCGTCTTCCATTATCCGGTGAATCCAGCACAGGACTTCGTGAAGCGAGTGGTGGCGTTGCCGGGAGATCGCCTGCGGCTGATCAACAAACGCGTTTATATCAACGGCGCTCCGCTTCACGAGCCCTACGTGCAATACATCACCGCGCTCCGCAATTTTTATCGCGACGACTTCCCGCGCACGGATTCTCCCGACTACGGAGTGGATGCGAAATGGTGGAAAGAAATGCCGAAACTGGTGGAAGACCACCAGCTGATTATTCCCGAGGGCCACTATTTTGTTCTGGGTGACAATCGCGATGACAGCCAGGACAGCCGATACTGGGGATTCGTGCCGCGCGAAAATATCATTGGGCGCCCACTTTTGATTTACTGGTCGTCGGGCAATTTGAACAACGACCTTCCCGGATCGCCCACCGTGGGTGATAGACTTTATCACCTCGCCTACGCGGTAACTCATTTGTTGCAGATAACGCGCTGGGAACGCACCTTCAGGCTGGTACGCTGAGATTATGGACGCGCTGATGAAGTTGCGCCGAGAACAAATCCTCTGAAACGGGTACCGAACGTGCCGAAGAAAGAAAAAGAAGAAGTCCGAGGTAACGAAAAGCCAGTGGACGAAAAGCCGCGCGAGACGACGGTGGAATTCCTCGCCTCCCTCGCGGGAGTGCTGGTCACCGGCCTGTTCATCATCACGTTTGTGCTGCAGGCGTTTGAGATTCCCTCCAGTTCGATGGAGGACACTTTGCTCATCGGCGACCACGTATTCGTGAACCGGGAACAGTTCGCGCCGCCAACGCGTTGGATGGGGCCGCTGATGCCTTATCGCGATGTCCGCCGCGACGAAATTGCAGTCTTCATGTCGCCAGAACAACCGGGTCTGTTCCTGGTGAAACGGATCATCGGCACTCCCGGCGACCGCATCCACCTGCGCGATGACGTCGTCTACCGCAACGGCGAGAAACTCGTGGAGCCGTTCGTCCGCCACAAACGGGAGGAGCACAACCTGTACACAGATAACTTTCCCGCTGTGCTGCCATCGGAAGCATACGGAGTAAGAAACGAAAAATGGGCGCAGGAACTCCCTTCACATATTCAGGGAGAGGACATTGTCGTGCCGCCAAATAGCTACTTTGCCATGGGCGACAACCGTGACGTGAGCTATGACAGCCGCTTCTGGGGCTTTGTTCCGCGAGCGAACATAATCGGCCGCCCTATGTTTATCTACTGGTCGTTTGAAACTCCGGACAACCAATACGAGATGCGCAGCATGGGCGACCGGCTGGGATTTCTGGCGCACATCATCATTCACTTCTTTGATGAGACACGCTGGTCCCGCACCTTCAGGATCGTGCGGTGAAGTTTCTAAGTTCCAAGCGCGGGGTAGCGGCCATCGTGGCTCTCCTGCTGATCCTGTTTCTGTTCCGGCCCGGCGTGTACAGGTTGCGAAACCGGATTGCCACGTCCATAGGAAGCGCTCTCGGACGCAGGGTCGCGCTCGACAAAGTACGTTTTCATCTTCTGCCGCGGCCGGGCTTTGATCTTGAGGGACTCGTCATCTACGACGATCCCGCATTTAGCGAGGAGCCGATGATCCGCGCGCAGGACGTTTCCGCCGCGATACGGTTCCGTTCCCTGCTCCGCGGGAGGCTCGAGATCGCCAACCTGAGCGCAACCGAGCCCAGCATCAATCTGGTGCGCAACATCCAAGGCCGCTGGAATTTGGCGAGCCTGCTCGAGCGCAACGCGCAGATTCCCGCGGCTCCGACCGCGAAGGGCGTTTACGAGCGGCGGCCGGCATTCCCTTATCTCGAAGCCGGCCATGCTCGCATCAATTTCAAGCTGGGACAGACGAAGAAGTCGTACGCACTGATGGATGCCGACGTGGCGCTTTGGCAGGATTCGGAAAATTCCTGGAGCGCTCGTATCAAGGCAGAGCCCGTGCGCACGGATTTTAATCTCACCGATACGGGGTCGCTGCAGATCAACGCCACGTGGCAGCGCTCGTCCAGTTTGCGGTTGACCCCGGTGCAGTTCACCGTGCAATGGCAGAACGGGCAACTCGGACAGATCACCAAGTTGCTGAGCGGAAAAGACGGAGGATGGCGCGGCGGCGTAAATCTCACGGCGAACGTTTCCGGCACTCCGGAAGCGCTGCGGATCGAGAGCCAGACCGCAATCGATGGTTTCCATCGCTACGACATTGTCGGCAGCGAGAACGTGCGCCTGGCAACCGCTTGCTCGGGACGGTACAACGCGGTCACCAGCACAGTTGCCGACCTGCTGTGCGAATCGCCGGTCGGCGGCGGGACGGTTCGTCTGCGCGGAGCGTTGTCCCTGGTGGCCCAAGGACCCAATTATGATCTAACGCTGGAGGCGGAGAAGGTGCCGCTGACCTCCGTGGTTCGATTGCTGCGTCAGGCGAAAAAACAGATCCCCGGCGATCTCACCGCGAGTGGACTGCTCAATGCGGAGTTCCGCACAACGCGCAATGTTGCCGATGCGGCTCACAACGACATACTGCAGCATTGGAGCGGTAACGGCTCGGCGAGCAATGTGCGCGTCGCATCGCGCCTCTCCTCGAACCCGGGAAAAGATGAGGTTGCCTTCGGGACCATTCCACTGGCCCTGGTGGCCGCCGATCGGCAGGGAACTTCGCAGGAAATCCGGTCCCGCCGTCCGGCAACCAAAAAGCAAGAACAAGAAAAGAATCAGGAGCCCGCGGAAACTCACCTGCGGATTGGGCCGGTTCAACTGACGATGAACGCCTCCGGGCCCGTGAACGGCGCGGGGTGGATGTCCGTCAGCGGTTACCGTTTTTCTCTTCGTGGCGACATGGAACTGAAAGACGTGTTTCGGCTGGAGGACGTGTTGGGATTGCCGGCAACCCGCCCAGCGGCAGAAGGTTTGGCCCAGTTGGACGTGACTACTTCCGGTTCCTGGCAGGGCTTTGCCGCTCCCATTGCGGTTGGGACAGCTCAACTGCGAAATGTGCGGGCCGAAATGCGCGGCCTGAATACACCAATTCAGATTATTTCAGCGACCATGTCTCTCGATCCGGACGCAGTAAGGATGGAGAAGATTTCTGCCCGGACCGCAAGCACTCATTGGAGCGGCGAAATTACAGCACCCCGGCATTGCGCGGCTCCGGGCGCCGCACCAGCCGCCGTTCCGGCCGTCATCGCGGGTATCGTTCCAACTTGTGTGTTTCAGTTCGATCTCATGGCCGACCAGCTTTCGACCGGAGATCTCGCCGAATGGTTCACGCCGCATCCGGCCAAGCGTCCGTGGTACCGCATCTTGAATTCCAATTCTAATTCCGGTTCCAATGATCCGCTGGGCCCTTCTCCGCTGCTTGCGATCCAGGCACATGGCAACTTGCATGTCGGCCGGTTCGGGTTGAAGACGATGTCGGCTACCCAGGTTGCGACGCAAGTGGAAGTTGATCGAGGCAAGATCACGCTGACGGCGCTGCGCGGACAACTGCTGCAGGGCACGCATCAGGGGAACTGGATCGTTGATGTATCCAATCATGATGTATCGAATCATGACGCGTCGAATCAGACCGTTCGCTACCACGGCACCGGCACGCTGCAAGACATTTCGCTGGCGCAGGTGGGCACTCTGATGAACGATGACTGGATTTCCGGGACAGCCACCGGGAATTTCGATCTGGATGGATCCGGAGACAGCTTCCGTCAAGTGCTGGAGCACGCCGATGGTAAGTTACAGTTCGTGATGCGGAACGGCAGCCTGCCGCATATTGAAATTCCGGGATCGTCCGTGCCGCTGCCAGTGCGCCGGTTCGCCGGAGAGCTGCATCTGAAAAAAGGCGCATGGGAACTCTCCGCAAGCAGACTGGAATCGCGCGACGGCATCTACCAGGTAAGCGGAACGGCTTCTCCAGGCAGTGGGTTTGACTTCGTGTTAACGCGTGGTGACGAGCAATCGTGGACGCTCACCGGGACACTCGCCAATCCCCACGTCGCGCCGGTCGGTCATCGGGAAGCCAATCGAACGGAAGCAAGGCGAGCGGAAGCAGGCTCGGAGACCGTCAAACCGTAAATCGGCTGTTAGCTCTTGGCTGTTAGCTCTTGGCTGTTAGCCTCTCCGCTTAAATCCACGACTGATTAACTTGTCATCCTGAGCAAAGCGAAGGACCTGCTTTCTTCTCAATGCGGGAGACAGCAGGTCCTTCGCTCAGGATGACAATTTTGGGGTATTCCGCGAACTTGTAGGACGCGAGTTACGGTACGTACCCTGCTCCGCGCAAGACTTTTCCCGGCAATGCGCCGGTCATCTTGCCGTTCTCGACTACGGGCACTCCGTTGATGAGCACGTACTCCATGCCTTCCGAGAGCCGGTTCGGATCGTCGAAAGTTGCCACATCACGCACCGTCTCCGGATCAAACACCACCACGTCCGCCCACATACCCAACTTCAGCACGCCACGATCTGTGAGCCGCATGCGCTGGGCGGGCAGCGCCGAGAACTTGCGGATTGCCTCTTCGAGTGTAAGTTTCTTTTGCTCTCGAACATACTTCCGCAAGATGCGCGGGAATGTGCCGTAGGCTCTCGGGTGCGGGTGCTCCTCGCCGAGAATGCCTTCGGGCGACGTACCGGACGAGTCGTTATCGACGGAAACCCAGGGCTGCTGCAGCGCCAGTGCCACGTCGGGCTCTGACATTCCAAAGACCGCGCACTCGGTGAACGCCTTGTCTTCGATGAGCAGATCGAAAAGCGCGTCCATCGGATCTTGATTCAAGGCGATGGCGACTTCCGTGAGCCGCTTGCCCTGAAACTTTTTCAGCGCGGGATTCTGGACCACGCTGATCATCACATCCTGCGGGCCGCTGATCTCGTCCCACTCGTTGTCCCAGTCTTTAGAAGGCGTCTCCAGGTCTTTCCGAATGCGCGCGCGGGTTGCGGGATCCTTCAGCCGCTCAATCAATTTGGCATCGCCGCCATCATGCGCCCACGCTGGAACAAAAGCCGACATGCTGTTAAACCACGCGGTGTAGGCGTAGGTGTCCGCCTCCACGTCAACACCCTCAGCGCGCGCCTTGTTGACCCGCGCCACCAACTCGGGCATGTGTCCAAAGTTGGCCTTGCCCGCCACCTTGAAATGCCAGATCTCAACCGGAATGCGCGCCTCGCGCCCGATGCGAACTGCCTCGTCGATCGACTCCAAAACGCTTTCGCTCTCGTTGCGCATGTGAGTCGCGTAGATTCCGCCGAACTTTGAGGCTTCCGAAGCCAGCGCAATAATCTCTTCCGTTTTCGCGTAGGGAGCGGGCGCGTACATCAGCGAAGTCGAGACTCCGACAGCCCCGTCGCGCATCGCGTCGCGAACCAGAGCTTTCATTTTGTCGAGTTGCTCGGGCGTAGGCTGCACGTCGGCGTCGCCCAGTACCATTCGCCGCACCTGAGTCGCGCCCACGTAGCTGGCGAGATTGATCCCCATACCCTGCTTTCCGAGGCGCGCGAAATATTGACGGAACGTCCGCCAGTCGGGATTGATCTTGTAATGTTCGTATCCGGCGCGATCCGCCGTGATGATCGCATCGTTTAAAGGAGCGGCGGATCCACCCTCTCCGGTGATCTCGGTGGTGATGCCCTGATAAATCTTCGAAGGCAAGCGCGGATCGACCAGGATCGTCGCTTCCGACTGGCCGAGCATGTCCACAAACCCGGGAGCAACGACTCTCCCTTTGCGTCAAGGGCACGCTTGTGCGCGGCAGCAGAAAGATTGCCAATGGCGGCGATGCGGCCGTCGCGGATTCCGATGTCGCCTGAGTACCAGGGAGAGCCGGTACCGTCGATGATGTGTCCATTGGTGATGACGAGGTCGAAGGGCAGGTCGGCGGCGAAGCCGAAGCAGGAGACGATCAGCAAGAAAGACAGCGTGAGGCGGCGGGTTAAGGTCATGAGGTTCCTTCGTGTTCAGTTTTTCGCGAATCAGCGGCGGCCTTTGCGTTTTCGCCGGTGCCAAGTTGTTTAGCGCGGTCGGCCAATCAAAGTGCCCAGAATAATCCAAACCCCGAGCACGAGCCACTCCCCGCCGGAAAAGTGTCCCGGCACAAAGGGCACCAGCTTCATCAGCACCATCGCGAATCCAAACAATGCGCCCAGCAGAGCGATCAGGCGGTCGGCGACCCGAGGCTTCATTAACAGATAGGCAGCGCACACCGCGAACCATCCAGTGGCGGAGGCAACGGATCCGACCTCGGTGATCGGAACCAGAATCGCACTGCCAAGAAACATACACAGAGCGGTGGCGACTCCAACTGAAACGACAGCCGCGGCTGGGGTTTGATTCTGTGGATGCACGCTGGCCAGCCGTGTATGCACCAACCCACGCCGGGCCATGGCAAACAATAAGCGGCTGGCGGCGACAAAGTTTCCATTGAATACTTTGAAGAGCGACAGCAACGCGGCACTCAGAATGATGCTTACGATCCAGCGCGAGCCGACGGCGTGCTCGAATGCGACGGCAGTCATGAATGGCTCGCCGGTCAGCGAACGCCACGGCGCCACGAAGCCCACCGCGGCAATCACGACGATGTAGAACACGGCGCCGACGATGATCGCCGCAAAGATGGCTCGAGAGAATCCCTGCGCGCGAAATTGGGGATTGGCTTCCTCGGCAGCCTTGGTCACGGATTCAAATCCCGTCATGAAGTAAGGGACGATCTGCAGCACCAGTAAAATGGAGACGAACGAAGTATGCGTGAACAACGGAGGGAAATTGGCGGGCGATCCGCGCGCGACGCCAATGGCGACGAAAACCACGAAAAGCGCAAGTGTGCCGAACGTGGTCCAGTTTTGAAAGGTAGCGCTCAGCCGGACGCCGCGATAGTTCACCACCGTCAGCAGCGCGGTGAGCGTGAGCCCGATAGCCAGGTGCGGCAGGTAAACCGGCTTTCCCGCCACGCGGTACAACTCGATGGAATCGAGCGCGGGAAATATATATGCGGCGATGCGGCCCACGGCCACGGCCTCCCACGGACAGACGATGAAGTATGCGAGCATCATCATCCATCCGGTATAGAAGCTGACCGGGCGCGGGAAAACTTTCGCGGTGTAGGCAACCTCGCCCGCTGCGTCGGGCATGGCCATCACCAACTTGCCGTACACATAGCCGATGGGCAGCAGCAGAATGCCGCCAATCGCGAATCCAAGAATGCCGCCGAGCGGGCCGCCGCGCATCAGCCAGTCGTCCATGACGACCAGCCAGCCGACCCCGACCATCGTTCCCCATCCAAGGGAGAAGTAATCGGCGATGCGCAATTGGCGGGCGAGTTGGGTCATTCGACTTTCGCGATCATCATCTGCGTCATAACGACATCCGTGTCACAACAACCGGCTAGAACAGGCACAGCATTTCATAGAGAAGGTTCGCGGCCAGGAGTGAAGTGATTTCTCCGTTATCGTAAGGCGGCGACACCTCGACAAGATCGGCTCCAACAAAACTTTGTCCTTTGAGACAGCGCATCAGTTCGAGGATCTGGAAACTTGAGAGCCCACCCACCTGCGGGGTGCCCGTTCCCGGCGCGAAGGCCGGATCGACCACATCAATGTCGAGTGTCAGGTAGAGCGGCTCGCCGCGAAAACGCTTCAGCACTTTCTCGACCGGAGCGAGGCCCTGACGATGAAACTCCTCCGCGGTGATGACGCTGAACTTGTGCTGGCGGCCGAAAGCGAAGTCGTCCTTCGAATAGACTTGCCCGCGGAGCCCCACCTGTAGAACGCTGCCTTCGAGCAACAAGCCTTCCTCCACCGCACGGCGGACCGGAGTACCGTGCGAATGCGGGCTTCCGAAGTAGCCTCCCCAGGTGTCGTTATGGGCGTCGAACTGCACCATCGCGACGGGACCGAACTTCCGGTGTACCGCGCGCAGGATGGGCAGCAGGATCGAGTGATCTCCGCCGACGCAGATGGCACGCGCGCCCGCGTCGGCCACTTCGCTTAACTGTTTCGTGATGCGGTCGTAGGTATCGTCCAGGGAGAGCGGATTAATCGACAGGTCGCCGTAATCGGCGATGCGCCAATTCGCAAACGGGTTGACATGCAGCACCGGGTTCCACGGGCGAATAATGGCGCTTTGCTCGCGCACATGGCGCGGACCGAAGCGCGGCCCCGAACGGTAGGTGGTGCCACCATCGAATGGGATCCCGATGAGCGCAATATCGAGCTCCTGCGCGCGAGGAACGTGCGGCAGGCGCATGAAGGTTGTCAAACCAGAGAATCGCGGATAGACAAGCGCATCGACCGGCTGAGGTCTCGGGCCTGACAGCCTCTTTGGCTTCATGGGCGCGAATTATAAAGCATCGCGCCCAATGAGACTGGCTTGCTCAGGCAACCGCGAAGCGTGGCGAGCTTTCTTTCGACCGCAAAATACAGATTGCTTCTTTAAGCGAAGAAATCTCAAAAAGCGATGTGAGATGTGTCGCCTCCAGCAGGCTGCGGAAGAAAACCGGTGGGTTCACCAGCTTCATCCTCACCGAGTTCCGCATCGCCCAACGCCGCACCAGCAGCAGGGTTCCCAAACCACCGGCATCCAGATGGTCAACTTCCGAAACATCAAGCACCAGCATGCGGACACGCTCGAGTCGCTCGATCCGGCGCCGGAACTCGTCGAGCGCTACTCCGCGCACCATGCGTCCAGAGCAGTTCACGACCGCCACATCCTGCAAGCATTCGACTTGAAATTTGAGTTCCATATGTCTATTCATACGAACCTGCCTTGATGTCTATTGATACGAACCAGCTTTGGAAAAGGTTCCGTAATCTGTCGTCATTAAATTGGACGCGGGGAAACGGGAAAAGTCATCGCGGAAAAGCAGTTATCAGACATCAAGTTTCTGAATGTTACGGACAGGTAAATTTTTCCGAAGTCGATGCCTAAGCCCCTTAAGGGGCTTTGTTTATTGCACTTTCCGCATCGCCAAAGCGATGCCCTGATACGGGGCGCTACAAGCCCGCCTCAATCCGCGATCTTGGGTCGAGAAGATCGCGCAATGCATCGCCGATAAAGTTGAAGGCCAGAACCGCGAGCATCACCGTCACTGCCGGGAAGAGCACGAGATGAGGAGCATCGAAAAGGTGGGAGCGCGCGTCGTTCAGCATCGATCCCCAACTCGCGGTTGGCGGAGGGACGCCTAGTCCCAGGAAACTCATTGTCGCCTCGGCGAGAACGGCGCCGGCCATGCCGATGGCCGCCTGCACAATCACGGGCTGAATAATGTTGGGCAGAATGTGTCTCGTAATAATGTGGAGATCGCCGGCGCCGAGTGCCCGCGCCGCTTCGACAAATTCGCGCTCGCGAACGGCCAGCACCTGCGCGCGCACCAGGCGGGCGTAGCCGACCCATCCTCCAAGCGACAGGGCGAGAACAAGATTGAAGATGCCGGGCCCGCGGAAGGCCACGAAGGCAATCGCGATGAGAATGCCAGGGAACGAAAGAAACGCATTCATCAGCACGACGTTGATGAAGCGGTCGATCGCTCCGCCGTAGTATCCGGCAAGGCTGCCGATGATGAGGCCGAGCACAAGCGAACACGCCACCACGCTGCTGCCAACGAACAAAGAAATTCGCGCTCCCCAGATGAGGCGGGAAAGGATGTCGCGTCCAAGTTCATCGGTTCCGCACCAATGCTGCGTCGAGGGCGTTTGCAAACGGTTCGGCAGATCGATGTGCGCGGGATCCTGCGGAGCGATCCAGGGCGCGAAGACTGCGGAGAAGACGAAGATGGACACCAGCACGACTCCGACGGCCGCCAAAGGATTGTGGCGGGCGATGCGCGGGAGCGAGATGGCGAGGGTGGACATGTTGCGTGACAACTACCATATCTCAAGCTGGAGTTTGCGGTAGCTATCGATCATTTCAAAATCAGCGCGATTGGATGTTATCAGCCGGGCGTCATTCGAGCGGGCCGTGAGGGCTATGAGGACATCGAAATGCACATCGCGCAGCTTATCCGCTGTTAAACCGCAATCCGCACGAATTTCTCCCAGTATCTTGCCCGACTCCAGCCAATTCTTTTGCGTGGGAGTGATCGTAGGATGATTCCTGGCGAGGGCCACCAGAGCCACCCGATCCGCCGGAGTTACGACGCCGCGCCACAATTCGGCCGCGACAACGGAGGAGTTGCGGATAAGGCCGTTTAAGCTCTCGATCCGTCGCCGATAGCAGTCTGTTCGCGAGGTTTCGCAAACACAAAGCCGCCGTCAAGATGCACACCTTGTTGGACCTGCGTGGCAATATCCCCACGTTTATCCGCATTACCGAGGGTAGAGTGCACGACGTAAATATCCTGGACGAGATCCTACCTGAGCCCGGTGCCTTCTACGTCATGGACCGCGCGTACGTGGATTTCGAACGCCTCTTCTTCCTCATCCTCAGTTCCGCCTTCTTCGTAGTGCGCACCAAAGCCAACGTCCTGTTGCAACGCCGCTACTCCCACAAGATCGACAAAAGCACCGGCGTCCGTTCCGATCACACCGTCATCCTGACCTCTTTTGAGTCTGCTTCCGTTTACCCGGATGCGCTCCGCCGCGTCACCTTTCTGGACGTGGAAAATAAAAAGCGATTCAAATTCCTTACCAACAACTTCACTCTCCCTGCCTTGGTGATTGCTCAGATATATAAGTCGAGGTGGGCCGTGGAATTATTTTTTAAATGGATCAAACAGCATCTCAGAATTAAGGCGTTCTACGGCACCAGTGAGAACGCGGTGAAGACCCAGATCTGGATCGCTGTGTCGATGTATGTGCTGGTCGCCATTGCGAGAAAGCGACTGAACTTGGAGGCAAGTCTCTACCAAACTCTACAGATTCTTAGTGTCAACCTTTTCGAAAGAACCCCCATTTCACAGGCACTTCAGCCACTCGACATGGATGCAAATCTACTCGGGGACCCTAACCAGCTGATTTTGTTCGATCTTTAACCGGACAGCAGTGGTCATTTGTATATATGCGTCAGCGGGATTTTTATCACACTCGGCTGATATAGAGCACCGGATAGAGAGCTCGATCGGTTTCCGCGTACCGGCCTTGCAAAACCGCTCCCAAGCAGTACAATTCGGGCGATTCAAAGTTGAACCGCGAGATTCCCTTTTAAACGGGATGAGTCGCGGCGGATCTGGTCTGCCTGGCGCAAGACACCGTGATGAGCAGAAAAAGCGGTCGAGATAAATAAATAACAGAGGATACGGGGTCAAAGTACCGCTGGAGGAAGCGAGCAAATGAAATTCTATCGTCTCGCGTTTGCCGTTGGTGTAATCAGCGTTGCGGTTCTGACAGCGGGGTGTGGCTCGACTGAAAATAATGGCGGGCCCGAAAAGCCGGCCTCCCCCGCACCGTCGCAGAGTAAGGAACCCGTGCTTTACACCGGCCAGGAGGCATTCAATCGAATGATGGGTCTCGCCTTGAAATGGTCGACGGATGCTCAGCCGGCCCGGCTGGAATCCGTTCTCACCACGGAAACCACCGGCCAGAACGGGAAATCAACCGTCTGGCGTGGGTTCTTTGCCTCGCCCCGCCGCCGGTCTGTCAAGACCATCGTCTGCTCGGGAAGCCGTCGGCCGGATGCGCCGCCGTTCGGAGTTTCAGCCGAGGGCAGTGAAGGCGCCTACAACGCCGACGCCGCCAATCTTGCCTTTTTGCCGTTGCTAGTGAAAGCCGACACGGATAAGGCATTCGAGATCACGCGGCAACACGGGGGCGACGCCATCCTCAAGAAGAATGCGCAGCAGCCCATCACCTACCTGTTGCTCAAAGACCGGAAGCAGAACGTGCCCGTCTGGTACGTCATCTACGGTACCAGCGAGAAGGACAGGAAGGGCATCAGCGTGATCAACGCGACCACGGGTGCTTTCATAAGCGCCGGCAAGTGAGGCTCTTGGTGGCGGAAACGGCTAAAGACAAGATCCCACGCGGGGCGCGACCGTGGAATCCCACCCTTGCGCACAGAACGCGCAAGGATGGGGCACCCCACTTTCATAAAAACCTAACGCCCGTCGGTAATTTTCGTCGCCAGGAACGACTTCACCACGATCTGGTTAGGTTGCATGCCGACGGGGATGATGGTCAGGAGGGAGTATTCCGACGGCTCGAGCTTCTTGGGCTGGCGTTTCTGAATCACGGCTAAGTCTCCGGAACCGGAGTCGAGCACGAGCAGATAGTTCTGATTCTGCGAAAGCGCCAGTGCATCCGGGTGTGTTCCCACGGGAAGATACGCGATGACCTTGCCGAGATCGATGTCGTAAACCGCAATGTTATTCGATCCGAAGTTAGAGAGGTACAAGCGGGAGTTATCGAGCGAAACCACGCCGCGAGTCGGCTGAGCGCCGATGAGATAACTGCCCGAAACTTCGTTGCCTGAGGTCTCGATGATGGAGATGCTGCCGGCGTCGAAGTTGAAGGCAACCAGTTCTCCCCCGTCCGGTTTCAGCGCAAGACTCACTGGAGATTTTCCGACATCGAGGAGCGCGAGCAGCTTGTCGTTCTTCAAATCAATGCTGGCGACCTGGCCCGATCCCGAACAGGAAACGAACGCCTTGCTGGAATCAGGCAGGATGGCGATGTCCTCGGGATGGATGCAGATGGCGATGGCGGAACGCACGGCGAGGCGCGCGGTGTCGATGATGGAAACGGTGTTGTCGGCGCGATTGGTGACGACTACGGTGGATCCGTCGGGCGAGACGCGGGCGAGTCCGGGGCTTCCGCCGACGTGGAGCGTGGCCGTGACAGTACGACGGTCGAGATCAAGCACAGAAACATTGGCCGACCCGGAATTGGCAACGTAGGCGCGGTGGCCGTCAGGAGAAACATCAATAAAGTAAGGCCGTCCATAAACGCCTATGGTAGCCACAACTTTATTTTGCTCGGCGTCGATCACGCTGACGTTCGAGGAGCCGGTGTTGACCACGTAAACTTCGTTTCGCCTTGGATTGGCAGCGACTCCAGTGGGATCAGAACCAACTTGTAGCGTTCTTACCGGGCGAAAACTACGCAGGTCGATAACAGTAACCGTGTTGCTCTTGCCATTCGTGATGTAGGCATACTCGCGGTAGAGCGGTCCGTAGGCGGGGAGGGTACGCTCGTGGAAGTAATACCAGCCAGCGGCGAGGAGGAGCGGGACGAGGACGGCGATGAAAAGAACTTTTCGCAAGAACGATTCAGCCTCACTGAGACAAATGAGGGTATCAGAGATAGCAAAATTTATTAATTAGAGATGGAACGATATTTCGACAATGATCTGTACGGCGACCGGCTCGCCGCCTTTCGTTCCAGGAGCAAACTTCCATTTTTTCACAGTATTCATGGCTGACTCATCGAGATCGGCACTGAGGGAACGGTAAACTTCGACGTCGCGCGGTATACCGTCGGATCCGACAACCATCCTGATGAGGACAGTTCCTCGCTGGCGTTCTTTGCGCGCCTTCTCGGTGTACTCGGGATCGGGATCATAAATCGCGCGGGGCGCTTTAACATCTCCCCCTACTACACGATAGACTTTCTCAGGAGCAGCTTTAGTCGACCCCTGCTGACAAAGCAGCGGAAGTGGCTGGGCGAAAGCGGCGATCATCGCTAGTGTAAGGGCGAGTTGAAAATTTCTCATGATGACTACGTCGCCAAAATCGTGGCCCCCTCATGTGCTCTTGCGGAAGATTGGATAGTTCGTCCCAACACAGCCGCAATCTGCCTGACCTGCACCATGAGCGCATCGAACTGGTCGGGAAACAATGACTGCATGCCGTCTGATAACGCTCGATCGGGATCGTGGTGAACTTCGACGATCAGGCCATCGGCTCCGACGGCGACAGCGGCGCGGGAGAGTGGCGTCACTTTGTTGCGCTTGCCGGTGCCGTGGCTTGGATCAACCACGATGGGCAGGTGGCTGAGGCGCTGGACGGCGGGCACAATGCTGAGATCGAGCGTGTTGCGGGTGTGATCGGCAAAGGTGCGCACTCCGCGCTCGCAGAGGACGATGTTGTAGTTGCCCTCGCTCATGATGTACTCCGCGGCCATGAGAAATTCTTCAAGCGTCGCCGAGATCCCCCGCTTCAGGAGGACAGGCTTGCGGGCTCGTCCGGCGCGCTTGAGCAGAGAGAAGTTTTGCATGTTTCGAGCGCCGATCTGGATGACGTCGGCATACTCGTCGACCAGGTCGAGCGATTCGTAATCGACGGCTTCGGTGACGATGAGCAGTCCGAAGCGGTCACGGATTTCGGCCATGATCTTCAGACCTTCTTCGCCCAGTCCCTGAAAAGAATAAGGAGAGGTGCGGGGTTTGTAAGCGCCGCCGCGGAAGAACTGGGCTCCGGCACGGGCTACGCGCTCGGCGGTTTTAAACGCCTGATCGCGAGTCTCAATGCCGCAGGGGCCGGCGATAATGGCCAGGTCGGGGCCTCCAATGGTTACGGGCGAACCTTTCAAGTGAGAATCCGCAAACTTGATGACGGTGTTGTCGGGCTTGGTGTCGCGACTGACCAGTTTGTAGGGTTTGGTGACGCGGATGACTTCCTGCACGCCGGGCATTTCGTCCAGCGTCCCGGATTCGACTTCGCCCTGATTGCCGGTGATGCCGATGGCGGTGCGTTGCGCGCCGGGCATGGAGTGGGCGCGGTATCCGAGAGATTCGATTTTCTGGCAAACGGCGCGGACCTGCTCTTCGGTGGCCTGCGCCTGCATGACTACTAGCATAGGGAATACTCCGAGTTATTAAGTCTAGCGGGTGGCGGGGAACAGGGCAAACGGTGGGCGGTTCAGTCTAGTTCAGCGAGTGCACCGAGGCCGGATCAAGCAGCGCGAACGAGCACCCGCTGTACTGGTAGCATCCGAGAATCCCACGCCGCACGAAGCGCGTGGGAATGTTGTCCGGCGCGGGAACATCGAAGTCAATGGACTTCAGTTGTTTTCCTTGAAGTTTCATCTTGTCCGATCCGCTTATGAACTTCACATCCTCAACCTTGAACGCCTTACTCTTTCCGTCCGACGTCAGCAGCACAAAAAACTCCGCGCTCTCAGTCCCGGGCAGAAACCGCGGCAGTTTGAACGTGCGCTCGCGAATGATTAGCTCAGAAGCATCTCCTGCGCTTTTCGACTTCGCCGTCCCGCCCGTCAAGTGATCCAACCGCTTCTGCGCCTCATCCACTTCGGTTTTAACCTGGCTCAGCGCTACTTGTTGTGACACCGGAATGCGGTCTAGTGCCAGACGACACATCTGGATGGCGAGTCCGACCTTGTGGACGCGCTCGTACAGATGACATAGGTGACCCGCCACCACTCCGTCCTGCGTTAGCTTCCATGATGCCTGCAAGTACTGTTCCGCCTCCTCTAGGTTTGACATCCGCTCATCCACCCAGCCCAGCGTGTCCCAATACACCGCCACCTTGACAATCTTCCTTAGGTCCTCCGTCTTCAAATCCGCCAGCGTGATCTGCTGCGATTCCTCTTCCGCCGCATGCACCGCTTTTGTCGCGTAGTCCAACGCAAGAGGCAGCTTCAAATCTGCATTGGCCATCTGGCAAGCCACGTCATTGAAGGTGTCCCCCTTTTGATCACTTTCGGCGAGTTTGGTGAATGCCGCCGCAGCTTTCTCTCGCTCTCCTGCAAGGAGATACGCCGAACCCAAGCTGGCTTGGAGGTAGGGGTGATCGCCCTTGATTTTCGCGGCTGACTCAAAAGCCGCGGCAGCTTGAGAGTATTGCTTCCCCTCTAGCAGCAACGCTCCGAGGAGCACCCAAGCCCGCGCAAATTTTGGGTCCGCTGCCACTGCACTATGTAAAGACCCCACGGCACCCTGCACATCAAGTTTCGTCACACTGTCGCGCGCGTCGGATTCCAGCCGGTTTGCATCATGAGAATCACTCTCCGGCAGATCCTGAAGCACGCGCAGGAATTGCGAGAATCTTCCTTGAACCGAAGCGTTCGACACGTCCGGTATGCCGTTGGACGACGTCTGCACATATTGGTTCACATCGTTCTGCAGACTCTTGACGAAGTTCCGATAATCATCGAATTCGGCGACTGGGATTTCGGGCAACTTACTCAGGAACCGGCGTTTCGCGATGAGCACGCCGTGATCCTGGGAATAGGAAGCATGGTACTCCGCGAAGTCGTATTTCAGGTCCACGTTTGTGGGCAGGAGCGGCGTGTAACCCTTCGGAAGCTCCACTTTGGAATCTGACACTGTCTCCAGAGAAGATCCAAGCCAGATAGGATACTTCGCATCATCCCTGACTGGCGGCATGTAGAACGGCAGCCCCGGAACAGTGAATTGGTGGTTGCTCCAGTCGGGATAGTCCTTGCGGTTGTAGGAATAAGAAAAGTGAAAAGGCTCGCCGATCGCTTCCGGCGTGCTGGCATTGACGTCACTCACGGTGCCCGAATAACCCAGTCCGTAGGAAATCTGCTGCATCAAATCCTTCCATTGCGGTTGCGGCACCTGGCGGAATGCCGCGCGCATCGCGACCTCGAAGTCTCCCCGAGTCGTGTCCTCGACTTTCGCTTCGAACGTGCCGTCGTCGCTGAGTTTGCCATCTATTCTGAAGGTCTGAGTGCTAGTGGAAGAGGCATCGGCGGGCGTGGTCACCAGCTGTATCGACTTGTCTCCTGACATAACCAAAGCCGGTTTGTCGCGCAGACGCGGGACTAGATAGCCAAAGGGCGCAACCTCGAGGGTGGTATCGAGCCAGACAGCGTCTTTGCTTTTGCCCTGGGGTAGATAGCCGATGACGTGGTCGAATTGCGCTGGCGACGGAACATCCCTATCCAGTTTGAAGCTGGAACTGATGAGTGCCGGATAGAGCGTAATGCCAGAAGCCTGGAGCAAAGAAGCCAGTAACGTGTGCTTGTCTTTGCAGTCGCCGTAGTTATTGGTAAGGACATCGTCGGCAGCGTGCGGCTGATATCGCCCGATGCCAAAGGCAATTCCAATGTAACGGTACTGCGTACTCACGAAACTGTAAAGCGCGCGTAGCTTGGCTGCATCATCCGTCATGCCCTTGGTGAGTTCCGCTGCCTTGGCGCGGATGGCGGGGGTGGGCTCGATCCGGTCCTCCTGCAGATTCCAGTACCAGCGGCCCACGTCTTCCCAACTAGTGAAGCTGCTGATTTCCACGTCCGGCGGGGGAAGAAGGCCACGCTCTGACTCGGTTTGCTTTTTCTGATCGCTTCCAGGTTCCGTGGCGCTTTGTAGCTTGGAATATGTCCAAGTATAGACGCGGAAACCGGCCTCCGTGGCTACGGTCTGAGTGGCTTGCGGTCCCCTTACTTTGACCGAGCGTTCGGCTGGCACTTTGATTTCCATGCGCTCATCCTGCACGATGCCTTCGCGGTGGAAGCTGTATTGGAACCAGAATTGCCCTGGGATCAGCGGCTTGGTAGTGTGCCAGTGTGCCTGGTATTCGAGAGTGTCACCTTTGCTCAACCCCTTGACCGCAACGTGTTTTTCCCGCAAGTCGCTGTAGAAGGGAGCACTGCGGGTGATCTCCGAATCCAAATCCTGCACGTTGTCGGGAGGTGTAATCAAGGTGGTGCCGTCGATCTTGCGGACCCGCACGTAGTCGATCTCCACGGTCTGCGTTGCGGACTGGAAAGGAAAGCTCAGCAGGCCCCACTGTTTAACGCCGGAGTCGGTTTGCACCCGCACGCGGCTGGTCTGCTCACGATTAAATTTGCCATCGTTGTCGAAGGCAATCTTGGTCGCCATCTGTTCGATGACCGCGGCCTCTTGGGAATAGTCGTCCTTAGCAGGACCGTGAGAGGGCGAAGTTTGCGCGCGGCCGGCCAGTAACGCCGCTAGCGCTACGGTAAGAGAAAGGACGCACCGATAACCGATCATAGCTTGCTTGTAGTTATCGTTGGTGCGCGACAAAAAGGCAAGCAGGAAAGAGGATTTGCTCGCATAGGGAGATGTGCGCCACCGTCGACTGGACGACAGGGCGATGGGGCGTGATTCCGTGCAATAGCAACCCATCTCGCTTGTTCGCGCATTGTGAAAAGTCCTTCATAAGAAACTGCTTATTCTCATGGCTCCTGCTGTGGTTTAGAATGACCTATCGTATTGCACTCCGAGGAGGATGTATGAAGCTCACTCCCGGCAAACTCGCCGGAATGAAGGCTGTATCGAATGAACGCGGCGTAATCGCCGCTGCTGCCATGGACCAGCGCGGCTCGCTGCAGAAGTCTCTCGCCAAGGAAAAAGGCTCCGCGGTCTCCGACGAAATGATGGAAGAATTTAAAATTTTGGTGAGCGAGGTGCTGACGCCACATGCCACCGCCATCCTGCTCGATCCCGAGTGGGGACTCCCGGCTTCGAAGCGTCGCGCGAAAAACGCCGGCCTTTTGCTGGCCTATGAAAAGACGGGATATGACAAGACTGGGCCAGGACGCCTCGGCGACCTGCTCGACCACTGGTCGGCGAAACGCCTGAAGGAGGCGGGTGCCGACTGCGTCAAGATTCTGCTCTACTACACCCCTTACGATCTCAAGGACGTGAATGACAAGAAGCATGCCTGGGTCGAGCGCATCGGCGACGAGTGCCGCGCCAACGACATCCCCTACTTCCTCGAGTTTGTCGGCTACGAAGAAGGTGCGGACGAGAAGGGACTGGAGTACGCAAAGAAGAAACCGCACATTGTCACCGAGAGCATGCGGGAGTTCAGCAAACCGCGCTATGGCGTGGACGTGCTTAAAGTCGAAGTGCCGGTGAACATGAAGTTTGTCGAGGGCACGAAATCGTTTGGAGGCGAGAAGGCGTACACGAAAAAAGAAGCCATTGACCTGTTTCATAAGGCTGCCAACGTCGCGACCAAGCCGTTCATTTACCTCTCGGCCGGGGTCAGCAACGCGGAATTCAGCGAAACGCTCGAACTGGCGGGAGAATCCGGCGTGAAGTTCAACGGCGTGCTCTGCGGACGCGCCACCTGGAAGGACGGGATTCCCATCTATGCCAAGCAAGGCGCCGCCGCGTTCCGCAAATGGTTAGAAACCGAGGGCGTGAAGAACATCAACAACGTCAACGGCAAACTGAAGGCCGCAACCTCGTGGCATTCGATTTACGAAACTGAGCCTGCCTTGGTGGGCGCCTAGAGATTCGTCCGCAAATTCGAGGCTTGCGGGGCAACTCGCATGCCTCGTTTTAGATCACAGCTTCCTAGAGTCGCGGCTTGCCGCGTCTAACTCTCAACCAGGGGGAAATCTCAATGTTCCCGCTGTCGCTCATCTTGTTGTTCGCTGCGTCAACGACTGCAGTGCCGCCTGTCTCGAAATTCGTCGTTCCCAACTTCAAGGACCTGACCATAAAGACGCGAACAACCTTTGGTATGTCGGGGCCGTCGGTAGCGATATCCTATTTCAAAGGCGCGCGCCAACGCAGCGAACACCGTCCTGAAGGCTTGCGAATAGTTCCTCCATACAGCGCCACCATCATGCAGTGTGACCTGAAAACTGAATACTTACTTAATGACCACGCCAAGACCTACCGAAAATCCTCGTGGGGAGGACGTCAGGGCCATCCATTTTTGAGAGAGCCCAACGAAACCGGTCCTGAAGTGGTTGTAACGGTGGACACTGAAGACACGGGTGGACGGCGGCAAATGGGTAGTTTCGATGCCCGCAGAGTCAAAACCTCCATTACAGTCGAGCCGAGCAAGGGCGCAGCAGCCAAATCAGGCAAAGTGGAAATTGATGGCTGGTACATTGACCTGTTCGGCGTGGACTGCCGCGAGAGGGATCGGGAGGGCCTGGGAATCTCGCTGAACCCCATGGTTGTTCCCTCTGACAGTCAGCACGATCACGTAATCATCAAGTGGATCGGGAACGGACAACGTGGGTATGGGGTGAGCGAAACTTCGACGACGAAGGAAGGGGAAATACGATTGTTAAGAAACACGAATTGCTTGAATTCTCCGAACGGCCACTTGATCCGTCATTATTCGAGGTGCCGTCCGACTACTCTCCCGCGCAATTGCCCAAGACTCACGGTTTCGGGCAAGAGCCTGGCATGAACGACCAACAGTAAGGCACGTTTGCTGGAGTTACCGGCCCATTGGCCTCGAACCACGCTGCGATTTAGATTTCATTTCACACCTCATGTCCTCATCGACGAAAACCGCTCTTATCACCGGCGCCTCATTCGGCATCGGACTGGAACTCGCCCGCATCTTCGCGCGCGAAGGCTACAACCTGGTTCTCGTTGCCCGCAGCGCGGACAAACTCCGGCAACTCGCCTCGGAACTCGAAAAGGCCCACGGTACGCGTTCGCTGATTCTTGCCGTCGACTTGACCGAACCTGGAGCTCCAGCGTATGTACTCGACCAGACGACGCGCGCGGATATTCAGGTTGATGTTCTGGTCAACAATGCGGGATTCGGACAGTACGGTTTGTTCGCCGAAAATGATCTGGAAGAATGTCTGCGCCAGATCCAACTCAACGTCACCACTCTCACCCACCTCACGCGCCTGTATCTTCCGGCGATGATTGAGCGAGCCAAGGTTGGGACAACGACTGAGCGCAAGAGCGGCGGCATCCTGAATGTGGCGTCCACCGCGGCGTTTCAGCCGGGGCCGCTGATGGCCGTTTATTTTGCGACCAAAGCTTACGTTCTGCATTTTTCGGAGGCGCTGGCCAATGAGCTCAACGGGTCGGGTGTCACCGTAACCGCCCTGTGTCCGGGCGCGACGGCCACGGAGTTCCACAAGCGCGCGAATGCGACCGGCATGAACCTGCTGAAGTTCGGTGCGATGGATGCGCGCACGGTTGCCGAAGATGGCTACCGCGCATTGATGGCTGGAAAACCGGTGGTAATTTCGGGATTCAAGAATTGGCTGCTGGCGCAGTCGGTGCGCTTCTCGCCGCGGGGGCTCGTGACGGCGATTGCGCGGAAAACGCAGGAAGCCGAGTAGCCAGTCCCAGAAAAAAACAACCCGCCGCAGCCACCCTTTATTCAAGTGGGAAGCGCGGCGAGTTGTATCAGCACCTGCACCACGAATCCACGAGTTTAGCTAGGCACATCGACTTTGGTGGTTTGGCCAACCATTACCGCAAACGCGTTCCTGGAAGAATGTGCGGCCACCAGAATCGCGCAACTCGATATCATGGGTGCCGGGTCGTAGCGCAAGCTTCTTGGTTTTGTGGGTCTTCGCCGCATACCCTCCATCAACGTAAACGTCGGCGTTCTGGCCATACCTTCACGTATCCGTAATTCCGAGCCGCGTAGTACCCATAGGGATACGGATAAGCATAGGGGAAGAACGGGCCATATACCGGGACCGGCTCAACGTAAACCACGCCTCCCCGGAAGCGCTGCGCCAATACCGTTGGAGGCGAGCTCAAGAACAGCGCCCCCATGATGGCGACCACCAAAGAGATTGAAATCCATCGCATTGTCTTGCGCATATTGGCCTCCTCTCACTAAATGTGATGCAATGAGAGACGCGAAGTCTGCATGCGCAACGTGCTGATTTACAAGGACTTATAAAATTTAGGCTCGGAGTTGCGCCCGGCGGATTCCAGCGCCTAAAAGCGAGGCACGCCTGAGAAACGGCAAGCAGCGTCTTTACAGGGAACTTAGTTAGTCGGCCATCGACGGCTCGCCTTTGGGCGCTACCCGACCCGCAAGTTGCGCTTGAACCTTACTGTGTTTGCGTCCATAGCTGAAGTAGAACACCAAGCCAATCGCCAGCCAGACGATCAGACGCAGCCAATTTGTCCAGCCAAGACCATAGATCATGGCACCGCAGACCAAAACACCGGCCGTTGAAACGAAAGGCACAGCCGGCACTTTGAAGGCACGCGGCAGGTCCGGCCGCCGACGTCGCAGAAGCCAGATTCCGATGCATACCAGGACGAACGCAAACAGTGTCCCGATGCTGGTCATTTCGCCAACGATGTCCTCGGGAATAAAGCCTGCGAATAGTCCCGTGAAAACAAAAAAGAGCATATTCGATTTATAGGGCGTGCGATAACGGGGGTGAATGTCGCTAAAAACCTTTGGCACCAAGCCGTCGTGGCTCATGGAATAGAAAACTCGTGACTGGCCGAGCAACATAACCAGAATCACGGATGAGAATCCGGCCAGAATCGCGACCGTCACCGATTTGGACAGCCACTCATAACCATGCATGTATTTTGTGATCGCAAAGGCAACCGACGCTTCACGACCAGTTGAGCGGAAATCCTCCACAGTCGCTACACCACTTAAGACGTAGGCGAAGAGTACGTAAAGAACCGTGCAAACTACCAGCGAGCCGAGAATACCGATCGGCATGTCGCGCTTCGGATTTTTCGCCTCCTGGGCTGCCGTAGAAACCGCGTCGAAGCCGATAAATGCGAAAAAGACGACTCCAGCTGCACCGAGAATGCCCAACAAGCCCCCGTAGTGGTGGGCTATGCCTTGCGGCGTCACGTAGGTGGTTGGAGCAGGTATAAACGGTGTGTGATTGGCCGGGTTCATGAACCCCCAACCGATACAGATAACCAGAATGACGATCGTTACCTTCAAAATAACGACGAAGCCATTGAACAGGGCAGATTCTTTTGTTCCCTTGATGAGAAGGGCGGATAGAAGCAACAGAATGAAAAGGGCTGGAATATTGATAATTCCGCGCGTTCCTCCCATGCTCTCGAGAGGGGAGTGACTCCATTGATAAGGAATGCGAAGGCCAAACCATTCAAGCACGCGGTTGAAGTATTCGCTCCAGGCAATGGCGACCGTGGCGGCGCCGACAGCGTACTCCAGCACGAGATCCCAGCCGATAATCCAAGCTACCAACTCTCCCATGGTTGTGTAGGAGTAGGTATAGGCGCTCCCCGCGACCGGAATCATGGAAGCGAACTCGGCGTAACAAAGCCCGGCAAACGCGCAACCGATCCCGGCGACAATAAAGGCGAGGGTGACTGAGGGCCCTGAACGATCGGCAATGGCAGCAGCTGTTCGCACAAACAGGCCGGCACCAATGATCGCGCCAATTCCAAGCATGATGAGATTGACAGGACCGAGCGTGCGTTTCAGGCAGTGCTCACCTGTCTCCTGCGACTCCTGCATCAAAGTCTGCAGAGACTTGGTTGCGAACAAACTGGACATGGAGACCCTCTCCTTGTGTCACGGAATCGACCGCGCTGTGGCAGGTGCTTTCTGCCGCAGATTCCAAGCGTAGTACACCGGAATGCCAAGCAACACGATGAACAGCCCCGGCCACGTGAATTGCGGCTTGTAGCGTAACAGCACAATGTCAATAAACAAAGCCATCACGATGTAGATCGCAGGCAGAATCGGATATCCGACGGCTTTGTACGGACGCTCGGCCTCGGGATGAGTGCGGCGCAAAACGAAAAGCCCGACGATGGTGAGCACGTAGAACACCAGCACCGCAAAAATAATGTAGTCCAAAAGCTGGCCGTAACTGCCGGAGATGCAGAGGACGCACGTCCAGACCATCTGCACCATCAGCGAAACCGCGGGCGTCTTGTACGTGGGATGCAGCCGGGCGACGCTCCGAAAGAACAGACCATCTTTCGCCATGGCGTAGTAGACGCGGGCTCCGGAGAGTATCAAGCCGTTGCAGCAGCCGAAGCCGGAGATCATGATGGCGACGGCCATCAGGGCTCCGCCGGCGGAACCGAACATCTGGGTCATGACCGCGGTGGCGACGCGGTCTTCCCTGGCATATTGAATTCCGCGCTCCAGCAGCGTCGCTCCGTTGGGATTCCCCACCAGCGGCAGCGCGCTCAGATAAATAAAGTTGCACGCGATATAGAGTGCGATCACCACGCCGGTGCCGACTGCCAGCGACAACGGAAGATTCCGGCTGGGATCTTTCACCTCGCCGGCGGTGAATGTAACGTTGTTCCAGGCGTCGGCAGAAAACAGCGATCCGACCTGCGCAATCGCCAGCACCGTCAAGGTCGAGACCAGGACGCCGCCACCAACATCGTGAAGCGTTCCAAGACCGGCGTTGCGCCAGAAGTTTGCGCCGAAATTCGCGGCGATGGCCTGCGCGTTCCGGCCAAGAAAAATTCCGAAGAGCACCAGGCCGAGCAACGCCGAAACTTTCGCGGCAGTGAAGATGTTCTGGATGATAGCGCCCGTCTTCACCCCGAAAATATTGATGATCGAGAGCGCGACCACTACCAGGATGGCGGTGAGATTCTGCGTGTTCAGTCCAACATCCATGCCGCCGAGCATCATCGGGCCGATCTGAAACTTCGGCACCTTCCAGATGTGGACAATCCAATTACTCGAGGAAATTGCCGGCCAGAAGATCCCTAGGAATTTGCCGAATGCCACGCCCACGGCGGCGATTGTCCCCGTCTGAATCACGAGGAACAGAGTCCAGCCGTAGAGAAAGCCCCAGAGTGGGCCGAGCGACTCGCGCAGATAGACATACTGCCCGCCCGCCCGCGGCATCATGGCAGCCAGTTCGCCGTAGGTGAGCGCGCCGACTATGGTGAGAAAGCCGGTGATCAGCCAGGCGCCAATCAGCAGCGCCGGCGAGCTGACCTCGCGAGAAATCTCGGCGGACACAATAAAGATGCCCGAGCCGATCATGGAGCCCATCACCAGCATGGTCGCGCTGGTCAGGCCGAGACCTTTGACTAGCTCTTGGTCCTGATGGGTGTGCCGCTCCCAATCGCTGGTGTTCAAAGCGACTTTCGACGCGAGAGCTGGGGGTCGAACGTCCGTGCTCACGAACCTCCTCGTTTCCGTAGCGCCGCCGTCTCGGCGCTACGCGAATCACGACTTTACCTCAATATCTGCAAAAATTCCTCTGCTGATTTGCCGGGATCCAGTAACAAGTCGGATATCACCGCCACGGCATCGGCTCCGGCTTCGATGACGGAGCGGGCGTTGGCGCGGTTAATGCCTCCGATCGCAACCAGAGGCTTACGTGTGAGTTCCCTTGCCCGGCGGATGCCTTCAAGTCCCACCACGGGATCGGGATTGGCCTTAGTGGTTGTCGCAAAGACGGGGCCGATAGCTAAGTAGTCGGCAGAAGTCTTGTCGGCCGCCGCCAGTTGGTCGGGATTGTGCGTCGATACTCCAAGCCAGCGCGCGGGCCCAATGATTTTCCGCGCGGACTCAGGCGACAGATCATCCTGCCCAATATGCAGTCCGTCGAAGCCAGCGGCAAGGCAGAGGTCGGCGCGGTCGTTCATGATGAGCTTGACGCTTGCTCCGAGGCGCGCTCTGAGTTCTCGTGCCTCATCGAGCATTTGCCGGGCGTTGCCGCATTTGTTGCGATGTTGGAGCAGCGTGACTCCAGCGGCGGCGAGTTCCTCGGCAGCGGCAAACATTTCGCCAACATCGGGGAAACACGCAGCGTCGAGAATGGCGTAGAGTCGCGGAAGTTGCATGGCTCGAAATAACCGTAGAGACGCGGCTTGCCGCGTCTCGGGGTGCCGGTGGAGAGCCGGGCTTCCCCGCCCGGCTGGACGGGCGAGACGCCCGTCCCTCCATTATGATTCAGCCCGCAGTTTCCTTCTTCGCCAGAAATCTTTCGATGAAGCCGGTATCGAAATTCCCCGCCCTGAATTCCGGGTCCGCCAGAATCCGCCGGTGCAGCGGAATCGTCGTATAGATTCCTTCCACGATAAACATTCCCAGCGCGCGGCTCATGCGCGAGATGGCTTCGCTGCGATCCTTACCACGGACCACCAGCTTGGCAATCAGCGAATCATAATAAGGAGGAATCGTGCCTTCAGCATAGGCGGCCGTGTCGATACGCACGCCCGTCCCTCCCGGAGGATTGAAAGTAGTGATCTTTCCCGCCGAGGGCGTGAACTTCTCCGGATGCTCGGCATTGATGCGGCACTCGATCGCATGTCCGCGATGCACGATGGGGCCTTGCAATACATCGGCCAGCTTTTCGCCAGCGGCGATCATGATCTGACTCTTCACCAGGTCCACGTCCGTGACCATTTCGGTGACGGGATGCTCCACCTGGATGCGCGTGTTCATCTCGATGAAGTAAAGCCGCCGCTGCTGGTCCATGAGAAATTCGATGGTGCCGGCATTGTGATAGCCGACCTTACTGAGCGTCTTGCTGAGGACTTCTCCGATTTCCTTGCGCAGCTCGGGAGTTACTCGCACCGAAGGCGACTCTTCGAGCAGCTTCTGGTGGCGTCGCTGAATCGAGCACTCGCGTTCTCCCAGGCTGACAACGTTGCCGTGCTCGTCCCCCAGCACCTGGAATTCGATGTGGCGCGGGTTCTCGACATACTTCTCCAGGTAGAGATCGCCGTTCCCGAAAGCAGCCGAGGCTTCCGACTGCGCCTGACGATAAAGCCCGGGTAATTCGTCTTCATTGCGCACAATGCGCATGCCCCGCCCGCCGCCGCCGGCAGTGGCTTTTAAGATGACCGGAAATTCGACCTTCCGCGCCCACTCGATCGCTTCTTCCTCCGAGGCGATCACTCCGTCCGAGCCGGGAAGAATCGGCACTCCGTGCTGTTTCATGGCGGCGCGAGCTTTTTCTTTTTCGCCCATGAGCCGAATGACGTCAGGTGTCGGTCCGATGAACTTGATGTGACAGGCTTCGCAGACCTCGGCGAAGTTGGCGTTTTCCGAAAGCAGGCCATATCCGGGATGGATGGCGTCCACGTTTGCGATTTCGGCCGCGCTGATCACCGCGGGGATGTTGAGATAACTCTGCGCCAGTTGCGGCGGTCCGATGCAAATCGCCTCATCGGCAAAGCGCACGTGCAGCGAATTCCGGTCCGCCTCGCTGTAGATCGCGACCGAGCGGATACCGAGTTCCTTGCATGCGCAAATGACGCGCAACGCAATCTCGCCGCGATTCGCTACCAGAATTTTCTTGAACATGATGTGAAAGCTCTCAGCTGTCCGCTTTCAGCTCTCAGGAAAATCACGTGACTGCACAGCACTGGATTCCCCAGAAAGCTGAGACCCGAGAACTAAGAGCTATTTCGTTGGCCGGACGGCGAATAGTTCCTGACCGTACTCTATGGGCTGGCCGTTGGCGACGAGCTTCTTGACCAACTCTCCCGCCATGTCGCATTCGATTTCGTTCATCAGTTTCATCGCTTCAACAATGCACAAAACCTGGCCCACTTCCAGGGGATCGCCGACTTTGACGAAGGGCGGGGAGCCGGGCGAAGGCGATTCGTAGAAAGTGCCCACGATCGGCGACTTTACAATATGCAAGCTTTCCTCAGGTTCAGGCGCAGCGGCGTTGGCGGCCAGATCTACCTGAGCGGGCACGGGAGCAGGAGCAGAAACCGCAACCGGAGGCGGCGCGGGGTGAACCGCGAAATAACGCGAGTCGGGCAATGCCGCGTGCGCTGGTTCGGCGGCGCGCTTTATCTTCACCTTGACGTCGCCGCGCTCCAATTCAAACTCGGCAATGTCCTTTTCGATTAAGAACTCGATGAGTTCTTTCAGCTCTTTTTGATTCATGGATACGGCGGGTTCCGCTTTGGTTGTGTGGCGGCGGGGCTTAGCCCCGACATCACGGGGCAAGCCCCGTCACCACACGATGCTAAATCACACCCTGCTAAATAATAACCAGCTCTTTATCCGTGGGCGTCAACACTTCGCAGCCCGAAGGGGTAACCACCACCACATCTTCGATCCGCACACCCCACTTCCCAGGAAGGTAAGCGCCAGGCTCAATCGTAATGACCATCCCCGGTTCCAGTTTCTGGGTTTGCCCCTCCGCCAACCTGGGAGCCTCGTGTATCTCCAATCCTAAACCATGCCCGGTCGAATGCGTGAAGTACCGGGCCAGTTTCCGTTTTCGAAGCACCCGGCGCGCCGCGCCATCCACTTCGGCGGCAGTCGCGCCCGGACGAACCGCCGCGATGGCGGCCTGCTGCGCTTCCAGAACAGCTTCGTACAGCCGCCGGGCCTCTCCCGAGGGCCGTCCTAGATGGACAGTTCGCGTTCGATCCGAACAATAACCGGCGAGTATAACACCAAAATCACAGACCACGAACCCGCGCCGTGGAATGCGCGCGCTGGAGGCCCGGCCATGCACGATGGCCGAGCGCGCTCCGGAGGCAAGTATCGTCGGAAAGGACATACCTTCGGCCCCGGCGCGACGGGCCTCGTACTCCATCGCGGCGGCGGCTTCGACCTCAGCCACTCCAGGCCGAATTTTCTTGCATGCGATCCGGAAAAGACCGGCGCCGAGTTCAACCGCCCGCCGGATGCGCAGGATCTCGGCAGCGTCCTTCACCATGCGGGCACGCTCGACCAGTGGTGGCGCGGAACGCAGACGCGCCCTCCCTTTCAGCATGCCGGCTAACCGGTCGCGCATGCCGGCGGTGATCGACTCCGGCTCGATGCCCACCGTCGTCGATCTTCTGCGCTCCTTATTCATGGCCAGCCACTCCGCAGTCGCCACCAGCGGAGATTTGCTGGCGATCACAATCCTCGCACCCTTTACCTCCTCTTTTGCCTGGGCGCGGTAGCGGCCGTCAGTAAAAAGCATGGCACCGCGATTGGCCATAAGCAGCGCAGCCGCACTACCGGTAAAGCCACACAAATAGTGAATATTGGGAAGGTGGGTCACCAACAGCGAGTCCAGACCGTTCTCTCCGAGTGCAGATCGAACACGACTCAGGCGGCCAGCGTGATCCATGGGAGAAGTGTAGCAAGGGGCAGGTCCCAGGTCTCAGGCCCCGGAAATCCCAATCTTCGCTGAATGGGAGGTCAACAATATTTCGTAGAGCCGGTTTTGATTTTCCTAAGACCTGATACCTAAGACCTGAGACTAACAACTGAGACCTAAAAAGCGAAGCCGCCGGGCTCTCGGCAGGTTCTCCGAGAAGCCCGGCGGCTTTGGCTGTTCTAACTTCGCGCTTATGTCTGAACGATGCGCGGAGTAATGAAAAAGATCAGCTCTTGGTCTGACGTCTTGATCGTGCGGTGCTTGAACAAGTTGCCGAGGTACGGAATATCTCCGAGCAATGGCACCTGCGACGTACTGAGCGAGTTATTGGTCTGGATTACGCCGCCAATCACAACCGTGCCGCCATCGGTCACGAGCACCTGGGTGGTGGCCTGCTGCGTAATCAGAGTTGGGTTGCCCAATACTTCGTTGCCGAAGTCGGGCAGCGTGTTCTCCACATCCACATTCAGGAAGATGGTTCCTTCCGATGTGATCTGGGGAGTCACTGTCAGCCGCAGGAACGCATCCACGTAGGTAGTGGTGGGCGGTCCCGACAACTGAGCCGTCGTCACGATCGGTACTTTCACGCCCTGCTTCACCACCGCCTGAATGTTGTTCTGGGTAACGATGCGCGGACGAGAAAGAATCTTCAGCAACCCGCGCGACTCGGCCATGGTGAGGATAAGATCGATCCGCATGTTGTTGGTGGCGTTGATAAACTGCAGACCACTGGTCGGCCCGGTTGCGCCCAGGTTTGAAAACAACGGAACCTGAGTGGCTCCGGGGGAGCCAATGACGGGGTACAACGGATTCCCTACTTGTGGACCGACGATGATCGGCGAGGATCCAACGGCTTGCGAGCCGCCAAGGGCGGTGGTGCCGTTGCCCCAGCCGAGGCCGAGCTGCACGCCGATGTCGCGAGCGAAGCTGCGGGTGGCTGCCACCACGCGGGCTTCAATCTCGACTTCCTGCGTCTTGCGGTCCAACTGCTGGATGATGCGGTCAATCTGCGGCAGAACCGCCGGAATATCGGAGATGATTATCGAGTTGGTGCGTTCGTCAGCGACGATATCGCCACGCTGACTCAGGAATTTCTTGACCGGCAGCAATACATCCTTGGCATGCGCGTAGCTGAGAAAGCGAGTGATGCTGACTTTGTCTACCGCGAGCGCCTCGGCGTCGATTTGGGCGCGGCGGTTCTCGGCTTCCTTCTTCAACGTATCAACGGTGGCGATGCGCAGTACATTGCCGTCCAGTTGGCGGGACAGGTCGTTATTCTTGAGCACGATGTCCAGCGCCTGATCCCACGGCACGTCATCGAGCACGATCGTCAGATTGCCGTGGACCATGGGATCGAGCACAACGTTCAAACCGCTGATCTCGTGAATCAGGCGGAAGAAATCTTTCAGATCCACATCCTTAAGGTTGACCGAGATCGGCTCGCCCGTGTACTTGGCGCCGTTCACGGCCGGCTTCTGCTCCATCTGGACCTTCTGTTCAGCGGCCAGATTCACGGCCGGCTGGATGCCCTGGCCATTGCCGTTGCCGGCAGTTTGCCCGAGGGCGGCATTGGCACTGGTGGCGATCAGTTCCGCCGCCGTCTTGTCGGCAAAGCGACCCGCCGCTTCCTGGGCCTTCGCGGCCGGTTGCGCGGCTTTGTCGTCTTGCTTGTTGTCTTTAACCGAATACTTGGGTTCGACGAAAGCAAAGTCGACCGGTTTCTGGGCGTTCTCTGCGGGCGCCGGAATGGGCGCAACCGCCGTCGCCGTTGCCGGAGTCACCGGAGCCGAGGTCAACGGGGCCGAAGCCAGCACCAGTTTCGGCGCTACGCTGGCGGCCACCGATTTTGCGGCCGGCGCCGTTTGGCGATGCGCCACCACGGCATCGTGGATATTAAGAACGAAGCTGCCGTCCGGACCCGCTACCAATTCATTGTGGCGGCTCGAGGCGAGAGCGCCGCCGGCGAGGTCGAGATCGACGACCACGCGAGTGCTGGGCGGAACTTGCCCGTCCATCCCGACGCGGACGTCTTTCACGCCATCACGGCCAACGCTGATGCGGCTCTGTGCCGTCGCCATCACGGTGTTGGGAAAGTCGACGACGATGCGTGCCGGAGAATCGAGCGTCGTAACTCGGGGCGTCGACTTGCCCGTCGCTTTGAACTCGACCCGCAATCCGTCCTGGCTGTGAGTGACCTCGAGCCTCTGCAATGCAGCGGTCGTTTCTTTGGCCACCCCCTTGCCCGTGATGTCAGCCGCGTCGGCGATCAGCACGAACGCCAGCAGCGTAACAAAGAGACCCAGCAGTTGCTTTCGCATTTCCCTATCCCCCCATGCGAGGCCGTTTCGCCTCCATGTGTTTCCTAGAACGCATTTCTTCGAAATCTATTGTGTCTCCAGGCCTACACTGCCGGAGTCGTAATCTTCTTCACTACTTCCCGAGTAAAGCTCTTGCCCAACCGGTCTTGCAGTGTTTCCTGGAAAACGACGGAGTCGCCGGTGATTTTCACCACATAACCGTTGAACACCGGATCGTTTTCCCGCAGAAAATAAGCTTTATTCAAACCGTTACTGACCACAGCGATGAAACCGCTTTCGGCGCGCACCACACCACGCAGGTTGATGGCCCCGATTTCCAGACACTTCTTGCCGGTGTTGCATCCCGAACCGCCCGCGTGGCTCACCACCGGACTGATGAAGGGATCCCGTCGCGCGTTCGCGGCGTACTTGCCGTCGGGGGCGACCTGCTCTTCGCTCGCCGCGCCTTCTGCGCTCCCCGAACTGCTGTGGGCTGCGCTGGCGGCCGCTGGCGGATTGCTTTTTGGAACCGTAGGCGCTGGCTTCGCTTGTGCCTTGCGCCCGGCCACGACTCCCGGAACCGGTTTCGCCCCGCCCTTCTTTTTCGCACCCGCCGAACTCGCACCCACACGGGTTGAAGAAGACTTCGCCGGCGTAATCACCGAGACTCCGCGCGACTTGGCCGGAGCATGCGTGGCGCTCGCTGCCGCTGGGGCCGATTGATGAACGCCCAGAGCCTCATTCGAGGCAGCCGTGGCATTGTTACTCACCGTGTTCATAGTATTGCGCGTGTTCTGAATAATGCTGGGACTCTGGGCCGAGGCCAAGCCCGCGGCCAGTATGCAACCGAGAATTGTCGTCGTTGTCGTCAACGATGGCTTCATCATGTCCCCCTATTTCTTCACCGGTGGTGCGGGCTTGCTGGCCGGCCCCGCCGGATCCAGGTCATGGCTGAAATACGTAGTGGTCAGGCAGGTGGCCACAACACTCTCACCCGGCGCGTACTGGTAGGTATGCTTCGCCTTGGCATCGCTCGGCTTGCGGGTCGAGGCCACCAGCAGGTTCGAGACGTTTACGATGCGCTCCACTTTTCCCAACCGGTCGAAGAAACCGAGCATCGAGTAGTACGGACCATCGAGCTCAACTTCAAACGGCACTTCGGTGTAGAACTCTTTCGCGGCATATGGACGGGAGGTGTAGCGACGGATCTCCACTCCCGACTTGCGCGCTTCTCCGCTCACCATGCGCATGAAATTGTCCACTTCTTTTTCATCGGGCACGATGCGCCGCTCGATTTCCAGTTGCTGCTTCAAGCTGGCGAGCTGACGCTCGATGTCGGCCAGTTTCGGCCGGTAGGCTTCGAGTTCCGCGTTCTCGCGCAGTTTGGCCTGCAGCTTGATCTGGGCCGCAGCATTTTGATCGCGCTGCGACTTGAAGACCGTGTAGTAGAGGGCGCCCGTGCCCACTACCGCCACCAGCAGCAGAACTCCCAGCAGCTTCGCACCTGATAATTCGCCAAGATTCATAGTCGGTTCCGCCTTTACGACTTCGCCTTCTCGCAGGTCAGCGTGAACTGAAACGCCTGCATATCCTTTACCCCGTCGTCCTGATAACTTTCCTTGATCTCGATGTTGCGGAAGAAACCGGTCTTCTGCAGGTTCGAGATCAGGTTAGCCACCGCATCGCTGCTTAGCGCCGTCCCATCAATGGCAACGCTCGCGCCCTGGTCCTGCATGCTGTTGAGCCAGACCGCCTCGGTGCTGTTGACCGTATCGCCGATCATGGCCAGCAGGCTGACCGGACCCGATTGGTTCGCGCGCAACTGGTCAATCACATCCACCCGGTGCTTGTAGGCGTCCGCTTGCCTCTGCCGCTCCAGATACCGCACCTTGACGGCGGCCAGTTCGCGATTCTTCTGCTCCGCCACCAGGGCCCGCACCTCAATCGATTTCTTTTCCCGATCAAGTTGGTACCAGTAACCCGCATTGAGGGCGCCGGCAATCAGCAGCACGGCAGCCACCTGGATCATGGGCCCGCCCAGGTTGCCGACTTCGAAGCTCGGCATGTTGAAAGCGGGACCTTTCTTGCCTTTTGGTTTCGGAGACCCCAGCAGATTGATTCGGATCATAGCTTTTCAAAGCTCCTCAGGGCCAAACCCACGGCCACTGCCAACTGGCCAGCATTCTGTTCGACCAGCTCCGCCCCAGCGCCGTCCGCCGGAGCCAGTACTCTCTGAAACGGATTGAACAACTCGACCGGCATCGAGAACTCCTGGCGCAAAGCCTCCACCAGGCCGGGAACCTTGGCCGAACCACCCGCCAGATAAATCTTCTCGATGTGCTCGCCCGCGGCGCTGGCGCGGAAGAAGTCGAATGTCTTCTGAATTTCCAGCACGATAATTTCAGTGACCTGCTGCAGGATCGGCGTCTTCGCGTCGTCGTGCATCGTGCCCACCTTGCGCCCCAGCTTGAGCGATTCCGCGTCATCGAAACTGAGATCCAGTTCCTTCTGCAGCGAATCGGTGTACTGATGGCCGCCCACCGAAACGTCGCGCGGGAACAGCGGCGTCGTGCCCTTGACGATATTGATGTTCATCACGCTCGCACCCAGGTTGAGCAGTGCAACCACCTGTGTCGGGGCGGGCTCGTAGTTGAACTCGTAGCAGTTCTGCAGGGCCAGGGCATCGATATCCACAATAGCCGGAGTCTTGCCCGCCATCGAGAGTACGTTGGTGTAGTTCAGAATCTTGTCTTTCTTGACAGCCACCAGCAGCACATCCATCTGCGGGCTGCTCGCGTCGTCGGAAAGAATCTGGTAGTCGAGGTTCACATCCGCAAGATCGAACGGGATATGCTGGGCAGCTTCCTTCTGGATAGTCTCGGCCAGTTCCTGATCGCTCATCGAAGGCAGCGAGATTTTCTTCACGATCACCGAGTGTCCGCTCACCGCCGTGGCCACCGCCTTCGACTTAATCTGCGTGTCGGTGAACAGTTTGGCAATGGCGCTCGAAACCGTGCCCGAGTCCACGATCATCGAATCGACCACGATGTCGGGCGCGATCGGCTCCAGGCCGAGGTGCGCCACTTCGATTCCGGTGCGTGTCCTTCGCAGCTCGACGGCCTTGATGCTCGAAGAGCCTACGTCCAGTCCCACTATCGTCTTCGATCCCATTCCAAACATGTGCCCGCCTTTGGTTACGGAGTTCGCTTACGGAGTTCCGGCAGCTTTCACCGCTACCTTGATTTTCTTTTTTCCCCGTGGTTCCAGTTCCATCGACTTCTCTTCCATCCACTGATCAAGCTTCGATTTCTTGAAGCGCCAGCGGTTGCCCAACTTGAACGCCGGAATCTTCTGTTCGTTCACGTACTTGTACAGCGTGTCCGGACTCACTCCCAGATACTGGGAAGCCTGGCGAATGTTCATCACTTCTCGCGAGTCGGCCATAACGTTTCCCTCTCCCACAGAATCCAGTTCCCAGCCCAGCCTTTTCTTCCCGGCAACGCTGAGGAATTTGGGAGAACCAAGTCCTCGATCCAACGCGTTCGAGTTGTATTTTGATGTGCTGAGCATATCTCAACCGGTACCGAGGGCCTCTCAGCATGAATCTCCCGGTTTCTTTGGGTTTTACGGGGTTTTTCTGGATTTCACAAAAAGTGGAGTTGCAGTCGATCTCTGTGGGCTGTGGCCACAACTTGGTATACCGCTATAGGTAGTAGTCAAGAGACAAATCGGGCACCGGTCACCCGAAATGGGGTAACTAAGGTACCAGAGACGGTACGTAAGTACTTGCACGGCCGCGCAAACCTTTGAAATGACAGAGACGAACCGCACCCGCGATGGTTAGAACTTGCGCTGCACGTGGCAACTTTTCGCTTGCAATGCAGCCGCGAGCTACCGAGCCAACCCCGAACTTCCGCTCGCGCGAAGTTCGAAGCTCGTAGCTCGACGCCTTCACCGGTCCTCGCCGACGACCGTGATCTTCGTATCCGTCCGGAATTTCTTGTAGTCGCGATAAGTCTGTTCGACATCCTCGTCGTAGCTTTTGAACAGCGCCACGCGCGCGTCGAAATGAAGCTGAACAAGTTTGGGCAGCCAAACTTCATCATTCACTCTGGTCAGCTCGATGAGAACCCGCGTGCCTTTGTGGATCCTCGCAAGCACGAAGCCGACCGATATTGTGTCAATGGCCGTTATGTCGAGCTTGACCCACTGTGCCTCCGCCTTGTCAATCCAGACGCGGCCTTTGAACTTGCCGAGGATCCTGGCGTCGCGCTGCTTGGGTTCGTAGCCGGGACGTGGTTCGCCTTCCAGCACCCAGGCATCGCGTCCGTCGAAAACTTCAGAGCCGGCCAGGCGGAAGTTGAACGCGTCGGCGATCTCCAGAACGAACTTGCGATCATCTTCGCGACCTTTTTCTTCGCGCTCCAGACGTTTGCGCCGATCCGCCTCGGATTCATTCTTGCGTTTGTCGATAATCTTCTGAATCTTCTCGTCTTCTTTTTTCGCCTGGTTGGCCGGCAAGGGTTTGTCATCCCTGGCAGTCAGCCGCGCGACCGGTTCCCCGTAGATTTCAAGAACCTCCGAAGTGCGCGATTCGATCCTCCTGACAGCTCCATGACCGTCGAGTTTGTGCTCTTCCTGACGCTCGACGTAGGTGTAATCGCGCTGCTGCCTGTCGTTTTCAATGTCCTTCTCTTCGGCACGGCGCAGAAGTTCCCGAATCTGCTCCGGAGGGACGGCGCCGGAAGCATCGGGCTTCAGATCGACGGGCGGCGAAGCGAGTGCGGCGGGTCTCGAAGCAACAGGGGACTGCGAATCTGAAGGAGAATCCTGACTGAAAGCGCAGACCGCCGAGAGAGCCACGGGCAAGATTAGTGCGACAAAAAAACGCATAACAGAAGTATGAAGCGAATCCACGAGCAGTGCCACCGAAGCCGGGTCCCCCTGAGTACCCCCGTGCTCCTGTGGTTAAAGCTTTTTCTCCGCCCGCTCCAAACACCCAGCCCGGAACGACCGCCCATCCAGCCGATGCAACCGCTTAGCCTGCGCCCGAGTGATCAGCGGATAGTGAGAAATGGTCAGGAGGTACTCCGCCACGAACCAGACGGGCTTCTCCGTGGTCATCCAGCGGAGGGGATCGAAACGGCGCATGTGGACGGGCCGGGAAAAAGTTCGCAGCGTTCGCTCCCCCCGCTGATTGAAATATACGTCGAAATAACTCAGCGCCAGTTCGCGCAGCGAACGATACACCGGTTCGCGATAGCGGCAGCCGGTGTAGTTCGACTTGGCCACCGAACCCCAGTGTCCGTCGATGGGATTGCGGTACACGGCAATCACGTGGTCGGTATCGTGCTCGGCTTCCAGATCGAGAATCAGCGGAGGATATCCTATGACGCGCAGCGCCGCCGCCGCAAACAGCGCCCCCTCGTAGCAATGCGAAGTGTTTTCCCGCAGCACACGGCGCGGAGACCAGGCGCTATCCGCAAGGTGGTACGGCATGTCGTCAAGCAGGCGTTGAATGCCGTGCGGAGTCTTCAAGCTGCGCAACTTGCGGAGTTCGGCGGGGGTCAGTCCCCAGGAGTTGGAGTTGGTCTTCATCCCAAATTTCCCGTAGAGACGCTGCTTGTGTGGCGGCAGGGCTCTGCCCCGCCATAACGGGGCAAAGCCCCGTCACCACACGGCCGCGTGACTTGAAAGTAGCAGGCCCGAGCAATGATTGGGAATAGAGCAGCGGTTTCGCGGTAAGCAAACGCCGATGGAGAAAAACGCCATGTTATGCCGAACAGCAACGCACTCCACATCAGCATTACGGCAGTAACTTTGGATGTCCTTGCTTTTTCCCTACCATTCTCCATACTGGCATGAATCTCACTTCACTATTGGTTTGCTCGGACGACCGCGCCGTTCGCATCCTTCGCAATGTCCTGGGCGAATTGGAAATTCATGTCGAGCACTGCGCGGATACCGTCACCGCCGCCAACAAACTGGCGCAGCACAGCTTCGAAGCGGTCATCATTGACTGCAATGACGAGCGCAGCTTCGGGCTGCTGAAAAGTGTCCGCTCCGGGCAACAAAACCGTAAATCGGTGGCCATCGCGATTATCGACGCGCGCACCAATCTGCAGACTGCGTTTAAGCTGGGCGCGAACTTTGTTGTCTACAAGCCGATCTCGACCGAAAAGGCGAAGTCGAGCTTTCGAGCTGCCCGGGCCCTCCTGAAACGAGAGCGGCGCCGGTCCGTCAGGCTGGAAGTTAGTATCCCCGCATATTTCCGATTCCAGGATGGAGAAGGCGAACAGGCCTCCATCTCTGGGCTTAGCGAGGGCGGGCTCTCGGTCCGGCTGGCGAACTCGCCGGGCAGGAAAAGCGGACTTATCGCTTTCTCGTTCGCGCTCCCCGACACCACGACCGTGATCGAAGCCACCGGAACGATTGCCTGGCAGGATTCGCGTTGTCGTGTCGGCATTCAATTTGCGACACTCTCCGAGGTCTCGCACCACAGTCTGAAAGAATGGTTGCATCTGCAGTCTGGAGAGAAGCACGATCCGCCCATCCGCTGCTCTCTGGTGGGACTCAGTTTCGGTGGATGTTTCCTGCGAACGCAGTCCCCTTTCCCCGCCCACACGCGAGTCGAGCTGCTGCTCCGAGCCGCGGAGGGTTCAGTCAAGACGCAAGGAAAAGTACGGCTCATGGATCCCGAACTCGGCATGGGGATCGAGTTCTTGAACCGGACGTCGGAGCATCGCCATCGATTGGAACAGTTAATCCACCACATGGCCGCGAGCCCGGACACCATTGCCGAGGTGCTCGTTGAGCCGGAAGGACTCGACTGGGACGATAGTGCCGCCGATGCCGCCGCCCATTCTTCGGGAGGCGCCACACGCTCGCTCGAAGACGATGTTGAACGTGATCCTCTTCTGGAATTGTTCCGTATCGGGGCCACACTTACCAAAGAACAGTTTCTTCTTGAACTCGAAAAATACCAGTTGGCAGGTTCTGCCGGAAGCGCGTCGCAAATCAATTTGAACCAACCCATCATTTATCAACGATGGGAACCTAGATTATCCGTGTCGCAGCCGATAGAAGTGTGGGGCCAGGACTACCAGGAATCCTTGCCCCAGACGACTTCCCTGATCGATGTCAGCCATCGCGGTGCGCGGGTCGGCGGCGTTGCATTCCATCCCAAGATCGGAGAAGTCGTTCATCTGGTGTCAGACGGCGTCGACGCACGGTTTCGAGTCATTTGGGTGGGAGAGCTGGGCACTCCCCAGGAAGGCCAAATCGGCTTGCAGAGCTTAAAACCGGACGCTAAGCCGGACGCTTAGAGCCGGGCAACCGAGTGCACGAGCGCGTAAACCGAAGCGGCTGGAATCCACCTAGTTCTTCGCTCACGATACCTGAGCTATTTTGCTCATCCTTGTCTCCAGACAATTGTTATCCTTTTGCCGTCAACAGTTTGCTGACCTTCGGGCGCATTTGGATTTTGGAGATCGTCCTGAGGTTCCTCTCAGGCGCGCTTCCCCGAGATCATGGCTGCGACGACCATTTTCAGCATCAAAAGATCGCGCAGATTCCGCGGACTTCCGGGTTCGCGACAGAAAAACTTTTAAAGGAGAGAAACACTTCTATGACACAAAAACTCAAGAAGTCAGGCTGGTGGAGCGTAGTGCTCGGGCTGGTGCTCGCGACTATGGTTCTACCAATACGAATGGCCGCTCAAGATCAATATCAGCAGCAGGACGATCCGCCGAGCCGAGTGGCTCGCATCGGCTACATGGAGGGCTCGGTTTCATTCCAACCGGCCGGTGAAACGGAATGGGTGCAAGCGGTCGCGAACCGGCCCATGACGACCGGAGACAAGATCTGGGCGGATAAGGACTCGCGCGCTGAGCTGCAACTGGGGTCGGCCGTAATTCGCTTGTCGGCCAACACCGGATTCTCCTTTCTAAACCTGGACGACCACACGGCGCAGATTCAGCTGACCTCAGGCACGATTAACATTCGGGTGCGGCGGCTGGACCAGAACGATATCTTCGAGATCGATACCCCGAACCTGGCGTTTTCGGTTACCCAACCGGGAAGCTATCGGGTAGAGGCGAGTGAGGACGGAACCTACTCAGTGGTCAGCCCGCGCGAGGGCGAAGGCCAAGCGACCGGCAACGGCCAGACCTACACGCTGCACGCCGGACAAAGAGGCACTTTCAGCGGGACAGACTCGTTGAACGCCGATGTAATTGAGATTAGCGGAGCCGATCAATTTGATAACTGGGCGTACAACCGCGATCACCGTTATGACAACTCGCGCTCGGCGCGGTATTTGTCCCACGATGTCGTCGGCTATGAGGATCTGGATGACTATGGCGACTGGCGCGACGATTCGAATTATGGCCACGTCTGGTACCCCACCCGTGTTGAAGCAGGCTGGGCGCCGTATCACCAGGGCCACTGGGACTGGATTGCTCCCTGGGGATATACGTGGGTTGATGATTCTCCCTGGGGCTACGCGCCATTCCACTATGGACGCTGGGTCACGGTTGGCGGACGTTGGGGATGGGTGGCCGGACCCGTAGAGGTGCAGGCGGTATATGCTCCCGCGCTGGTGGTCTTTATTGGCGGTGGCGGGGGAGGAATTGGAGTTGGCTTCGGCGGTAATGTGGGATGGTTCCCGCTGGGTCCCCGGGAAGTCTATGTACCGTCGTATCACGTCAGCCGGGAGTATGTGAACCGGGTGAACATCAGCAATACGACGGTCAACACGACTACGGTCACGAACGTTTACAACACCACGATTATCAATAACAGTACGACCAACACGACCATCACGAACGTGACGTATGCGAACAGGAATGTACAAGGTGCGGTAACGGTGGTTCCGCAACGCGCCTTCGCAAGCGCGCAGCCGGTAGCCCGAGCAGCGGTCAAGGTGGACGCGCGGCAAATTGCGGCTGCGCCTGTGAGCGCGCGGGTAGCAGTCGTCCCGACACGGGAGAGCGTACTCGGAGCGAAGGCCGCGACTGCGAATCATGTGACCGCGCCGCCGACAGCAGTGATGAATCGGCCGGTGGTCGCGAAGACGACGCCACCTCCTCCGCCAGTGCCCTTTGCCAAACAGCAGCAAGCATTGGCAGCGCATCCGGGACAGCCGTTGGCCAAGCAGGAGGTGCAGACCTTGCGTCCGGCGGCCGCAGCGGCTCCGCATCCGATGGTCAAGCTGGCGCCTCCGGGCAAACCGGCCACACCAACGATGGGCCGTCCGGCCAACCAGCCAGGAAATCAGCCCGGCAATCAACCTGGGAACCAGCCGAATGCTGGGCGACCGGGACAACCCGCCTCCAACCAACCTGCCAACCAACCGGCAAACCGGCCGGGAAATCAGCCGGCTCCAAACGAGCGTCCGGGTCAGCCCGGGAACCAGCCGAATGCCGGGCGACCAGGACAACCAGCCTCCAATCAACCTGCCAATCAACCGGCAAACCGGCCGGGAAATCAGCCAGCCCCGAACGAACGTCCGGGCACAGGCGTTCCCGCACAACCGAATCGTCCACCCGCCGCGCAGCCGAACAATCGTCCCGAGATGAATCAACCGAATAACCGCCCCGAGACGAATCGGCCGCCTGCGGCGCAACCGAACAATCGTCCCGAGATGAATCAACCGAACAACCGCCCGGAGGCGAATCGGCCGCCCGCGGCGCAACCGAACAATCGTCCCGAGATGAATCAACCGAACAACCGCCCCGAGACGAATCGGCCGCCCGCGGCGCAACC
>Ga0185299_10001258_pt1 | contig 51589 bp, 44 predicted proteins | sample PaiPotPPA55metaG_FD_128002 | JGI IMG/M metagenome (GOLD analysis project Ga0185299, IMG submission 128002) | Iron sulfur acid spring bacterial and archeal communities from Banff, Canada, to study Microbial Dark Matter (Phase II) - Paint Pots PPA... ... | reverse complement strand
CACCATCCACTACATCCAAATCGCCGGCTATCAATCAAGACAGCGCCCGCCCTAAAGTTTCGGGAAGAAGCAACGCCAGAATCGCAGCCACAAAAAACGCCGCCGCCAGCAGCGAGAAAGCTGGGCCAATCCCGTAATGTAGCGCCAAGGCTCCGACCGCGAATGGTGCCGCTGCGGAAAGTCCGCGCCCAATGTTGTAGCTGAGCCCCATGGCCGCCGCGCGAATTTCGCCTGGGAATATTTCGCTGGCAATAGCGGCATAGCCGGAGAAAAATCCCGTTCCAAAAAAAGCTACGAATGGTCCCAGTAACAAAAGCCAGAAGCCGCTCTTCGCGGAACCATAAATAGGCGTCAGCACCGCGGCAATCAGCAAATAAATAAAATAAGGTTTACGGCGGCCGAACGCATCGGCGAAGAATCCAAACATCGCGTAACCCAGCCATTTTCCCAAACACAGCGCCAGAAAGAATGTGGTCGTCTTCACCAGGCTCAGGCCTCGTCCGCCCTGAGAAATTGGCAATGATAAATAAGCCGGAATCCAGGTGAATAATCCCCAGTAGCCAAACATCCCGAAGGCGTTCATTGCGGTGGCCAGCAATCCCAGGCGAAAAACTCCTTTGTCGCGCAACAGGCGAAAGAATCCAGCTCGATCTGTTTCCGCGCGATTTTTCCAAACGGTCGGCTCAGGCACAGTTCGTCGAATCCAAAACACCAGCAGCGCCGGTAGAACTCCCACGAAAAATACCGCTCGCCAGCCCAAGTGCGGCAACACCACCGCGACAACCAGTGCCGCGATGGCTTCACCAATCGCGTAAGACGATTGCATCAGCCCCAGGGCTTTGCCGCGATGTTCCGGCCGCCACGTTTCGGCTATCAGTGCAGCGGCCGCGGTCCATTCGCCGCCCATTCCAAGCCCCAACAAAAACCGGAATGCTGCCAATTCCGGAATGGAATGCGAGAATCCGCAAGCCGCGCTGGCCACCGAGTACAACGCAATGGACGCCATCAGAGCGCGAGTGCGGCCGAGGCGGTCGGCGATCCAACCGAATAACAGCCCACCAATGGCAGAGGCGAGCAGCGTGAGTGAATTCAGAAAGCCGGCCGTGCGCGTATCCATCGCGAATTCGCGCATCAGAAATGCCAGCACCAGGGAGTACAACATCACATCCATGGCGTCGAGCATCCAGCCAAGACCGCCCGCGACGAGTGTCTGGCGCTCCGCGGCAGTCGTGTCACGCGGCCAATTAAAAAGGCGCAACCCTGCTGTGGGATGGGCGGGGGGGATTCGCGCGGACGTCAGTGCGTCAGCCATGAGGTCCAACTCTTGGCAAAGGACTGGTAGCCCACAAGAGCGTCGCTATGAATCGTGAGTCAACGCAAACTTGCTCCCCGGCAGGATAAAACATTGCGCTAGCAGTCCTCTTTTGGTACGCTCCGGCGCATTATATCCCTCCCGGAGGTCCAGCAAATGGCGTTCTGTAAAGCGTGTGGAACAGAGGTGGGCGGCGCGGCATTTTGTCCAAAATGCGGAGCCAGCCAGACGGCATCCGGGGTTCCGATGGGCACGGCGCCAGCGGCAACCAGCGAAGGCCTTGCGGAAAATGTAGCTGGGCTGTTGTGCTATGTGCTCGGATGGCTGACGGGGATCATCTTTATATTGATCGACAAGCGCCCCTTCGTGAGATTTCACGCCGCGCAGTCGATCGTAGTCTTCGGCGCTCTCACGGTCATCAGGATCGGCCTCGGCATTGTGATGGGCATCGGCGGCTTCGTTGGATTCGGTCTCTGGGCGTTGATCTCCATGGTGCTGGGCCTGCTCGGAGTGGTTCTGTGGATTCTCTTGATGATTAAAGCTTACCAGCACCAGCTATACCGCGTGCCCATTGCCGCACCCATCGCCGATGGAATCGCCGGAAAATAATTACAGTGTGTTCGGAATCACGCTGGAGTCGCTCTTTTCTTGAGCGGCTCCTTCCTATTCTGCCGTTTCTTTAACGAATGCTGGAACGTGGTTACTATTGACTTTCCGGTTGGCTCCCACCATTGTAAAAAGCTTCATTTAACATTGCACTGAGCCTAGAAAGGCATCCGCCAGGTTTATGACCCGAGTACGCCTGTGTTTCCATGATCGTTGTTTTGATGGCACCGCCTCCGCCGCGCTTTTCTACCGCTTTTACCGCGAACGCTTCGACCCGCAAGCGCAGTTCGAACTGACCGCCATGACTCATCGAGCGGCGCAACCTTGGACAGACGGCCTCTTTGACGGTGACGAAAATGTGATCGTGGACTTCAAATATTCGAACTCTCCAAAAGTGACCTGGTGGTTCGATCATCATCAGAGCGCCTTCCTGACCCCTGCGGACGCGGAAAACTTTCGCAAGCACCCCGGCCCGAATATGTTTTACGAGCCGGATTACAAATCCTGCACGAAGCTGATCGCCAACGTCTCCAAAGAAAAATTCGGCTTCGACACCCAACCTCTCGACGATTTGATTTATTGGGGCGACATTATCGATGGCGCTCAATACCCTACGCCCCAGGCTGCGGTGGCATTAGCCGAACCCAGCACACAGCTGGCGCTGGTCATCGAAGCGGCGCCCGAAAACGGCCTGCCCGCAAAAATAATTCCGGAGCTGGCCTACCGGCCGCTATCCGAAATGGTGAAGCTGCCCATGGTGGCCAAGCACCTTGAGCCGCTACTGGACAGGCACCGAAAATCAATTGAGATTCTTCGCGAACGCGCCGACGCGCGCGACGGAGTGATTTTTTTTGATGTCAGCGACCTGGACCTGGAAGGCTACAACAAATTCATTCCTTATCTGTTGTATCCGGAGTGTATTTATTCCGTGAGCGTGAGCGCATCGGCTGTGCGCTCGAAAGTTTCACTGGGTACGAACCCCTGGAATCTCGCGAATGCGGACGCCAATCTTGCGTCGCTGGCAGAGAAGTTCGGCGGTGGCGGGCATGCCCGCGTGTCGGCGATATCGTTGGACCCGCATGATATTCCTCGGGCCCGAGAAGTCGCACGCGAGCTAGTCGCCGACCTCCGCCACCGCTGGCGTAAGTAACGTCGCGGTCTTGGAAATCAACGTGACCAGTTCTAACTCCCCCTCACAACGTAAGAACCTGCTGGCCCATGAATGTATTTGAACTAACCCGCGCGCTGATCGATATCGAGTCCGTAACAAATTCAGAAAAACGCGTCGGCGAATTCCTATTCACACATCTTTCGAATCTCGCCAAACGTTACGCTGGCGGCGTGGAACGAATGGAAGTCGAGCCCGCTCGATTTAATGTGCTCGCCCATTGGGGCCAGCCCGTCGTGACCCTCTCCAGCCACATGGACACCGTGCCGCCATTTTTTCCCTCACGCGAAGATGAAGAAACGATTTGGGGCCGCGGCGCTTGCGATGCCAAGGGAATTATCGCCGCCATGATTTCTGCTGCCGAAAAGCTGCTGGACGCCCGGAAGAAAAATTTCTGCTTGCTTTTCGTGGTGGGAGAAGAAGTCAACGGTGCAGGAGCGCTCGTTGCCGCCAGAAATCCTCGCGGTTCCCGCTACCTCATTAATGGCGAACCGACGGAAAACAAAATCGCACTAGGCACTAAAGGCGCGTCGCGCTATGAGATCACTGCACGCGGCAAGTTGGCGCATTCCGCGTATCCAGAATTAGGACATTCCGCCATCGAAACCCTGCTGGATGTGCTGCAGGCCATTCGCGATATCAATCTGCCAGAAGACGAATTGCTGGGTCGCTCCACTTTGAATATTGGAACCATCAAAGGCGGTCGCGCGCCCAATGTCATCGCCGATCATGCGCAGGCTGAAATTATGTTTCGCCTGGTAGGCAGCGCCGCCCCCATCCGTGAAGCGCTCACACAAGTATTGGCCGGCCGCGCGGTAGCGCGAGAACAATACACCACGCCTGCGCAGCGATTGGAACCTTTCCCCGGATTGCCAACCAGGGTAGTGTCCTTCACCACCGATATCCCAAGCTTTGGAGCAGCATGGGGAAAGCCATTTCTGATCGGCCCCGGCAGCATTCACGACGCCCACACCGCCGAGGAGCACATTTCAAAGCAGCAGTTGCTGCAAGCCGTAGACATATACTCTGAAATGATCACAACGCTGACTAATTCCTAGGTCGCGTAAAACTCCAACGGTGTCACGTTCAACGCGGTGCCGCTGATTCTTACCGCAAAATATCCTCAAGCTCAATGCGCGCATCGGTCCCGGCATCCCGGTATTTCACGATCACTGCCGTGTAAAGCGACAGCCCCCAATCCTTACCAGGCCCTTTTGAAATCGGCCGGGATCCAGGCACCACTACGGCGTTCTCCGGAATAATAAGTGGCCCGTCAGCACCCGCTGAATACACGAGAGATTTCACCGCGTCATACACCGGCGTAGACCGATTCAATAGCGTGCCGGTACCCAGCACAGTACCGCGTTTGATAATCGTCCCTTCGTATACGCCGCAATTTCCTCCGACCATCACGTCGTCCTCCACGACCACCGGCAGCGCGCCCACCGGCTCCAGCACGCCGCCGATCTGCGCCCCTGCGGAAAGATGGCAGTTGCGGCCAATTTGCGCGCAGCTGCCTACCAATGTGTGAGAGTCGATCATGGTTCCTTCGCCAACGTACGCTCCCACGTTCACGAACATAGGTGGCATACAAACGACGCTGCGCCCAATGTAGCTGCCGTCGCGAATGCTGGAACCGCCAGGCACGATACGCACTCCGTCGGCGGGAGTGAAGGCGCGCGCCGGATAAGTCGACTTGTCGATGAACGGCTGGCGCGCAGCGTCGATGGACATATCGATGATGACTCCCATCCGAAAGCCGAGCAAAATTCCTTTTTTCACCCACGCATTGGTGCGCCAGCCGCCGTGCATGCTGCTATCGGGTTCGGCAGCGCGAACTTCTCCACGATTTAGAGCCTCCTTGAATTGGCGAAATATCCTGAAATGATCGTCGGTATATTCGGCTGGTGGATTATCAAACAGGCCTTCAATTTCTGACGGCTGCATGGACTCTCTCGACTAGCCCCAGCGATGCCAGAACATTGCGAATGCGCTCTTGATTTTCCGCTTTGGGCGCTACCAACGGAAGCCGCCACACCGCTTCGAGCAAACCCATTTCTGCCATTGCGGCCTTGACCGGAACGGGATTGCTCTCCACAAAATTCACTTCCATCAATGCTTGATAACGCCGCTGAGTCTCCCGTGCTCCTGCGAAATCACCTTTGAGGCATAACCCGGTGAGGTATGTCATCTCCTCTGGAATTTCGTTGGAGACCACAGAGATAACTCCGCGGCCGCCAAGTGCGATTAGCGGCAGAGCGATCGCATCGTCGCCCGAAAGAACGATGAACTCTTCCGGCACGGTGTTCACTATCGCGGCCATCTGCGCGATGCTTCCCGATGCTTCCTTGATGCCGATGATGTTATCAATTCCGGCGAGGCGCTTTGCGGTTGGCGGTTCGATGTTCACGCCGGTACGGCCTGCCACGCTGTAAACAATAATAGGCAAGCTCGTGGCGCCCGCGATCGCGCGATAGTGCTGGTAGAGACCCTCTTGGCTCGGTTTGTTGTAATAGGGGGTAACAGAAAGGATCCCGTCGACCCCGATGCTGGCGAGTTCGACCGCAAGGGCGATCACCTCCGCGGTGTTGTAGCCTCCGGCGCCGGCGAGCACCGGCACTTTTCCTTTGGCTGCATCGACGGTGAGTTGTACGACGCGCAGATGCTCTTCACGCGACAGCGTTGGACTCTCGCCCGTCGTGCCGCAGGGCACCAGAAAATCGATGCCCCCGTCGATTTGCCGATTGATCAAACGAATTAACGCCGCTTCGTCGAGCGCGCCATCCCGCCCAAACGGCGTGACCATTGCCGTGCCACATCCCGTGAACATTTGTTCCGTAAACATTTTGTTGCTCCTTCTGAAACTCTCGACCCTAGCTTGCTAATTCACCGAGAATCTCGCGAAATTCGAACCAGCCTTTTTTCCCCGCTACCCAGCGTGCCGCGCGAAGCGCTCCGCGGGCGAAACCTTCCCGGCTGTGCGCCGTGTGGCGCAACGTAATGGTGTCTGCCAGAGAATCGAATCCGATTTCATGCGTGCCTGGATGCGTTCCAGCGCGGTTGGCACTGAGGTTTATGGAACGCTCGTAACCATTTGCGCGCATTTCTTCCGCCAATTTACGCAGCGTGCCCGACGGCGCATCTTTTTTGCTGGCATGATGGATTTCCCAGCCCCACGCGCCGTATTCCTCCTGCTTTGCGAAAAGTGCCGCTGTGTGCGCCACCGCCTGAATAAATAAATTCATGCCAACAGAAAAATTTGGCGCCCACACCAGACCCGTTCCATTTTGTGTTACCGCCTGGCGCACCGCTGTCAACTGCTCAACCCAGCCCGTAGTTCCCACCGTGACATTTACACCGGCGGCGGCGAGCTGGCGGATGTTTTCAGCCACCGCCTCTGGCTTGGAGAATTCCACCGCCACGTCGACGCCATTAAGGCTCGCGGCCGTAAGTCCGCTGCCGTGCTGATTATTCTCGCTGTTGAATTTTGCGCGCACATCGAAACCGTATTCCGGCCCCAGCTGCTCGATGAGGCGGCCCATCTTTCCGTATCCGACGATGGCCAGGCCCAAGGTCATAAACTTGCCTGCTGCGCGGCGGGCTGCGCTGCGAGTAGCTGCGTCACCATGCGAGCATAGATTTCTACGCCCTCCACCAGCGATTTCTTCGCGATATGCTCTTCCGCGGTGTGCGCCACGTGAATACTCCCTGGGCCGATGAGGAACGGTTTTCCCCACTGACCGCCCAACACGGGGATATCCGTGGCGAATGCCACCACTGTGGTTGGAAGTCCATCAAAGCTGCTTAAGCGCAGCGCCGACGTATGCGAGACTTCGCGAGCTTCCGCGCGACCCCCAACCGCGGCGGAAACCGCTTCGTGAATCGGATCCGCGTCCCCGATGGTGCGAAACATGATCTCCGCGCTAGCTTCATCGGCCACCACGTTTGGCGCGCGCCCTCCGCAAATCGTGCCGACATTCAGCGTGCAGGCGCCCAGCACCGTATCGTGCGGCAAAGGGATCCTGCGTATGTCTTGCAGCACATCGAGCAGTGCGTGAATAGCAGACTTACCTAACTCCGGGTACGCAGAGTGGGCCAGCTTCCCGCGCGCTATAATCTCGAAACGCAGTGCCCCCTTTGTGCCAAGTGCCAAAAGGTTTTCCGTGGGTTCACCGTTGATCAAATACCGTGAGCCACGAGGAGTCTTTGCCGCCGCCATCGCTCCGGCACTACCGCGTTCTTCGCCAACCACAAACAGCAGACCAAAATTGCGCGTGCCCGCCTCCAGCAGATGGACTGTCGCCGCAATCATCGCTGCGGCAATTCCTTTCGCGTCACATGCGCCGCGGCCCCAAATGTACGTGTCATCCTCCCGGGAAGAAATGAACGGAGGCACAGTATCTATGTGCGTGGAAAGCGTAACGATGGGGTCGCCCCAGCGAGCGTAGACGTTAAACCGCTGCGCCGCGACTTCCAATCTCTCCACCTCTCCGCCGTGCCGGTCAGCGAGATCGCTCAAATACCCAAGCAGGTATGTGCCGACCTCATTCTCGTTCGGCGTCACGGAATCGATATCAATAAGCGTACGAGCTAGTTTGAAAAGGTCCATTTTTTCTATTGCAAGGAATGGAGAACCAAGGAAGGGAAAAACCGCGAGGGATAGAGACTCGAGTTTCTTCGCTCCTCGATAGCTCTCCATCCGCTGTTACCGGATGACAGTGGGCAGGTATTAACCGTGCCCCCCAATCTTCGCGGGGAAATTAGCTTCCCGTGAAGATTTCGGCGGAGATCTGAATCTTGCCCCTTTTGCGCGAGCCTCCGAAGCTACTCGGAAAAACTGGCTCGGCTACTGATGGCCTCCGCGCCTCTATCAAGTCTTACCTAACTTACAGGAACTTATCTTGGCAAGTCAACGGCGATCATGGCGATCAAAGCTCTCAATTCGATACCAACCTGCAAACTGGGGTGCCGACTCGGAAATTGGTTAACGGCCGAGGAAGCTCGAACGCTTTGGCAACTCCCTGATCCTGCCACTTTGAAGGGCAAGCGAGACCGAGCGATTCTTGCTTTGCTATTGGGTTGTGGCCTGGTTGGTGAGGACGTGGCAGCCATAACAGCGTGCGTGGCCGAGACGGTGCTTCAGGAAAATTGGCTGGATGGTGTTTTTGAAAATATCGAAATCGAGAGGCTGGGCCCGAACATTTTCGACGGGCTTCTGTGGCGATTCGTCCTGGCCGCAGGCCCGCATTGCGAAAGGCGCGGTCGTCAGTGCCAATGCGCCCGCGAGGAGCGTCCGCTTTGTGGTGTTACCCATGGGAAATTGACATGCGTCGAATAGCAAGCGTACAGCTCGCAAAGAATTCACAAACGGGATATTTGCGATGATTGCGCAAGTCGCACATGCAGTTGCTCGGCAACAATTTCACGTCGGGCTAAAAAATAACCTTGATCGCAAATTGAATCTGCCGCTCCGAAACGGTGGTGCGCACCAACGCTCCTGCGGTGCCTGCGGGAGGAGCGCCCGAAGCGCCGGTAGGATCAAAAATGTCCGTGTTGGTATCGCCCGGCCCCGGAGGCGCAAAATTGGGATGATTCATGATGTTGAACATTTCCACGCGGAACTGCACGTTGAAATTTTCAGAGATGCGCCTGACCTTGTTGTTCTTGAAAATAGAGAAGTCCAGACTCGTCACACCGGGGCCAATGAGAACGTTGCGGCCAGAGTTTCCACGCAGGTTGAAGCAGCGCAGGTCGCCCGGAGGCAACGGACCGCCAAAAGTGGGAGGAGCCGGGTCGCAATTGGCATCGAAGAACGCCTGATTGGGCGCCACTGGAACACCGAAGCACTGGGTCTTTATGTAGTTGGTGGGATTACCGGGATTAACGGCGGTGCCACAGCCCGGGCCCGAAAGACGGTTGGGGTATGCAAAATCGTCGCTGCTAAGCGTGCCTGCCGGATCGGCGCCAGTTCCCCACGTTGGAGTAAAAGGCACGCCGTCACTCACGGTGAAAATCATTCCGAGCTCCCATCCATTGGTGAGCCACTGGGCGGGGCCTGTGAAAGATTTTTTCGTGGGCAATTCCCAGGTAGTGTTGATGACAAGAGTGCGGCCTACGTTGAAATCCGATAAGCCGCGAGTGAGCTTCATATCAAACCAGTCAAGGCTGGAAATTGAGTTGCCAAAGGCATCGCCAGCGACCGTAGCTGAGCTGGTGTCGATGCTCTTGCCCCACGTATAGGTGCCCTGCATCTGGAAGCCGTGGCTCAAGCGCTTGGCTAATTGAAGTTCAAGAGCGTTGTAGTAGGAACGCCCTTGATAAAACATGCCGCGTACTGACCCAAAAGCTGGATTAATGGTATTGGGAGGCGCGCACTGCGCGGGGTCGCTGCCAGTCGGGTCGGTCAGATTACATTGTGCGCTGAAAACATTTCCTAGAACGTCCACCTTCGGCCACAGATATCCGGAAGGAGTTTTGGTTGGGATGACCAGGTCAGCTTCATCAACGCGGAATGGTTGGTGAATTCCGCGAGAGCCCACATAGGCGACGAAGGCGGCCAGGGACGGAGTGAGCTGGTACTGCAAATTCAGGTTCCATTGAGCTACGTAGTTGCGTTTGGGATGTGATTCGATATACGTCGAACGCAATTTATTAGCGGTGATGAGCGCAGGGTCGACGAATGGAAAAGTTAGCGGCGTGGGAGTCGAGCCTACCTTCAGAGATGTGTACTGAAAAAACGGAGCAGATTGCGTGGTGAGCAGGATGAACTGGTAAGGCAAAGGCAAAACGTCGAAAAGACCGGCGCCACCTCGCACCGCGAGCTTGCCGTTATGCAGGGGGTCCCACGCAAAACCAAAGCGGGGCTCAAAGTTTTTCAAAGTTGGATTGTAGAAAAGTGGTCCGGTGCCGGCACAACCACCCGGCACCGAAGTGCCGCAAACCGGAAGCGGATCGGAAAGATTGCGGAGATTGGCAAACTTGCCGTCGGTTTCGGTGGGGACCGTAGCCATTTCGTAACGTAGTCCCAGATTCAAGGTCAGATTCGGTTTCCAGCGCCAGTCGTCTTGAACATAACCTCCGATTATGGATTGACGAATATTTCGCGGAGTGAGAGAGCTGGCAACGCCACCCTGAAACTTGTTGGGAGTATTTGACAGGAAATCGTTCAGGGTGTTGAAGAACCAGATTCCATTTGGGTCGGTGAGAGCCGTCACTTGCAACAGCATGCGCTCAAAAGCCGCACCGAATTTGATGGAATGCTTTCCGACAGTGTAGAAGGCGTCATCATAGCCTTGAAAAGAATTCCAGCGATACAAATAGGTAGGTAAACCGCCTACACCGCCTGGCATGGAGGTCAAGAATCCAGGTACGTTGACGACCGATGCGTCTCTGCCGGTGAAGGCTCCCAGCGAGGTGTCTTTCGCGGCTGGATTGAGAGCGGTCACACTGGCGTCGTTATCAACATGTTCGTGGTTGTAGCCGAAGCGCAGCGCGTTCACAAAAGTGGTGGTGAAACTATGTGTTTCTTCCACTGCCACAATTTGCCTGGCCGACAAGGTGTTGAGGCCAACGTTGCCAAAAGCATCCGGAGAATTGTAGGGGGTCTTATCGTAGAGATAGGTCCCGAACACACTGTCTTTGTCTGAAAACTTGTGGTCAATGCGAGTGGTTACAAAGTTTTCGGTTACGACTTGTTTCCCGTTGAAGACGTGTTGGCACACCGGGCCGCCGGTAGCGCACTCGGCGGCGGTAGGCACGGGGTACAACTGCAAATATTTCAGGATTGCCGGATCTGTGACCGTAGCGCGCGCGTCGGGCGATGGGACGAAGTCCACGTTGGCAATTCCTTTGGATTGCCGGATGCCTTCGTAGTCCACAAAGAAAAACGTGCGGTTGGGGATGATGCGCCCGCCGACGGCGCCGCCGAACTGGTTGCGCTTGAAGGGCGCTTTTGGAGCGCCGGCCGATTCGAAATAGTTTTTAGCATCGAGCGCGCTATTGCGGAGAAATTCGTACACGCTGCCGTGAAAATCATTGGTGCCGGAGCGGGTGATCGCGTTAACAACACCGCCGGAGGTCTTACCGTATTCGGCGGAGTAGTTGCTGGTCAGCACCGAAAATTCCTGAATGGCATCGACGCCAAGATTTCCACCGAGCACGCTGCCGGGTGCGCCATTGGCGTAGTCGTTGAGACTGACACCGTCGAGACGGTAGTTGTTTTGTTGCGGACGGGCGCCGGAGATGGTGAGCTGTTGTCCGAAGCCGCGGTTGCCGCGGTCAGATCCAGTGGCGAAAGTCGGCTGCGTTTCAATGGTGGAGACTCCCGGTTGCAGGGCCGCCAGGTCCGTCCAACTGCGGCCATTCAGGGGCAACTCGCGCACGGTGGTGGCATTGACCACCGCGCTGATATCGGAGCTGGTGAGTTGCACGGCAGGTGTTTCGGCGGTGACTTCGACGCGATTCGAAACGGTGCCAACGTGCAGCATCACGTCCACTGTTTGTTGCGCCCCGACGGTCATGACGATGCCGGTGGTTTCTTCGGGATTGAAGCCCGTCGCAGTGACCTTGAGTTGATAAGTTCCCGGCAGAAGATTTACTACGGTGTAGAAGCCATCCGAGTTAGTGGTGACATCGCGATTGACGCCGGTATCCACGTTGGTGATCACCACGCTGGCTTTGGGCACACCTCCGCCATTTGGGTCGGAGACGGTGCCCGAGAGCGTCCCGCCTGCAACTTGGGCGTGAGCGGCAGCAGAAAAAAGCATGCTGAGCATGAAAATAATCGCTGCAAGGCGCCCGGACGGATGCGCTACAGAAAAAGTTTTGATTGACAAGGACTAAAACCCCCAGTTGGGCGGAGCCTAGACCTATCAGTGTGGTGGATGCCTTAACGTAAGATTAATTTATATTTAGCCGTATTTAAACGATAATTTTTTGCGCAAAAACGAACCGAGGCACAAGGGCAAATTTTGGGCGGAAATCCAGCGAATTCAACGAAAGGCCGGACAATTAGTTGGTATTTTCGACCTTGGTGTCGTCGCGAATTACTTTTCCACCCTTCATGACGAATTTGACGCGTTGAAGTTCGGTGATGTCCTGAAGAGGGTCACCGGAAACGGCGATGATGTCGGCGAACTTGTCTTTTTCTATGGAACCGATTTTGTTTTGCCAGCCCATCATTTCCGCGGCCACGGTGGTGGCGGTTTGAATGGCCTGGCTCGGAGACATGCCGTACTTGACCAGGTAGGTGAACTCCATTGCCTGCGTCCCATGAGGAAAGGGTCCAACGCCGCTGCCAAAAGAAATTTTCAATCCGCGTGAAATCGCCAGACGACCGCTCTTTTCTCGCAGCGCTTCGAGGCTGTATTTTCCGCCGGTGGATTTTGCGTCGCGCGTGGTGTAATCACTGAGCGAGTAGTGATAGGCAGTCAGCTCCAGGTACAGGCCTTTTTTCTTGATCAAATCGGCGGTCTCCTGATCCAGTTCGATGGCATGCTCGATGGTGTCTGCGCCGGCTTCCACACAGTTGCGCAAACCTTCGCCGCCAAAGGCGTGACACGCGGCTTTCTTGCCATGGCGATGCGCTTCGTCAACGATGGCTTCCACTTCTTCCTTGGTAAAAGTTGGCTCGCTGAATAGCGCGCCGTTGAGTTCGAACTCGTAGTCGGAGGTGGAATGAAACTTGATCCAGTCCGCGCCATAATGAATTTGTTCGCGAACCGCTTGTCGCGCGGCCCAGGGCCCGTCCACCGTTTGGTAATTGCGCGGCAGATTCACTTCGGGCGAACCAAGAATGCCTTCCCCAGTGGCCACCAGGCCCATGGTGGAAACCTGCAAGCGGGGGCCCGGGAAGTAGCCGCGGTTGATAGCTTTCTTGATGTCCACGTCAGCGTAGCCGCCGCCGTGACTCATCAGATCGCGAAGGGTGGTAAATCCGGCACGCAAATCTTTCTGCGCATTGGCGAGCGCAAGGAGCGTGCGGTATTCGCGCGTGTCATTGATAGGGCTGGCAAACGGCGGGCCTCCGGGCTGCACGCCGTCCAATCCGAAGCCGAATATGTGCGTGTGGCCGTCAATCAAGCCGGGCAGCACGGTATTTTTGGTCAGATCGATAATTTGAGCGTCGGGCGGAATTTGCACGGCATCGGCCGCACCGACGACAACAATTTTTTCTTCTTTAACCAGAATGACTTGATTATCGAGGAGTTTGCCGGATTTGCTGTCGAACAGATGACCGGCGCGGATGGCAATCACGGAAGATGTTTGGGCATGAATCGCCAACGCGATAAAAAATGTAATTGCGACGCTCGCCGCAATGAGTCTTGCAATTTTCACGTTTGCCTCCGGCACTCTTACAGGAATTAAGAAAGCCATGTTGTTGTTCGATGAAGATTAATACTAGAAAGCTGGCGAAGCGCTCGCCGTGGCACCAAACGCAAAAGCTGAGCGCTTCGCAACGCGTCCATAAATTCCGAGATTAGTTGGTTTCGTATACCTTGATTTCGGCGCTGTTGGTTCCTTTTTGCGGCACGGCGACAAAATAACGGTGCAGTTCAGGCACGAGTAGAGCGGTTCTCGCCAATGAGCCGGTAGGAACTTTGCCGAGTGACTTATAAGTGTTGGCGTCGGTCTGCTGGTAGACGGCCGCGTCGCCATCGCAGGAGGCATACAGACGCTTGCTGGTGGGGTCGAAAACCATGTCGTCAACGCCTTTGGTTATCTCCAGTACGGCGATTTCTTTTCCAGAGTCGGTATCAATAACGACGATGCCACCACCGCGGCAACCGATGAAGAGGCGATGATTTGCTGCGTCATAAGCCATGGCGACATTGGTTTTAGATTTGGTGATGGGCCAACTGGTCAGCACGGTGCGCTTGTCGCGATCGATCACGTCCACCTGGTTCTTAGCTTTATTGTTCAAAAAGATTCGCGGGGTGGCATTGTCCAGCACCATGGCTTCCAGAGTGTCGCCGTCAACTTTTATGTCCGCCAATTTTTTCCCCGCGGTAGTGTCGACAACGCTGAGCATGGAATAGGTCTGGTGCACGTCGCCGCCACCGTTGTCGATGTACAGATATGTTGTTTTGGGGTCGTAGCCGATGGAGTCGGCATCCTCAAGAAGTTTCACGCTGGACAAGATCGCGTAGCTGTCGCTGTCCACGATTTTCAGGTCGCCGCTTTCGCCATCGGTGATGAACAGGCGCTTTAAATCCGGGCGGTAAAGAACCGCGTGCGGTTTCTCAATTCCGGTTATTTTGTGAATTAATTTTCCAGACTTGAGGTCGAACACCAGCACCGCTTTGTATTCTTCGGGCGTGGCGAACAGGCGGTTGCCGCTTAGATCGATGGCAAAGTGATCGAAGTTTCCTTTTACATCCGGAGGAAGCTTATAGGTCTGAACCAACTTGAGCGGCGCGGACTCCTGACCGGAGATTTTCCCTGCAAATAAAAAGAGCACAGCAAACAAGATTGAAAACGGTCTCTTCATTTCGCCCCCGAAGACGCGATTAGCAAGTTTTGTAATCCAGTTCATTGCAAAATTGACAAACTGCGTTTGTGCAGCCGCGAGAAAGCATAATCTCTACCCGGGCTGTTCCGAACTTAAAGGAAGATTAATTTATGTTTAGCCGCATGTACCGGGGTGGGTGCAAATCCTTTTAAATGGCCTAAATACGGCGCGAGACATGTAGGAGGCGTAAGGCGTGCGGATGGCTGGCGTTGACGGGTCAGGGAGGGTGTCGTAGCATCCGCGTGGTTTTTGTCGCGGGTAATTATTATAGCTTCGTTGCAATCTTCGAATGGAGACAACGTCATGAAGCGCAAAATATTCGTTGTAGGCACTCTAACTGTGTTGCTGCCGCTGTTGTCCTTTGCACAGAGCAAGGAGCCGCTCAAACAGGTGGCCACCATTCCGCTGCCTGGCTTGAAAGATGGCGACTTCGATCATTTCACGCCGGACGTCGATGGGCACCGGCTATTTTTGACCGACGAAGAAAATAACAAAGTGGATATGCTTGATAGCAATGCCAACAAGCGGGTTCACACCATCGACGAGGCTAAAGCGCCGCACGCCATTTTGTTTCGCAAGGATTTGAAGAAATTGTTCGTGGTGGAGGGCGACGCATCAGCGGTAAAAATTTACGATAGCGATAATTTCAAGCCGCTGGGCGAGATTAAAGTTTCCGTCGACGCCGACTCTATCGCCTACGATCCGACCACTTCTTATTTGTATGTTGTAAACGGCGGCCGCGAAGCCAAGACGCCCTATTCGCTGATCAGCGTCATCGATACCAACAATCAAAAGAAATTACGCGACATAAAAATTCCCAATAATCACGTGGAGGCCATCACGCTCGAAAAGAACGGGCCGCGCATGTTCATAAATATTACCGGCAAGAGCGCGGTGGGAGTGATGGACCGCAACAAATCCCAACTGTCGGCCACCTGGCCGCTGCCAGTTGGAGACAAAGCGAATGTGGCGATGGCCTTCGATGAACCAAACCATCGCCTGTTTGTGGTGACACGAGAACCGGGCAAGTTGATTGTGCTGAATTCTGACGATGGCAAGGTCATCGCTGAGCTGCCGGCTGTCGGCATGGTGGACGACGCTGTTTTTGACGCGCAACACAAACGCATATATCTCGCGGGCGATCAGGCACTCGATGTATTCCAGCAGAAAGATGCAGACCACTACGAGCTCCTCGCCAAAATTCCAACTGGCTTCCGCGCTAAAACTGGCGTTTTGGTGCCGGAGTGGAATCGCTATTATCTCGGCGTGCCGCATCACGCCGGCAAGGAAGCGGAAGTGCGCGTCTACGAGGTTCAGCCGTAGCGTGCGCAGCTTCCGGGTGAATTATGCGAAGGCGTGAATTTGGCAAAACGTCTTTGGGATTGCTGGGCGCCGGGTTACTTGCTGACCGTTCTGAAGCAGAGGGTGCCGAAGGAGCGGGCAGCGTGGCTGCCATCGACTTTCCAAAAACTCCAGGATTGACGCAATACGTTGGGCAATTTGTCCTGCAAACGAAGTTCGAAAATATTCCCGCGGAAGTCATCGCGCTGGGCAAAAAATCTATCCTGGATGGCTTCGGACTGGCTTTAGCTGGGTCGCGCGCGGAGAGCGGACCGATTTCGCGAAAATATATTGAGCAATGCGGTGGTAATGGCAAGGCCACCGTGATCGGTACCGCAATGAAAACGTCGCCGCGTTTCGCTGCGCTGCTGAACGGGATTTCGATTCATGCCGACGATTTCGATGATACGCAGCTGGCCGCCGCAAAGGATCGCGTGTACGGATTGCTGATGCATCCAACAGTTCCGGTGCTTCCGGCAATTTTTGCGCTTGCGGAACAGCGTGCTGTCAGCGGCAAAGAGTGGTTGTTGGCTTATCAACTCGGGGCCGAAGTGGAGTGCAAAATTGCCGAAGCGATTTCCCCGCGACATTATCAGGATGGTTTTCATACCACCGGAACATGCGGGCCGTTCGGTTCCGCGGCGGCTTGCTCGAAGCTGCTTGGATTTGATCTGAAAAAAACTCTCAATTCGTTTGGCTTGGCGGCCAGCCAATCGGGAGGCCTGCGCGAAAATTTTGGCACCATGACCAAACCATTTCAGGCTGGGCACGCCGCGGAGAGCGGACTGGTCTCCGCTGAAATGGCGGGATTGGGATGGACCGCCGCGGAGCAAATTCTGGAAGCGGAACGAGGTTTTTTCCACGCGGCTGGCGGCTCGTACGATCCCTCAGCGATCATGAATCGTTTGGGCCAGCCCTGGACTTTTGCGGACCCCGGCGTTTCGTTGAAGCCTTACCCTTCGGGCTCGCTCACGCATCCGGCGATGACGGAGCTCGCGCGATTGATCGCAGCCAACAATATTGAAGCGGCGCAGGTGGAGAAAGTTGACGTCGGCGCAAATCACAACATGACCACCACGCTGCTGCATCACAATCCCAAGACCGGGCTGGAAGCAAAATTCAGCATGGAATTCTGCATCGCGATTTTGCTGCTAGAGCGCAAAGCCGGGTTGGCCCAATTTTCAGACAAAGTAGTTCAGCGCCCGGATGTGCGGGAAATGATCCGTAAAATTAATTTCTACGTCGATCCGGAGGCAGAGAGCGCCGGTTTCGACAAGATGACCTCCATTCTCAAGATCACTTTAAAAAACGGGAAAGTCATCACTGGGCAAGCCGCGTTTGGAAAAGGCAGTCCGGCGAATCCGATGAGTTTCGATGAAGCATCGGAAAAATTTCGCGGGTGCGCTGAATTTGCGGAGTGGCCGCAAGAAAAAACGGAAAAGATAATTGCTTTTGTCAAAACGCTGGAGGCTGCTCCGAACATGTCCGCGTTAACGCCGCTGTTGTCTTCGGGGGCGGCGGGATAAACAGGAAATGAAAACCTTCAACATTGCGGTCATTGCAGGAGATGGCATCGGTAAAGAAGTGGTGCCCGAAGGCATCCGCGTGCTCGAAGCGGCAGGAAAGCGTTTTGGTTTCCATTGGAAATGGCACGAATTCGACTGGAGCTGTGAAACGTATGTGCAGAGCGGAAAAATGATGCCGGATGACGGTCTGCAACAGTTGCGGCCGTTTGACGCTATCTTTCTCGGCGCTGTGGGCCACCCGAGCGTTCCCGATCATGTTTCGCTCTGGGGACTTTTGATTCCTATCCGCCGCACGTTCCGGCAGTACGTCAACCTTCGTCCGGTGCGACTTTTCGAAGGCATCGAGTCTCCGCTGAAAAGCTGGAAACCAGGTCAAATCGATTTCACCATCGTTCGCGAAAATAATGAGGGCGAATATTCGAACATCGGCGGACGGCTTTACGAAGGCACGGAAGATGAGATGGCCGTGCAACAAACGGTGTTCACGCGGCGCGGCGTGAATCGCGTGATGCGGTTCGCGTTTGAATTGGCCCGCAAACGCGGCAAGCATCTTACGTCCGCCACCAAATCGAACGGCATCATTCACACCATGCCTTTTTGGGATGATTGCTTCCGCGCGCTGGCCGCGGAATATCCGGACATTCGCACCGATCAATATCACATCGACATTCTCACCGCGCATTTTGTGCGCCATCCCAATTGGTTCGACGTGGTGGTGGGGTCAAATCTTTTTGGGGATATTCTCTCCGACCTCGGTCCCGCCGTAGTCGGCTCGATCGGCATCGCACCGTCCGCAAATCTCAATCCCGAAAAAGAGTTTCCCTCCATGTTTGAGCCGGTCCACGGCTCTGCGCCGGACATTGCCGGGAGGGGAATTGCCAATCCGATCGGACAAATCTGGTCAGGCGCCATGATGCTTCGGCATCTTGGTGTTGAAGAAGGCGCGGACGCTATTGAGGCGGCGATTTCCGCGATACTCGCGAAATCACAAGTGCGCACGCCGGATATTGGAGGGAAATCCAGCACGCGCGAACTGGGTGAAGCGATTGCCAAGCAAGTTAGCGGAGCTTAGCCGGTTTTTGTGAAACTTGGGCCCGCACAGCTTAAAAATTCCAATACGCAAACTGCCAAGCGCATGAAATCTAAATCCACAAAGTCGAAAACATTCGCTGCGCCGGGGATCACTCGGCGCGATCTTTTTGAATGGGCGGGGCTGGCGCTTACCGCCGGAGTCGTGGCGGCCCCGGCACTGAACGTTTTTTCATCGGCGCAACAATCCACGGCGTCCAAAACGAGCGGCAGCGTCATGAATGCACTCAGTGCGTACATGAGCGAAGCCGTTGGCCGTCCGCTGCCCGATGAAGTCGTCGAAAAAACCAAGCATCACATTCTCGACACACTCGGCGCCATGGTTTCGGGATCGAAATTGCTTCCGGGCCAGCGGGCTTTGCAATTTGCGGAGGCCTATGGCGGAAACGAAATCTCCACGGTGGTCGCATCGAATATTTTGTGCGGAGCGATCGAGGCCGCGCTCACCAATGGCATGTTGGCGCACGCCGACGAGACGGACGACTCGCATTCGCCATCGCAGTCCCATCCGGGTTGTGCTGTCGTGCCCGCAGCATTTGCGGCCGGGGAACAATTTCGGATTAGTGGAACGCATCTCTTGCGCGCGGTGGCGCTCGGCTACGACGCGGGGACCCGCGTCACCATGACTCTTGGCGGACAAAAATTTGAAGTGGAGAGTCACTGGAGCACGCACAGCATCGCGCCGCACTTTGGCGCGGCGGCTGCCGCTGCGTGCGCGGCGAGCCTGAACGCGCAAGAAATGCGCTGGATGCTGGGCTATACGGCGCAGCAATCTTCGGGCCTGAGCGCCTGGAATCGCGACCCTGATCACATTCAAAAAGCATTTCTTTTTGGGGGCATGAACGCGCGCAGCGGCGTCACCTCGGCGCTGGTGGTAAAGGCCGGCTGGACGGGTGTCGACGATATTTTTTCCGGCAAAGATAATTTTTTTCAGGCCTACAATCCAAATGCCGATCCCGCCGGCTTGATCGACAAGCTTGGCGAACGTTATGAAGTTACCCGCACGAACATAAAAAAATGGCCGGTCGGTTCGCCCATCCAGGCCGCGCTGGATGCGCTTGAAATTCTCCGCAAGGAGCATCCATTCGACGCCAGCCAGGTGCAGCAGATCAAAATTCGGCTGGCCAACGACGAAGCCGCCATCGTTAATAATCGAGAAATTCCTGACATCTGTGTCCAGCACATGCTGGCCGTCGCCCTACTGGACAAAACGGTCACCTTTGCTTCCGCGCACGACAAGGCGCGATTGAAAGATCCCGCGACTTTACGCGAGCGAGCGAAAATCACTTTGATCCCTGACGCGGAGCTCGAAAAGCTTATGCCGCTGCGCGTGGCCATTCTGGAACTCACTTTGATCGATGGCACGCAACTTCGGCAGCGCGTGGACAACGTGCGAGGCACGCCGGAAAATCCCATGACTCGCGATGAAGTTTTAGCCAAATCTCGCGACCTCATCACTCCTGTTCTGGGAGAACGCAAATGTTCCGAGCTGATCGGCAAAGTGATCAGTCTCGAAAACGTCGGTGACATTCGCGAGTTGCGTCCACTTCTTCAACTCAAATGAGCCTTCATAAATTTGAACAAAAGGTGCGTTCATGAGAATTGTTGACATCCGGGAGACCGTGGTGCCGATCAAATCTCAGATTCGCAACGCGTTTATCGATTTCAGTCAGATGACGGTGAGCGTTCTCGGGCTGATTGCTGACGTGGTGCGCGATGGCAAGCCCGTGGTTGGGTTTGGATTTAATTCCAACGAACGTTACGCGCCAATCCGCTAGGAGAAAATAAGAATGAGCCAATTACGCGAACCCGTAAACGAAGCTAGAAGCGGCGCCGCCATCACGCGCCGGAAAATTATTCGGCTCGGTGGCTTATCCAGCGTGGTGGCCGCGCTTTCTCCGAAGTTTGCAAAAGCAGCCGAATTTTTCTATGCGGACGAGGTGACTTCCAAGGTCAGCGAAATTATGCAGCAATTGAGCGCGTATATGAGCGCTGCCGCTACGCGCGCTTTGCCGGAAGAAGTGAGCGAGAAGGCCAAGCAACACATTCTCGATACATTTGCCGCCATGATTTCAGGTTCAGGTCTGGTTCCCGGTCGCGCAGCGTTGGAATTCGCTCGCGGTTATGGTGGAAAGCCGGTGGCCACGGTGGTGGCGTCCAATATTGTTTGCGGCCCCATTGAAGCGGCATTCGCTAATGGCGTGCTGGCCCATTCCGACGAAACCGACGATTCGCACGGGCCATCGCGCTCGCATCCGGGCGTGTCCACGGTGCCGGCAGGTTTTGCGGCGGGCGAACAATATGCGATCAGCGGAGCGCAGTTCGTGCGCGCAGTTACGCTGGGATATGACATTGGAACGCGCGTATCGATGAGCCTCGGCGGGCCTGCGTACCAGGCCATTACGCATCGCAGCACGCATGGTACGGCAGCGTGTTTCTGCGCAGGCGCAGCCGCCGGGTGCGCTGCGGGGTTGAACGAAGAGCAAATGCGCTTGCTGCTGGACTACACCGCGCAGCAAACTTCGGGAATTGGGGCGTGGTCGCGCGACGCGGCGCACATGGAAAAAGCCTTTCTGTTTGCCGGGAAACCTGCGTCTGTCGCGGTGCTCGCGGCAACTCTCATTCGCGCGGAATGGAGTGGCGTAGAAGATATTTTTTCCGGCAGCGACAATTTTTTCGAGGCGTTCGCACCGCGCGAAAATGGAGCGGTGAAAGCCGATCCGTCCGCTTTGGTGGACAAATTGGGCGAGCGTTATGAAATCACCCGCACTAATATTAAGAAATGGACCGTGGGGTCACCGATTCAAGCGCCACTTGACGCTCTGGCGGGATTTTTTAAGCAGCGCTCGTTCTCTGCCGACGACGTGAAAAAAGTCACCGTGCGCATCGCTACCGACGAAGCTAACACCGTCAGCAATCGCGATATCCCAGACATTTGTATGGAGCACATGGTCGCGGTGTTGCTTCTCGATAAGACGGTGACTTTTGCCACCGTGCACGACAAGGCGCGCATGAAGGATCCCACGGTGTTGCGTCAGCGCGCCAAGGTAGAAGTGGTCGCCGATCCGCGCATCGATGCGCGTCGTCCCCGGCGCGAAGCCATCGTGGAACTAACTTTTAACGACGGCACCGAACTCACGCAATGGGTCCGTGATGTTCGCGGCACCGCTGAAAATCCCATGACGCGCGAAGAAGTGGTGGACAAAGCTCGCGACCTGATCGCGCCAGTTCTGGGCGCGTCGGTGACGGCCACGCTGATTAATAGATTACTCGCGCTCGAAACTTTGCGCGACGTGCGCGAACTTCGGCCCGCACTGCAAAAGTGCTAATCCCTATAAATGATCAACCCCGCAGCCAACGAACTAGAAGCTTCTCCGCCCCCGCGCAAAAAGCCGTTCTATATGAGCCTGTCGTTTCAGGTGCTCGCCGGCGTGGTCATTGCCATCGTATTGGGCTACGTAAGCCCCGACACCGCGGTGGCCATGAAGCCGCTCGGCGATGCCTTCATCCGGCTGATCACCATGATTATTACATTGGTGATTTTTTGCACGCTGGTTACCGGGATCGCCGGAATGGACGACATGAAAAAAGTCGGCCGGGTCGGCGGCAAGGCGCTGCTTTATTTTGAAGCGGTCTCCAGCCTCGCGCTGCTTATCGGGCTTCTGGTGGGGAATCTGGTTCATCCGGGCAGCGCTTTCAATGTCGACCCAGCAACGTTGGACGCTGGCGCCGTAGCGCAATACGCCGGGCAAGCCAAAGCGCAAAGCATCACAGAATTCCTGGTTCATATCATTCCCAGCACCGTCGTGGATGCGTTCGCCAAGGGAGACATTCTTCAAGTGCTCCTGGTCTCCCTCCTCTTTGGTTTCGCGCTCTCCATGGCTGGCCCGCGGTGCAAACCTTTGGTCGATTTGCTGGGGAGTCTCACGCAAGCGGTCTTCGGAGTAGTGGCTATTCTGATGCGCTTTGCGCCAATTGGGGCCTTTGGCGCGATGGCTTTTACGATTGGCAAGTATGGGTTGTCGTCGTTGGGGCCGCTGGCAAAGTTGATCGCGACGCTTTATCTCACGTCAATATTCTTCGTGGTCATTATCCTGGGCGGCATCGCGAGATTCTCGGGCTTCGGGATTCTTCGGTTTCTGTGGTTTCTTCGCGAAGAAATTCTTTTGGTGCTGGCTACCAGTTCCTCTGAGCCGGCGCTGCCGAGTCTGATGAACAAACTCGAAAAGTTGGGATGCTCGCAAGCTCTGGTGGGCCTGGTGGTGCCGACTGGTTATACCTTCAATGCCGACGGAACGAGTCTGTATATGACGCTTGCGGCTTTGTTCGTGGCCCAAGCGACGAACACACATTTAACTTTGCTACAGCAATTCACGATTCTGGGCGTCGCGCTACTGACGTCCAAGGGAGCGAGCGGAGTGCAAGGCGCAGCTTTTATCGCGTTGGTGGCTACCATGATGGTGATCCCCACTATTCCGGTGGCGGGTATGGCGCTAATTCTAGGGGTGGATCGTTTTCTGAGCATGTGCCGCGCAGTGGTCAACATGATCGGCAACGCGGTCGCCACTCTGGTCATTGCTCGGTGGGAAAATGAACTGGATCGAAACGTCCTAAAATCTCAATTGCAAGGCGGGTCAGGAACGAGTTGAGGGAACGAGGTAAGTGCTCAAAAAATTGACCGGAGCTTGCCGGTAGCCGTCCAGAGTCCAACAATCCTGTCCCTCGTCGTGGCGCAGGACATAATAATTTCCATCATCCGCTCGCACTCGAAAATAAATTGCGCCGGGCGAATACCACTGATCGTCGACTTCCTGAACGTTATATTCTCTGTCGCGAATGGTAAAGCGTGACGGACGTTGGTCAGCCCGATAGCCCGAATAGCAATGAACTTGAATCTCGCTCAAGGCTCGCCACCCTGGAAAACGTCTCATCATAACCGAATGGGAGAATGTTTTGAAAAGTGAGAGTAGGAATCTAAATTCCATCCGGGCAAGGCTCAATCATCGGGCTGGGGGTAGTGGGCTATTTAGGAAAGGAGCCCACTACTGGGCTGGGAAATTCATTGCCACTGTAGCATTACTTTGAAATGGCGGTCAGCTTCCCGCAGCATTCCGGACGGCTGGGCAGAGAAGAACGATCCCATCCGCCACCGAGAGCCTGCACCAGCGTGACGGCATCCACCATGCGGCGGCCCAGAATGCTTACGGCGGTGAGTTCGTCCGAGAGGGCTGCGCTCTGAGCGGTGGTAACTTCCAGATAACTCGTGACGCCACCAGTGTAACGGGTGTTGGCAAGTTCGAGATACTTTTGGGCGGCGACGACGGCTCTTTCCTGAACCTGTGCTTCGTTCCCCAGGATGCGTAACGCGGCCAAATTATCCTCGACCTGTTGAAAGCCTGCCAGTACTGTTTCGCGATAGTTGGCGACGGTCTGGTCATAAAATGCGATAGCTTGATCCACGTTGGCCCTCCGGCGGCCGGCATCAAAAATGGGGGCCACTGCAGAACCCCCCGCGGACCACAGGACGCTCGGGCCAGAAATGAGTGTAGTGATTACACCACTCTCGAAGCCGCCGGTCGCTCCCAGACTGATGGTCGGATAGTAGGCTGCCTTCGCCACTCCGATTTGAGCGTTAGCTGAGGCCATGCGCCGTTCTGCCGCCGCAATGTCGGGGCGCCGTTCCAGCAACTCGGACGGAAGGCCAGCCGGAATCGGTGGTGGAGGCGTTGTAAGAGGAAGTGCAGCAAGACTGAAGTCGGCGGGAGGTTTTCCAATCAGAATTGCCACCGCGTGCTCAAACTGTGCGCGGGCGACTCCCACGTCAATCGCTTGCGCGCGGGTGGTCTCAAGTTGAGTGGTTGCCTGCTGGACTTCCAACTCGGAAGCAATACCTCCTGCGTAGCGGTTCTCAATCAATTCCAGTGCTTGCTCGTACTGCGTGACCGTGGAATTCAGCAATTGCTCCTCGGCATCTAGAACGCGCGCCTGGAAATAGGACAGGGCAACTTGGGCGTGCATGGAAAGGTTCACGGTGGCCAGGTCGGCGGCGCTCGCTTGGGCCTGCTCGCGATAAGACTCAACGGTGCGGCGTATGCGTCCCCAGACATCAAGCTCGTAGGACAATTCAAAAGGAATTTGGTAATCGGTATAGGTGCGCCCATTGGTAGTGAAGCTTGGAGGCCGGTTGTTGGAGATTCTGTTACGTGAAGCGTTCGCGCCCGCGGTGATCGTTGGGAAATAAGCCGCCCGGTTGTAGCGGAGCAATGCACGAGCTTGAGTATACTGAGCCTCAGCCGCCTTCAAATTCTGGTTGGAGACATTGACCTGCGCTTCGAGCGCGTTGAGTTGCGGGTCCTGAAACATCTCCCACCAGTTGCCGCCGAGATTCTGGTCGTTCGGCTGAGCCTCTTTCCAATTGCCGAGTTCCTTGTAGGCGGTTGGAACTTCCGCGGTGGGCCGCTTATAAGCTGGTCCCACAGTGCAGCCGCAGATCTGAAGCACGGCTATTGCCGACAGAACCAGTAGCGGTGTCTTGAGCCACGAGATGTTGCCGGTGCGCGTCACTTGATATCCCCCGGCAATGTCGCCTGAACAATCTGGACCTGTTGTCCCGAAACGATGGAATCAGGTGGGTTGATAACAATCTGATCTTCCGGTTTGAGGCCGGCGACGATCTCTATCTGATTGCCGAAATCGTGCCCAGGAGTCACGGCAGTGAGTGTAACTTTCTGATCCTTGACAACGCCCACACGCAAACCCTCCGAGCGGAATATCAAGGTATTCACGGGAATGATGAATGTGGAATTCTGAGTGGGAACTTTCAAGTGGACTTCGGCATAAGAACCTGTGAGCAGAGTGTTGGTCGGATTGGCCACATCAACCTCAATCAACAAGGTGCGAGTCGTCATGTTGATGGCGTCAGCGGTGCGTGCCAGGTTCCCTTGAAACGTGCGCCCGGGAAACTCGCTGAGAGCAAGATCCGCAGTCATGCCGACTTTGATACCGCGCGAGTATTCTTCCGGAACATTCACGTACACGCGCAACGTGCCTGGTTGAGCGATGTGAAAGAGATCGGTCTTCACATTGGCGGTGCTACCGGAATTAATCAGGTCGCCGATGTCGGTGTTGCGCGCCGTGATCACACCGTCAAACGGAGCGTAGACCTTTTCAAAAGACACTAGTGCGGAATACTGCTCTACGGCGGCCTGGTCTGCCTGAACAATGGCCTTATTGGCGTTGTAAGTACCAACAGCGTTGTCGGAATCCTGCTGGGACACGGCATGCTTTTTCAAGAGGCCCTGATACCGGGTCTTGGTGATAGTGGCGAGTTCAAGATTTGCCTGCGCAGTTAACAGGTTGCTGCGCGCCTGCTGGAGTTGTTGATCGACTTCCGGCGTTTCGATGACCGCAAGTAGTTGCCCCTTCTTGACGTGCGCTCCGATGTCAAAATACCACTTCTTCAAATATCCGTTGGTTCGCGCATAAACGGGTGAAGTGATGAACGGTTGTACGTTTCCAGGAAGGATGATCTCCTCGGCTGGCGCAGTCTGCTTTGGCGAAATAACTGATACTGCGGTGAGCGCCACTTGACTCGTCTCCGCCTTCAGCTTTGTGCGGGCCCTGACCCGGGACACGATCCCCGAGACCAACACGGCAGCGACCACCACCACAGCGATGATCAGAACCAGCCATCGCCGGTAGGGATTGGGCTTTCTTCCTGCATCGTTCGACGGGAGCGTTTGCCCGCCGGCTTGTTTTTTCTCTTCAGTTTGTTGCGACATAAGTGGCTCCCCACAGATTTGCTTAGTGTTGGTATTCCGTTTGACCGGGCTGTTTGCGCGAACCCTGCAGAAGGCTGAAAAATGCCGGGACAAAAAACAGAGTGGAAACGGTGGCGAAGATGAGTCCGCCAATGACCGCACGGCCAAGTGGCGCGTTCTGTTCTCCGCCGTCTCCCATTCCGAGGGCCATGGGCACCATGCCGATGATCATGGCCAGAGCGGTCATCAGCACAGGCCGAAAGCGCGTGAAACCGGCGTCCAGGGCGGCGCTGATGGAATCGCTTCCTGCCTCCATTTTTTCTGTAGCAAAGCTCACCACCAGAATGCTGTTGGAGGTTGCCACCCCCATGCACATGATGGCGCCCATGAGTGCGGGCACGCTGAGGGTGGTGTGGGTTATAAACAAAAACCAGGCAATTCCGGCGAGGGCCGCGGGCAACGCGGAAATCATGATGAAAGGATCCAGCCAGGACTGAAAGTTGACCACGATCAGCAGGTAAACGAGGATGATCGAGAACGCCAGTCCACTCAGAAGACCGACGTAGGACGCCCGCATGGTCTGAACCTGTCCACGAACAACGACTCGAGAACCGCGAGGCAATTGCTGGCGAGTAGCGTCAATAATTTTGTTGATGTCGCCTGCGACGCCGCCTAGATCGCGTCCCGTGACCGCGCCAAAGATGTCAATGACGGGCGCCACGTTGTAATGAGAAACCACGGCCATTCCGGCGCCTCGTTGCGTTGCCACTAAGCTGGCCATCAGCGACGGAGGAGCATTGGGGTCTGTCCCGGTGATGGGGATGTTCTGAACACTCTGCAGTGTGTCGGTACGATACTGCGGCGTTTGTGTGGCGATTTGATAGCTAACGCGATTCTTGGGGTCGACCCAGAATGTTGGCGAGGTCTGGAAACTGCCACTGAGCGACACGAGAAGATTCTGCGCGATATCGTGAGCAGTGAAACCAAGCTGCTCCGCTTTGGTACGCTCCACTCGCAGACGAAGGTAAGGCTGATCGAAGGGCTGCTGGATTCTTAAATCTGCTGTTCCGGTGACGTATTTCAACTTGACCAGCAGCGCATCCGCATAGCGCTGGTTTCCCTCCAGGTCGTTTCCCACGACCTGGACATCGATGGGGGCCGGCAGGCCAAAGTTGAGAATTTGGCTGACCATGTCGGCAGGCAAGAATGAGAAGGTTGCGCCGGGAAATTGTTTTGGCAGTGTGAGACGAAGCTTCTGAATGTAGTTATCCGTGGGATGGTGTTTGGCGTTGAGAGTCACGAGAATGTCGGCGTCCGAGGTGCCGACGGGAGCCGAGTTACTGTAAGAAAGGTTGATGCCGCTGTAGGGCAAACCTATGTTGTCAATCACACTCTGGAACTCGTTTGCTGGAATTTGCCCTCGAATGAAGCGCTCGACCTGATCGCAGAGGTTGGCGGTTTCCTCGATGCGCATTCCGGTGGGCGCACGCAAATGAAGCTTGAAAGAGCCGCTATCAACGGTGGGGAAAAAGTCCTGTCCTAGCCAAGGAATCAGAAGCGCGAGAGAGCCAAGGCAGCACGCGAAGAAGGCAATCAGGAAAGCACGCCGATGGTGGAGGCAAACTTCCAGCAGGCCGCGATAGTGGTGATGGAATCTCTCGAAGGCTTCTTCGAAGCGCTTCTGAAGCCGCACGAGCGGATTGCGGCTCGGGGCTCCCCCTTCGTGTTTATCTCCGCGTAATAAATACTTGGCCATGGTCGGGACGATCGTCCGAGAGAGCAGGTAAGAAGCCAACATAGCGAAGACCACGGCTTCGGCAAGCGGCACAAAGAGATAGCGCGCGACGCCAGACAACAAGAACATGGGAGCAAACACGATACAGATAGACAATGTGGATACGAATGCAGGTGTGGCGATTTGGGACGCGCTGTCGAGAACCACGGCATCCATGTCCTTCTCGGGTTCCGCTTCGCGGTTGCGATTTATGTTTTCAACCTCAACGGTGGCATCGTCGACCAGGATGCCGACCGCCAGAGCGAGTCCACCGAGGGTCATAATATTGATTGTTTCGCCAATGGCGCTAAACACGATGATGGAGCTCAGAATTGCCAGAGGGATGGAGGTGGCGATGATGAGCGTGCTTCGCCAACTGCCCAGAAAAGCGAGAATCATGAATGCAGTCAGGCAGGCGGCGATCAGCGTTTCGCGGACAACACCGCTGATCGCGCCACGAACAAAAATGGACTGATCCGCCAGCGGTGCGATATCGAGCTGCGGAGGAACGGTGGTCTTAATTTGAGGCAGGAGGGCTTTAATGCCGGCGATCACGTTCAGCGTTGACGCGTTGCCGGCCTTTTGGATGGTGAGCAATACAGAGCGCTGGCCGTTGACGCGCACGATATTCGTCTGAGGCGGAAAGCCATCGCGCACCCACGCGACATCTTTAATGTAGATCGTAGTACCGCCAATGTTCTTGATCGGGATGCGGTTCAGGTCGGCGATGGTCTGCGGCGCCGCGTTGGGAATGGAGACATTGTATTCCCTGGAACCGATCTTAGAAGTTCCTGTGGGTAGGATCAAATTTTGAACGCTGATGGCGTTGACTACATCCAGAGCGGACAGACCCTTGGACTGCAATGCTGTCGTATTCAGATCCACCTGCACCTGCCGTTGCTTTCCCCCGTAGGGATAGGGCACAGACGCGCCAGGCACGGTGATGAGTTGGGTCCGGATGAAATTCAAACCATAGTCGTTGAGTTCCTGCTCTGACAAGTTTTGCCCCGAGAGCGCCAACTGGAGGACGGGCACACTCGATGCGCTGTACGCCAGAATGAGGGGCGGTGTGGAGCCAGCAGGCAACTGTTTGAGTTGCGTCTGAGAGACCGCGGTAATCTGCGCAATACCTTGCTGAATGTTGGCGGTGGGCTGCAGAAACACTTTGACAACGGCGATCCCGTACAGCGATTGCGATTCGACGTGCTCGATATTATCAACGGTGGTGGTCAGCGCACGTTCCGTGATGCTGACGATGCGGTCGGCCATGTCCTCGGGGACGAGGCCGTTATAGGTCCAGATAATGCTGACCACGGGGATGTTGATATTCGGAAAAATATCCGTCGGCGTGCGAAAGATCGCGAGCGCGCCCAGGATCAGAATAAGTATTGACGCGACCACAAACGTATAAGGCCGACTCAGTGCTAGTCTAACGATCCACATTGATTCACCCTCAGAGGTGGGGATGCAGACGGGCTGCCAGTACAAAGATGCGGGAGAACTTTGGGAAGTAGTTGAAAATACGGGCTTTAGTAGTAGAGCTGGAGACTAGAGCGGGCGGAGGAGGAGGGGGAACGTCCAGCACAATGGATGGGATGCCAATACGCCGACAGGGTGTCTGCTGTCGGGAAATCAACTTCCGGGCAGTACCGGAACTGGCAGAAGAACAGGGGAAGAACTAATTCGGACCGGGCTGTTAGACTGCTCTAGGCCCCGAGCAAAAAGTGTCTAGTCGCAACACTTCCTTTGCGGATTGTCCCTAGACATCCTTTACACCCACGTACACTCACGCGCGTAGCAGTTATGCGGGGGAGCCTTCGAACTGGCATTTGACCACGACAATGGTGACGTCATCACGAAAGCCGACGTCGCCGCAGAAATTCGCCGCGCTGTTAAAGATATTGCTGGTGAGCTCTTCCGCCGAGAGTGAAGAACCATTTCGCACCACTGCGGAAAGGCGCTCCATGCCGAATTCTTCGTTAAGCTGGTTCTGTGCCTCAGTGACGCCGTCAGTGTAGAAAACCACCACGTCGCCCGCTGTAAGATCGGCAGCGGATAGTTCGCAAGTCTCGTCTGGATTTAGTCCGATGGGTGGGCAAGAGGAGTCCAGGCGTTTGAGCGCTCGCGTCTTTGCTTGAAACAGAAGTGCAGGATTATGGCCACAGTTCACGTAGCGGATTAGCCGTTTGTGTGTGTCGATTTCCGCGATCAGCAACGTCACGTACCGCTCGGGGTCTGACACGGCGTCGATCTCGGTATTCAACCTTTCCACTTGTTGCAGCATGTTCCGGTCACGATTCGCCTCCAGCCGCATGGCTGCGGCCGTCGCGGACATCAACAGGGCAGCGGAAACTCCTTTTCCTGAGACGTCGGCAATCACGATCTGAATGGTGTTCGCGTTGATGGGTATATAGTCATAATAGTCGCCGCCTACGCCCTTGGATGGTTGCATCATGCCGGCGATTTCAAGTCCGGCAATTGCCGGCGGTCCCACGGGAAGAAACATTCGCTGAACCTGCGCAGCGAGCTCCACGTCCTGCAGAAGGTCGTCTCGTTGCTGCTGTATCGCCCTTGCAAGCAGTTCCCTCTGCTCTATGTAGCGTTGGATAACGTAAACGACGAACGAGAAGCACAACAGTGCCAAGAGATTATCGAAGATTCGAGTCTCGGGATGGATAACGCGCGGTGACCAATAATCATGGACCAGGACACAAACCGGCACCAGACTGTAGGTGAGTTCCTTGCGCAAGAGGATCGCGCTAATGCCAAGAGGAAAGATGTACAGGTACACGAGCGAAATCGAGGCAACACGATGGTCCACGTACGCGACCGCGGCAATCGCCCCCAAGACTAGTGCGACCGGGAGCCACGCCGGTCCGATGGAAGCCACATCCTTCCGCAGCGGAGCCAACAATGGGACCTTATTGCGTGGATGCGGCAGGCTGGCAGGAATCAATTCTCGAATCGGGGGAGGCATCAGGTCATTATTCATTATTCAAAGAGAATTTTCGCCATCATCCCTTTGTCTTCATGGTTTAGAAGATGGCAGTGAAAGACGGACATGCCTCTGATTACCGGGTCGGTGAAGTCCATAATGACCTCGACGGAGCCGCCGTAGGGAACATTTACGGTGTCCAGCCAAATCGGATCGGCGATCGGCTTATCGTTTTCGGCGTACGCCAGGAAATGGACTTGATGAATGTGCATGGGATGCAGTTCGGCACTGGCATTGACAATCCTCCAATGCTGGTAAGTCCCCACCTTTGCGCGCAACATGGGAGCGGCGTCCGGGGAGAATTTTTCTCCGTTGATGTAAAAGCCCTTCTTATCTTCCGTGAAGGTCACGACGAATCGGGGTGGCGCGTTCTCCTCCGCAGTCAAGTCCAAAGTCTTGCGGTCAGGTTTGCGCGAGCTCGCCAACACTTTTGGTGTTGACCCTGCTGCTGGTCGCGGAACGATGTCGGCTAATACCATCGCCGGATTGGGGTCGCCATCTGGCCCGGTATCTACGCAGCGTGAAACCAGACGCCTAGGCGCGCCGGCTGCTGGACCGGTGACGATGGCTTCGAGCCTGCCTGCCGGTGGCAACAAAACGTGGTCGGCGCTCCGCGTTCGATGATGGGGAAAGTGCTGGGCGATGGGGCTCCCGTCCATGGCCACGATTTCAAACGTTTGACCCTCAAGCTGAAGGTCGAGATAGCGATCCGCGGAAGCATTCACAACGCGCCAAAACTGGCGCTCACCAGGCGCAATTTCAATTTGAGGCCGCACGGAGCCGTTCACCGTGAAGACCTCATCTGGTTTCTCGGACTCCGCACCACAGACATTCGAACTTAGGTCAACGCGATGTTTCAAATCATCAGAGTGTGGATCGTGCTTAATGGAACGGCCACGCACAACCATGACGCGCTCCGGCAAGCCGGCTAGAGACCGATAATAAGATTCAATGCCTTCGATCACGATAGCTCCGGACATGCCGTCAAGCGCTTGCCGGTGGCTCTCGCCGTGAGGGTGCGTGTGGTACCAATACAAGCCGGGCGGGTGATCATTGGGAATCAGAACGGTGTAGTGCAGGCTTTGTCCAGGCGCAGCCATCATGCCCAAGACGTCATCCTGAGGAGCATCCGGAGAAACGGTCAGGCCGTGAAAGTGCAAATTCGTCATGTCCATGCACGGCATAATCGCGCAACTCTCCTGCGCCTTGGCCGGGAGATCGTTGATGTAGGTGATCTTCAGTTGGTCTCCGGGTGACAGCCGCAAGGTTGGAGCGTTTGGTTGACCATCGAAGTAGAAGGAGTTCTTTCCATCGCTGCCAACAGCAGCGCGCAGGGTTAGGGAAAGTGTATGGTGTTTGGCGTGAAGTTCCGGTGGTGTTGAAAGCAAGTCCGACGTAGGCGCTGTCATTCCCAGCGTACAGACAACGCCTGTCACGATAATGGCAATCGCGGGAATGGCGGTTCGCATTGAAGGCGCGGTGCGTGACATAGCATCTCGTGGCAACGAGTGCTTTATCACTCGGCCTTGTGCCAGGTGTAATCTGGGTCGAAGACACTCATCGTTTGTGCACGCTTTGTCGTGTCAGGGCCAAGGTCCTTTTCGTAAATGTTTCCGGATTGGTCGACGATAAAAGTCATCACACCTGAAGAGCGATACTCGACCGGATAGGCGACGAACGCGAATCCTCCGCTCATCTTCCCGTTGACGATATATTTCTTCGCGCCACCCGGCGCATGTCGTCCCTGGCTGGTAAGGATGCGGAACATGTATCCGTTGAAGGGAACATGCTGACCAACCTGGTCCGTGGGGAGATTTTGGCGCGCGTAAGCGATGAGCGGGTTGATGGGGCTATCAAACTCATCGTCGGCACCCTGCCAGTACAGGCCATTGTGCCGGCCTTCATCGCTGACCAGTTTCTGGGCGAATTGCTTGGGGGTGCCATCCGGCGGACGCGTAAAGTATTGCTGTTGCGCTTCGACCAACTCGCGTAAGGCATCCATGGCGGCAACTTCATTTTTGCCTATGCGGCGGAATACGATCTCGTCTTCGCCTGCGGCGGTGTCGAAATACCAGGAGCCATGGTTGTTCACCAAGGGAATGGGAAATGGCCAATTTTCGGCCCCGATAACCAAGCTCACCTTTCCCTCCGGTTCGGTCACAAATCGATGCATCTCCTGGTATTTGGTGACGAATCCGACGCGAGCATCCGAATCTTCGATGGAATCGCCGGACGAGAGCACATCTTTTCCTGCGGCTCCGAGGATGCGCAGCGGAGCTTGTTCGTCCTGGGATTGCATTGCGGCGAAAAACTGGCGGCTGGCATCTTCGGCGGACGTAAAGGTCCGCTGCCCCGGCTGCTGAGCGAATATTGGGGCAGGCAAACAGCCCAAGGAAAGTGCGAACGTCGCGATCAGTACCAATCGAACTAATTGGCGTTCAAGTCGAACAACCATTGAAAAATTGTGCAGCATGGTATTTTTCTCCATTCTTGAATTCTCGATACACTCTACTCACGCGTGTGTGCAATCAACGACGCCCACCGCCGCCATGACCACCGCCGGCATGGAAACCGCCACCATGGAAACCACCACCGCCAAAGCTCGACCGCCCGCGGGAAGAAAAGCCTCGTACATTACCGCCGTGATCAAAGCCGCTGAACGCGCTGGAGCGCGTACCTGATTGAGCGTGAAACGAGGAGGACCCGCCGCCGTGGAACGCATTGCCCTGACCGACGTTGCCGTGACTGAGATTGGCGTGGCTGAAGTTACCGCGGTTGACGTTGCTGTGGTTGAAGTTGTTGCGGCTAAAGTTGTTACGATTGACGATTGTTCGGCTATGGGAGACGTAGGTGTTGTGATTGTAGACCACTGACCGGCCGTGCCAGTCGTATCCCCAGTGATGCCAGCCCCAGCCAAATCCTCCGAAAAAGCCGACGCCGAATCCGACTCCGAATCCAATGCCCACTCCGGCCAAGAAAAGGCCCGGCTCGGGATACCAGCCTGGATATGCAACGATCGGCGCACCGTACACGAGCCAAGGATCGTACTGCGGCACGTACACCACTTCAGGATTGGCCGGTTCAACGACGATGGTGTTGCCTTGCGTCGTTACCTTCTCCTGTTCGTTGCTATTCAGATGGCCGGCGTTGTGAGCCTGCTGGCGCAATGTTTGGACGGCGTTCGTCACATCCTGTTGCTGATTGGCGTATGCGTCGCCGAGCGATGAAGTCCACGAAAGATTCTTATCCATGTTTTCAAGGACAGAGGGAAATTGTGCGAGAGCTTTTACGCTCGGGTCCCAAGACTGTTTGTCGACTTCCTTTGCCAACTCATCCCCCTTGAGGTTGGAATGACTTTGCATCCAGCGGTCCGCCTCGACAATTTCGGCCGGATACGTTGACGCCGCGAGAATCTGTGCGACCAGGGCGTCGGGGTACAAGGCGATCGGCGCAACGAGTTGCTGCAGCTCCTGAGGAGTCTGTTGCACAGCCGGAGTCGCCTGGGGCGTCGCCGGCTGCTGCGGCTGTTCACTGGCTTGGCCCGTAGGCCCGAAAGACTCGGCTTGCGCAGTGAACTGCACAAGCAAACAGCAGAGAAGTAGGGTCAAAATCTGCTTGGACAATTTCATGACATATTCTCCAGTACAAAATCGGATCATTTTCTTGGTGTCAAATCCCTGTTGAAATAATTTCGTGAATCTTCGTCACTAGCCCGCGTGCGGCCTGTGGACCGCACGCAACGGCATAGCTGCTGAAACGAGCCCTAGGGTGACGGCATACAAGTAGCGAATCATGTTGCACGCCGTTATTTCTTCGAAGAGCCTGGAGGGAAGTTTTTGAACATTTTGTCGACGCCCTTATCCAGATTCTTGATGTTCTTGTCGGATTTGTTGGAGAGCGTGTCGCTTTCGGTACCTCTCCAGATTAGTTGCTTACTCTTGGTATCGAAGAGATCGACGACGACCGTGCCGACCTTGTATGTTTCAGTCGTCGTGGTAGCGTCACCAAAACCTCCGCCGCCAAATCGTCGCCAACCCCAGCCGCCCCCGAAGCCGTTGTAGAACGTGTTCAAGGTCTGCTGGTCGCGGGTCATCTCGACGGCTACGATGGAAACATCGCCGCCGGAATCAACCTGGGTCCACCCTTTTGCTGCCAAGGCGGAATTGACTGCGGTCTTGATGCGATCGACGTCCAGAGTGTCTTGCGTCTTAACGTGCTCCCATGAGTAGGTCTTGTATTGCGCGAAGTTAGCGCTGCGGTCGTAGTCGGTCTTCACCTGCTGTGCCGACGCCTGTCCTGCGAAAAACAACATGAGCCCAATCAAAGCAAATACGGTCTTTTGCATTTTCATAATTTCTCCTTTCTAAATTTTGAGATAAACAACCTGGCCCGATGGAGCGTTCACCGGCGATCAGCTCAATGCCGCTCCAACGTGCCGCTACTTTCCTTGCTGCGTTCGGTGCCGCGCGGGCACGTGTTCCTGACCTTCGAGCGTCGCTTGACTGATCTTCTTTTCGTAACCGGATTCCACAACCTGGCTGCCGGCGGTTTCGCCGACGTCAAACAATTTCGCCAGAAAGTAACGATTCCCGTATCTGTTGAAGATCAATTCGGTTTTGGTCGGTTCAGAGCTGGCGTCGGTGTCCCGCACTTGGAACAGAGCGGAGAAAGTGCCATCCATGCTGGTGATTTCCATGACGGACAGATCGGTATTGTCCATCACGTGAATGCGGTACTCGCCCGCTGGGAACTTGGTGTTGCCAGCGTGGAACTGGAATGGGATGGTGGCTTCCATGTCGCCAACGATTTGCGCGTTGGCTTTGGCCGGGTAAATCGCCGATGCAAAAATTAAGGTGAAGAAAAACGCAAGCAAGTGATACCGTTTGGTCGCCTTGTGATTTGCAGCGAGTTTGTTGATAACTTCGGTGAACATAGTAACTTTTTCCTCATTTCTGCCGCCGACGAAAAGACTCTGTACGTCGAGCGACACGACTCAAGTAGGCAACGCGGCTGCCAAAGAGGTCTGCTGTGTAAGTGACTGAAAGTAGAGAGGGCATACAAGCAACAGCGTGCTGTGCGATGCCAACCCGTTAAACACACGTCCGCATGTCGACAGCCTTAATGAAGGTTATGTATTTGAAGGTGTATCAAGTGATTTCGAATTTAGTCGGCTTGAGATGCACGCAGCGCGGGCGTGCGAGGACTAAATTTATGAACAGTGTTCAAGCGACGGAGGATCGATTCCCGCATCGTGGCAATGCAAATCTATTACGCGCGGCAAATACAAATGTGTTATGCGGGAAGAGAATCCCTGTTGGCGCGTGAGATGCCCAGCTTTTGCATGCGGAAGTAAAGTGTAGACCGCTTGATTCCCAATCGTGCAGCGGCACCGTTGGGACCGGCGACAACCCACCTGGTTTGCTCAAGAATCTTGCGAATGTGGTCGCGCTCCGCATCTTCCAGAGTAACGGCCTCCAGAGATTCCGTTTCCGTCGCAACCCGCAGGCTCGCAAGAGGTGGACAGAGGACGTTTCCGGAGCTAAGGATTACACTCCGCTCGATAAAATTCTGCAGCTCGCGAATGTTCCCGGGCCACTCGTAGGAGGTAAGTTCAGACATCGTTTGCGGGGAAATCTGGTCGATTTGCTTATCCATGCGGCGCGCATAGATGTCGACAAAGTGTTCCACCAACGCCGGAATGTCTTCGCGGCGCGCGCGCAGCGGTGGCAACGGAATGGGAAATACATTCAGACGGTAGTAGAGGTCGCTGCGAAATTGGTTCCGCTTCACCATATCTACTAAATTTCGGTTGGTCGCGGCTACCAAACGAACGTCAACTTGATGAGTCCGAGTGCTGCCCAAGCGTTCGAATTCCTGCTCCTGCAGGACACGCAGCAATTTGGGCTGCAATCCCGGCGGGATATCTCCCACCTCGTCGAGGAACAGCGTCCCTTTATCGGCCAATTCGAAGCGGCCAATCTTTTGTGCAATAGCGCCGGTGAAAGCGCCGCGCTCATGGCCAAAGAGCTCACTTTCCAGCAGGTCGAAGGGAATAGCAGCGCAATTTAGCTTAACGAACGGGTGGCCGCAGCGCGCGCTGAGATTGTGAATGGCGCGTGCGACCAGTTCCTTCCCGGTGCCAGTTTCTCCTTGAATAAGAACGGTAGAATCCGTCGGCGAGACTTGTTCAACTTGTTCGAGCACTGACTCCAGGGCCGGGCTGTTGCCTATGATCTGCTCGAATCTGCGTGGATTACGATCCTGATCGACGGTCCCGAATGTTGCAACAGCTGCCACGAATCACCTCCTGGCGCACACTGCAGGTTCGATTAGTAGACTCAACTCTCCAGAGCGGCCCGAACACTATCGAGCAGTGCTTCGTCGTTGAACGGTTTTGCCATAAATTCCACTGCACCTGCGCGCAACGCCTGCATGCGCATTTTTTCATCGCCATGCGCGGTGATGAAAATGATCGGAATTCTGCAACGTTCAGCATTAAGCTGCGCCTGCAGTTCGAGACCGGACATTCCGGGCATACGAATATCGGCGATTAAGCATCCCGCCTGGTTCTGCTGGCCTGATTTCAGGAATTCTTCTCCCGACACAAAGGCTTGTGCCGGCAAGCCAACTGCTTTCAGCAGGCCTTGCAGCGCGCTGCGCATTAAATCATCGTCATCAACAATCGCAACCATTTTGGTCTTCTCCACAGGGGCCATGCCTGGACTCTACCAGCGTAGCCAAAACCGGCGCAATTATACTTTGGTATGAGCGCCCCAATCGGTTCTGGATGTGAGAGATAACGACGATCCAGGGTTGAGGGTTGGGAAACTAAAGTTGGGAAACTACCGCAGCGACTGGCAGGCTGCTCTGTGCCACAGAGACGGCTTGGCATCACTACTTTTTGGCGAGTGGAAGTTCCAGTTTGGACGCCATTCTGACCAATTCTGCTATCGACTCGGCGTGCATTTTCCGCATCACGTGGCCGCGATGGATCTTCACCGTTATTTCGCTGATTCCCAGGTCAAAAGCTATCTGCTTATTGAGCATGCCGGAGACGACCAGGCCCATGACCTGACGCTCGCGTTCGCTCAGAGCCTCGTAGCATTTTCGCAACTCGGTGGAGTCACTCTGTTGACGGCGCGTTGCACGGTCACGATCCAAAGCCTGATGAATCGCGTCGAGCAAGTCATGGTCCAGGAAAGGCTTGGTCAGGAACTCCACCGCACCGGATTTCATGGCCTTTACTGTCATTGGGATATCTCCGTGACCGGTGACGAAGATGATGGGAATTTGTATGCCAGCGGCGCTCAACTGTCGTTGAAAATCCAGACCGCTGACGCCTGGAAGGCTCACGTCCAGAACCAGGCAGCTTGGCACGTCGGGTCGCTTACTGCGCAGAAATTCTTCCGCCGTGCCAAAGGATGCGCAGCGTAAGCTCACCGATTTCAGCAGTCCCTCGATGGAGGCACGCACATTGTCATCGTCATCAACGATGAAGACCGTGGGTGCGTCTCCGGCCATCAGTCAGGCGCCTCGGTGTTGCTGGGAAGAGTGAAAGAAAAACTTGCGCCGCGCGGGGAGTTGTCGGCGGCCCACAAGCGGCCACCATGTGATTCGATGATGGAGCGGCTGATGCGGAGTCCCATGCCGGTCCCATGCGGCTTGGTGGTAAAGAAGGCATTGAAGATCTGTTCCGTGTGCTCTGGGGGCAGCCCCATGCCGCTGTCACTAACTGACACCACAATTTGCTCGCTCTCCATTCGCTTGGACCCGATGGCGAGTTCGCGCGTCCCATCTGCGTCCTTCATCGCCTCGATGCCGTTGACCATGAGGTTCATCAGCACCTGCTGCAATTGCACGCGGTCGGCCATGACCAGGGGAAGATCTGTGGTCAAGTGGGTCCCAACTAATATGTTGTATCGCGTGGTTTCACCGCGCAGAAGAACGATCATCTCTCGAATAATCTCATTTACGTCCACGAGATCCCGTTGCGAAGCACCTTTTCTGAAGAGCTGCCGGACCCTGCGGGTAATTTCCGCCGCTCTCTTGGTGTCTTTCACGATTCTCATGGCAGCCAGCCGCGCCTCTTCAATGTTTGGCGTGTCGCCCGCGAGCCAGCGCAGGCACGTATTTGCATTGGTGCTGGCTGCGGCGATGGGTTGATTCACCTCGTGCGCCAGGGAAGCGCTCAGCTCACCCAGAGTGGTCACCCGGCTGACGCGCACGAGATCCGCCTGCGCCTGACGCAAAGACTCCTCCGCGCGCTTACGCTCGGTGACGTCGGTCGAACTACCCACGAATTCCACCAACTCCCCGGAAGCGTTTAAAACCGGATGGCCGACAGTGTGGATGAATTTGACCGTCCCGTCTGGAAGAAGGATTCGGACTTCCACTTCGTAATCCGATGCTTCAGCGATGGCTCGATCGATGGCTTCTTGCCACTTGGCGCGATCCTCCGGATGAATGCGCTCCAGCCGCTCTTCCCAGGTTGGTGGGTCCTTTTCTGAAGCGAAGCCATACAGGCGATACCATTCGTCGGACAAGTGCAACGCGTTTCTTCCGGCGACCTGCCAGACCCAACTCCCCGTATGAGTAAGCCTCTGGGCCTCTGCCAAATAATTCTCGCTGCGGCGCAACGATTCTTGCGCACGCTCGCGCTCACGACTCGCTGCTTGCAACACCTCGTTCGTGGTCTGGAGCTCCTGAACTGTTCCTTTGAGGTCATCGCGTGCGCGCCTGAGTGATTCCGTGGCGCTTCTTTGGGCAACAACCAGCAACCCGACAAACAAGGCTGACACCATGAAAATGGCGAAGCGTGGAATTTCTTCAGGCTTGGCATGCAACGAATGGATCGGAGGGAGGAAGTAAAAATAAAAAGCGAGAGCCGAAAGAGCCGCCGCGAGCAGTCCCGGCCAGACTCCTCCGAACCACGCACTTAATATGACCGCGCAAAGAAAGAGTGACACCGGAGCATCTTGCAAATGAAGCGTCGGCCAACGTGAAATGACCAGGGCTGCCCCAACCGAGACAACAGCAATCCAATAGCTCCAAATCGCAGCCGGCTTGGGCCACAGAAGAGGATTTGACCTCGCCATTACTTCTGCTCCAGCAAATCAGCGTGCTGTTGCGTGCAACAAAATCCTAGCATTGGGGACTGCCCGGCTCCGCCAGGTCGGCCTGGTGGAGCATGTCAGCCTTCGCTCGCGGATAGGGAAATACTTTCGGCCATCCAGCACAACATACAGACTGCCAACATCCCGACAGATGGGCGAAAATTCCCGCGGTGCCCATCATGCACCGAAACCATCCATCCCCCATTACTTTCAGCCATTTCCGAGCAAGTGCGGGTCTGCAGCGTCTGGCGCGCCTATTGCTCTATTCAATTTTGTCTGCCGTTGGGACAAACCTTGGGGAGGCACAGGATCATGGAGAACTTTCGGGCGTGCGCTGTGGATGAAGACTCCGACGGCATGCTGGTTACAGCCGCGAAGCGTGGGAACGCGCGGGCTTTCGAAGAGCTGATTGTTCGTCACGAACGGAGAGTTTTTGCCGTGGCGCAACGAATAACGAATAATCGCGAGGACACCGAAGATGTTGTACAGGAGACGTTTCACAAGGTTTTCCTTTACCTCGACAGCTTTCAAGAAAAGTCGCGGTTCTCAACCTGGCTGACTCGCATCGCCATGAATGAAGCCTTCATGTTGCTGCGTCGAAGGCGCGCAGTTTTCGAAGACTTATCCGAGAGCAATGACGAAGGTGTGCCATCCGCCTCTGAGACATTGGCCGACCAGCGTCCCAATCCCGAAGAGTCCTGTTTGCAAAGCGAGCATGCGCAACTATTGACCGAGGCAATCAATTGCCTAGGTCCGAGAATTCGAACGGCGATACTCCTCCGTGACATCGAAGAAAAGTCTCTCGAGGAAACAGCCCAGATTTTGGGCACCACAATTGGCGCGGTGAAAGCGCGTGTTTTTCATGGACGCCGGAAATTACGTCGAACAGTAAACGCTGGGCTCCGGTGGGGAGTCTACGCATCGCGTCCGCGGCAAGCCCAGCGCTGCGGCTAATTTTGTTTTTCGTTTTTTGGTGTTTTTCGTTTTTTTGTGTGATTTTCTCTCACCTTGTTGCGGCCATCGCCGGTACCCGAGATAGCTTTTCGTATTCTTCTTGAGACAAGACCAGCGAAGCTGCCGCAACGTTCTGCTCGAGATGTTCAACCGAAGAAGTCCCTGGGATGGGCAGCATTATGGGAGAGCGATGCAGTAACCAGGCCAGCGCCACCTGCGTGGGGCTCGCATGGTGTGCTTGTGCGATGCGGTTGAGCACCTCGCCGGCAACTTTGCCTGCGCCTAGCGGAAACCACGGTATAAATGCAATGCCGTTGCGCTCGCAATAATCGACCACGTAGTCCCATTCGCGGTCCGCAAAGCTATAACGATTCTGCACTGAGACGACGGGAATAATCTTGCGCGCTCGCTCGATGTGTTCCTGGGTGACGTTGGATAGCGCCACGAGGCGAATCTTGCCCTCGCTTCGCAGTTGAGCCAGAGTTTCTACCGACGCTTCAAAGGGGACAACAGGATCCGGCATGTGTAGTTGATAGACGTCGATACGATTCAGACGCAGGCGCTCCAAACTTCCCTCGACGGCCTTGCGAAGGTGCTCGGGGCTGGCGTCGTGCGTCCATTGATTCGGACCAGGACGATTCCAGCCTCCCTTGGTGGCAATTACCAGGCCAGCCGGGTAAGGATATAGCGCTTCGGCAATCAGTTCCTCGCTGACATGCGGGCCGTAGGAATCAGCGGTATCAATGAAATTGACATCGAGCTCCACGGCCCGGCGAAGAACAGCCAAGGCCTTATTGCGATCTTTCGGCGGTCCCCAGATGCCTTCGCCCGTAAGGCGCATGGCGCCGTAGCCGAGACGATGCACGGAAATTTCCCCGCCAAGCGAAACATCTCCAGCCAGACTTGCAGAAAGTTGCTTCTTATTCATGATTGTCCTCCAACATTTTTTCTTAACTAAATCCGACGCTAGCGCACATGGCTTCAACCGTTCAAGTGCCAGCGCCCGAAACCGCGAATACTATGGTCACGAGCTTCGCTCTAGCCAAGCCACTGTGGGTTGGCATAGGTGCCGTCAAACCGATGGCTCGTTTTATAAAGCTCGAACTGGCCTGCTTCCGCGGCTTTTGCGGTTTTCGCCAGAAGCTCAGTAACTTCAGAAGAGTTCATCGGTTGAAAACTGCGGGCCGCTTGCAGAGCTTGCTGAAGAATCGGAAGCGAATCGCAGCCGGTAATAACAACGCTCGTCGGAAGATTCATCGCATAGTGCAAGCACTCCACCGCATCGGCTGTTTTGCTCTCGAGAATAAAGTGGTCACCCATTGGCTTCATTCCAAGAACGCCGATGTCGCTCTTGAGCAAGACGGGCAAAACTTTCTTTTCGAAACTATTGAAGTGCGCGTCCATTACGTTCAAGGGCATCTGAACGGCGTCGAACGTGAAACTGTGCTTGGCAGCGGTGGCCAGCATTTGCAAATGAATGTCCGGACTCTTGTGGCCTGTGAAACCAATGAAGCGGATTTTGCCTGCTTTTTTCGCTTCGAGAACAGCTTCCAGGCCTCCGCCTGCGGCAAATATGCGATCGGGGTCGGTGTCGCGAATCACTTCATGAAACTGCAGCAGGTCGATCCGGTCAGTCTGGAGGCGGCGTAGAGACTCGTTGATTTGACTAGCAGCGGCGGCTTTGGTGCGCCCGTCGATCTTGGACATTAGAAACGCTTTTTGGCGGTAACCGTCGCGTAGCGCGTTGCCCATGCGGACTTCGCTCTCGCCACCGTTGTAGTCCCAGCAGTTATCGAGAAAGTTGACCCCTTCATCAAGACCCGTGCGGATGATGCGAATACTTTCCTGGGCATCAGCCTGCTTTCCGAGGTGATAGCCACCGAGGCCTATGAGCGAAACTTTTTCACCGCTGCGGCCCAAAGTTCGGTAGGGAATGCCGTTCCTGGAGTCCGATCGCGGGGGCTGCTGACCGGCATGCGCCAGAAAAATGGACGCTGCCGCAAACCCCAGGAATCCCCGCCTGGAAATGCCGGCGTCCGCGGCGTCATCAGTTATCGGAACTGACGCGGGATATGCATCAGGTAAATCCTCTTGGCTGTATTGATTATTCTTGTCTTCCATGTTCATTCTCCCAAGCACTCGTTCGACGGCAAGGGGATCAATCACCCTTCTGCTAAGCTGGTATTTAATATTTGCAACGTGAGAATTTTATGCTGCTGCGGCGCCGGTGGAAATCCTCTCCAGGATATTTATCTCAAAGGGCTCCTGTAGTAATTCCCCGATAGCTTGCTCCAAGTGCTTGAAGTGAGGGCTGGCTGCGTGTCGATCGAGCGCAGCTTGACTTTCCCATGTTTCGTTGAAATAGAAGCGCCCCTTCGAGTCCGACTCATAGAGTTCATACAATTTGCATCCCGATTCGGCTCGGGTAGGAACTAACATGCCCCGCAGCAGCTCTCTCAGTTGATTTTCCTTTCCCTTGCGCGCCACGGATCTTGCAATCACACGCACTTCAGCCATGGTTGTTAACCTCCTCCATTCCTAGTCGCTCGCAATGCCGTCGCATTGCGAGCCTACTTCAAAGCTGGATCAATCAACGTCAGATCCGTTGCCGGGTCAAATCGCTTTTGCATCGTTACTGGATCGTCTGTAACCATTACTTCCAGCGTCGGCGATACATTGGCCTCAAGAACATGACCGCCCTGCGTTGTTCCGTCTGGATTCCCGACCACCATGTGAGTATGGACCACGGGCTTCCCTTGATAGAGCGCAATATCGCCACTCATCCCGATCACTTCGTGCTGACCGTTGACGGGGATCTTCTTATACATTTTGCGCTGGGGATCGAACCACCCGAGCGTTGCGCCATTCAGCGCTCCGATAGCGGTGAAATGCGCGCTCCTAACGTGATACTTCTCGGCAAACTCCAGCAGTCCGGAAAAAGCCTCGTCTCCCTGGTAGAAGATGACCACATATTGTTTCGTCGGTTCTCCAGGGTTAAGCAATCGAACCTGCATCTTGGGCGCCTTACCTTTTGGACCGGCTTCCGATGGGGAGACGTATTCGCTTGTTTCCTGCGAATAGCCCATCAGGCAGGCGATTCCAATCAATCCCAATATGCAACCGAGTAATTTTAGTTTCATCATAGCTCTGCACTCCGATGTTCGAGCATCTTTGCTCACCCAACCGCGACAACCCCGGCCAAATCTACGCCGGATCACGTCGGGCCATTGCCGTGGGAAGCCAGATGCGCATATTTTTCCATTTGCAGAATCACCGCCGAAAAATCCTGCTCCGCTCCTTCGTTCGCTTGCCTGGCATTGACCTCAAACGCAGCTCCCGCTGCGGGCATTCGCGCGCCAACGGCCGCCGCGAGATTGAGAATCAACCCGAAATCCTTGTTCATCAGGCGAATCGGAAATTGCGGGCTGTAATCGCTCTGCATCGCTCTCTGCAATTTGCCCACATGCGCCGGAGCTACCACAGCAGTCTGCGACAACACCTCGAGCAAGCGTTTGCGATCGAGGCCAGCTTTCTCACCGAGCGCGACGGCTTCGGCAATCGCCTGCATTCCGATTCCCAGTAAGGTGTTCACCACAAGTTTCATCGTCGCCCCGGAGCCGCTGGGCCCGAGATAAAAATATTTCTTGGCGATAACGCGAAAGATCGACTCGGCAGCGTCGAAGCATTGCTTGTCTCCGCCGCCAAACAGGGTCAGCAAGCCATTTTCGGCGGTCGGGGTACTCCCGGATATCGTCACATCGAGGACCTGAACTCCACGTTCTGAGCCTGATGTCCAAAGCTCCTGCGAGGTTTCCGGATACACCGTGCTCAGGTCGATGACCAGCGAGCCGCGACGCGAATTGGCGAACACGCCTTCAGGCCCTCTATAAATGTCCAGAACAGCTTCATCGCTTGGCAGGCAAGACAACACGACGTTGCAGTTGGAGGAAAGCTCCGAAACGTTCTGCGCGACCTTGCCCCCATATTGAATTAGTTCCTCTGCCTTACTGCGGTCCCGGTCGTATGCCGTCAGCTTGAAGCCGGATTCGAGCAACCTGCGCGCGATCGGCCGGCCCATGTAACCGATCCCAACAAATCCGAGCCTGGAGTTTTCCTGCCTGATTGGTTTCACCATGATTGGCCCTTGGACTGAGTCGCGATTTCAATCTCCCTTTCCACATGGATAGAAAGCACGGGTCGTACCGTTTCGCGCGGAGCGTCAAGATTTACGCAACACGTTGGCAGAAAAGGGGATACGAAGTTAAACAGCGAAGAGTTTAGCTCCAGCTCGCGAGGATTGCCTGTCGAATCGCTGGACGGCTGTCAATCTGTTGGCGGATGTCTTTTGCTATATGGAAATGTGAAATCGCAATCCCAGAAAGCGACGCGCCGACCAGAAAGCCGGACCATCGTTATGGTGCTTGAAAGCCTGCCCGGGATGGTGAGTCCCAATGCGCTGCGAAGAGGATCGGTTTCTGGCCGGGAGACGTATTGCTAAGTCAGCAACCGCGAGCCATTATTGCTCGCGCTTATGGGGATTCGTTGATAAAGTGCCGATCTAAGTAATAGATTAGGGCGGCTCCTGGAGGTTTGATGCCAGAACTGGATTTACGGCCTTTGTCGCTGGGCGAAATTCTTGACCGCACCTTCACATTATACCGACGAAATTTCCTGCTGTTCTTTGGCATCACCGCGCTGCCCCAACTCCTAGTGCTCGGATTTAATTTATTTCAGGTGCTACTTAAGGGTCGGCCGGGAGTCCCCAAGGTGGCGTCCGGAAGCTTCATCGCTGTGGGGATCATCGGGGCATTAGCGGGAGTTATCGTGTACTTAGTCGCGTATCTTTTCGCTCACGGCGGCACGGTGTATGCGATTTCCGATCTTTATCTGGGGCGCAGCACCTCCATCGGCGCTTCTTTACGGCGCATGCGCGGGCAGGCGGGAAGTTTATTAGGTGTGCTGATACTCAATGGACTGGTGGTGATGATCGCTTTTATTTTCTTGATAATTCCTGGTGTGTATGTGGCCTGCCGGCTCATTACCTGTGTTCCCGCAGCGCTCCTGGAAAATCTCGGTCCGCGGGAATCGCTGGAGCGCAGCTTTGCGCTCACCAAGGATAACGCCGGACGTTCTTTCGTGATTTATCTGCTGTATCTGGTTATTTTTTACGCCATATTTTTTTTGTTAGCGTTCCCATTCATGGTGGCGGTCGCGGTTTCGGCAAAAAATCCGGCAATGATGACTTTGTGGACGATGTTGATGCAGGCTGGAACTACGCTGGCTACGATATTGGTAACTCCGATTTTTACCATTGCCAGTACGGTGTTTTATTACGATTTGCGAGTACGGAAGGAAGCGTTCGACTTGCAAATTATGATGAATCCCAATGAGGCTGCTTTGTCTGCTTCAACCGGTCTTCCATCGACACTATCGTGAGCGCTCTGAACCAGGGCTTCACTGGCAACGAATGAGACTTCGCGTATTTGCCGTACTCATTGCTCTGTTCGCTCCGTCACTATTCAGCACCTCAATTCCTACGCAAGTCCTGGCCGCTTCTAATCCGGAAACGGTAAAAAAAATTTATGATATTACGTCCTTCGCAGCGGAATTACGAAGGCTGGACGTAGAGCTTCAGAACAAACGCGACCCAAACGGCATCAAGGATTTTCGCGACGAGTTGCCTCCTTCCTGGAACGTCTCCACGCCGGAACGCAGTTATTCGATTTCAACGAAACCGCTGCGCGATCAACTGAACGAAGACTCCACCGACAACGCGGAGACCTGGATTGAGCACCTCCTAGAGGAACTGCAATCCGCGCAACGAGCTGAAGGTCTACCTTTGGCAGCGGCACATACGCAGTTGAATAAAATTCTGGCCAGCCGAGGATTTGAAGGGGTACGACCACCTACGTACCTTGAACTTCTTCGGGAGCGGACTTCCGCGTGGCTGCAGAGGATGCTTGTAAAGTTTTTTTTTGGCCTATCGCGTCACCCCATTGGAGCGAAGGTATTGTTCTGGGTCGTTCTGCTCGCAGGCGTGGGGTTTATCGCGCTTTGGATTTTTCGCTACCTCAGCGGGCGGGACTCGATGAATTTTTTCCAGCCGGGATCTACAACGGTTACAACCCGCACCTGGCAGGAATGGAGTCATGCCGCGCGTGAAGCGGCGGCGCGGGGAGATTTTCGCGAAGCTATTCATTCGGCGTATTGGGCTGGAATTACTCGTCTGGAAGAAACCGGCGTGTTGCCCCGCGACCGTACCAAGACGCCGCGCGAATATTTGCAACTGATAGATGCTCGACTTACCGGAGCGGAAGTGGACAACCACGCGCCGAAAGATTACAAAAAGCCACTTGCCGCGCTGACGGCGCGACTGGAGCGAATCTGGTACGCCAATGGTAGGGCCCGCCTCGAAGACTTCGATGACACCCTGCGCCAATTGGAGGCATTGGGATGTTCCTTGGAATAACGGGGCCGGATCGCAAGCTGCTGATGATTGGCGGAGCCTTGTTCCTAGTGATGCTTACGGCTTCCGTAGCTTTATTGCCTCCGGAGGGTAGCGTGCCCTCTCCCGTTCCTTCCACCTACTCGGCGCAATCGGCCGGAGCGAAGGCCGCTTACATACTCCTTTCGCAGCTGCATTATCCAGTGCGCCGCTGGGAAGAGCCGCCAACCGAGCTTCCAAAACATGGCAGCACTACATTGCTAATTCTCTCCAATCCCACGCAAATGCCTTCCACCAAAGAACGCGAAGCGCTGGCGAATTTTGTATCAAGTGGCGGGCATGTACTATTCACCGGCCCGAAGATTGCCAATTTCTTCCGGGAGGCAACGGTTTCCTTGAAAGCGTCGGATCCCGAGTGGGTCGCCTATGCTCCGAACTTTCCGAGCGGCATCAGCCGCAACGCACCGCACATCACCATCCAACCGCAGGCGTACTGGCGTGATTTGAACGAAGAGCAATTAGCGTTGTACGGGAATGCAGATGCGTTTGCGGTGGTGTCCTGGCAAATCGACGATGGAGCCATACTCTGGTGGTGCGGTCCGACGCCGCTGATCAATTCAGGGATTACCAAAGACGATAATCTCGCGTTCTTTCTGAACTCGGTCTCCAATTGGTCGCCGGGAAAGTCTTACCAAATTTACTGGGATGAGTATTTTCATGGGCAGCGCAGCTCGCTGTGGAGTTACACGCGCAACACCCCACTGGGGTGGGGGTTGATTCAAATTGGATTGGTCGCCGCGGCGGTGATTTTTACTTTTGGGCGCCGCAGAGGGCCGGTGTACCGCCAAGCAACAGTTTCGCGGTTGTCGCCGCTGGAATTTGTGGATACGCTCGGTGGCTTATACGAGCGCGCCGGCGCGGGATCGACCGCGGTATCGGTCTCGCAGTCGAGGCTACGTTATTTGTTGACACGGCAATTAGGATTGCCAAGCGATACTTCCGATGTCCAGCTTGAGCAGGCCGCGGAACAACGCCTGGGATGGAAGAATTTCAGCGCCGAAAATGTATTGGGGCGTGCTGATGTTGCCAGTCGCGCCGCCAAGCTGAAGTCTCGCGAAGCGCTCGATCTGGTGCAGGATTTGGAGCGCCACGCGCAGAAGCTAGAAGCGCGTCCAGGAATTCATCAGGAGAAAACCTAACTGTGGAACATCTTTCCGCGCTTTCCAAGCATGTCCGGGACGAGCTATCCAAAATAATCATCGGCCAACGCGAGGTGGCCGATCAATTGGTGCTGGTATTGATCTGCGGCGGGCACGCGATTATGGAAGGTGTTCCGGGATTAGCCAAAACGCTCGCCGTTAAATCGCTGGCGCGTATTTGCGGGCTCGGATTTCAACGTGTGCAGTGCACCGCCGATTTAATGCCCTCGGATGTCACCGGCACCAACGTTTTTGATTTGAGCAAGAATACTTTTTCCATGCACCGCGGTCCGGTTTTCACCGATTTGCTGTTAGTCGATGAGATCAATCGGACTTCGCCTCGGACACAAGCGGCCTTGCTGGAAGCCATGGAAGAACGGCAGGTCACCATCGATGGCGTGCGCTATCCGCTTCCGGATAATTTCACCGTCTTTGCCACGCAGAATCCCATCGAGTTTGAAGGCACGTATCCTCTGCCTGAGGCTCAACTGGATCGATTCCTGTTGAAGATTCACGTCGGCTATCCTTCGGCGGAAGACGAAACCGAGATTCTTTGCCGGTATGAATCGGGTTTTGACTCCCGGCGCGTGAATGAAATTAGTCTTTTGCCGCTCGATCCGGCGCTGCTTCCGGCGGCGCGGCAAGAGATTGGGAATGTACGCGTGGAGCCGGCGCTTCGTGGTTACGTTGTGGCGCTCGCGCGGCGCACGCGCGATTGGCCGGCTATTTCTTTGGGAGCGAGCCCGCGCGCGGTGATTGGTCTTTTCTTTGTGGCGCGCGCGCTGGCCGGGATGGACGGCCGCGATTATTTGCTGCCTGACGACGTGAAGAATGCAGCTCTACCCGTTCTGCGCCATCGCATTTTACTCAAACCAGAGGCCGATCTTGAAGGATTGACCGCTGATCAAGTCGTCCGGCAGGTTATTGGGGCCGTCGAAGTACCCAAGTGAGCAACGAAATGAGTAGCGTGTTATGAACGAACCCCGGTCTCTCGCTCCGGCGGAGACAACTGCGCGTCTCAAAAAATTCGGCAAATTGCCGTTTGGATTCGGGCCGCGATTTCTGGTGATGATGTTGTTGGGATTGCTGTGGGTGGTGCCGGCCTGGTGGGCCCCGCGCATGATCGCCGGTCTTTTTCTGTGGGATTTCCTGGTGCTCGCGGCCTTCGTGTCTGATTTGCTGCGTCTTCCCAAGCCAGGTGAGATACAGGCGTCCCGAATATGGGAACATGCGCCTGCGCTGGCGACCCCCTCCGACGTGGCCATAATTGTGGACAATGTTGGCCGCACCACCATTCGCTGCGCGCTGGTCGACGAAACTCCGGCTTCTCTTCGCAATACGCCGCCTACCTTGGAATCGATGGTCGTTCCCAGAATACCCGCGCGCTTGAACTATCGGATTTTGCCTCGCGAGCGTGGAGACACTCGTATGGGTCGCTTGTTCGTGCGTTATCAAACGCGGTTTGGGTTCGCCGAGCAGTGGGCCGTCGCTGAAATTTCGCAAACTGTGCGGGTGCTTCCTGATCTTGCGCAGGCGCAGAAACATGCCTTGTATTTAATTCGCAGTAAGCAAGTGGAAATGGAAAAGCGCCGGCGCCGCCAAAAGGGCCAGGGGCGTGAGTTTCAAAGCCTGCGCGACTACCGGCAAGGCGATGACTTGCGCGACATTTGCTGGCCGGCCACGGCGCGCCGCCACAGCCTCACCACGCGAGTCTTTGAAATCGAGCGCAGCCAGGCGGTGTGGATCGTCCTCGACGCCGGCCGCTTGCTGCGTACGGAAGTGCGCCAGGAGAACAGCGAGCTGCGGCTCTCCAAGCTGGACTACGCGGTGAACGCGGCGCTCTCGCTGGCGCAAGTGGCATCGCAATGTGGCGACAAGGTTGGTTTGTTGGCGTACGGCCGGGCCGTGCAGCAAAATATCCCTGTAGGGCGCGGCGCGGCGCATCTGCGCAGCATCGTGGAAAGTCTCGCACAAGTTCGCGGCGAAGCCTCGGAGGCCGATCATTCGGGAGCGGCGCGCACACTTTTGCAGGGGCAGCAGCGGCGCAGCCTGGTGGTATGGATTACAGACTTTGCCGAGACGCCCACGCTGCCCGAAGTCATAGAATATGCAACGCAGATCACCCGGCGGCATCTGGTGGTTTTCAGCGCGATCAGCCAGCCTGATCTGGCCCTGTTGGCGCAAACGATTCCGCAGACCACGGAGGACATGTACCGGCACGCCGCGGCCCTGGAAATTTCGCACCGTCGAGATTTGCTGTTACGAGGATTACGCCGGCACGGTGTGTTTGCTTTTGAATTAGTTCCCGGATTGCTGGCGTCTGCAATGGTGAATCAATATCTGGACATCAAAGAACGGAATCTGCTTTAGAACTTTTCGTGGGAATCGCGTCGGTGAAAAAAAGATAAGTGATTAAAGCCGCGAAGAGCACCGCTCCCAGGGCAAACTTCATGGCCATGGGCGCTGCGCTCGGCGAAACAAATCCTTCGATTACTCCTGCGATCACCAGCATGGGAATCGTTCCGAGCAGCAAGCGCGTTGCGCGCCCTCCGGACAGCTCCAGCGAGTCGCGTCGCGACAGTAGTCCAGGAAAAAGAAGTCCACGTGCGATCTCCAATCCCGCACCGCCGGCTATGAAAACCGCCGGGAGTTCCAGCGACCCATGCGGCGCGACAAAACTCCACAATTGCAAGGCCATTCCCGCGCGTGCTGTCGCGGCTGCCACAACTCCCAACAACAATCCATTGACCGCCAGCATCCAGATGGTTCCCAGGCCGCCCGTAATTCCCAGCGCGAAC